>Ga0308160_10000156_pt1 | contig 175339 bp, 150 predicted proteins | sample PhyFR1_FD_201036 | JGI IMG/M metagenome (GOLD analysis project Ga0308160, IMG submission 201036) | Phyllosphere microbial communities from UC Gill Tract Community Farm, Albany, California, United States - DLSLF.R1 | ecosystem: Host-associated > Plants > Phyllosphere > Unclassified | place...
AAAGTATATTGTATATTATAACTGGGAAAGACCACACCAAGGAATTAATGGTAAAAAGCCTGTGGAAATGGTCAATATAAATAACAAAAAATAAACTAGTTCATTACCGAATTACTAAACCTTTACAGCAATGACGACTTTTTCTTTAGAATACATCAGTGGTAGCGTGTTGATGGACCGGTTTTCATCGAGAGGCTTATTGTGACGAATTAACATCGATTATAAATTATATTACAGCCTTAATTGCTTTCGCTTAGCCGTAAAACAAGAAAAGGCTACTCCTTTCGGAGCAACCTTCCCGTATTTTTGATCGATAAAATAGATGGGCGGGTTATTTTTTCCCGCTCATATCCATAAAGATGGATTTGATCCCTTCCAAAAGCTCTTTGCTCCCGCTTGCCAACACCAATGGAAACCATTCGTCTGTGTGCAATTCTATCACATGCTCATGGATCAGGTAATGCCTGCCAGATCTAACCCTACGCCGATTGCCGGGAATGATGGTCCCAGATAACATTTTGATTATAATTTTCGTAATCATCCTAATGTATTTCGGAGAATCCTCATATTTACAATCAATAAAAAGGATCCACAATCCGTTCAACGTATTGTATTGTATACTTGCTTTCATTTATGGAGCTTATTAAAGATGACTACTAAGGAATATCCGTTTTTATAAACTAAAGCCCCAGGCGATTCTGAAGCCTACAAAGTTGTTCGTATGGTCGCAGTGATAGAATTTGCCATTGCTTTCATAGCGTAATCCTGCATCAATGTAATTGTTGTTATGCAGATAAAAGATCATTCCTGCTTGCGGCGCGTATACAAATGCAGCTTTTTTGCCCTCTACACAATTTGTTTTATTTAAAAGAAAGGAAAAACCTATTTCCGACTCCAGATAAAGATTACTTTTGTAGAAATATTTTAAGCCTGCTTTAACTGGCACAAGCTGTAAATCATCAACCAGGCGTGAGTAATTTCCTGATACAAAAATGTTATTGAATCCAGTGTTTGCGGAGGCATATAAAATGCTTTCAATAAATGGAAACTCTGCTTGAATGGAAACCCCAAGGGGGGCTTCGTACTTTTTAGCCAGGTAGCCCGTAGCCAAACCTGTTTCGATACCAACTGAATATCGAATACCTGTACCACCATAAACCTGCGATTGTGCTTTAGCGCCTTGAAAAACAAACAATGGTAACAGTAGAGTTAATGCGTTAATTATTTTCATGATTTCAAAATTTTAATGAATAGAAATCCATCACCATAAAACATGCTTATGGCGAATTATTTAGAGAGATACTATTAAAAAAAGGAGCGTTCACCGAATGGTAAGCCCTAAGAAGATATTGGTTTAAGATAAATTAAAAATTACCTGCAACGGTTTAAGAAATAGACCGATTGTTATTTCTTGGCATAGTATGATGTGCAACAGTTTCAGAAACACTCTTTTCTATGTTGTTATGGCTTAATATTTCGTTGTATTTTTCAAGTAATTTGATGTATTTATTCATCCAGAAGTATACAGAATTTGCATCACCTTTGATTTGATCTTCTGTATGTGCATCGAAAGCTTCATGGATATCGTTACTGTTTTTAGCAAAAGTTTCGGGTAACTCAACAGAAAAATCGTGACCGATTACGGTACCCACTTTCCAAATAATTTCAGGGTTTAGACTTTTCTGATCAAACCAATTGTAAATAGTTCTTCTACTTACATTTAATTTCCGGGATAATTCACTTATTCCCATTCTGTCTCTGCGTACAACACGCTCAAGAACTTGGCCTACATTTAAATTCATAGCAGTTAATTTAATTTAAAATAAAACATTTAAATTCGATCAACAATCTGGGACGACTATTACTATTTAATGCAATTTAATAATTATTTCACGAACAAAAGTAAAATAATTACATTAGGGTATTTTTACGGTAATCAATTGGCAACCAGCAGGTCTAATTCTTCAAATCTGGAATTATTACTGATGTAATCGGGTATAATTTCTTTCATTTTCTTTACCATATTCAAATCGTTGCCATCGTTATTCAGCACTATCAGATCTTTAATAATCTGATTAACGTACAAATAATTGTAAGCTACTTTTTGCGATATTTTAATTTTTGGATGGTGGGTAGGTATAATTTCTTCATCAATAAGCAAAAGTTCTTCGTACAGCTTCTCTCCGGGCCTTAAACCAGTAAACACGATATCGACATCCACATAAGGTGTTAAACCCGCTAGTTTGATCATATTTATAGCTAAATCGACAATTTTAACTGGCTTACCCATATCGAAAAGATATATCTCTCCTCCTTTACCCATTGCCCCGGCTTCCATTACCAATTGAACGGCTTCCGGAATAGTCATAAAATAGCGGGTAATTTCTGGATCTGTTACTGTAATGGGACCTCTTTTTTCTATTTGGCTTTTAAATCTAGGAATAACAGAACCATTTGAGCCTAAAACATTTCCGAAACGGGTAGTTACAAAGCGGGTACGCGAAGCTTGTGTGGTAATTTCGCCAGTTGATATAATCTCAGGACTATTTAGTGACTGAATATAAATTTCTGCTAAACGTTTAGATGCCCCCATTACATTGGTTGGTTTAACGGCTTTATCGGTAGAAATCATCACAAATTTTTCTACACCAAATTCCATTGATATGTCGGCCATGTTTTTAGTGCCCAGTACATTTGTTAAAATGGCCTCAGCCGGATTATTCTCCATCATGGGAACATGTTTGTAAGCAGCAGCATGGAAAACAATTTCAGGTTTGTAGAGTTCGAATAATGTTCTGATCCTGTTTAAATTCTGCACATTAGCCATAAATATCTTTACGTTCGCGTCCAGGAAGTTATCTTCCAGTTCGAGTTTTAAATCGTGAAGCGGTGTTTCTGCCTGGTCGCATAGAATTACAGATTTAGGATTGTACTGCAAGGCCTGGCGAACAATCTCCGATCCAATGGAACCCGCAGCGCCCGTAACTAAAATAGATTTACCACTTAAATCTTTCAGGATATTCTTTTTATTGAGCTTAATCGGTTCACGTTCCAGCAAATCTTCAATTTTTAGGTCGCGCAATTGGTGCGAATCTAACTTGCCGTACAACCATTTGTCTGATGGTGGTACCATAATTACTTTCATACCCTCGTTAACACAGATATCGATAATTTTCTTTTTGTTTAAAGTGTTTAGTGCATCTTCTGCAAAAAGTATCTTTTTTATATTGTGTTTTTCTTTTAATAACGCTACTGAGCAAGAGTGGTACACTTTTTTCTGTTCAAGGTATTTATCAACCCGATCTCTGTTATCATCAATAAAACCAATGATGTTCAGGTTCGAAGCTTCATTCTGTTCTATGGCGTTTTTGATCAGGATTGCTTTCTTTTCGGATCCATAAATCAGAATATTCTCTTTGGTTTCTGATTTGAGTTCTTTAAAAAAGAAAAACACACCTTTTACCAAAATACGCATGAGAATAAGCAGCGATGAGGAGATAAAAAAGTTCAATATCAATGCTTTATCCATTTGATGCCAAAGCAATTGGAAACGTTGCGAAAGTATTTTATTTACGCAGACAAAAAGTAAACTGGTTACAAAAACAGCGAGGAAAACCCTCAAAATATCTTCCGTATTGGAGTAACGGATAATACCGGTGTGTATTCTTAATGAAATGAAAACACCCGCAGCGATGAAACAATAAATAGCCACATAAACAGCATTGCCAGCGTTAAAAATATCGGCATAATTTAATGTATTGTTTAATACAATGGATATAAACAATGTCCATACAACAATCATTTGATCGATTAATAAAATTAACCACCTTGAGTGTGCTTTATCTGGAAAGAAGAACTTTTTCATAATTGAGAATCATTAAATATTTGTTTAAAGTTTATTAAGGTATCATTCTATAAAGGGGAAAAAAGTCTATATCTGTATGCATTTGGTTACCCGACTTTTCTACTAACTGATTGTAAACAGCTTTATTGGCAATAAAACGCCAACTGCAGTAATCCAGAACCAAATTTGAAAACCCCCGTTTACATTCAAAGAGCGAATCTTCTTTATAACCAAGTACGCCACCTAAATGGTAGTATTTCATCTTCCATTTGCGGCCTAACTCACTAATTTCATCGACCAAAAACTTTGCTGGAGAATTTTTAAGATAATTGGGATGAGTGGCAATTAAGTGACCTTCTATGATCCCTTTGGTACACATAATGATACTACCACAAACTAAATCATTGTTTGAATAAACCAGGATTAACTTACAATCGAATTCTGTAGCATGAACAAGCTTGGTAAAGTATTCTTCCGTAAAAAGATAAAAATCAGTCGCATTGATGCGGTTCATATTAGCTTGATAAAGTTTCATAAAAGCCGCAATCCCCTCTTGTGAAGCAACTTCCACAGCAACATAACCAAACTTTCTACACTTCTTAATGTTATCTCTTGTTGTTTGCCTATACTGTTTACGCTGTTCTTCTATATTTTGTTGTAGGTTAATGGCAACCGTTTTGCCATTGACATATATGCCATTAGTTTTTTGTAACAGTATATTCTGATCGAAAAAAGGATGAAGCCTGGAGAAAACAGAAACGTAACTTCCCTTGTATAAGAATGCTGAAAAAGCGTTTAGAAAATTTCCTTTCAAACTTTCGCTCATATCGGTAAATTTCAAGCTAGAAACAGGCCCTGAATACCCGTAAACGCAATGCAGATCATAATAAGGTGTATCTTGTATTGCACGTTCCAATAAAGGGATAGCGATAAAATTATTGGCTTCGCAATACACAAACAAAATAGGCCTTCCGTTGGTTGCCATAGCATGGTAGTGCCAGGTATGATAAAAATCATATTCGGCAGCCAAACTAATATACTTTACCCAATCATCCTTCTGTTTTAAAGTTAACTGCAAAGTAGTGCCTGTAGCATTATTTTCAATCAGCATATCCATTTATTAAAAGAAATAATAATTAATTACGAAGCAATTACAGGGCTACGGTAGAGTGGAAAAAAATCAACAGTCGAAAAAGGATCAAGCGATCTTTCGTTTAAAAGTGTATTGTATAATTCGTTATTAGCAATATATCGCCAGCTATTAAATTCGAAACACAAATTAGAGAAACCCATCTTCCAGCCAAAAAGGTTATCTTCTTTAAAGTTAACACCACCGCCAAGGTTAAAATATTTGTATCCTAATTGTCTACCAATTATGGTAATTTCATCAGTTAATAATTTAGCTGGCGATTCGAACAGGTAAGCGGTTCTGGTAGCCAAAAGGTGCACCTGCATAATTTCTTTAGTGCAAACTACTATGGCGCCAGAAATGGCTGTCCCATCTTTATAAACCAAAAAAAGTTTACTATCGAATTCGTCAGAAGAAAGTAGCGCAATGAAATAGGCATTATTAAAAAGGTAATGATCTTTTGCGCCTATTCGAATCATATTTTCGGTATATATTTCAGAAAAAATGCCCGCATCATTAATATCGGTCGAAATTTTGACTTCATAACCCCGCTTTCGCAATCTTCTGATTTTTTCTTTTACACTTTTTCGGTATCCTGCACGCTGGCTTTCTATCGTTGTGGTGAGGTCTATTGCCACCGTTTTTCCATTGGCGTGTAGTCCAGAAAATTTCTCCATTAACCTTTCTTGATTAAAAAACGGATGCAATCTGGAGAAAACAGTTACGTTTTGACCGGTTTCCAAAAACGCTATGAATGTATTTTTAAAGCGTTCCATAAAATCATCGTCCAATGCATTGAAGTCTATGTTTGAAATAGGCCCCGTGTATCCATAAACCGATGTAAAATCAAAAAAATCGGAACCGGGGATGTTCCTCTTCAAAAGCGGGAAGGCAATGTAATTCTCTCCTTCTTCATACACAAATAATATGGGCAAACCACTTTTATCCAAAGAGTGATAATACCAGGTATGATAAAAATCGTATTGCAAAGCATGCTTTATATAATTAGACCATTCTTGTCTATCATCAATTGTAATAATCTTTTTCATTTTGAGCTATTAAATTAGGGTAGATTAGAAGTAAACAGGTTAGTTTGCGTTAAGTAAAACAGAAGAATTAATAACCATTTTTATAAAATCTGCCTGTTGCGAAACGCGTTGAAAACCTACTTTTTTATAAATAGAATATGCGGCCAGGTTATCTGAATGCACTTCTAAAAAGATGTGTTTAAGATTAAGATTATAAAAGGCATATTTTAACAACATTAAAGAGGCGTTATAACCTATACCCTTTCCCCAGTATTTCTTTTCTCCAATAAAGAGGTGAAATTCTGCACTCTCGTTTTCGATATCGAGGAGCTGAATATTGCCTATATATTCATTCGTATTTTTTACGCAGATAGCAAAACGTTTTTCGTTGGCCAGATTTAGTTTATTTATTAGCCACCGTTTTTCAACTTCGGCTGTTATTGGATCATTTAACACAAATTTAGTGTACGACCATACTTCAGGATCATTTCTCCATTTGTATGACACATCAGCATCTTTTAACGCTAATGGTCTTAGATAAATTTCAGTGTTCATATGAGCGGTTTTAAAGCTTTAACAATGACTTTCATATCCGCTATACTGTAGCGGTGATCAATTGGTAATGAAACAAGATGTTTAGCTAGAAAATATTCGTAACTATCTACATGTGCCCAGTCGTAAACATTAGGCCAGTAAGTGGCTACAAATATTTTTTGATTGATGAGCTGCTGTTTAATAGATGAATCTTCAACCAGGAGTGGGTAAACCATTGGTACATCTTCTTCTGAAAAATTTAGCCTCAAGATGTTTTCCTTTCCGAGATGCTCATCCAGATAAGCAAAGTTTTTTCTTCTGATATCAGCGCACTTATCGTAATCAATACTGGAAAGAATGGTTTCTGTTAATACCGACATCTTTTTGATCTCGTTATTGCACAGCTGCTTGTTGTTTTTTATATAATCGCCATAGCCCTCTTCAATATCGATGTCGATGCTTTTAATCAGGTGAGCGAAACGATCTATTGATTGATCTTGCTTTAAACTCAACCCCAGTGTGGTCGATATATTGAGATAAGCACCATCCGGAACCCCAAAAAATTTTCGGCACGAATAAAAGGTATCACAATTATCAATTGGTTTACAAAAAAAAGCCTGGGCGTTATCTATAATCAAGTTCTTGATTTCTTTACTCAGCTTTTTAACGGTTTGTGTTTTAAGCCCAAAGTAATTGGTATATAATAAACAACTGCGTTCTCCTATTTCAAAATCTATAATTGGATCTAAATCTTCGTCTATATGGTAAAAGTGATAATGTACATTTAGTTTTCTGAGCGGCTCTAACAAAACTTCGCAGGTATAATATGGCAGATATATGGTGGTGTACTTTCTTATCCTTAATACATACTCAAGCGCATTCCTGCCCGTATTAAGTGCAATTAAATCAGGATAATAAAGTTTGCCTTTTGGTAATTCGAGCGGTATGTAGCCACCAATGGTTTTGGGTGAGTGCGTTTCTGTTCCCATAGCTTTATCCTTGATCTGCTTTATACATCCGGTTTTCTACTGGCATGTAATACTCTTGCAAACTGGCAGGTACCCGGGCGTTGTATCCAATAATCTGCCTTAAATCATTATCTATTTTCTCACCGAAATCATAACCCAAAAATCTTGGATAATCGAATTGCTGTTTAATGTACGGTTTGGTAAAACCTAAGGTTAATGCCCTCTGGTGTTTTCTGGTATAGTTGATACCACCTGCATGCCAAATATTAGAATCGAATAATATAATGCTTCCTTTTTTGGCAATAGCTTGTTTAGCGAAAGCATTAAAGTGTTTTTCATCTGGCTTGATATCTAATTTATGAGAGCCTGACAAAAAGTGCGTGGCACCATTAAATATGGTGAAATCATCAAGCACAATAATCATCTGGATCATATATCTAGATTCAGACGAAAATGTGCGTATATCACGATGGATATTCTGGATATAAGAATTGCTCTTTTTGGTATTGATTACGCCATTTATTCCATTAAGAATATAGTTTCCGCCTAAAAAATCACGGATTTCTCTATGGCAGTAAAACTTACTCAAGAGCTCGATAGCGAAATTATCTTTCTCGAGCAAATGATCTAATGTTCCCTCCATATTTTCATCAATTCCATTTAAAACTTGTATTTCTCTTCTTAAAAGGCATGAAGTTTCGAAACCTGTGGTTATTTCTGAAATTAACTTCGAATTGATTGCCTTTTCGTATACAACCCATCCATACTCATCTATAGCTTCTCTAAAGTCGGCTAAAGTGGCCCGTTTGTAAATAAATGTATTGTTCACAATTTTGGTTTTTTGGAAATAATTTAGCATTGAATAAGATCGTTTTTAGGTTATAATTCTAACTGCATGATTTCAAAACGAGCTGAGTTGATTTGATAAACATTAAACTCATGTATAGCAAAAAAGAAAATATTATAAGACAGAACAGTTTGTCCTATCCTACCTGATGCATGATAAAACCATGTAATAAAACCTTATAATCAACCATTCCTTTATAAATAAAAGTCATTACTTTTTTAAACATGGTTTGATTATTTCGTACTCCATAGCAAATTGTAGTTTGAGTTTTTTTATCGCACAATCAAATAGATTTGTATTTTAATTTAACTAAGTTTAAAGCATTAGTCAAACTCACTTTACCTGGATTGTTATGATCAAAAAAATCACAAAAATGATTAGTGTATTACAACACAGTAATATTTTTTCAACCTTGTGGCATAATATAGTGCTGGGCTATTTCCCTAAGATTATATTAATCGTTTACAAACGGACAAAGGTTTCCATTCATAAAACTGCACAATTGGATATCAAAGCTCGTGTACAGGTGGGATCTGCCTGGGAGGGCACTAATCATAGCTTTTCTACTTTAATGATTGCAGAAAACGGAAAAATGGTCATCCACGGTGATTTTGATTTTCATACAGGTATTTTTATAGCTGTAAACAAGAACGCTGTGCTAGAAATAGGAAGCGGTTATACAAACAACGATGTCGATATTTCATGTTTTAAGTCTATTAAAATAGGAAATAATGTTGCCATCTCAAAGGGTGTAATTATCAGAGATTCAGACAATCATGAAATTGGTGAAAATGGTGAGGATATTAGTAAACCCATTGAAATAGGCGACAATGTTTGGATTGGTTTGCGGGCAATTATTTTAAAAGGTGTGAAAATAGGAAACGGTTCCATTATTGCAGCTGGAGCCTTAGTAAACAGAGATGTTCCTGCTAATTGTTTGGCTGCAGGAGTTCCAGCTAAAATTATTAAAGAAAATATCAGCTGGAAATAAGCTACAAAATGGTTATCAATATTAAAAGTACAGGAAAATGCTTATGTTAAAACTTGCATTATTTTTAACATTTGTGCGTTTACCAGATTTACATCAAACTTTTGTTGGGCAAAGATCCTTCCATTGCGACCATTTAAAATGATATCCATGGTATTGGAAAGATAATGTTTCATTGAATTGGCTAAGGCTAAAATATCTTTGACAGGTATCAGAAAACCGTTTTTACCGTCAGGTACAACTGTTATGGTTTCTCTGCAACCTGCTGAATTGCAAGTAATGATAGGTCTACCCATTGCCATACCTTCTAATAAACATCTAGGTACTCCTTCTCCATAGTATGATGGTAAAACTACTACCGAGGCCTCTTTTATGTAAGGCTTAACATCATTCACCTCCCCAATATATTCTATAATATCACCCGATTTAATTTTCTGGTATAATTCCTCTCCTATGGCATCTATGTTATCATCATATGACCCAATGAGTTTAAATTGCGCGTTTGGAAAGTTTATCTTGACTAATTTGGCCGCTTCGTAAAACTCTTTAATGCCTTTTGCATTTATCAATCTAGCGATCATTAAAAAACTTACATTTTTTGTTTCAGGCTCCGAATAAACGTAATCTGATAAATCTACACCAGACCCATTTACCACGTGCACTTTATGCTTTAAATTAATGATGTTCTCCAGCAAAAGTTTTTTGCAATCATCTTGATTCTGAAAAATTATATCTACTCTTTTATCAGCCGATAAACTAAACTTCAAAAGCATTTTGGTAATCTTGCTCACCAAATTTTTCTTTGTCTCCGAATCTGTGAAATTATATCCCAAACCGGTTAACATGGGTGTTATGCGATTAACTTTACATAATTTAGAAATTATCGTTCCATATATTATCGGTTTGAAAGTATAAGGAAAAAATACATCAGGTTTAACTCTCCTGATGAGTTTAAATAAACTGGCGATATATTTAAGATCAGATAGAACGGAAACATTACTTCCCCATAAATCATTTTCATGGACAACTACATTTAGCTTTTTTAATTTTTCGGCAACGGATTTCTGCTGAATTTTGGGCGTAAACACATGAACTTGATTGCGCTTAACTAATTCCTCTATTAACTTACCTCTAAAACCTAACAAGGTATGCGAAGAATCGCAAGCGATTAAGACTTTTTCCATGATATTATTAATTATTATCTATCAATAAAAATATTAAACCATAAAGCCACCTATTACTAGGTGGCTTTGTTATAAAAGAAGAAATTTGAATTTAATTACCTTGGACCAGCTCCTTTTGTCACAATCGCAGGAACGTCTGCTGCATTATTTAGTGCCGCTTTATATTCGTAGTTTGGCGCCCAGTTGCCTGCTGTAGTCGTGATATTATTAGCTTCACAATTCACATAAATATTAGTATTTGCCCCTGTAATGTATCCTGGAGGATCTCCGGCTAAACTTGTTGAGATAGGCATTTTACAATTTGAAAAGTAATCATTATCGGTACGTACATTTCCGCCTGCACGAGCCCCAATCGAATAACCGTTATTATTTAAATGATAGTTGTTGAACATGTGTACGCTTCCGTAATTCATTGTTGGCTCCCGCTCAGAAATATTGTACCAGTAATTGTGGTGTAATGTTACATGTAACCTTCCAATATCAGTTCCTGCAGATTTATCGTTTATGCCTGAACTAATTAACACAGATAATACCTGATCGTGAAATTTGTTCCAGGATATGGTTACATAGTCAGATCCTCTCGCAACTATAATATCTTTGCTATAATAGTCGTACCCATGATCACGGTCTGTTGAAAATTCGCAATGATCTATCCATACATGATGTGCACCTTCGCTAACGGTAACTCCACCATAGGTTATATAATTACTCATTTTAAGGTTTTGGATCACAACATTACTCACCCCTGATCCTATAAGCTGAAATGATGCGCCTTCAATTGAAGCTCCTGATAAACCAATTATTGATTTGTTCGACTTCACATAGACTGGATCAGTACCAGCTCCTTTTATAGCACCTGAAACGTAGACAATTTTGGGGTTATTATCACCCTCAAGCGCACTTTTAAGAGCTGACAATGAAGTTACTGTAACCACCGCCCCTCCTTGACCACCTGTAGTAGAGCCATTTACTGTAGCATATCCTAAAATTAATTGGCTTGCATCTGAAGATACTGGAGTAGTTGGAGGTGTTGTTATACCTGCGTTAGGAGTTGTTACTTGTCCTCCAACAGTGTAGGTATATTTCCTACCGTTGGTTAATGGGTTAGAGTTATCAGAGGCTGAAAAATATAAATACCCCATCCAATGGCTAAAACGACCTTTACCGATATTTCTAATATCATCGTGTAGCGAATGGGCAGGTCCGATTTCAACACCATTTTCGTAGAGTTTTAAAGTCGAAACTGTTGGTTCGTTTCCTGAATCGCTAATGATACTCGCATTTACCGGCACTCGAAATGCAAAACCTAAATCTAGTTTCCCAGTACTTGGATCTATGGCTGTCGCGCCGGTACTTAAACTTGTACTTGTACTTCTACGTGCCTCAATTGCTTCAGTACTTAAAGAGTCTGTGGGTGTTAAAAGTTCAGCCCCTTCTTTTTTACAATTACTGAAACCAATAATTATTGTTAATAATAAACTTGATAAAATCACTTTGTTAAATAATCTTTTCTTTAAATGCATATTTTGAATTTTTTAAAATTTACCCCTCTAACGCTAAACACGTAAGTTGTATATTTTCAAAAAATGCAGTTTATCAGATATTTACATATTTTTTCTCTAAAAAAAGAATTCGCTTATTGTTTGTTTTTCAGTAAGTTACCTTTTTTGGAATATTTGATTTTTTAAAAAAATTATAAAGTTTTGTTTTTTAATTATATGACATTAATATGATAATATGTTTCCTGTTTTACAACTTTCAAGGTTTTTTTCACGCTTTTCCCGTAATAATTGTGAAACCAGTTTACAAAATTGTAAACCCCCTGTTTAACAGAAACACTAGGTTCATAACGTAATGTATTTTTCAAATCATCAATGTTTGCAGAAGTTGAGCTCACATCGCCATCCTGCATAGGCAGTAAATTTTTCTTTGCTTTTATTCCGGTATGTGTCTCAATTTCTGTTATAAAATCCAGTAAACTTACTGGTTCCCCCCTCCCAATATTGTAAACAGCATAAGGGGCTTTTGAACTAGCGGGATCGGGATTTGTGTCATTCCAGTTCGGATTTGCTTTGGCTGGACTATCAATTACCCGCACAATACCTTCAACAATATCATCAACATAAGTAAAGTCGCGTTTCATATCTCCATTGTTAAAAACATCAATGGGTTTACCCTCCAAAATTGCTTTTGTGAACATAAACAAGGCCATATCCGGACGTCCCCACGGGCCATACACAGTAAAGAATCTTAAGCCTGTGGTAGCCAAATTAAACAAAGAGCTATAAGCATGTGCCATTAATTCGTTGCTTTTTTTTGATGCGGCATAAAGCGACATTGGGTGATTTACACTGTCATGGGTACTAAAAGGCATTTTTTTATTCATACCATAAACGCTGGATGAACTGGCATAGAGCAAGTGGCCAATTTTGAAATTTCTACAACATTCTAAAACATTTAAAAAACCCTTAATATTTGTATCTATATAGGCTGATGGGTTAGTTATACTATAACGAACCCCTGCTTGCGCGGCCAAATTGCACACGGCATCAAATTCAAATGTTTTAAAACACTCGTTTAATTTTTTGCTATCGCATATATCAAGTTTAATAAAAGTATAATTTGGAAACCTATTACTCACTTGCGGTTTGCCGTATTTTAGCGTACTTACATCAATACCCGTTTCAATTAACCGATCATACTTAAGTTTTACATCATAGTAATCGTTAACATTGTCTATGCCAACAACGGTGTCTCCTCTTTCTAACAAGCGTTGGGCCAAATGAAAGCCGATGAAACCGGCCGTACCAGTAATTAAAATTTTCATAACAGAATATGGTTTTTAGTTAATTTTTCAGAAAAATTTTTGACATGAGAAGTCGAGCCAAATTGTCTGGCAACCTGGTATTAATCAAAATATAAAGCTTCTACTATATTACTTGAAGGAGAGATTGCGCAACAATCTCCGGACTTCTTTTGTTTAAATAGGTCATAATACCTGCTCCAGTAGCTAATTTTGGATTCTTTATCGTATTCAGCATTGCATGAGCTAACGCATCTACATTATTGGTTGCTACTTTTGAAATATCCGGAATAGCATCAATCCCACCCGCGCAAAGTGTAGTAACGACTGCTTTATTTAAAGCCATCATTTCTAAAAGTGTGTTTGGAAATCCCTCCTTTATAGAGGAGACTACACACAATTTTGCCATTTTAAAATAGGGCATTGGATTAGAAATATGGCCTTTAAAAATGACTGAGTTTGTTAAATTAAGATCCCCTACCAAATTCAATAACCTATCAATTTCTTTTCCCTCACCTAAAATTAAAAGTTTAAGCTCTGGGTAATCCTGATGTACAATATTGAAAGACTGAATTAGAATATCGAAACCTTTTTCAGGTATAAGTCGGCCGGCGGCACATATAAATTGCCACTGATCGGCCTCCAATGTTAAAGTTTCTTTTGCTTGCGCTAATAACTTCGGCATATCGACTGGATTAGGTTGAACGAGGGTTTTTTTCTCACTAATGAACAGATTGTGCTGTAAAAGCTGCTCTTTCATCAATTCTGTCTGGCAAATCACCAAATCAACTCCAGGATATCCTAACTTGTAAATTAAACGATATAAATATTTTTTCAATCCGGAAAATCTGGTGAACACTGAGGTACATTCTCTGACAACCAATTTCGATCGTAGCCATCCAATCCGCTTAAAAAAACCTAAATAGGCATTTAAATAAGGGTGTGTACTCATTGCCACGTCACTTTTTTCAAATTTTCTCATTAACACAATGAGCTTTAATAAACCGAATACGATATGAGTGTTTGATAGGAATTTGGTGTTCATATTGGAAGGTATAGCCAATCGAGATCCATCATTTCTTTTCAGGAAAATCAGTTTCCCATTAATTGCCACCGCCATTTTTAGTAATACCTGCTCTGCCCCATTTGGTTCATCAGTTAAAGAAATAACTTGAAATTGTTTATGATTGGTATTCATACTATGTTGCAAGCTTATCTTGTTCTAATTTTTCGTACTATTTTTTTAAAAGGTGTAGCCAAACTAAACTCCCGTCTTTTCCCATCTACTACAATTTTATTTTCAGTAAAACTGATTTGATGTATACCCTTATTATACTTTTTATCTGGCAAAATTTCGAAAACTGCATCAGTTTGGTAATCGCTTTCGTTTAAAATTTTTATCCTGTTAATTTGTATGGAACCACCGTAACAGTTTGATGAATTTTGAGTTGGCCGATAGATGAATCCTCCCAAACAAAACAAGCTTCCGGCACCTCTACATGCTTGTTTTTCAACAAGTATCGGATTCCGGTCATGCGCCTTGTAGTCTCCATCAAGATGATCGGAATAGTAAATAAATAATTCGTTGTTTATACCTGATACACTCGTAAATAGCCAATATTTACCTAGGTGAAAAATAATTGAGGTATCGACAAATTGTTTACCATGAATTAGAATTTTAGTTTTTTTTAGCTTATGTGGATTATTTTCATCAACCTTATAAAGGCCTATTTCTAATGCCTCTGAAGTTTCTGGAACACAGAATAAATCTCCTTTATCTTGTATAAGATATGGATATGATAAATGGATTTGTGAAGGTGAAATTCCACTGGCAATTTTTTTTGTTTTAAAATCAAAACCCTCCATCATCATGATTTTCCCTTTCCCTTGCCAAAAATTTAGTTCTTCATAGTAAATTTTGAAGTTATTACTACCCTTCACAATAAAAGGATCGGCGGCGTAGTCTACATTATCTTCTCTTAACCAATTGATAGCAGAAAGTTTTTTGCTTGTCAGAAGATCGTCTATCGATTGATCAACAACGCCAATATTCCATTTATCTATTGCAAAGCACTTTATAAATAAATTATGTATAATATTAAACATGAGCGTAATCTGGTTTAAAATAATTTAGATAACCAAACCATTAAATAAGGTATGTAATCATTTTCCTTTTTTAACTGACCACCAAAACTGCTTTTAAACTGATTTATTTTGACCATTGTATCATTCTGTACATCAATGGAATAGCCTCCTAAATCGTATGTTTCGAAACCCATTTCCTTAAAATATTCTATATCCTTAAAGTGTAGCAGTCGATTTGCCCTACCAATTATTGCCCTAACATTAGTGCCATCTTCATTTCTAAATAGTGATGCCGAGTGAAGCAGTCGGGCTCGTTTTGAATTCGTATCAATAACATAGCTGTGCATTACGATATCAACATGATCATAAGAAGCTTTCGTAATCAGCAAATTAGATTTATAGCCCTTTAAATTTTGGTATTTTAATTTGGGAAGTTTTTTAGTTTCGGAAAACTTATTGTAAAAAAGAAGAAATGAGTCAATATCTCCACCAAATGAAGTTGTTATACCATCCTTTAATGCTCTTCTAATTTCATAATTGGTATTTTTATCAAAAGCATTTTGTATGTCAGAAATGTGCCCGGTTAGGTCGATAATTTTGGTGTGAAATAACTCTTTTTTAAAACCAAATAAAGATTTATGATAATCACTTTGTTTGTAAATGGTAGTTAAACAATGCCAAGGTGTAGGCTTGTCACTGTACCAGATTATTTTACGGCTTAAGAAAGGTAAAACCTTTAATTTAATACTTAGCATATCTATTCGAGATTGTTATAACGATTAAGCCAACGCCAGTTGATTTTTTAAACTATTTTTTTGACCTTTTAACCATTGTGAAAGCACTAACAATTTCCAGATTTGTGCTGATCGATTCCATTTTCCGGTTAAATGTTCTTTAATTATTTCCTGTGTTTTTTTTACATTAATACCAGGGATATTTTTAAGCTCGTTTTCGGAAAGGTTGTCCAATACGTAATCCTTTAACTCGTTTCTGAACCAGGTGGCTAAAGGCATGGTAAAACCAGCTTTTGGCCTATCAAAAAAATCTTTCGGTACATGTTGATAGAGTAAATCTTTCAAAATTCGTTTCTGGTTGCCTTTATGGTATTTGAAGCTTGTAGGCAATGTGCGTGAAAACTCAATTACGCGATAATCCATTAATGGAGACCGGGCCTCTAGTGAAAAAGCCATAGACGACCTATCCACTTTGGTATTTATATCACCGTTTAGATATGTTTTAATATCAAAATCAGAAACCCGCTCCAGCAAAGGTTTTAATGGGTTATTTAAAATATTCATCATACCATTATCTAAAGTCAAGTTCCTTTCTAATAACCATGAATTTTCCAAAGTACCTAGCATACCAGTATATAAATTCTCGATTCTATCAATGGAAATACCCATCGCTATAAGCTTGTGCCTATATTTTGGAGATAAACTCACTAACGATGCGGCTGTTTTCCGAACGGCTACAGGGAGATTGAATAAAAAATTCACATTATTTATCCACTTATACCGATGATATCCTAAGAAGGCTTCATCACCGGCGTCGCCACTTAAAGCTACAGTGACATGATTTTTTGTGTATTTACATAATACCAAAGAAGGGATTGCGCTCGAATCGCCAAAAGGTTCATCATAGTATCGTGATATATTCTCTATCAAGTCTATACCTTCGCTGTAGCTACAAGATATGGTGTGATGATCGGTACCTAAATGTCGAGCTACTTTTTCGGCATAGCGGCTTTCATCGAAACCTGATTCATTAAACTTTATAGAAAATGTGTTAACCTTATCTATATGTTTTACCGCTAATGCTGCTATCAATGATGAATCTATACCACCAGATAAAAACACACCTAATGGCACATCGGCAAACAATCTTATTTTAACTGCATCATTCAATAAATCTGACAATTGATTCTTTGCATCATCATATGTACCTGTAAACCTATTAGCTGCTGAATAATCTAAATCCCAATATCTTGAAATTTTCATATTCCCGCTATACATATTGAATTTGAAGCTGCAACCTGCTTCAAGTTTTTTAACTTCTTTATAAATCGATTTTGGCTCTGGAATATAACTCCACATTAAAAAATCGTGTATTGCTGTTTCGTCTGTTGATAAATTCCGCTCGATATTTATTTGGCTTACCTGGCTGGCAAATTCAAAAGACTGGCCTGAATGACAATAGTAAAATGGCTTTTTACCAAGGCGATCTCTGGCACCAAATAACTCTTTATTAATTGAATCGTAGATGACAAAAGCAAACATGCCATTAAAATGCTTAACACAATCAGCGCCGTAAGCCAGGTATGCGGCGCAAATCACTTCTGTATCTGAAGTCGTATTAAATGCATAATTCTTTCCAACTAATGCCTGTTTAATATCTTTATAGTTGAAAATTTCACCGTTGAAAACAATTCTTAAATGTTGATATGCAAAAGGCTGATTTGACCTGGGATCCAGATCTATAATAGACAACCTGTTATGTCCGAAAGTGATACCATCGTAATGTCTAAAGGCAGAAAAATCTGGCCCACGGAAGCTCACTCGATCCAACTTTTGAGAAATCACCTCATCTGGATACCTGATTGTTGAACCATAAATTCCACACATAATTAAAGTTTAAAAAGTTAATGTTTAGTATAAGCAGCAGCGTATTTTCTAGCTGAAATGCTGATATGATATTTTGATTTAAAAGCCTTTAGACTATTTTCTTTGATTAATTCTTTATTTTCAAAAAACATCGATGTTTTCAATGCTTCATAATAAGATTTAACCGTATTGTCTATACTCAAAAAGCCGTTAACTCCGTGCTCAATCATGTTTTTAATACCACCAACCGGAGTACAGACCGTGTTGCAGCCAACGGACAAAGCTTCAATTAAAGAAATTGGCATACCTTCAAAATCACTCGATAAGCAAAAAGCATCGGCTATGCTCAAATAATCTCCAATATTATCCTTTGCACCTAAAAATATTATCAGTTTATTGTTATCAATCATTTTTTGTAAAGCGTCATACAACGATTCGTTTTGCACTTCACCGATAATCAATAGTTTACATTTTATTTTTTCTGTTTTATTAAAATATTGAACAGCTTCTATTAATAGTTGTTGATTTTTTTCGCTTGAAATTCTACCGATATGAACCAAGAGAAAAGCATTTGGCTGGGATTTATATTCAGAGATTAAAGTACTGTAATTAGCTGTTGTTTTTAAACTGGTTCGCCCATTTTCTATAATGATGTCGTTACCTAGTTGGTAATAGTCTTTAAAAGTTTCACTTCCATTTTTTGAAATAGTAACAGGCACAACCCAGTTGTTCTTATATAACACCTTTCTTATACTTTTTACGGTGTAATTCGTACATTCTGTATTTGCCGTTGAATGGATGGTATGAAAAAATCTGGCACTATGATTAAATATTCTAAATGGTAGTGCATACTCGAATGAATTAGTGTGCGTACTCACTATATCGGGTTTATTTGCATGTAACCACTTCGTAAGTTTAAAAATAACAGATAGACTAAATCCAAGTTTTTTGTTAAATGAATAATAATGAACCTGTTCACTGACGTCATTTATGAATGAATTGGAATCTTCATTCTCAGCTAGCGAAATTAAATGCACATCGTTTTGATCACACTTTGCAAGTTCATTACATAAATCTACCACAAAACGCTCTGCGCCACCCTTTCCCAAAGAAGCAATAATGTGTACAATTTTAATTCTATTCATGACGATAAATTAAGTCTACTGGTTAATACCCTTTGTCTAAGAATGGGTGATAAACTTTAGGCTTGTGTTAACTTAAGACACATTTTCACAAAGTTAGCTGGCAACATGTATACAACTTTTAAGAGCATATATTTTGGATAGCTTGCTACTGAATTAGTCTCATTTATTGCTTTGTTGATATAAGCGTATGGCAATTTCTTATCCGAATTACGTAAATAGGAAGCGTTACCCAGGCTCCTCCAGTAATCTGCCATAAAATGTGGTCTTGTCTCTGGCTGAGAATTGCTTAAGTATGCTTTAACATTTGCCAATTCTTTATCAATTATCTCAACACTTTTGTTTTCTGCATAATTCATTCTTAGTATTTTATTGAACATTAGTTTAGCATTGTTTCGTTTTACAGAACCATTTGGCCCAACCCTATAATAATATAATAACTCGCTTATTACATGCACCTTAGCACTTTTACTAATCATCCGAAGCCATAATTCTCCATCTTGCACATAGTAAAACCTGACATCGTACAATCCCACTTCCAACAATTTATCTCTTTTAACAAAAGCACTTCCGTGAGGAAAGATTGCCTGGTGTTTTAATAAACTATCTTTATGGTCGCCGCACGCCGAAAAACTGGTATCTTGGTATACAACATTATCGGCCAAATCAACTACATAGCAATCAGAACCAATTACATCAGCCCAACTATTTTCTTTAGCAAATTTTAATTGTATCTCTAATCTTTTTGGGTCAGAATAGTCATCAGCATCTTGCCTGGCGATATATATACCTTTCGCCAATAATATGCCATTGTTTAAAGACTTGGGCAGTCCTAAGTTTTTTCCATTCTCTATTAATACGATTCTGCTATCTACTTGTGCAAATCTTTTACAGATCTCTATTGATTGATCTGTTGAGCCATCATCAATAATTAAAAATTCAAAATCTTTATACGTCTGAGCCAAAATTGAGTTAATCGCCTTCTCAAGATATTGATCAGAATTATAAACCGACATTAAAACAGTAACCTCCATAATTTGATTGATTTGCAATAATTAAATGTTCGCCCTTAAAAAACGCCCATAAAAATTTACCTCAGTAATAATATTTTTGGCGATATCGAAATTCGCTTTAGACCAGGTTAAAGCATTTTCACCAAGCATCTTCAGCTTAGCATCATCCTGTAATAAATTGTTAATTTCGTGTCTGATCGCATCAATGTTTTCTGGATTTGGAATATCAACCATTAAACCATTGATATTATGAGTGATACACTCCCTTATCCCAGGTGCATTAGTGCCAATGCTAGGGATACCACAAGACATCGCTTCTAGTAAAGCTTTAGGATTTCCTTCAAATACCGATAATATGATAGCACATTTTGCTTGGTTGTAATATTTGGGCAAATCGATATTTTCTACCCTTTCCTTCCAATCGATTGATTTACCCTCATTAGTGGCCTCTTTAATAAAATTTCTTAAGGCACCATTGCCTATTATTAGTGTTTTTAAATTAGAACTCTTCACAATTTGTACAATCGCTTCGATGTTTTTTACTTTATCCAGACGGCCAACGAATATTAAATCGTAAGTTTTGGGTAAAGCTATTGGTTTAAAAACACTCAGGTTGATGTTATTACTCATACATAATATCTTACCTGGTTTGATATTGTATCGATTAATAATATGACTGCAAGCTTCAGATGAAGTAGTTAAGATAAGATTACATAAATGAAACGCAACCCACTCTTTGACTTTAGTAAGCAACGAAAGTTTTTTAAAATGAGCTACATAATAACCCATTCTTATAATTAATGGGACATTAAAAAAAAACTTTAACCATAAACCAAACCACGCAGCGGGGAATTGATTTGTTTTAGATAAAACAACTGTTCTGAAATAATTACGATAGATAAATAACGAGCTTAAATTGTAAATAAAATTCTGACACGTAAAAGGGATATTTTGAGGTATCCAGGATGGCATTTCTAAAACTTTAAACGCATCATATTTTTCTACATACTGCTTATCATTACGACCGTAGCTGTAAATAATCAATTTGAGGTTTAATTTTAAACATAAGCTTTCATAATAATCAAGTTCACGAGATAACTGCCCTTGATTGTTCCAGATCTCCAAACTTATATTAGGTGTCATCAACAGTAACAAACTATTTTTCATAAAACAAGTGAGGGGTTAGTAGATATATGATATTGTTCTATTTTAATTAGAAATCATTCGTCTTATCGTGAGGAATATAATTTTGAGGTCTACTGATATATCATGATTCGTAATGTATCTAAGATTATGGTTGATTTTTGCTGGGATAATACGTTGAACATAATAATTCTCAGGGTCTTCAGCATTCGCCAAAAGCTCACCTTCGTTAAAAAATTCAACGGATGCCCAATCGGTTATACCTGGTTTTACCGATAATACAAAACGTTGTTTATCTGTATATAAGTCTACATACCTTCTTACTTCTGGCCGAGGTCCAACTAAACTCATTTCACCGCTTAAAACGTTAATTAACTGCGGCAGTTCATCTAGTTTATACCTCCTAAGCCAACGCCCGATTTTTGTAATTCTACTATCGTTGTTACCCATAGTTAAAAGACTGCCGGTTTTCGTACTGTAATACATTGTCCTAAATTTCAGGAGTTTAAAATCTTGCATATTCCGGCCTACCCTACTTTGTTTAAAAAATATGGGGCCTTTGCTATCTAAAACAATTAATATTCCTATCAAGATTAGCAAGGGGAACAATATCAGTACCCCCATTCCTGATCCAATTATATCCAGAATTCTTTTTGCGTCGATTTTCATACCGCTACAGTGGTTAAAATTTCGTCTTGAAGTGCTCCATTCCTTAAATTAAATTGAATATTTACAACACTAATTAACGAGGTGATTATAAAACTAATTTCTTCCTGGGTTAACTGGGGATAGATAGGAAGGGATATTTCTGTAGAATAGTTGCGATACGCAACAGGATAATCTTTTATATCGTAACCTAAATTTTTAAACACTGTGAGCATGGGCATAGGTATGAAATGCACATTTATCGCAATTCCAAGCAAAGCCATATCATCAATTACCTGATCCCTTTGCGCTTCTGTTAGTCCTTTTACGCGAAGAGGAAACAAGTGATAACAAGATTCTCGGCTTTCATCAATTAAAGGAGGTGATATAAACCAAGGTTGATCTTTTAATCCCTGAATATAAAGTTCAGCAATTGTTTTCCTTGCTGGCAAAATAGTTTGCCAGTATTTTCTAATTTGTGCCAGACCAATCGCAGCACAAATATCGGGCATGTTTATTTTCATTCCAGGAAAAGTAACGTCGTAACGCCATCCTCCTCCTTTTGATTTTGCTAATGCATCTTTGTTCTGTCCATTTAACGTGTACATTTTTAGATATTTATACTCTTCCTGAGGTATAAACTGTTTTGGCAGGTTTAAACAAATGCAACCACCTTCTGCTGTCGTTATATTTTTTACGGCATGAAAGGAAAATATGGTAACATCGCTTTTTTTAGCAGCTTGTTGGCCATCGTACCGGCTACCGATAGAATGGGCTGCATCAGAAATTAATAAAATCCTCCCTAGTTTGGCTTGCTTCTCGCTATTTGGAACAAATTTCTTACTTATGGCAGGTGATTTAACAATAGATTTTAAGGAATTGTAATTACAAGGCCAACCGGCAAAATCCACTGCAATTATAGCCTTGGTTTTTGATGTGATAGCTTTCTTTACCTGTTCAGGATCCATATTGAAATCATCCAAAACATCAACCATTACTGGTTTAGCACCGCAATGTATTACACTCAATGCAGTTGCGCAATAAGTGTAAGCTGGAACAATTACCTCATCGCCTTGTCCGATGCCGAACCACTTCAACATTAACATGGCTCCTGATGTCCAAGAGTTTACACAAATTGCGGCGTCACATCCTGTTAATGTTAAAATCTCCTCTTCAAAATCTTTTACCTTGGGTCCAGTCGTGATCCATTTGTTTTTAAGTGTATCCAATACTTGATCGATAACAGATTGATCGATATACGGTGGTGAAAATGGGATATTCATAGCGCTTATTTTAATTAATAGGTTTAAAAGTTGAAGGCAGCAAGAATTAATCAACAATTAATTTGGGGACGACCGTGTAATAAAACTTGAAAGGAATTAGGATACCCTTAGCGTATCTTGGTTATTCGATTTGAGATTGTACAAATGCAGTACACTAAAGTATAAAAACAAGGTGGGGCCACATCCACTTCCCAAAAGCCATTCATTATGAAATAAAGCATTGATCGAAATAGCCAAAAATGAAAAGCAAAGGCAAACTAGAAGCGCATAATCTTTATCCTTTACATGGTTTAGTGCAATCCATGTAATTTTGACAACCTTTCGGTAAATAAGAAAGAGTAATCCCCCTCCTAAAACCAAACCTAAATAGGTTATGAACATTAAATAGGAGTTGTGAGAAGTAACCAGGCCACTCTGCCCGATTCTGAAAACCGGATTGCGCCCTGCAACATCGTCCCAGGTTTTACCTTCAAAGATTAAACCGAAAGGATTAGCTGCAAGGATTTTGACGTTTTCTTTCATCAATTCATCTCTATTACCGTCTCCTCCTCTTTCATTTTTAGAAAGGATATTTTGTTTTCTTCCAGAGGAAAGATCATTTATAGTTGTTTTAAAACTAAAGGCTAGTATAGCAAGAAAACCGAAGATTAAAACAACTCTATGTTTATAATATAGCAGCCAAAAAAGGAAAACTGCGCAACCAACCGCAACGAACGCCGATCTGTTCATACCATATAAAATGATATATATACTCAGCCCCAAAACCAACAGCGCTACCACTATCTTTTGTTTGTAAACAGTTACAGCAACAACTGCAAAAGTACATAATGCTGCAACTTGGTATCCAAATGAAAAGACATTCGCTGAAATACCTGAAGGTGTTTGAATGATGACTTCACCTCCTTTTAAAATACTGCGCAAGCTATCTATTTGTGAAGGAAAGTAATGATTAAATACCATCACGAGAGATGAAAAAGCAAGCAAAGTATAGAAAATTACAATTGATTGTTTAAAACGTTGATCATCTGAAGCAATGATGTAATTAAAGTAAAGCGCGCAAAAGGCAACTACAATTACTACTACCGAAAAATATTTAATATCCTGATAACCTAAAACATATAAAAAAAAAGCGCCTATAAAAAGTACAATCACTTCTGTTTTATAAATGAATGGCTGTTCTAAAGGTTTTGCAGTTAATAAAAGCAACGGCAAACCAAATAAAAGTGCGTTTGGCAGCACCTTTATCATGAATATATTAAATGTTAATGTATACAAATACAAAAACATAAATAGTACAATAGCTACTTTTGGTATCATTATAATAAACTGAAAATTAAAAATTTTGAAAAACAACTATAGTAGCTGCCTGATGGTATTATAAGCGTTCTTAACTTTGAAATCTCTAATCTGGAATAAGAAATATTTACTTAAATAGATTCTAAGCAGCCCTTTTTTTTGGTGTGATGAATATTTGAAACTTTCGATAAGTATATTAAAATCGCTTATCATTTTTCGTTGTCTGACCTTCGGATTGATCATACTCCAAATCCCAGCTGGATGTACCCTGTAACAACTCATTATTTCAGGCATTACATAAAGTTTGCGGCCACTCGTTGAAGTGATATAAAGTTTTAAAAAATTGTCTATTGCGATTACTTCATCAACCGACTCATTAGCACCAAAATTTTTAAATTCATTTGTTGCGCGGAAAACTAGTGAGGAGGTGCGTGTTTCTTCTTTTTTCCCAATCAATAAATCATCGAATGTATATTCGAGTGGAACAATATTCGTTGCCACATAACAGGTTTCACCCTTTTCGTCTATTACCCTGGAGTAATGACTGCAGGCAACGAAATCTTGATTGTCTCTTAAAAAATCTACCTGTCTTTGAAGTTTATAAGCATCCGTCCAAAAGTCATCACCATCGCAAAAAGCCAAGTATCTACCTTTTGCATTATTCAACACATTTAGCAGATTTTTTGTTCCACCAGCATTTTTTTCACCCGACAATATTTTGATTAGTTTAGGGTGCTTATTTTGATAGGTTTGGATAATTTGCCTGGTATTGTCTGTAGAATAGTCCTCACCTATTAAAATTTCGATTTGAAAATCGGTTTTCTGCAACAAAAACCCTTCAATGGTCTGTGCTATGTATTTTTCCTGGTTATATGTTATACAACAAACACTTACAGTTATTTCGTTATTTAAACTTTCCATACATTAGTGAGGTCTCGTGCCGTTGATTGATCGTTCTATTTGCCTGGTAATTAACGCACCATAATTTTCTACATTTTGCTCTTTTCTTTCAGGCACCAGTTTAGGTACTTTGAAGTAGTTTTGCGTCCTTAACAAGGTTCTGCAGATAAAATCTATGTCTGAATTGGTAAGCTTGTGGTATAGTGGTAAGCAGACTACTCTCTTTACCAACCAGTCGCACACAGGCATAGGTACGTTATTTACATAAGGCAATCCCGACAATGAAGGATAAAAGTATCTTCGACAATAGATCTTATTCAACTCTAATTTTTCAAGACAGGCATGCATTAATTCCTCACTCTCGAAAATGATAGGCAAATAGGCAAAGTTATAGCTACTTTGAGTATCAATTTTTTGAAAACTGCATTGCAAGTTTGTTAAGCGATTTAGGTAATGTAACGATAGCGACTTCCTTCTTTCCAAGATTTCATCTGCACATTCCAAATTACACAAGCCCATAGCAGCGTGAAATTCACTGTTTTTACCGTTTATTCCCGGACAAGAATAGGTATCTATTCCACTATATCCAAAATTTCGAATGGCTGCCATCTTCTTTAAAAGATCAGCGTCTTTGGTGAATACCGCCCCGCCTTCTATTGTATGGAATAGCTTGGTTGCATGAAAACTTGTTATGCTGATGTCGCCATACTCAAAAACAGACCTGTTTTTGTATTTTGTACCGAAACAATGTGCTGCATCATAAATAACTTTCAAAGAATGCTTATCTGCAATAGCCTGGATAGCATCTATATTACAAGGATTTCCATAAACATGTGTAGCTAGAATGGCGGTAGTTCTCGGCGTTATCGCTGCTTCTATTTGATCAGGATTTATATTAAAAGTTTCCAAATCAATATCCACATATACCGGTGTACAACCCTGCCATATAATTGTATTTGTTGTAGCTACAAAAGAAAACGGCGTTGTAATAATTTCACCCTCTAATTCAAGTGCCTTAATTGCAATTTGTAAAGCGATTGTACCATTTGAAACGTACAATAAATGATCTACATCGAGGTAATCTTTCAATTTCAACTCCAGATCATTAACAAGCGGACCATTATTGGTTAGCCATTCTCGATCCCAAATACTATTTACATAGCTTAGGAAATTCTCTTGTTTAGGGAGAAAAGGTTTAGTTACAGGTATCATCTTTTGAAGATTAAGTTCGTGAAATCTGTTATCGCGTTCATTTTCACTAAATAGCTCACACTCAAATAGAATGCGAAATAAAAGGTACTTATGATTAATATTTCAAACGGGGCTATTAAGTTCAAGTGGCTGATTAAAAAAACATTAAGCGCATAGCTAAAGAGGCCAACGATAATGGACAATAAAATGGTTGGCAAGAAATCAAAAATTTGTTCTTTAAGGTGGTAATTAATTAGCTTACCACTGTAAATGGTATTGATGTAATAGCCAAAAAAATTGAAAAATAATTGAAAATAAAGTAGGCCATAAATGCCAAAGGAAATAACACCAAAAATGCCGATTACACTAAGTGATTTTTTGATAAACTCTACACGTAAAAGGGAGTCACTACGCCCTTTAACCTTTAAAATATTTAGGTTATAGGACTGTAAAGGATAAATAATACCCGATAAACATAAAATTTGAAAATATGGAACTGCCGGCAACCATTTTTCGGTTAAAACAAGACGAAAAAGAGGTTCAGCAATTATGCATAGAAGAATCAAAATCGGAGCAATCCAAAAAATAAGTTGCTGTATAAGCCTTTTATTTACAGCCTTGAGTTTATGGTCATCATCCGCAATCTTTGAAAACATTGGATATGTAACGGTATTAACTGTTGATGATATGATGCCAATGGGTAATTGGCTCATTGAATCTGCCCGGGAATAAAAACCAAGTTGTGTAGCAGAATAATATTTCCCAATTATTAATGTGTATATATTTTGGTAAACCGTATTTAACAAACCCGAAAGGGTCATCTTATATCCAAAATGAAAGTGTTTTTTGAAACTGGGATAATCGAATACAAATATTGGGCGCCAATCAGAATAAATCCAATGCAATAATGTGGATAAAAATGATGTTATTAAATTCATCCATACTAAACTCCATACACCATAACCCATTTTTGCTAAAACAATACCTAATATGCCTCCCCCAATTGATGCTGGAAGTTGTATGTTGGTTTGTGTTTTAAAATCCATATTTCTAACTAAACATGCATTTTGAATACAAAAAAAAGCGTTAATAATTAGCGCCAATCCATACACCCTGACAATTTTGGTGAGAATATTTTGATCATAAAATGATGCTATGGCTGGAGCTGCAAAAAAAAGGATAAGATAAATAACACAGCTGCCTATTAAATTAAAAAAAAAAACCGTGCTATATTCCCTCGCAGTGATTTCGGTACTTCTAATTAATGATGAACTTAAGCCACTGTCAGATAAATTATTACCTAATGCCACCAACACAGAAAGCATGGCTATTAAACCAAATTCTGATGGTGCCAATAACCGAGCAAGAACAATTGTAATTAAAAAGCCAATAACCTTTGCGCCAAATTGTTGACCTACAGACCATATAATTCCAGAGAGCGTTTTTTCTTTTAAGCCCATGATGATTATAAGCGAGCATTCACAGTTTCAATTGGCAGATGCGACTTTATATCATAAACTACCGTATCAGTTTTACATAAGCTTTTAAGATCCAAATCGCTAAATGCCTGATGAGCTACTGCTAATAAAACACCATCGTATTTACGATTTATAGACGTCCGGTCTTCACAAATAACATCATAGTGACTTTTGGCTTGTTCGGCATCTACCCAAGGATCATGAATAGTTACCTTAACCTTATACTCTTGTAATTTTTTAACAATGTCAATTACTTTGGTATTACGAATATCAGGGCAGTTTTCTTTAAATGTAAAACCTAAAATCAGAACCTCAGATCCAATTATACACTTACCATTATAAACCATTTTTTTGATCAATTGTGCTGCCACGTAAGCACCCATACCATCGTTAACGCGTCGGCCGGCAAGTATAATTTCTGGGTGATAGCCAATCTCTTGAGCCTTTTGTGCCAGATAGTATGGATCTACGCCAATACAGTGCCCCCCAACTAAACCTGGTTTGAAATTCATGAAATTCCATTTCGTACCAGCCGCTGCCAGTACTTCGGAGGTATCTATGCCTAATTCATTAAAAATCATGGCTAGTTCATTTACAAATGCAATGTTAATATCACGTTGGGCATTTTCAATTACCTTTGCTGCCTCGGCAACTTTAATCGAAGACGCCTTGTACGTTCCGGCTTTTATGATTGATTTATATAACTCATCTACTTTTGTAGCCGCTTCGGGAGTAGAGCCCGAAGTTACTTTTCTAATGTTTGCAACAGTATGTTCTTTATCTCCAGGGTTAATACGTTCCGGAGAATAGCCTACAAAAAAATCTTGATTGAATACTAGGCCTGATTTGCTGGATAAAACCGGAACACACTCTTCTTCGGTTGCTCCTGGGTAAACCGTTGATTCGTAAACGACGATATCACCTTTTTTAAGTACGCTACCTACAAGCGAACTTGCTTTAATTAGTGGCGTTAAATCTGGTCGATTATTTTTATCCACCGGTGTTGGCACAGTAATAATATATACCTTACAAGAACTCAATTCATCAGTTTTATTAGTACAAAATAATCCAGTTTGGGTACTACAACTAAAGCTTAATACTGAGTTAAGAGTTGATTTGTCTATCTCTAAGGTTGTATCATTACCCGCATTTAGTTCATCAATTCTGCGTTCAAGAATATCGAAACCAACAACTTTATGTTGCTTCGCAAACTCAACTGCTAGTGGAAGGCCAACATATCCTAATCCTATAACAGCCATTTTTATAGGTTCTATCGTCTGGTACATAGTTGTGTAGATTGAGTATTGGTTTTTATAATTTGATTAATGGGTATCTGGGTGATTAATGCGCACTCAAGGTGGTCGAAACACATGAGTACATTCTGGCCCTGCACTTTAATAATATTCCCTTCGCGGTTATGAAACAGGCCGCTTTTTATTCTTACCCTATCGCCAGCAGAAAGTTCTTCTAAACTAACCACGCGAACATTGTTATAACTTTTTATTACTTCTTTTAATTGCTCAATCTCACTATCTCTAATCACAGCTGGTCTACCCATAAAATAGATAAAATTCATCACCCCCATCGTATATCTCACTTTGGTGAGTTCTCTGTCATCTATCCTAACAAAGACGTAACCGTTAAATAAGGGCTTACTTACCATTTTTTTTCTGTCAGCCCATTGGTTTTGCACTGTTGTTACAGGGCAAAAACTCTCTATGCCTTGTTCTTGTAGCAATTGATCGGTTTTTTTTTCCCAACGGGGTCTAACATAAATCACGAGCCATTTCTTGTCTAAGGGCCTTCTGCCCAGAATTTGAGTGTCCATTTTGTTGTTTTAGTTAATGGATAGTTAAACTTAGATTGTTTCTCGGCACACGCCGGACTAATATTTGATAATAAATCATTGGCTATCTTATGTTAAATGGCTTCGCCATATCACTTACAGCAATAATTTTTTTCGGGAGGAAACTTAATTGGTAATCTGGTATTGATTGGTATTCTGGTATTGATTGTTATTCTGGTACTGACTGGTATTGGTAGTTTGGATGGTTAGTTTTACCAGCTCGAAATCTCAGTAGTTTATTTAATATCGTTTATTCGGTCTTGCTATTTTTTTAGTTAACTAGCTTCAAAAAACTTCACAAACAAGTAGGTTTACTTGGCCTACCAAAAAATTGTCTAATTTGCCATGGCATAGCCATAACCACCGTAGTTATATTTCTGACTTTTATCTCGTTTGGCATCATTAAAAACCACTAATAGATTTTTAAGTTTATTTTCCTCACTAATATCTTTTAAAATGGATAGCTGATAATTTTTGGTATAATTATATCTTACCAGATAAATACTCACATCAACATAAGGGGCCAAGCTAAAAGCATCTGCTACTTGGCCTACGGGCGAAGTGTCGATAATTACATAATCAAAAGATTCTTTTAAAGTACTAATAAGTTCATCGACTCTTGGACTCATCATTACCTCTGCTGGATTTCCAGGAATTTCACCACAACCAATAACACTTACGTTTTCGGCCGACAATACGGGTTGAATAACATCATCAATACTGATTTTTTTATCCATTAGGTAATCTGATAAACCTAATATTGAGGATTGTTCTAATTTATTTAATAGTGCTGGTCTTCTTAAATCAAATTCAAGGATGACCACTTTTTTATCCAGCATACCTAAAGTGGTTGCTAAATTGATACTAAAAAATGTCTTTCCCTCACCCTTCATACTAGAGGTTACTAAAATCACCTTGTTACTGCCTTCCCTGGTCATAAACCCAAGGTTCATTCTAATGTATCTAAACAGTTCTGATATAGTGGAGCGATTATCCCGTTGAAAAACGTTTGTTTGTTTATCAATATTATGAGAAAGTTCACCCAACATTCTTGCTCCGGTTAACTCAATACTTCTGGCATCAGTTACCGTATTATTAAAAAATCCTCTTACATATATTATACTTGCTGGCACAAAACAACCGAACAAAAAACCACATAAATAAAGTAGATTTGTTTTTGGTGATTCCGGTGCAGTGTTGTAAGCGGGCTTATCAATAATTTGAAATGTAGGCACAGTTGTAGATAAAGACAGCGCAGTTTCTTCGCGTTTCTGGATTAAATATTGATATATTCCAGATTTGACACTTTGTTTACGGCTTAATTCCAATAGTCCACGTTCTAAAAACGGCACAGCATTGCTTTTACCCTTATATTGAGAATAATTGGAAAGTAAGCCACTCCGTTCAATTTCATACCCGTTTTTTATGGAATTGAGGTTTTCTAAGATATTTACTTTCAAGCTTGATAATTGGCCATTTAAGTTAAGTACAAGAGGGTTTTCTGCACTTGCTGTACGCAGCATCCGGTTTTTTTCTAACTGCAATTCGTTGAACTTTGCAATCATTACGTTTAATACGGGATCTTTAATTCCCATTGCACTGGGTGCTAGTGCACTTTCCCCCTGTTTGTTATTGAAGTATTTTTCTATTGATTTGATCAGATTTAACTGAGTTGTTGACGAAGACAACATTTGATCGTATTCAGATGATCTTGAAGTATTTAATTGAGCATCAATATTAACATCGGAGATTTGATTTTGTTGCTTAAAGTTTTCAATGTTCTTTTCTGTACCAGACAGATCGCTAACTAAAGATTTTAACCTATCATCTATAAATTTGATGGTATTATGGGCTATAACTTGTTTACTGGTGTTAATGTGATTATCATATTCCTGTATTAATTCATTTAATATGTCTACACCCCGCTGTGTCAAATTATCGTTTATGCTTATCACAATTGTATTTGCATCTTTAACTACGGGAAATATTTTTAGGTTGGCCAAACTATACGACTCGGTTAATGCGTACAAATCTCTGAATTTAACAAACACATCGCCAAACTCTTGGGTGTAAGCCGGGCCTTTATTAACTCTAATAGAGAAATTCGTAGTCTCGATCACCGAACCATATGGTGCAACCACACTTTTTTGATTATCTACAAGTTTAAATAGCGAGTCGCTAATACCTACAATACTAACGTTTCTGGCATAGGCACCACTTTTTAGATTAAGTACCTCAACATTTATCGGTAGCGTTTTACCATAAAGCTCTATAGTTTTATAGTTCACTTTCTTATGATAAGTTGTTTCCAGATTCAGTTTGCTTAGAACTTTATAGATTAAATCTCTTGATTTTAAAATTTCTATTTCGTTGTCAACAGTTTTCACTGTCTGAAACATATTTAATTCGCTGAATGCTGTTGTGTTAGACATTGCAGCCCCATTTTTATCATCTTGTATAAGTAATGTACTACTTATCTTATACTGTGGTGAAGTAAAATATATTTTCCCATAAACAAATGTTAATGAACCAATTATGCAGATTAGAAAATATGGCCAATTTTTAGCAAACCTTTCGAAGGTTTCAGTAAAATCGTTTAAGCCTTTTAAATTTTGTACGGGTCTCATGACGTTAATTTTTAATGGTTTATCTATTCAAAACTGATGAGATTAATAAAGCTACCGCTGATAAAGAAGCGATTACTATTGGCATTGTACGGGTACTTGAACTGTACTCAATACTTTTCGATTTATCTGGCTCCACATAAACAATATCGTTCTGCTTTAATGTGAAAAATGGTGAATTCATTACTTCCCGGCTATTGAGGTTTAGCCTCTTCATAATTCGATTGCCATTTTCCTCTCTTATTACTAAAACATTATTGCGTTTGCCATAAACTGTCATATCTCCTGCCATTCCAAGAGCTTCAAGCAAGTTTATGCCATCTCCTGATATGGTGAAACTAGATGGCCGGTTTACTTCTCCAATTACCGTAATTTTGAAGTTTATGATTTGAACATCAACAATTGGAGTTTTAACATATCGCACCAGTTTCGATGCGAGCATATCTTGTGCCTCAGCAATTGTTAGGCCCTCCAATTTAACATTTCCTAATACTGGAAAATTAATCTCACCATTATTGTTTACGTTATGTCCTACTGGTTTAGCAAATTCACTAGTAGAAACGTTGCCTCCTGTATTCGTGGCAAATAGTACATTCGACTCCTGACTTTGGCTACTGACATTAATTCGTAGCACATCCTTTTGTTGAATTTTTATAGATTCATTATCAATTTTTTTTGCATTAGTTTCATTAGCTAAATCGCTAAAGTAAACCAAGTTTCTTGCTCCTCCACATCCGCAGAAAAGCACCACACATAAGAAGGATAAAAAAGATAGGTTTTTCATAATTTTAGTTTTAGAAGCATTAATAGTTGTTTGACGAAAGCTAAGGTATATACTTAATCACCTTTATTTTGTAGTCTTAATTAGATTGGTAATTAAAATGTATAAGTGGTGTACAACTTTACATTTAGCGACCTTTTTTGTTAATGATTAACTAGCAAGGGTTTGTTTTAATACTAAAAGTTTACAATGCAATTTTACATCGCTATACACTTTATCTATTTTCGATTTGAAACTAATTAGATAAAGCTGCGCGAGCCATTCAACTTTTCACTAAGCCAAAATAATCTTAATTGAGATTCATCTGAATTCTTGCTCCAACACAAAAAAAATAAAATAACGTTTACTAACCTTTCGATAAAGTATTAATGTCGGTTATAGAACTATTCAGCTGGTCGATTAGAACAGATTAATACTAAATAGTAAGATGGGGATTTGAAAAATAAATTGCTTTTAAGCTTAAAATCACTAACCAGAGATAAAACTTCCAACCCTGGTCAACTTTATCTGATCTTCGGATAGAGCGTCGCCTTCGGTCATATATCGATACTAGTACAAAAGGTCATATCTATTACCAGATACCTATTAATTAGAAGTTTACACAAAAACGTATAATCGAAATCATGACGATTACAATTTCTGCATTGTTTAAAGTTAACCACTATTAAAGGGTATATTGAGTTGGATTAAATTTCGAGATTAAAAATGAAAAGAATTCTGATCATTGAAAATAATGTCAACTTGTTGTCGGGTTATAAAGAAATTCTAAAAAAAGCCGGATTCAAAGTGGTCATTGCGCTTTATGGCGATACTGGAATAAACGATGCTATAACGAAAATGCCCGACTTAATTTTATGTAACACTTTGGTGCCATACGTTGATGGGTTCGGTGTTTTAGCTGTTCTTTCTAAGAATCCGGCAACTGCCCACATACCTTTTATTTTTGTAAGCCCTACATCTAAGTTAGCAAACCTCCGAAAAGGAATGGACATGGGCGCCGATGATTTTATTATGCATCCTTTTCGAGACAATCAGTTAATTAAGGCAGTAGAAGCAAGATTTAATAAATCAAAATTGCGTGTACATACTACCGAGATATTGGTCGATTCGCCTGATAATACATTGCTCAGTGAAAAAGGTATAGAGCAACTGCAGGAAACTATTTTACAAAGCAATTTAAGGCGAATTAAAAAAAAGCAAACATTGTATTACGAAGGCGATTACAGTCAGGGTATTTATTTTTTGAAAGAAGGATGCATTAAAACCTTTAAGATAAATAGTGATGGACGGGAGTTAATCACCAATATATATAATAGCAACAGTTTTATAGGATTGGATTATTTAATGATAGATGGTCCACTTTGCGAAAATGCTGAAGCTATTGAATGTTGCTCTATTTATTTTATAACAAAAAAATCAATTTTAGATCTATTAAAAACAGACATAGAACTTAACCACTACATTATCAAATGGTTATCTAATGATTTAGCACACAAAAAAGGCAGGTTAGTTGAATTAGCATACGAATCAGTTAGAAAAAGATTATCAAAAGTAATTATCCAATTAAATAAAGATTCTTTTCCAATTAACAAAGTAGAAATTTCAAGAGATGAACTTGCGGGACTAGCAGGAGTTGCTTCTGAAACTGTAAGCAGAATATTAAGTGATTTTAAGCAGCTTGGCTTGATAGAAAGAAACGGAAATTTCATCAATATTACTAACCACGAAGGATTAAGTAAAAGTTCAAATATGCTATTCATACTACCTTTTTTAGAAGTATTTGGCGATTTTCTACATCATATTTTACGCTAACGGTCAACAATTTCGGTGATACGTATCATTGCCTGCCCCGCTGAAACTCGGTAGCTTCGATGCATAATTATGGGAAATATACTTTTCGCTACAGATTTATCGACAAGTTCAATCTCCGCAATGAACTTCGCCTATAACCTATCACAAGTCAATGAATGTAAGCTGATTGTTGTTCATGTCTATCAAGTTGTGAAACCCAGAAATTGGCGCTTACATAGGTTTGAAGATTATGAAAAAACCAGAAGGGAATTCTTACTGAATAAGCTTAATAAATTTTTATCAAAAGGTCTTAAAACAGATCATACCCTATTGAATATCGAAATTCATCTCAAAGCAGAAAGTAACGTTGTTAATTCAATTATAAATAGCGCTTCTCAATTTCAGTGCGATTTTATATGCGTAAATACGAGAGGAAAATCTAACGCGATTATTGGTACAACGGCCAGCAAACTTATCGTTGCTTCACCAGTACCCGTTGTCAGTATCCCCAGTAGGCAGTCGGTGAAAAAGTTAACCAATGTTTGTTACGCAAGTAACATGGTAAATTATCAAAAAGAAATTAAAAAGGTTATTGCTTTTGCTGAGCCATTGGATGCTACAGTAAGTATGTTACACATCGCTGATCCGGAAGAAAATTTTCCAAAATTTACTGCGGTAGAAACCAGGCTTCTAAAAAAAACCGAAAGAAAAATCAAGGTTAAATATGTTAAGCGAAATCCTGCAAATACATTATGTGAAGATATTAACTTTGCTGTAAAAAAAATAAAACCTGACTTAATTGTTTTTTTTATTCATCGTTCACAATCCTATTGGAACGCTATGTTTCACCCATCTAACATTACGCCATTATCTTTTTATGCAAAAATTCCGATCTTAAGTTTTAAAAAGTAATATTTATACTGGACACACAATTTTTGAAAAGATAATATCTGAAAGTGCAGATGCTAAGCTATTTAATCTTTTTGCATTTTCCAGATGCCAAAATTTATAGTTCTTCGTGTAAATACCTGCCAACAACGGCCCCATAATATAGAGATTGTTGTTCGCGGCGAAATTTTCATCAACAGCGAGGCCCATACCATTTTCATTTATTTTAACGATCTGCTTACTTATTAAATTTTTGATCAGCGTTGTTGACGTATTTGTAATATGTTCTGATCCAGTGCAATTAATGATAATAGGAAAAGCACCACTATATTCCTTTTCAATAACGGTATCGCTTGCTTCATATGTAAAATTTAGTCCCCCGTTGTTGTTCTGTTCATCGCATAACTTAACAAATCTGCCTTTTAAAAAATGGAGTTTTCCTGTTTTTATCAGTTCCGCTTCTGCAATGTAATAACTCTCACTAGTGCGGCGGGTTATCCGTGTGTAGGACCAACCATGCACCCTAAAAAATTTAAGCGCTTCTATATCACTTAGCTTTTTCTGTATTTTAAAAAATCTTTCGTTTAAACTATAAAGTATATTGCCTGCCGACAGCTGATTATCAATCGCATTTTTAACATCCTTTTCAATAGCGTCCATTAATGCATCAGCGGAATAGTTCTCTTTTTCTTCCAAGTCTCTTAAATGCATAAGAATATGATCATAATCCGAATTTACGACCAATCTGTCAGGCAGTCCACTGTTCGAGAGGATCACTATTTTATTGAAACTATCTTGATTTACCTTATTACGTTTGTTTAAAAGGTATACCATTTCCGACGCACTGGCGTTAGAACCAATGATCAATATATTTCTAAGTGGCTGTGGTAATAATGTAAGAGCGACGTCTATCTTATTTAAAGTTACATCTAATGTTGGATAATAAATATCATCAATATTTAAAAAATGGTTTGATGAGTTTCCATTAGTATGGTTTATATCCAAACCGCCGATACTTAAAACCAAGACATTGGTTCGAATAAAAAACCGCTCTTCAACCGATTTAATTTCAACGGTGTATTGATTTTTATCTTGCTTTACAGCATTAATAACCTCCCCGCTAATAAGATCTACATTAGCAAGGTTATTTGCTTTACACTCAGCAATTATTTTCTCCAATTTTTGGGCTAAATATACACCGTATAAAAAACGTGGAATATAAACACCGTCTACATTGCCCTGGTCTAATTTATCAGAATAGGACAATATCCAGTCATCTAAAACCTCTTTTTCCTGCGCAGTTATTGTGCCTTGATCCCCACTTCTGATTTTTTCTAACCACTGAAAAAAAACTGGTTTCTCTTCTTCTAAAAAGAAATCTTTTACTGGATTGATGGTGAGTGAATGAACCGATGCACGGTTTCCGTAAGCAATGCCCTTCCAAAACTCATCATTCTTTTCAACTACAGCAATGTTGACTCCTTTGTTTAAAACGGAGTTATCCCGAATTTTAGAAAGGATATTATAAAGGGTTACCGACGAGGATAACCCGCTGCCAATAAAAACAATATCATAAATTTTCATAAAGAGTACGCCTATCTGATTACTTATACAATGTACTCATATTCTATCATTTATTACAAGTTAAACTACAAATTGTAAAATGAGCTTACAGCAATGTAAAGTGTCCTATATATCGTATTCGTCGATTAAATGATTTTATTGGTCTCATTCTTAATATTGTAAAAAACTGTACTACAGCACTCCGACCTTCAAACTAAAATAGCTGACCATTCTTATTCTGAGCTGTATTTCCTTTCAGATATTCGTGCATACTCTTGATAGATTTTTATTAGTTCTGCCCGGGGTAAGACTGTATTGGGCTTCTATTGTTTGGTAACATCACCCCAGACTAACTCGGTCTTGTGTACAGTTTCTGTTTGTGAGCCCCATATTTGCCTAAGACGTCCTTCAGATTCGCAGTCCCCATTTGCCCTTAGCTCATACTTCCTACCGTAAGCGTGTTCGTAACTTGAACGCTATAACAGATTGCCATACTTCGCACAAAAAAAAGGTCGGAAGAAAAATCTTCCGACCTTGACTGGATGATGATCACCTTTAGTTTTTAAACTGCAAGATGTTAAGCTTTTGTTGTGCTTTTCTCTGAACTTATTTTCAATTGTTTGTTAATCCTTTCTAAAACATCATAAATATCAAAAGGTTTACTGATATAGTCATCAGCAAATGCATCAATAGCTTTCTGTTCGCTATTATTCTGTGCAGACATTACGATAATTGGGATGTGTTTGGTAAAAATATCGGTTTTTAAATCTTCACAAATTTCTGCTCCGTTTCCATCTGGTAACATTACATCAAGTAAAAAAAGATCAGGCATTGCATCCTGGATATTTTTCTTTAACTCAGCAAATGATGATGAAAGCTGCAATTCGAAACCCTCATCTTTTAATAGAATTTCAATAACGTTTCTGATCTCCTGATCATCCTCTAAAATGTGTATTCTTTTTCTTTCCATGTTCAAATTATAATGTTTGGATTATACCGTTCGCGTGGAATGCGCTATACGATAGTAACAGTAACACCTAAACTCTCTAAATGTTTAACAATTTGTTCAGAAATTCCTTTATCGGTAATAATATGATCAATTTCTTCTAATCCACATATCTTTCCAAAGCCTCTTTTCCCAAATTTAGTAGAATCGGCAAGAACAATCGTTTTTTGTGATGCACCAATCATTTTGCGGTTTAAATGTGCTTCCATGGCATTAGTAGTGGTTATTCCAAAATCAAGATCAATCCCATCAACACCAAGAAATAGCTTATTAAAATAAAAATCCTGCAAAACCTGTTCCGCATAAGCACCCATTACCGATGAAGAACTTTTCCTAAGCAATCCGCCTAATTGTATCACTTCAATACTAGGTTCGCGCATTAATTCGAGCGCTACATTTAATGCCGAAGTTACAACGGTTAAATTTGTTGCTGGCGCAATATTCTTGGCAAAATAAAGCACTGTAGTTCCCGATGCAATGACAATAGAATCATTGTCATTTAGCAATGCAGCAGCCGCAATACCTATTTTGTTCTTTTCTGTAGATTGTATTTTCTCTTTCTCATTAACCGGACGGTCTACCGTATATGGATTGTTTACAGTAGCCCCACCGTGGGTCCTAAACAATAGGCTCTTATCTTCAAGTAGTTTTAAGTCCTTTCTTATTGTTACAGACGAAACTTTCAACTCCTTACATAAATCGACTACATTTATGTATTGATCACGTTGCAGGCGACTTAATATAAACTGGTGCCTCTCAGCCAAATTCATCATAGTATATTTAATTAGCGTGCTGCAAATTAGCAATAAAAACATTCTTTAAAATATTTTGCACAAATATTTAATAAATTTTTAACACACATATTATATTATTTCGATTATGATTTCTTATAATTGCGTATTGTTTCGTTTTATTATTTTTATAAACCTAAATGGAAAGATTACACCCGCATCACCTAACAGAAAACATAAATTGGGACTTCATTATTATTGGCGGAGGTGCCACAGGTTTAGGTACTGCATTGGATGCTGCGAGCCGGGGCTTTAAAACTTTATTGGTAGAACAATCTGATTTTGCCAAAGGAACATCCAGCCGGAGTACTAAACTGGTACATGGCGGCGTTCGCTACCTTGCACAGGGCGATATCGGCTTGGTTAAACATGCCTTAAAAGAACGTGGTTTATTACAACAAAACGCAAAGCACCTGGTAAATAAAGAAGAATTTCTGATTCCCTGCTACGATTGGTTCTCTGTTATAAAATATTTAACCGGACTTACACTTTACGATTGGTTAGCAGGCAAACATAGCTTCGGCAAATCTAAGTTTTTCTCTAAAAAAGAAACCTTAAACATGATGCCCGGCATTAAGGAAAAGGGATTAAAAGGAAGTATCAGGTATTACGATGGAAAGTTTGATGATGCCCGTTTAGCGATAAACATTGCACAAACTGCGATTGAAAACGGCGCTTCATTATTGAACTATACAAAGGTAACCGGCTTGTTAAAAAGTGGCGACGTAGTTACGGGCATTGAAACAGAAGACACCATAACCGGGATAACAGCTAAATATACTGGCAAAACAGTAATTAATGCAACAGGGGTGTTTGTGGATGACATCCTGCAAATGAATAACCCGAATTCAAAAAAAATGGTACGCCCTAGCCAAGGTGTACATGTGGTGCTAGACAAAGGTTTTTTAAACAGTGAATCGGCTTTAATGATACCAAAAACCTCTGATGGACGTGTTCTATTTGCCGTTCCATGGCACGAACATTTACTGGTGGGTACAACAGACACTCCGTTAAAGGAACATAGTTTAGAACCCAGGGCACTAAAAGAAGAGGTGGATTTTATTATGAGTACGGCGGCGAGTTATTTTAACCGCAAGCCCATGGAAAAAGATATCTTAAGCGTATTCTCAGGTTTGCGCCCATTGGCCGCTCCAACCAACGGAGATGGAAGTAGTACAAAAGAAATTAGCAGAGACCATAAACTTATTGTTTCTGCAAAGGGATTAATTACCATTACTGGTGGTAAATGGACCACCTATCGCCGAATGGCAGAAGAAACGGTTAATTTAGCCATTACGCATGCTGGTTTAGAATCGAAAGCATGCGTAACCCAAAATTTAAGCATACATGGTAGTTTAACCACTACCATAGATAGCCATTTGGCTATCTATGGATCGGATCGCAGTAAGATTGAAGCATTAATTGCACAAGATCCAAGTCTTGGCAATAAATTACATCCTGCATTCCCTTATACAGAAGCCGAAGTGCTTTGGTCTGCACGAAACGAAATGGCCGAAACAGTAGAAGATATTTTAAGCAGAAGATTAAGGATACTGTTTATTAATGCACAAGCTGCCAAAGATATGGCACCCAGGGTAGCTTCGCTCCTGGCCAAAGAATTATCTGCTGATAAAAACTGGGAAACTAACCAAATCGAAACTTTTAATAAATTAGCAGATGGTTATATTTATCATTCAACACCTAAAATAACCGAATCAGCTTTAGCCAATTAACCAAATTCCTAATTATGAGTAAATACATCTTGTCTATCGATCAGGGAACCACAAGTTCGAGAGCAATTATTTTTAATCACAATGGCGAAATTGTTGCCATTGCACAACGAGAGTTCACACAGATTTACCCCAAAGCCGGCTGGGTAGAGCACGATCCAATGGAAATCTGGTCGACACAATTGGCTGTTGTAACAGAAGTGATCGTTAAAGCAGGCTTAACCGTAGGCGATATCGATTCTATTGGCATTACCAATCAGCGCGAAACCACTGTGGTTTGGGATAAAGAAACCGGACAACCGATTTACAATGCCATTGTTTGGCAAGACAGGCGTACTTCTGTCTATTGTGATGAAATTAAAGCACAAGGGCTGGCCAATAAAATACAGGAAAAAACAGGACTGATTATAGACGCTTATTTCTCGGCTACTAAAGCCAGATGGATCTTAGAAAATGTTGCAGGGGCAAGGGAAAAAGCGGAAGCTGGAAAACTTGCTTTCGGAACCATCGATACCTGGTTAATCTGGAAATTAACAGCAGGCGAAAAACATGTAACCGATGTCAGTAATGCATCACGAACGATGCTTTACAACATCCACTCTTTAAGCTGGGACGACGAATTGCTTGAGTTTTTTTCGATACCGAAAGCCATGCTCCCTGAAGTAAAATCATCAAGCGAAGTTTATGGAGAAACCGCAGGACGCATACTGGCTGCAAAAATCCCTATTGCAGGGATAGCCGGCGATCAGCAATCTGCTTTATTCGGGCAAATGTGCACCGAAATAGGGATGGTAAAAAACACTTATGGTACTGGCTGTTTTATGCTGATGAATATCGGGTCGAAGCCAAAAATATCAGCCAATAATCTATTAACCACTATTGCCTGGCAGATTAATGGTGAGGTAAATTACGCTTTAGAAGGAAGTATTTTTATTGGTGGTGCGGTGGTACAGTGGCTTCGCGATGAAATGGGGCTCATTTCTAAATCAGCAGATGTAGAAACATTAGCTAAAAAAGTAAAAGATACCGATGGGGTTTATGTTGTTCCTGCTTTTGCAGGCTTAGGTGCTCCACACTGGGACCAACATGCCCGTGGTACCATAACAGGATTAACCCGCGGTACAAACAAATCGCATATTGCAAGAGCAGCCTTAGAAAGTATTGCCTACCAAACCATGGATGTTTTGAAAGCTATGGAAGCAGATGCAGGCGTAAATATTGCCGAATTAAGGGTAGATGGTGGTGCTACAGCTAACGATTTATTGATGCAGTTTCAGGCCGATCTGTTAAACTGTAAAGTAATCAGACCCGATGTAACTGAAGTTACCGCTATTGGTGCTGCATACCTGGCCGGATTAGCCACTGGTTTCTGGAAAAGCATAGATCAGATCCGCTCGCAATGGAAAATCAACAGAACTTTTATTGCTGAGGAAGGAATTGATAATACGGAAAGAATAAAGGGCTGGAATAGGGCTATAAAAGCAGCCAGGGTAAATGCAGAAGACTAACAAAGAGCCGTCGTCACCCTGACCTGTAGCGAAGCGGAAAGCTACGTAGTAAATTTAGTGCAGGGTCTTTTATTCCGGAATAAGTATTAATCTATTTCTGAATAGTAATTAATTATGAATCGCTTAAAATTTTTATGATGAATGTATATCTCGCAGAATTTATTGGTACTGCACTAATGATTCTTTTAGGAAATGGTGTAGTGGCTAACGTAGTACTTAAAGGTACTAAAGGCAACGATAGTGGTTGGATTGTAATTACAACCGCCTGGGCACTTGCCGTATTTGTAGGGGTTGTTGTTGCCGGCCCGTACAGTGGGGCGCACTTAAATCCAATTGTAACCCTCGGACTTGCAATCGGAAAAGGATTCAGCTGGGCATTGGTGCCATTTTATATTATTGCACAACTGGCTGGCGCAATGACAGGATCTTTTCTGGTCTGGCTTATTTACAAAGATCATTTCGATGCTACAGATGACCAAGGTTTAAAGGCTGCTCCTTTTGCAACCGCGCCAGCCATCAGAAATATGTCGTCAAATTTGGTGTCAGAAATTATTGGCACTTTCGTTTTAATATTTGTGATTTTTTATTTTACTGATGCCAGTATGGGTACTAAAGAAACCGTTACCACCCCTATTGGATTAGGCTCAATGGGTGCAATCCCGGTTGCGTTTTTGGTGTGGGTAATTGGTTTGGCTTTAGGTGGAACAACCGGATATGCTATTAATCCGGCAAGAGATCTGGGGCCCCGGATTGTTCACTTTTTAATCCCAATGAAAGGAAAAGGAAGTAGCGACTGGAGCTATGCCTGGGTGCCGATTGTTGGACCGATAATCGGCTCGGTATTAGCTGCTGTGGCCTTTTTGTTGATTGGTAAGTAATTGTATTTTGAGTTAGTTGTGTAGCCAGATGTTACCATCTGACTGTAAACAAATCTAAATTCATCGACCAAAAATGGGATTGAAGAATTTCAATCCCAAACCTTATTTAGTGTCAGATGGTAACATTTGACATCACTAACAATGACGACACTATTATTGAAAAGCTGCTCTGCCTACCTGTTCATCGCCTAGGTATATCCAAATGGCACCTTTTAAATATTTTCCGAAAGAATCTTTCATGTCCTGCAGGCTTACCTTGTTAAAATTGGCTACCATATTCTCGGTAATACTATAATCGCCAAGCACTTCAGCTTCACCTAAATCTTTCACAATCGAACTTGCGCTTTCCTGATGCCTATAATATCTATCCCGATGATCTTTTTTTAATGCCTCAAGATAACGTTCGCCGTACTTTCCTTCTTTTATGTTGTTATACACGCTAATCATCGCTTTAAAAGCTTTTTTAGGTTGAGTCGTGCTAACAAACATAGAGGTATATGGAATCTGTTGTACCTTAACAGTTGCTCCTGGCGCATATGACAAACCCAATTTAGTTCTCAGCTCATAATTCATACTACCACTTAATGCGTTGATGGTTAGCACAAAAGCATAATAATCGGTATTCGTCATGGTTGGGGCATTCATAATACAACTCATGTAATTCGTGGCAATATCTCTTTGTTCGATCACCAGATGCTCCCCTGTTAAAGTTTTACGATCGTAAACCGGTGGCGTGTAAACTTTTCCTTTAAGGGTGCTGAAGGAAGCTTGAATTTTCTTTTCAAGCTCTTCTTTTGTAATGTTTCCAGCTACGACCAAAAACATTTTATTCTTGTTCAACAATTCGTTATGGTAATAATTACTCACCATTTCGGCAGTAAAACCACCAACAGTTTTGCTTGTGCCCAAAGGATTAGTGCTATAAGGCGAATCTTTAAACATACTTTCCATGCTCAATTGCTCAATCCTTGTTTCAGGATCAGATTGACTATGATAAATACCCGTAATCATCCGTTCTTTAGTCGTTTGAAATTCTGTTTTATCAAAAGCCGGATTAATTACAGCATCCGAAAAAAGCTTCCAGCCTTGGTCAAGATACTTAGAAATGCAATCCATGCTAATGGTACCATAATCAGTTGTAGATGAACCAGAAATATCAATACCATATTCATCAGCCAACTCCTGATAATCGACAACGCTGTAATTTTTAGTACCACAGGTAGCTGCAGATGCCAAAGCCAGATTTTCAATCCCTGCCCTTTCCGCATTATAATTCATTACGCCACCTTTAAAAAACATGCTCATACTAACGGTTTCCTTCTGGGTAGGTTTTAAAATTACCTTTAAACCGTTTACATCGAATGAAACGGCTTTGGTTTGCGCGTTGGCAATATGAAAAACTAAGATAAAGTTTATAAAAAATATTAATCTTTTCATCGAGCGTTAGGTTATTTGGGTGATTTAAAAAATGTTTCTGGCTTCACTTCATTCATACCTGCTTTATCCATCATTAGGCCAGCGCAATAAGGTTTGGCTTTAATATACTTGCGTACATAATCGAGTAAATCTTTCCTTGTTACTTTATTTACATTTTCTTCATAGTGCGTATAATAATCAATCGATGCCGAAGCCCACCAGAAGGAAAGTAAATGTGCATAATCAGAAGTAACCTCTCTCCTTTCTACCTGTTCTATAGATAACAGTCTTTTGGCTCTTTCAATCTGCAGATCAGATAAATAATCTTCATTGGCCCAAAGCGAAATTTGCTTCAGTACCTCCTGGTAACATTCATTTATTTTTGCCGGATTAGGACTCACCATTAAACTAATAGGGCCTGTGTATTTTTGCGTATAATAATTCACATCAGCCTGTTGGGCTAATCCTGAATTAATAAGTGCCTGTTTCATTTTAGAACCGTTTTGATTCACAATAAAAGAAAAAACATCAGCAGCATAAGTGGCCGGAATATCGTTTCTGGTATCTGGGCCATGCCAGCTAAAAAGCATAAATGGAACAGGGCTTTTATTCGATTCTACAAAATAATAATCGTTTTTTTGAAGGGGCTTAAACTCAGGGATTGGCCATTTCATAAAAGGATCAACAGGCGATCGTTTCCAGCTTCCAAAAACAGAATTTACATAACTAAAAGCTTCATCAACTTTAACATCACCAGCAATTACCAGAACTGAATTATTTGGCCAATAATATTTATTTTTAATGGAATCCATTTTTGACGGAGTAGCCGATAAAATCACCTCGTGGCTACCAATTACATTTTTACGCGAATAATTTGCACCCCACATATGTCGCGAATTGGCCTCTATCAAAGCAAATACCGGACTCGATTCATGTCTTGTAAATTCGGCATTTACCACTTCATTTTCCAAAGCCATATCTTCTTTTATGAATTTTGGATAACGGATAGAGGAATTCATTAAACTTAATCCGGGTTTTAAATTCGCTGCAGGAAGCGTAAAAAAATAATTTACCACTTCTTCTCGCGTAGTGGCATTCGAATTGATATCCAGATCGTTCATTCTCGAATTTAGACGTTCGAAATCGGGATAATCTTTGTTAGCCTTAAAGAATAAATGCTCGTAAAGATGACTTAAGCCGTTAAATTCGTCGGTTTCAGTAAAAGAACCATTTCTGCAGGCCATTTCGATAGTAACCAGTGGTACTGTCCGGTCTACAACAACCAGTACTTCTAAACCGTTATCAAGTTTTTTGAAATGCATGTTTTCTCCGAGCTTTTCCTGGGCAAAAGCAGAGCCAAGGCACAATAAACAGGCTAAGAAGCTAAATAATAGAGAGCGCATATTTTAATTAATTTTGACACCAATTAAGCGTTAATCTTTCACTTTAACAAATAAAAAAACGCTTTATTTAACAATCGTCTTTATTAAAGCATATATGAATAATTACAGTTTATATTGTTAAATAATTACCTTTGAAATAGTTCAATCTTCTAACCACTTTAAAATTGCAAGAATACTTCCTCGTTGTTGATACCGAAACTTCAGGTCTGCCTAAAAATTGGACGGCGCCTTATTCTAAAGAAAAGAACTGGCCTCATATTGTCCAAATTGCCTGGATTATTTATGATCAATCTTATCAGGAAATTAAGCGGGAAAATCACTACATAAAAAATATAGATTTCACTATTGATAAGGCTGCATTAAAAATCCACAAAATTACTCCTGAATATCTGCATATACACGGCGAAAACAAAGAAAAAGTGATGTTGCAGTTTTCTGAAGATGTAGAAAAATACAAGCCTTTAGTGATCGGACATTTTATTGAGCTCGATTATCATATGGTTAATGTTGAATTATACCGCATCGGAAAGGAAAATATATTTAAAAACCTGGCTTTTTTCTGTACGATGAAGGCAAGCGCACCTTACATCACCAATACAGTAATCAGTCATTTAAAGCTGGATAAATTTTATACCATTTTATTTAATGAAGCACCCGAAAATACGCACAATGCTTTATCAGATACACTAAACACGGCAAAGATTTTCTTTCATCTTTTAAAAACAGGTAAAATTAGCTTAACTTCAGCCTACCACCAGGAGCATACTTTTAACCTGGAAAAGAAAAAGACAAAAGATTTTTCGTTTAAGAGAATTTTACAGGGATTTTTTAATGGAAGATAAACTAGCCGATCAAATTTACACCGCTCGTATTGGAGACATTACTTTTAAAAAGATAGTAAGTTGCAGCCCAGGCACACCTATTTTTGAAGCTGCAATTAAAATGTCAGAACAGAAAACCAGTTGCCTCTTTATTAAAAATGATCAGGATGTTTATCTGGGCTTCGTAACCGATATTACTTTAAGGGATAATGTAATTGCCAAACAACTGAATTCAAATTTGCCTATTGACGAAGTTATGGACACCAATATTGTTACCATAACTCCAGATGCTTATGTTTATGAGGCGATATTGATGATGTTTAGTAAGAAGTCGCGCTATTTATTGGTAAACGACAATGGTAATTATGTTGGCTTTTTAAGCAGGAACCGCCTTTTAAGCGAGCAGGCCGAATCTCCATTGGTTTTTATCCAATCAGTAAAATCGGCTGTAAATACCAGCGATTTAAAGTTAAAATGGCAAAAAGTGCCAGGTATTGTATCGCAATTATTGGCTAGAGGCGTGCATTCGAAAATTGTAAATGAGGTGGTAACTACTATTGCCGATACCATTTCCTTTAAAATTATTGAAGAGGTAATTGCCAAACTGGGTCCGCCACCTGCAAAATTTGTATTTATGGTTTTGGGTAGCGAAGGCAGAAAAGAGCTTAGCCTAAAAACCGATCAGGACAATGCCATTATTTATGAAGATACCGGAGAAGATAAAAGAGCGGCTGTACGTTCTTATTTTCTGGACATGGCTACCCAGGTTTCTGATAAATTAAATTTTGTTGGGTTTGTATACTGCGATGGCGATTATATGGCCACCAATCCAAACTGGACGCATTCACTGTCGCACTGGAAATACAATTATAAAAACTGGATAGAAGAAGCTTTACCAGAAGCTGCCGTAAAATTTGCTGCATTTTTTGATTGCAGGGCCATTTATGGCGATTTAAGCATTATGGAAAGTTTACGGGCTTTTGTTGATGAAGAACTGCAGAAACCCATCGAAAAATTCTACGTATACCTGGCCAAAAATGCCTTACTCTATGAGCCACCACTCACTTATTTTAGAAATATAAGAACACAAAAAATCCATAAAAAAGAGGTATTTGATATTAAAACAGCCATGACACCTATTGTGGATCTGGCAAGGGTTTATGCTTTACAGAACAGGATTTTTCAAAAAGAGAATACAGGCGAACGTTTAAGGGCTTTAAGAGAAATTGGTGTTTTCAGCGAAGAGCAGTTTAACGAACTTTCGCAGTCCTATTATTATTTGATGGGCTTGAGATTGAAACATCAGGCTAATCTGATTATCAATGACCTGGCGGCACCCAATAACTTTATCGAAATTGATAGTTTAACCAAAATCGAAAAAGTAACCTTAATCGAAATTTTTAAAATTATCCAAAACTTTCAGAGCGGTATCCGCATGAAGTTTACCAATAGCCTGGGTTAAATTATCATTAATTCAATGCCTGGATACTGTAAATAAAGGAAATTAGCTTAAAGTGAATCCGTTACGCCATGAATCTATGTTTTCTAATAACAGTCACAATTACAGTCCTCCTTCCATTCATCATCAACTGTAAGTTTACATCTACCATATAACCTGTTGGCTAATACAGGTCAATCAAACGTTTGCGTTTCATAAATTTTAAGGCTATTTTAAATAACTAATCAAATAGCCCTTAAACCTGGCCAAACTGCACTTCTACTACCCTATTCAGGCTTATTACATTTCATCACACACAAACGTTTGCGCGGTTTTAATTCAACCTACTGTATAAGTTTGTTTGTAACTTAAATCCAGATAAGGTAAAAATCTATTTACATACGCTCTTTTTAAGGTTTGGAACAGTGGCCAAGACTGGCAAATTATGGTGGTATAATCTTCGTATTAAAATCGACAAGATTAGGTAAAGGGGCTGAGTGCAGCATATAAAAAGCAACAACAACCAATTCCAAATATTATCAACCCTAAACCTAAAATTATCGTATGAAAAAAAACAGTCTACTTTTAACAGGGCTATTCTGTGCCTGCCTGTTCGTCCTATCTTGTAAAAAGGCCGAAGTATTACAACAAGAGGAAAAAACCTTCTCTATTAACAAAAAACTGGCTACAACCAACATTATTACCCAAAGCCGCAATGTAAATATTGTGTATTTTGTACCTAACGACCTCGATACCCTTGCGGGTTATAGAAAAAGATTAAGCGATCTTTTATTATGGACACAAGATTGGTACAAACAAGAAATGAACCGCAATGGTTATGGCAATAAAACATTTGGCCTTGCTGATGATGGCACAGGAAATGTAAAAATCCTAACCATTAGAGGAACATTGCCAAAAGCGAGTTACCCATACTCTGGAGGTAGCGGTGCAGTTGCCAGCGAAGTAAACGCTTATTTTGCTGCGCACCCGGCAGATAACACCAGTGATCATACCTTAATCATTATTCCAAGGTATTCTATCGGCACTAATGGTACACCAAGCGGAGGTCCTTTTTATGGTACCGGCAGATGGTGTTACGCGCTGGATTATGAAGAAATGGACATTGCAAATCTTGGCTTAAGCACTACCGTTGGCAATCGCTTCAGTGTTTGGTTTGGAGGCATGGTACATGAGCTTGGCCATGGATTAAATTTACCGCACAACAGACAGAAAGTATCTGAAAACTCAACGTTAGGTATGGCATTAATGTGGGCTGGTAATGGAACCTTAGGAAAAAGCCCTACATTTTTAACCGCTGCAGACGCGGCTATTTTAAATGCCAATCAGGTTTTCAATAATAACGCTGGCACCTATTACGGTTCGGTAACCAGCAGTATTAATAAAATATATGCCAACTACTCCAGCACTTTGGCTGCTATAGTGGTATCTGGAAAATTCACTTCTACTGGCAACGTAACCAGCATGCTGTATTACAACGACCCTAATGTAAACAATGAGGGTACTGGTGTAAATAAAGATTACAATGCGATCACGTGGGAATCGAAAAAGATAGGTACAGATAGTTTTAGAGTTGTAATGCCAATTGCCGATTTGCAGGAAAAAGCTGATGGTATTCCATACGAACTAAAAGTTAAACTGGTACACGACAATGGAACTGTAACCGAGCAGATTTATGCTTATACTTTTTCAGGAGGCTTACCAGTATTAAATTTCTCAACGAAAAATGAGTTAAGCAAAACAGGCTGGAGTATTGCTTCGTTTAGTTCGGAAGAAACCAGTGGAGAAGGTGCTACAAACGGTAGAGCGGCAAAGTTGATTGATAATAGTGCAAGTACTTACTGGCATTCGAGATGGAGCAGCTCGGCAACAAGCTATCCACATACTATAGTGATCAATTTGAGCGCTTCAAAAACGGCAAATGGTTTAAGTTTAACACAAAGAAGTGGTTTGAGCAGGGCGGTAAAAAACTTTGAACTGCTCACCAGCACAGATGGCATAAACTTTACTTCAGTTAATAACTATGTGGCCCAAAATGTAAATGGTGCGCAGTACTTTGATTTTGGAAGCGCCAAAACTTTCCAGTATTTTAAAGTTATTTTAAATTCAGCACAGGATGGTCTGCAGTTTGCCAGTCTTGCAGAATTGGGATTATATTAGATTTTCAAAACCAAACAACAAAAAAGGTCCCGATTTACATCGGGACCTTTTTAAATATGATTATCGCCTAAGCGAAAATTTCTATTTTACTGCATCAATTACAGCTTTAAAAGCTTCTGGATGATTCATTGCTAAATCAGCCAATACTTTACGGTTTAAACCGATTTCTTTAGAAGCTAGTTTACCAATTAATTGAGAGTAAGAAATACCGTGCTGACGAGCACCTGCATTAATACGTTGGATCCATAATCCGCGGAATTCTCTTTTCTTAACTTTACGGTCACGGTATGCATATTGCAAACCTTTTTCTACTGTGTTTTTAGCAACAGTATAAACCTTACTTCTTGCTCCCCAATAGCCTTTGGCTAGATTAAGGATTTTTTTTCTTCTTCTTCTCGAAGCTACTGCGTTTACCGAACGTGGCATGTTGTTGTTGTTTTTTGGCAAGCGGCGTTCCGTTTAACCGGAAACTTAAAGCCTGATACCTGGTGAATTAATAAATTACTTTCCGATACAAAGCATACGTTTAACGTTACCCATATCAGCATCAGATACGATACTTGCTTGACCTAAGGCACGTTTACGTTTAGTGCTCATCTTTGTTAAGATGTGACTTTTGTATGCGTTGTTTCTTTTGATTTTACCTGTTCCAGTAAGCGAAAAACGCTTTTTAGCACTGGAATTGGTTTTCATTTTTGGCATAACCTGTTTTTTAATTTATAAACCTATTTTTATTTTTTTACTACTTTAGGCGCAACTGTCAGGAACATGCGTTTACCTTCTAACTTAGGTAACAACTCTACTTTTCCTACATCTTCTAAAGCCTGAGCGAATTTTAACAATAAAATTTCTCCCTGCTCTTTGTAAACAATTGCTCTACCTTTAAAATGCACATAAGCCCTAACTTTCTCACCGTTCTCTAAAAAGCTTACTGCATGCTTCAATTTAAACTGGAAATCGTGATCGTTGGTGTTAGGACCAAAACGGATCTCCTTAATTACAGTTTGTTTCGCATTAGCTTTAATTTCTTTCTGCTTTTTCTTTTGCTCGTAAACAAATTTACTGTAATCAATAATTCTACAAACTGGTGGTACGGCATTTGGAGATATTTCTACCAAATCCAATTCCAGTTCATCAGCAAGTGCCAAAGCTTTTGCCAAAGGATAAATCCCCGGTTCAACATTATCGCCAGCTAAACGCACTTCGGGCGATTTAATATACTGATTAATGTTATGCTCTGCTTCTTTTTTCTTAAAAGGTGGACGTGGTCCCCTGTTAAATCCTGGTCTTCCTAATGCCAAATTTGTACTATTTAATTTAAACTGTTATTTCTTTTCTTAATAAATTGTTGAACTCTTCCAACGTCATTTCGCCTAAATCTCCCTCACCATGTTTGCGGACAGAAACTTTTCCTTCTGCCATTTCCTTATCACCGATAATGAGCATGTATGGGATCTTTTTAACTTCCGAATCGCGTATTTTGCGACCGATTTTCTCATCACGAAAGTCAATCAGCCCGCGAATATCGGAATTATTTAGTTCATCTAAAACTTTTTTTGCATATTCTTCATATTTTTCTGAAATAGGAAGAACAATAAATTGCTCCGGACTTAACCATAACGGGAAGTTTCCGGCACAATGTTCAATCAAAACAGCAATAAATCTTTCTAATGAACCAAATGGTGCACGGTGGATCATTACTGGTCTGTGCTTCTGGTTATCGCTACCAGTATATTCCAATTCGAAACGCTCTGGTAGATTATAATCAACCTGGATCGTACCCAATTGCCATTTTCTACCTAAAGCATCTTTCACCATAAAATCGAGCTTAGGGCCATAGAAAGCGGCTTCGCCATATTCTACGACAGTATTTAAGCCTTTTTCTGCAGCTGCTTCGATAATGGCATTTTCAGATAGTCTCCAATTCTCGTCAGAACCAATATATTTCGATTTGTTCTCTGGATCTCTTAATGAAACCTGAGCAGTGTAGTTATCAAAACCTAATGATTTAAATACATAAAGCACTAAGTCGATTACTTTTTTAAACTCTTCTTTCACCTGTTCTGGCATGCAGAATAAGTGTGCATCATCTTGAGTAAAGCCACGTACACGGGTTAACCCATGTAATTCGCCACTTTGTTCGTAACGGTAAACCGTGCCAAATTCTGCAAAACGAACCGGAAGATCTTTGTAAGAACGAGGTTTTGTTTTGTATATCTCACAGTGATGAGGGCAGTTCATCGGTTTTAAGAAAAACTCCTCTCCTTCTTGTGGCGTTTTAATCGGTTGGAAAGAATCCTTACCGTATTTCTCCCAGTGACCTGAGGTTACATATAAATTTTTATGACCGATATGTGGTGTTACTACCTGCTCGTAACCTGCTTTAGCCTGTGCTTTAGTTAAAAAGTTCACCAAGCGCTCGCGCAAAGCAGTTCCTTTAGGCAACCATAAAGGCAAGCCCATTCCTACTTTTTCTGAGAAAGCAAATAACTCCAGCTCTTTTCCTAATTTACGGTGATCGCGTTTTTTTGCCTCCTCAATCATTAAAAGATATTCAGTAAGCTCACTCGCCTTAGGAAAGGTTACCCCATAAATACGGGTTAACTGTTTTTTGGTTTCATCGCCTCGCCAGTAAGCACCAGCTACATTCATCAATTTTACGGCTTTCACAAAACCAGTATTCGGAATATGTGGACCACGGCATAAATCGGTAAATGAACCTTGGGTATAGAAAGTAATTTTACCATCTTCCAGGCCGTCAATTAAATCCAATTTGTACTCATCGCCTTTTTCGGTAAAATATTTTACCGCATCAGCTTTGCTCACACTTTCGCGCACGAAAGTTTCCTTTTGCTTAGCCAGTTCGATCATTTTGGTTTCGATGGCCTTGAAATCGTCCGAAGAAAATTCACGATCGCCAAAGTCTACATCATAATAAAAACCAGTCTCGATTGCCGGGCCGATACCAAATTTGGTACCCGGATAAAGTGCTTCTAAAGCTTCAGCCATTAAGTGAGCTGATGAATGCCAAAAAGTCGATTTTCCGGCAGTATCATTCCAGGTCAATAATTTTACTGATGAATCAGATTCGATCGGTCTTGTTGAATCCCAAACTTCGCCATTAACCTCGGCGGCTAACACGTTACGGGCTAAACCCTCAGAAATTGACAATGCAATTTGGTGGGCAGAAGTGCCCTTTTCATACTGACGGACAGAACCGTCAGGTAAAGTAATGTTAATCATCTACAACTATGATTTAAATTTTAAATAAAAAAGTTTTAAAGATCACTTACAATGTGATTTTATTTTGTGCAAAAATATGCATTTTTCGGCTAAAAAGCAAGGTAAAGCATAAAACCTGTAGGATTAAATTAGAAAGATTGCTTCACTCCAACGCAAGTACCATGGCTTCAGTTCGAAATGACGAATCTTTCTTTGTGTTTATCTCCTTTACCAATCAATTCCGTTAATAATTAAGATCTTATGTGAAGCCATGGTTCGTATCTCCACGAACCACACTCGATTAGCTTAAAAATTTAGCCTTCAAATATTTACGCAAAGGAATATCTACAAATCTCATTACCATATAAGCGAAAACGGTTAAAAGCAGTACAGAAACCGGTATCACCACCCAAAGTGAGGATACTGGTGGCTGAACCTCGGCTACGTAGGTTAAAAATATCCAGACAAATGGATAATGTACCATATAAAGCGGATATGATATTTCGCCTGAGAGATTACAGATCTTTTTAAGCGATGGGTTTAATACTGTACCTGCTCCTAGTGCCACTAAAAGAGGAAAGTAAAACAGCACAAGTATCGGCTCGGTAATCCAATTGTATTTATCATTAAAAGGAACCAAAAAGGCTGCGAGCAAAAGCACGATCATGCCCAAAAAGCCAAGTTTATTTTTGATCACCCAATTTAAACGGTAAACCAGCATACCGGCTGTAAAAGAATACAGCACACGTGCCCCACCGTCCCAGAAATTCTGTCCTCCCCATCCGCCACCTACGTTGGTAGCGCGAACAGCTACATAACAAAGGCATACCGCTCCTATAACAACCAAAGCGATCAGTGATTTTTTACCCAGGCGGTAAAGTATAAAAATGTAAAAGATATTGGCAATATATTCCCAAAATAACGACCAGGCTGGTGCATTTAAGCAGAATAAGTTGGTATACCGCTCGGGCATGGCCGGATAAGGGATTAAAAAAGCTGAGGATAAAAATAAAAGAAAGGTTTTCCCGAATCCATAAACCTCATAAAGATCGCTGTATGGATCGATCAGAAAAGTGATCAGTCCTAAAACGGAACCAATAACCACCAGCGGGTGCAAACGGATAAGCCTTAATTTAAAGAACTGTGTAATCCCGATATGTGGTGCACGGCCATCGTAAGCATAGGCAATTACAAAGCCGGATAAACAGAAAAAGAAGTCGACAGCAAGGAAACCATGTGAAAGAAAATTCTTGTTATAATTGGTAATCGCGATTTCCATAAAGTGATAGATTACCACCACAATGGCCGCTACGCCCCTTAATCCATCTAAAATTTCGAAATGTTGCTTGGTTGCTAATAAATTTGTTTTGTTCTCGGCTGTAATCACTTTTGACTAGGTTAGATTTAATCCCAATAATAGTTATTCTCAATTTAGATGCAAAAACTAAAGCCAACCATTTCAAAAATGATACAAAAAAAGCCCTGAAAGCTTATACTTTCAGGGCTTAATTATAAGACTTCAAAAGTTCGCCTGTGGCTGGCCTAAAGCACAAACTTCGGAAGTCTCGCAGAATGAATTAATTCATACCAAATGATCTTACCTGGCCACCACCACCTGGTCTATTCTGTCTAAAACGTTTCATCATGTTCTCCATTTTAGTTTTATACTCTTCAGCAGTGATCAATTTTGCTTTTTTAGGTGCGGTTACATCTTTTGCACTTACATTTCTATACTCGATGCTTTTGGCAATTGAGCTATTACCTCTACCTTCTATCGCTAAAACTGCACCTTCTGTCCACATATTTGGATTCGGAGAAAAATCGAAGCCTAAATCTTTTGTATACCAGATTTTCGTTTCTTCTACTACGTTTTTATCCATATCCAGGATTTTAATAGCCCTTGTAGATCTTATAATCGCCTGGTGACAGGTAAAACCGATAATCTGTTTAGTAGAATCTGTTTTAATCACTTCTATGGTTGGTGCCGGAGCTGGTTTTGCTGTAGTGGTATCATTAGGATTTCTACCGCCCATTCTCATTGAGCCGATCGGACCGGAAGTAGATAAAGTTAATTTACTCGGCATGTAATATGTGGTATCATTAAGATCAAAAACCTCCGTAAGTCCTTTATCTGCAAAGGTATAGTAATATTCTCTGTTACCACCGCCTCCACCAAAACGCATCATCATACGGCCCATCCCGCCACCGCCACCACCTGCTCCATTACTATCCTCAGTTTCTTCAACTGGCATATAACTAGCATTTGTAGCCGTAAACAACAACTCGAAGTTGCTTTTGCTTGATGAGGGCATTCTGGCTTTCATCTGATCGGTTAGCTGGATACCACTTGCCGAAGCCATAGCTGCCGGATCGATAATATTTTCAAATTGTATGGCTCCTGAAGTTTTTTTCTGCTGTGCATCGGCAATTGATGCAATTGATAAAACGCCCAGTAAAGCGAAGATTATTTTTTTCATTGCGATTTTGTTTTGTTAGTTAGATACAAAAGCCTTAAAAAGGTTTAACAAAGATATTGTAGTTTGTAATGTAAAACGTGTTAAATTGTGTTAAAGATTACGATTAGATCGTTTAAGCATAGATTTAGGCTGAAAGTAATTTAAATATTACAATATCGAATCTTATTGGAAAAGCAGTGTTTGAAATTCCTGGACGTGGGCACTGATAAAAAATGTAAGGTGTATATTGATTTGGGCGTTACCTAAGCTGCGCAAAGGCCGGGCTCTTTCAGGGCTGCGCTGCGCTTCGGTACCGATGAAGGATCGGTACTTAACCCTTACAATCCCTAACGCAAAAACCCAGCGTAAAAATCTGCAAAGTTTAATTTCAATAGCGCTACAGGCCTGTGTTAATAAACCTGATAGAACGGAAAGCCCGGAGCGGCACGAGTTAGGACTTGAAGTGATAGCAGGACTGTGGTAACCGAAAAGTGCCAAACCCTGATTTTCAAAATAATGTTGATCATCTAAGTCAACTTAATACATTTAAATATTTGGCCGGCCTCATTATTTGCTTGAACAAGCCCCCTTCCTATCCTCGGTCTGTGTCCTCACAGACCGATTTTGCTATCATAATTATGGTCCGCGAATACACAGACCATGAACAACGATAGTGCTCTTACGAGAAACCTCGCAGGTTTTAAAAACCTGCGAGGTTTAAACTAATATTCTGTACTTTCCAGCCAGCCATTACACAATACATCAGCGATGTGCATGGTCTTGATGGGGAGGTTATTTTTATCGATATAACCTTGAAGATGTAAAAGGCAAGACAAATCTGTTGAAATAATATAATCTGCCTGTTGTGCCAGCGCATGATTAACTTTCTGCTCGGCCATTGCAGATGAAATGGCGTCAAATTTAACCGCAAATGTTCCGCCGAAACCACAGCACATATCCGTGTCTTCCATTTCGATCATTTCTAAACCGTGTACTTTAGAAAGCAACTGGCGAGGTTCATCTTTGATTTTGCACTCACGCAATGCGCTGCAAGAATCATGGTAAACGGCTTTTCCTTCCAATTCAGCGCCGAAATAATCTCTTTTGGCTACGTTTACCAGAAAATCAGAAAGCTCCCATATATTCGATTGCAAACTCCGGCATTTGTTGTGCACAATGGTATTGGTAAACAGATCGTTAAACCCACCTTTCACCATGCCTACACACGATGCTGATGGTGCCACAACATAGGTGTTTTCGGTAAAATCGTTCAAAAATTTTGTACCCACTTCCTTGGCCTCATCCCAATAACCTGCATTATACGCAGGTTGCCCACAACAGGTTTGTTTTGAATTGTAGGTTACATCACATCCCGATTTTTCTAATAACCTTAAAGTATTAAAAGCGGTTTCAGGATAGAGCTGATCTACAAAACAAGGCACAAATAATTCTACTTTCATAATATTCTTAACGACTGCAAACTTACAATTTTAGCGATTCTTTATATTCGTTTTTTCTTAGAAGTACTAAAAGAACTAATCCAACAATAAAAAATGATGCCAAAGCGATAATTGAGTAACGAATATTTCCGGTTAAATCTTCAATGTAGGCAAAACTGAAAAGGCCAATTACAATCGCCAATTTCTCCGTTACATCGTAAAAGCTGAAGAATGAAGTGCTATCTTTTGTATCAACCGGTAAATATTTAGAATAGGTAGAGCGCGATAAAGACTGAATTCCGCCCATAATCAAACCTACAATTGCGGCCAATGAATAAAATTGATATTCGCTAGTGATGTAATAGCCAAAAACACAACAGCCTATCCATACCACAACGACCATAATCAATACGTTTATGTTCCCTATTTTTTTTGCTAAATACGACATGAGCATGGCACCTGGAATAGCAACAAGCTGAATGATCAATATCACCGCAATCAATTTTGCCGTTCCTAATTTTAATGTTTTTTCAGCGAAACCAGCAGCAGCAAGCATAATGGTTTGTACACCCATAGAGTAGAAAAAGAAAGAAACTAAAAATCCTTTTAAAACCCTCATTTGTTTAACCTGCGCCCAAACTTTCGATAGTTCGCTAAAGCCATCTTTAAGGATATTCGTTTTTATTTTATCATGCTGAGGTGTTCCGTTCGGAAGTGCTGAAAAAGGAATCTGAGAGAAACCGATCCACCATACCCCAACTAATAAAAATGATAACCTTGGTGGAAATGAAGCATCAGTAATACCAAACCATTCCGGTTTTAGCACAAATAGGAAACAAATCAGTTGAAGTAAAACTGAGCCGATGTACCCATACGAAAAACCTTGTGCACTCACACGATCCTGATGTTCTTCGGTTGCAATTTCAGGCAGATAAGAGTTGCTGAATAATACCCCTCCAATGTATCCCATTGCAGCTATTGCAAACAAAATGATGCTCATTTCGAGCGTATCCAGTTTAAAGAAATATAAACCGATACAAGCCGCTCCACCCACATAGGTAAAGAATTTCATAAAAGACTTTTTATTCCCTCTTCTATCCGCAATGGATGAAAGTATTGGCAAAGCAAAAGCCATAATCAAATAAGCAAGCGATAAGGCATAATTGGAAAGCGAAGTGTTTACATAGGTCCGGCCAAAGAACTCCACTTTATCACCGTGTTCTTTAGTGGTGGTAATAATGGTATAATAAGCTGGAAAAATAGTAGAAGTGATGACTAAGTTATAGGCAGAGTTTGCCCAATCGAAAAATGCCCACGAACGGATGGTTTTCTTATTGTTTTTTGTTATCATTTGTTTTTTCGCTTCGCGGAAGATTACATTGATTCTTTGATTGCACAGATTAAATAGTTCATTACAAAACTAATATTTTATTGGTAACTTGATTGGCATTTTTCTCACATCTCACATCTCACATCTCACATCTCACATCTCACATCTCACATCTCACATCTCACATCTCACATCTCACATCTAAAGATAATATTTCTTCCCATCTGTTTTAATCTTACCGGCATCTAATAATTCTCTAATGGTATCAATTCTTTCGGCTTCGGCACCATTTTTAATATTTATAACCAGATCATCAAGGCTTAAAGGTTGTTGTTGCAGTAAAGAAATGATCTCAAATTCAATTTCCTCTTCCATCTGGCTCTGATTTTCGGCTCTTTTCTCAGCCAGGCAAACATCGCATACCCCACATTTTGCAGCATGATGTTCGTCGAAATAATGAAGCAGCTGAATACTCCTGCATAAATTTGATGAAGCGTAAGCCACTACTGCGTTAATCTGTTTGTGTAGGATTTCCTTTCTCAGGCCGAGGTATTTCACGTCCAGATCGAAATGGTCCATATCTACCCTCGGCCTAATGTATTGCAATTGCGGCTGATCGGTTTGCTGCGTATAAGTAAGTAACTCAATGGCCTGTAATTTATTAAGCAATGCGATAATTTCTTTATACGACAATCCTGTTTTCTTAGCTAAATCGGCTTCATTAATCTTAACAAAACCGTCGAAAGCGCCACCATGCGAACGCAGAATGGTTTTTATAATGCCGTCGTAAGCTTTATTTTCAATCTGAAAACGATAAATGTCTTCATGACTGGCAATAAACATCATTCTTGATGGTAGAAAAACACTTTCAGATAAGGTGAGGTAGCCATCATGTTCTAAAAACTTCAAAGCAGAAATTGTTTTTAAAACACTAATATTAAACCGTTTACAGAAATCAGCTATATCAAAAGTAAAAGTTAAACCTTCGCCTGCACCAAATGCCAATTGAAAATAATTACCGAGGTAGTGATAGGTTTTTCTGATCTCATCTGGAGTAGGAAAACTATCTAAATACCTGGATTCTAAGCCCAGAACATCGGATTGATTAGCTAGAAGAACCGCGTAACTTCGTTTTTCGTCACGTCCTGCCCTGCCAGCTTCCTGGTAATAGGCCTCTAAACTTTCGGGTAAATCTAAATGCACCACAAAACGAACGTCTGCTTTATCAATTCCCATCCCGAAAGCATTCGTGGCCACCATAATCCGGGTTTTATTATTTTTCCATTCTTCTTGTTTTAAGAAACGTACGTCCCGTTCTAATCCGGCATGGTAAAAATCGGCTTTAATTTGGTTCCTATTGATAAAATTAGCCACTTCGGCAGTTTCCCTGCGGTTACGTACATAAACCAAACCTGTACCTTTTACCTTCTGGCATATATCGATCAGCTTTTTATACTTATCTTCTTGACCGAAAACCACATAGCTTAAATTATCCCTGGCAAAACTTTTAACAAAAACCTGTGGGTCTTTCATTTCGAGCTTCTCTACAATATCTTTCCGCACAAACTCGGTAGCAGTTGCAGTAAGTGCTAAAACCGGAACACCTGGAAGGATTTCGCGGAGTTTGGCGATCTGTTGGTATGGCGGACGAAAATCGTAACCCCACTGCGAAATGCAATGCGCTTCGTCTACAGCGATTAAATTTACATTCATGTACGAAATGCGAACCCGCACTAAATCAGACAATAAACGTTCAGGAGATAAATAAAGGAATTTTATTTTTCCGTAAATACAGTTATCCAGCAAGATATCGATTTCTCGTTTACCCATCCCGGCATAAATGGCAATGGCTTCAATCCCTTTCGATTTCAGGTTCTCTACCTGATCTTTCATCAGGGCAATTAATGGCGAAACGACAATGCAAATCCCCTCTTTAACCAAAGCAGGAACCTGAAAGCAGATCGATTTACCCCCACCTGTAGGCAATAATGCTAAACTATCCTTTCCCTCTAAAACGGAGGAAATGATATCTTCCTGTAAAGGCCTAAAAGCTTGATGTCCCCAATATTTTTGTAAAATCTCTATTGCTGTCATAAATCGGCGGTATCAAAACTATAAAAAAGCTGTTGATATTGCTAAATTGCGCCACAATTAATCAAAAATTTGATGAAACACCTCTATTTTCTATCCGCTCTTTCCCTATTATTTTTTAGTTCGAATGCCCAAGAGAAAAAATGGGATATCGAAAAATACCAGGGCACCACAAAAAACTTCACTTTAAATACTGATGAAGGCACTTGGATGAACCTTGATGTAAGTGCTGACGGACAGGAAATTGCCTTTGATTTACTTGGCGATATCTACGTGATGCCAATTGGCGGAGGAGTCGCAAAACTAATTAGTGGTGGTATCGCTTGGGATGTTCAACCCCGTTTTAGTCCTAACGGAAAATTCATTTCTTACACTAGTGATAAAAGCGGTGGAGATAATATATGGATTATGAACCGTGATGGTTCTGGCAAAAAACAAGTTACCAAAGAGAGTTTCAGGTTATTGAATAATGCCACCTGGATGCCAAATAGCGAATACCTGGTGGCCAGAAAACACTTTACCGCAAGCCGATCGTTAGGAGCAGGCGAAATGTGGATGTACAGCATAAACGGTGGAGACGGCGTACAACTAACCAAACGTAAAAATGATCAGCAGGATGCGGGCGAACCTAACGTTTCGCCAGATGGCAAATATGTTTACTTTAGTGAAGATGTAAGTCCGGGCCCTAATTTTGAATATAGTAAAGATCCTAACGGGACCATTTATGCCATCCGTCAACTGGATTTAACGACAGGAAAATTAACTACTTTGATTAATGAACAAGGTGGTGCCTGTCGCCCGCAAGTTTCTCCGGATGGAAATTTAATAGCTTTTGTAAAACGTGTAAGATTAAAATCTACTTTATATGTTCAGAACCTGAAGACTGGCGAAGAATGGCCGGTTAACGAAGATTTATCTCATGATCAGCAGGAAACCTGGGCTATTTTTGGCGTTTATCCAAATTTTGCCTGGACTCCAGATAGCAAAAGCATTGTTTTCTATGCAAAAGGAAAAATCAGAAAAACAGAAATTGGTACACTGATCAACAGCACTATTCCTTTTCAGGCGAATACGATTCAAACCGTACAAAAAGCATTACATTTTGAACAACAGGTTTTCAGCAATGAATTTTCAGCGAAAATGTTAAGACAATTAACCACTTCACCTGATGGAAAAATAATTGTTTTTAATGCCGCAGGATACTTATACAAGCAGGAATTGCCAGCAGGAACACCAGAAAGGTTAACAAATGGATTGGATTTCGAATTTGAACCTGCTTTTAGTCCCGATGGAAAATATGTTGTTTATACCACCTGGAGCGATGAATTACGTGGGGCAATAAAGCGTACAGATGTAAAATCAGGAAAAACCATTATGCTCACTGATGAAAAAGGTTTTTATTATTCTCCTCAATACTCAACAAAAGGCGATAAAATCGTTTTCAGAAAAGGAAGTGGTAACGATGTTTTAGGCTATAACTATGGTCGTGGAACAGGTATTTTTATGATGCCAGCCAATGGTGGTGCTAAAACTTTGATTTTAGATAATGGAATCCGCCCACAGTTTAACAATACCGATACCCGCATTTATTTCCAGAGTTATGCAGATGGCAAAAAAGCATTAAAAAGTATCGATTTAAACGGAGCGAACGAAAGAACACACTTCACTTCTCAATATGCAAATCAGTTTGTTATCAGTCCGGATAATAAGTGGCTGGCATTTAATGAATTATTTAACGTGTACATTACACCAATGATCAATATTGGCACGGCACAGGATGCATCAGCAGGCAATAAAGCCATTCCGGTTACAAAAGTGACTACCGATGGCGGGACATATATTCAATGGGGCGCCGATAGTAAAAGCCTGCATTGGACATTGGGGCCGAAATATTTTACCGTTGATGTAAATAATGCTTTCAACTTTGATGGAACTACACCTAAAACTGAAGCATCTTCTATCGACATCAATTTGGTTTTAAAATCTGATATCCCTACCGGAATAGTGGCGTTGAAAGGCGCAAGGATTATCTCAATGAAAGGCGACGAAGTAATTGAAAATGGCACCATTATTACCGATGGAAATAAAATTACTGCAATAGGAAAAGCAGATGCAGTAAGCATTCCGGCCAACGCCAAAGTAATTGATGTTAATGGCAAAACCATTATGCCAGGCATTGTTGATGTTCACGCGCACTTGCGTACCAGTCCTGATGGAATAACACCACAGAGCGATTGGAGTTATATGGCCAATCTGGCTTTTGGTGTAACCACTTCGCACGATCCATCGAGCAATACCGAAATGGTTTTTAGCCAGAGTGAAATGCTTAAAGCGGGCAGAATGGTTGGCCCAAGGGTTTATTCAACCGGCGGTATTTTATATGGTGCTGATGGTGATTTCAAAGTGGTAATTAATAGCTTAGATGATGCCTTGGCTAATCTACGCAGGCTAAAAGCAGTTGGCGCATTTTCAGTAAAATCGTATAATCAACCGCGTAGAGAGCAGCGTCAACAGATTTTAGCAGCAGCACGACAGTTAAATATGGAGGTTGTACCTGAAGGTGGCTCTACTTTTTTCACCAACATGAATATGGTTGCCGATGGACATACCGGAATAGAACATAGTATTCCTGTTATACCAGTTTATAAAGATGTTACCACGCTTTGGAACAATACCGATGTGGCTTATACACCTACTTTAATTGTGGCTTATGGTGGTCAGTGGGGCGAAAATTACTGGTACGACAGAACCAATGTTTGGGAAAACGAAAAATTGATGACTTATACCCCCCGCTCGATTATTGATGCCAGAGCCAGACGGAGAACAACTTCTGAGTACAGCGATTATAATCATATCGACATTGCCAAAGCTGCTAAACAAATTGCAGATGGTGGTACAAAGATTAATCTTGGCGCACACGGGCAGATCCAGGGTTTAGGTGCACATTGGGAACTTTGGATGTTTGTTCAGGGTGGCTTTACACCAATGCAAGCCATCAGGGCTGCAACGTTAAACGGGGCAAGTTATTTGGGCATGAACAAAGAAATCGGTTCACTAGAAGTTGGAAAACTAGCTGATATGGTGATCATGGATGCCAATCCATTAGATGATATCCGCAATTCGGAGAAAATCAAATATGTGATGATTAACGGCAGGCTTTATGACAGTGCCACTTTAAATGAAGTAGGAACCAGGGAAAAACTTAGAGGTAAATTATGGTTCGAGAATATCAGAGGAAATGGATATATTATTCCAAACGGAGAATCAGAAACCTGGACATTCACGGTTCCGCATTGCGATTAGACTATAAATTTTGAGCCATGTAAAGGGCGCGATTAATGCTCTTTACATGGTAAATTAAATCAACATGAACCCGAATAAACTTTATACTACCGCTTCAGTTGTATTCTTAGCGCTCAGTGCACTTGTTTTTTCATACGACGGATATTCGATTTTGGGTATCCAGACTGTAAACTTATTCCTCGCGCTAATTGCAATGGCTTACATTACATCTTTTATAGCGGTGATGAAAGACCGGAAATCTATTGTTTCGTGGTTATTACTAATCTTAAATTCGATTATATTAATCTGCATCATCTATTTCCTGACGCATTTTAAAATGAAGATGTAGTGTTGACGCCAATTGTTAATTAGTATCCGTCATCTCGACTGCAGCGTAGCGGAATGGAGAGATCTATTTAGACAGATTTAGCTTCGCTGAGCCTTCGGGTTCTCGACTTCGTTGCACTTCGCTCGAAATGACGATTTAAGATAAGAATTTACAAAACCAACAAACCGTATTCTCTAAGCGTATTGATGGGTTTAGCGTACCAGAAAAGTTCAAAGTTTTCCATTTCTTGTTCAAAATCGGCTTTAACCTCTTGGAAAGTGTAAACTTTTTCGTTTGAGATCGAAATTTTATCTAAAATAGTATTCAGCCAGGCTCCTTCCTTTTTATTGGTTTGTACTGTAAAGGTTTCTTTTTTATCGTAAAAAGTTAATGATGCCATTTCCCAGGTATTACCCTTTTTCGATTTGGTAAAATACTCAGTAGAAGGCTTTCCCCCTATCCAAACTACTTTTGCAGTAGGTTTCGTATTAAACTGATCTCCATCATTTAAAGCTCTCTCAATAAAATTTGAAGGGATTTTCGTCCTAGGGATCTTAAAATCAAACCAATCCTGCAGTTCATAATCAAAACAGATGCCGTGCATGAAATTGAAAAGTGATTTTTTCAACCCGAAACTGAACTTATTATGGTCGATGCCCGTTTTATCGGTATAATTGATATCATTGTTGGCAAAAGTGCCAATCGCTTCTGTGTCTTTTACCACGCCAAACTTTTCCGGGTACATCCCCACCGGACTGTGTGCCGTCATGGCAAATTGGTGCCAAAAGCCAGATTGCAACACTCCAACCTCAAACAGTTGGCGCACCATTTCTAAGCTATCAACTGTTTCCTGTGTGGTTTGTGTGGGGTAGCCATACATCAAATAAGCATGAACCATGATTCCAGCTTCGGTAAAATTACGGGTAACCTTAGCCACTTGTTCTACCGTTACGCCTTTATCGATCAGCTTTAACAAACGATCTGAGGCAACTTCCAGTCCACCCGAAACGGCAATACAACCCGAAGCTTTTAACAATAAACACAGGTCTTGGGTGAAGCTTTTTTCAAAACGGATGTTTGTCCACCAGGTAACCGCTAACTTCCTTCTGATAATTTCTAAGGCAACCTCCCGCATAAGTGCGGGAGGTGCAGCCTCATCAACAAAGTGAAAGCCATTTTGCCCGGTTTTTTCATATAGATCCTCAATCCGATCTACAATCAATTTGGCGGCAACCGGTTCGTAAACTTTGATATAATCGAGCGAAATATCGCAGAACGTGCATTTGCCCCAATAACAACCGTGGGCCATCGTGAGTTTGTTCCATCGCCCATCACTCCACATGCGGTGCATGGGGTTTACGATTTCAATTACCGAAATATACTTGTCTAATAATAACCCCGTATAATCTGGCGTACCTACATCAGCCTGCTTATAATCATTTCTGAAGGCATCGTTACGGTAAACTACCATGCCATTTTCTAGCAGGAAAGTCCTTTTATAAAAATGGGCTTCAACAGGAATCGGATGTGTAATATTTTGATGTAAGAGTTCAATAGGTAATTCGCCGTCATCTAAGGTAATGTAATCGAAGAATTCAAAAACCCTTGCATCCGATAATGATCTTAATTCTGTATTCGGGAAACCACCGCCCATAGAAATTTTGATTTCCGGATGATTGGCCTTGACCCATTGTGCACAGCGGAAAGCACTATACAAATTGCCCGGAAAAGGAACAGAAATCAGGAACAATTTAGGCCGAACAGCTTCAATTTTCTCTCTTAAAACTGAAATCAAAATCTCATCTATGTAGGTTGGTTCTTTATGCAAAGCATGGTATAGTTCATCAAAGGAATTAGCGCTTCTGCCTAAACGTTCTGCATAACGGCTAAAACCAAAATTTTCATCAACACACTCTACGATGTAATCAGATATGTCTTCAAGATAAAGTGTAGCCAAATGTTTCGCTTTATCTTGCGTACCCATTGCGCCAAAAGCCCAATCCAATTCTTCTAAAGCTGCAAAACGTGACGCTTGGGGCAGAAAATCATCGCTACAGATCTGCAAGGCCAAAGTTGGATTTTTACCCTGTAAAAATGCAATTACAGCGTCGATGGTTTTTAAATATTCGTCCTGTAAAGCGAAAATACGTTTAGCATTGTCGCTTTTTGGATTTGGATCGTCAACACTTAAACTTCGCTCAGTGTGACTGAACAAATCTTGCAATCCTTTTTTAGAGAACAGCTGTAAAATAACTTCAATACCTAAATCGGCTTGTGTAGCGCTGATATTTTTAGTGTTCAGAAAACCTTTTATATACGCCGTTGCTGGATATGGGGTATTCAGTTGGGTAAATGGCGGCGTAATGGCAAATATTTCGGTTTTCAAAGGGAATTGTTTTTTCTGCAAAAGTACGGGATTTTTTAATAACGTCGTCGCCTTGTCCCGATTTTACATCGGGATCAGGGGCTATAAGCTGCTGATCTCGAAAATTCGGGACAGCATGACGAATATACCTGGATATGCAATTAATTTAAACTAAAACACCAATTTACACGTTTTAACCCTACATCAACACGTTTTCTACCTAAATGAAAGTTTTTTGTTTTTACATCCTGATGCTCAGTGTGCAAATCAGCTTTGCACAAAAAGCATTTGTATTCCCTAAAATTAAAACACAAGGATCTTCCATTGAGCAAATTACTCCACCCAACTGGACCGTTATCGATCATGTTTATGGCGACTTAAACAACGATGCAACAGACGATTTAGCAGTAGTTTTTGAGTTTAACAGATCGATTGATGAAACCCGTGTTTATGGAGACAACAATACAGATATCATAAAAGAAACCCAGAAACCAAGAATATTGGCTATCTTTTTTAAAGATAAATCAACTGGGGCTTTTAGCTTATCAACCCAAAATAATGATTTCATTCTACGTTCCGAAGAAGGTGGTAAACTGGGTGATCCGTTACAACAGATTGCGATTAAAGACCAACAGCTTTACCTTCGTTTCCAGGGTGGTTCAGAATGGCGCTGGGAACTGGGTTACACCTTTAAATTTGAGAATAAAGACTGGTTTTTAACGAGTGCGATCAATCTGTACTTTAACCAAAATAGCGGCGATATGACAGAAAGGGTTTACGATTTCAAAACCCGTGAATTATTTACCACTGTTGGTAATCTGCACAGAAGGGATATTTCGAACCGAAAAACAAGCGAAGTTTTATATTTTTCGCAGCTCAGAACTTTCAAAACCTTTAAAAAGCCTTGGGCCTGGGAAATTATGCCTAATGTTTATTTGTAGCAAAGCAAACCTCGCAGGTTTTAAAAGCCTGCAAGGTTTATTTTAACCTGCCCCCTAAGAACCGCTGTTTTAAGTTAAATAAACCTGATAAAGTGGAAAGACCGGAGCGAGGAACGAGTGAGGACTTGAAACGATAGCAGGGCTGCACTATCCGAAGAGCGCCTAGCAATCATTTCCAAAACAATATTGACCACCTTAGTCACCTAAGCGCATCTAAGTAGTAGGTAGTATAACCTTACAGGCCTATAACCTTAAATATTCTGCGCAATTACAAAACCGCTAGCCCAGGCCCATTGAAAGTTGTAGCCACCCAGCCAACCCGTAACATCTAAACATTCGCCACCAAAAAACAGGTCCGGGATCTTTTTACATGCTAAAGTTTTAGAAGATATTTCGTTGGTATCAATCCCCCCCCGCATTACTTCGGCTTTGTCGTAGCCTTTATCACCTGCAGGTTTAACCTTAAAGTGATGAATGGTTTGCTCAATTAAATCAATTTCTGATTTTGTTAATGCCGCTACAGGTTTGCTTAAAGGTAAAAACTTGCCTAATGCATCGGTAAACTTCCTGGTATAAATCCGGTTTAACAGCGTCGACAATAAAGTTTTGCCATTCGTTTTTCTTTCCTCATCCAATAATGCTACAATAGCCTGATGAGGTAATAGATTCAGGTTAACTGTTTCACCTCTTCTCCAAAAAGAAGAAATCTGCAAAATGGCAGGCCCGCTTAATCCCCAGTGGGTAAAAAGGATATTTTCTTCGAACGAAATCTCATCATTGCTTACTTCGCAAAACACAGAATTTCCCGAAAGCTGAGCAAACCATTCTTCATCCTTACCAGTTATGGTCAAAGGAACCAAAGCGGGAGCCGTTTCAATAATTTTTAAGTCGTGTTTTCTCGCAAAGCGTAAGGCGAAATCCGTAGCGCCCATTTTTGGGATGGGTAAACCTCCGGTGGTAATCACCAGCTTTTCGGCAGTTAAAACTACCGTTTTACCATTTTTCTCATAACTTACTTTAAAGCCTTCTGGCGATAATTCAATATCCTTTACATCTGCGTTACACCTAATTTCTTGCCCGAAATCTTCGCAAACGGATGTAAAAACCTCAACAACATCTTTCGCATTTTTGTCATCAGGAAATAATTGGCCTAAAGTTTTTTCTTTGCCCGCTATTCCGTAGGTTTCAAAAAAACTAATGGTATCATCAACTGTCCACTGCGTGAAAGCAGATTTGATAAAATGTGGGTTTGCTGATATAAACTGCTCAGCTGATGCAAATTGATTCGTATAATTACATCGACCCCCACCCGAAATTAAAATTTTGGCACCGGGTTTTTCATTTTTTTCGAGCACAATCACTTTCTTGCCCAGATAGCCTGCCTGCACCGCACACATCAATCCGCAGGCACCTGCACCAATAATTATTGCATCAGCATTCATCAATAAAATTTATTATGGTTACTTTTGCACAAAAGTAGCATTATTTTCAAGCGCATGGCAAAACAGATTAGCGAATTAAAATTAGGTATTTTAGGTGGCGGACAATTGGGCAGAATGCTCATTCAACAAGCAATCAATTACAATGTAACCACATTAGTTTTAGACCCAGATCCTGATGCCCCTTGTAAACACATCTCTAATTACTTCGAAAATGGCTCAATTACCGATTTTGACACCGTTTACGCTTTTGGAAAGAAAGCCGATATCATTACCATTGAGATTGAAAAGGTAAATATTGATGCACTTGAGCAGCTTGAAAAAGAGGGTAAAAAGGTGTTTCCACAATCGAGGGTAATCCGTTTAATTCAGGATAAAGGTGTACAAAAACAGTTTTTTAAAGAAAACGATATTCCAACCTCTCCTTTCCAGATTGTAAATACGAAGGAAGATATGGAAAACAGTGCTATCCCTTTTCCATATATTTTAAAATTGCGAAAAGATGGTTATGATGGCAAAGGTGTGATGAAAATCAATAGTGCAGCCGATCTGGCCAAAGCTTTCGACGCACCTTGTATTATTGAAAAGCTGGTCGATTTTGAAAAAGAAGTTGCCGTAATTGTTGCCCGTAATGCCAATGGTGATATGAAAACTTTCCCGATGGTAGAAATGGAATTTAATCCAGAGGCCAATTTGGTTGAGTTTTTAATTTCTCCATCTACTTTTGCCGAAAGTTTACAACAAAAAGCAGAAAACATTGCTAAAAATATTGCCTCAGCAATGAACATCACCGGGATTTTAGCGGTAGAAATGTTTATTTGCAGAGATGGAGAGTTGCTGGTCAACGAGGTGGCTCCTCGTCCGCACAATAGCGGTCACCAAACTATTGAAGGCAATTATGTATCTCAGTTCGAACAACATTTACGTTCTATTTATAATTTGCCACTTGGCGATACCACAAGTATTACCAATGCCATTATGATTAATCTACTTGGCGAAAAAGGTTTTGAAGGTGTGGCTAAATACGAAAATCTGGAAAAAATACTAGCGATTGACGGTGTTTTTGTTCACCTATATGGCAAGAAATACACAAAACCTTTCCGCAAAATGGGCCATGTAACCATTGTGGATATCGATAGAGAAAAAGCCATCGAAAAAGCACGCTTTGTACAAAAAACACTAAAAGTTGTGGCATAGCCCCCTAGCCCCCCTGAAGGGGGAACTAAAAAGGTTGAAATGCGAAAAGTTTAAAAGAAGTTAAAAAAGAAATAAAATAGATATGAGTCAAGGAAATTCAAATTCGGCATTAGTTGGAATTATCATGGGTAGCAAATCAGATTTACCTGTTATGCAAGATGCTGCTGATGTATTAAAAGAATTTGGAATAAACTATGAAATTACGGTTGTTTCTGCCCACAGAACACCAGAACGGATGTTTAATTATGCCAAAGAAGCGCAAGGCCGTGGTTTAAAAGTGATTATTGCCGGTGCTGGTGGTGCTGCCCACTTACCTGGAATGGTGGCTTCTATTACCACATTACCGGTAATCGGTGTTCCGGTTAAATCATCAAACTCTATCGATGGCTGGGATAGCATTTTATCTATTTTACAAATGCCAAATGGCATCCCAGTGGCTACAGTGGCATTAAACGCAGCTAAAAATGCAGGTTTATTGGCCACTCAGATTTTAGCTACAGCTGATGATTCTTTAACGGTAAAAATGCAGGCATATAAAGATGAACTGAGAAGGAAAGTTGAGGAAAGTGCTGACAGTCTTGAGTCCTAAGTCTATTTACCCAATTTGATAAATAAAATAATATGAGTCGTCACCCTGAATTGATTTTAGGGTCTATATTTTAGTAAAGATGCTGAAATAAATTCAGCATGACGATCTCATGAAGACAATTTGGCGAAAAAGATGAATATTATTAATAATATCGAGCTTATTATGTAGACTGAAAATTGGCAATTGTTAACTGACTAATTTAAACTCGGGTCAACCGGAAAATTACTGATATGCGCATATTTTGGTCCTAAATTTACCACAACATCCCGCCAAAGTTTTTCATCATCGTTACTAAAAATGAGATCAGGATTAAAGGTATCGCTCACCATCCAGGCATTCTGCTCTATTTCGCGATCGAGCTGTCCATGGCCCCAGCCAGAGTAGCCCATAAAAAATTTTATTTCCTCAGCGCTTATGGCATTGGTATTTAAAAGAATTTTAAGTGTTTCAAAATTTCCGCCCCAGTACAAACCATTCCCGATAGGCTCGCCACTCTGCAGTTTATCGTAACTACGATGAATGAAATGTAAGGTATCTGCTGCAACTGGTCCGCCAAAATAAATGTAGTTTTTTGCATCCCATAAATCCTGGATCACATCATTCAGCATCAGATTGCCTACCTGGTTAAGTATATAACCTACAGTTCCATCATCGCCATGCTCTGTTAATAGCACAACAGATCTTTTAAAATTAGGATCGGCCATAAATGGCTCTGAGATGAGCAAGCGGCCTGTTTTTGGTTTTATATTGTTCAGCATGATGATAATCATTTGTTACACCGTAAAAGATGTCTATTTTTGTTAAATGCAAGTTACAAATGAATTTCTACAAAACCTGCGCCAAGATTACAAAAGCGCTTCGCTGGATGAATCTGACGTGGATCAAGACCCTATAATCCAATTTAAAAAATGGTTTCAACATGCTGTTGATGCCCAGATATACGAACCCAATGTAATGACTTTGGCTACAGCCGATAAAGCTGGCAGACCCGATGCCCGTATTGTTTTACTTAAAGGCGTTGATACAGATGGATTTAGGTTCTTTACAAATTACCTAAGTGCCAAAGGAAAAGAGCTTAAACGTAATCCATATGCAGCTTTAGTATTTTTCTGGCCCGAATTGGAAAGACAAGTGAGGATCGAAGGAACGGTAGAAAAACTAGATAAGGAAACTTCCGAAGAATATTTCAATACCAGGCCAATTGGCAGTCAGATTGGAGCAGTAGCCTCTCCACAGAGCCAGGTTATTCCAAACAGAGCATTTTTAGAAGAAAAATTTGAAGAATTAAAGGCTAAAAGTACCGATAAAGGTATTGCAAAACCTGCGCACTGGGGCGGTTATATTGTAAAACCTACAAGGATAGAGTTTTGGCAAGGAAGAAATAGCAGGCTGCACGACAGGATAAATTTCGAAAAGGTTAAGGGAATATGGACTAAAACAAGATTGGCACCATAACAATAAATAGAGATCGGGCTATCCGGCAAGATCTCTATTTAACTAATCATTTATTATTAAATTCTCTTTTTAATTTCTAAGATGAAACAAATCGCAGTTATAGGATCTGGCACGATGGGAAATGGCATCGCTCATACCTTTGCACAATTCAATTATCAAGTCAACCTGATTGATATTAATCAAGCTGCATTGGATAGGGCCATACAAACCATTACCAAAAATTTAGACAGACAGGTTGCCAAAGGCACATTAACAGCAGATCAGAAAGCGGTCACTATCAGTAACATCACCACATATACCTCAATAAAAGATGGCGTTCAAAATGCCGATTTAATTGTAGAAGCCGCTACCGAAAATGTAGACTTAAAATTAAAGATTTTTAAGGATTTAGATGAATACGCACCTGCACATGCTATTCTGGCTTCTAATACCTCTTCTATTTCCATTACACAGATTGCTGCCGTAACCGGTAGAGGTGATAAGGTGATCGGGATGCACTTTATGAACCCTGTTCCGGTAATGAAGTTAGTAGAAGTAATAAGAGGTTATGCCACCAGTGATGAAACAACCAGTACTATTATGTCGCTATCGCAAAGTTTGGAGAAAGTTCCTGTTGAGGTAAATGATTATCCGGGTTTTGTGGCTAACCGCATTTTAATGCCAATGATTAACGAGGCCATTTACACCCTTTATGAAGGCGTAGCAGGTGTTTATGAAATCGATACAGTAATGAAACTTGGAATGGCACATCCCATGGGCCCCTTGCAATTAGCAGATTTTATTGGTCTGGATGTTTGTTTGGCGATATTAAAAGTATTGAACGATGGATTTGGAAATCCTAAATATGCGCCTTGCCCTTTGTTGGTAAATATGGTTGCTGCAGGTAAAAAAGGTATCAAAACCGGCGAAGGCTTTTATCAATATACTGCCGGATCAAAAGACCTTGTGGTTTCTGATAAATTTAAAAAATCCTAATTTTTTTAGCATTTAATTTTATATTTGCTGTATGAATGAGAATCTGGATCCTGAAGCAAGCAACCTGAGCCCTACCGATCGCGATATTGAAAGGGCTTTAAGGCCACAGGCTTTTGAAGATTTTACGGGGCAGGAAAAAGTGATGGAAAACCTGAAGATTTTTGTTCAGGCGGCGAAACTCCGTGGCGAAGCTTTAGATCATGTTCTTTTGCACGGTCCTCCCGGATTAGGCAAAACCACACTTTCTCATATCATTGCCAATGAAATGGCTACTGGCATCAAAGTAACCTCTGGTCCGGTATTAGACAAACCTGGAGATTTGGCTGGTTTATTAACCGGCTTGGATGAAGGTGATATCCTTTTTATTGATGAGATCCATCGTTTATCTCCCCTTGTAGAAGAATACCTATACTCTGCCATGGAGGATTTTAAAATCGATATTATGCTCGAGACTGGCCCGAATGCCCGTTCGGTACAGATTTCGCTTAATCCTTTTACTTTAGTAGGTGCTACCACCCGCTCCGGATTGTTGACTGCTCCGTTAAGGGCACGCTTTGGCATCAATGCCCGCTTGGCTTACTACGATGCTAAATTGCTAACCACAATTGTGCTACGCTCTTCTGATATATTAAAAACGCCGATCAGTGATGAAGGTGCCTACGAAATTGCCCGCCGTAGTCGCGGCACGCCCCGTATCGCCAATGCACTTTTACGGAGAACAAGAGATTTTGCGCAGATTAAAGGAAACGGAAATATCGATACTGAAATTGCCCGCTATGCACTCAATGCATTAAATGTAGATGAACATGGCTTGGATGAAATGGACAACAGAATCCTGGTTACCATTATCGATAAATTTAAAGGCGGTCCGGTAGGTTTAAAAACCATTGCAACAGCTGTTGGAGAAGATGAAGGCACTATTGAGGAGGTTTATGAGCCATTTTTGATTCAAGAGGGTTATATTATGCGTACTTCACGGGGTAGAGAAGTTACTGAAGCGGCTTACAAGCACTTAAAGAAAAATTATCCAGGCCAAACCGGAAAGTTATTTTAATCACCAATATTTTTCCCGCAGATTAACTCAGATAAAAAACACAGATCATCACAGATAGGACATGTGGGCTACAGATCCCAAAAAAATCATTTTAAATCTGCGGACCTTATCTGCTAAATCTGTGGGAAAGTGCCACAGGGTATTTAAAGATCTAATCGGTAAGCTTTTCTGAAAATACTATCCGCGATATTATCAGTATTAAAATTGACTAATAAACCTAATTTATAACCTGACAACTTTAAATAAGTTAGCAATTGTTTATGATGAACGTTCATAATAAACTCCACTGTTTTTAATTCAACAACCACCTTTTTTTCTACCAAAAGATCTAATCTATATCCAACATCGGCTGTAATTTCCTCATAGTGCATGGGTAATGAAACCTGCCTTTGCACAAGTAATCCAGCCTTTTCTATTTCATATTTTAAGGCAGCTTCATAAGCAGATTCGAGTAAACCCGGGCCAAGTGTATTATAAACTCTAAAAACACTTCCCCGAATGATGTATGATATTTCATTTTCCGTCATTACCTAAATTTAACAATTTGTTCCAAAAAGGAATAAATTAAATCCTGGAAAAGAAAACCTGTTTAACAGATTTAAGAAAACATTAAGGCAACTTTTATGTTCATCATGTACAAATCAAACATTATGAATATTGAATTACGTAAACTAACGCTCGAAGATTACGAAGATCTTAAAGAATCGATGCTCCAGGCCTACGACAGCATGGGCGGTTCCATTTGGCCAAAATCAAGTATTGCAAAACTTTTAAATATTTTCCCCGAGGGGCAGCTCTGTATCGCTGTAGATGATAAGGTTGTAGCCTGCTCATTAGCCATTATTGTAGAGTACGACGAATATGGAGATCGGCATACCTACAAGTTGATCACTGGTGATTATTCTTTTACAACACACGATCCAAACGGCGACACCCTCTATGGAATCGAAATTTTCGTGCACCCTGACTTCCGTGGCTTGCGCTTAGGAAGAAGGTTATATGAGGCACGTAAAGAACTCTGCGAAAGCCTAAATCTAAAAAGCATTATCGCCGGTGGCAGAATTCCGGGTTATCACCAATATGCAGAACAGCTTAGCCCAAGGCAGTATATAGACAAGGTAAAAGCAAAAGAAATTTACGATCCTACATTGACTTTCCAGATCTCTAATGATTTTCACGTAAGAAAAGTATTAAAGAACTATTTACCTGGTGATAAAGAATCAAAAGAGTATGCTACCTTAATTGAGTGGAATAACATTTATTATCAAGGTATTGATGCTTCGGCCCGTTCGGCAATGACCATCCGTTTGGGTTTGGTGCAATGGGAAATGCGTTTATTCCCCAATATGGACGCATTTTATGAGCAGGTAGAGTTTTTTGTTGATGCGCTAAGCGGTTACAAATCAGATTTCGTGATGTTCCCAGAGCTATTTAACACGCCCTTACTGCAACCTTATAATCACTTGCCAGAGATTGAGGCCATGCGCAAACTCGCCGAAAAAACAGAAGAGATTGTACAAAGAATGCACGAGTACTCGTTGAGCTACAATACTAACATCATTACAGGCAGTATGCCACTTATTGAGGATGGCAAACTTTATAATGCCACTTACCTTTGTCACCGTACCGGTAAAATAGATGAGTACAGAAAAATCCACATCACACCGAATGAACAGAAATATTATGGTATGATTGGCGGCGATAAAGTACAGGTTTTTGATACGGATTGCGGTAAAGTAGGCATTTTGATCTGTTATGATGTAGAATTCCCTGAATTAAGCCGCATTTATGCCGATCAGGGCATGCAGATTTTGTTTGTACCATTCTTAACGGATACACAGAATGGTTATACACGCGTTAGGCACTGTGCTCAGGCCCGGGCGATAGAAAACGAATGTTATGTGGCCATTGCAGGCTGTGTGGGCAATTTACCGAAGGTAAACAACATGGACATCCAGTTCGCGCAATCGGCGGTTTTTACACCTTCTGATTTCGCTTTCCCAACCAATGCCATAAAAGCAGAAGCGACGCCAAATACAGAGATGGTTTTAGTGGTAGATGTCGACCTGCATTTACTAGACGAACTGCACCATTATGGAACAGTAAAGGTGCTAAAAGACAGGAGAAAAGACCTTTATCAGGTTAAACTTTTGAAGTAATAATCCATAAAAAATGCCGGTCAGATAAATGGGCCGGCATTTTCATTATAATCTAAAGCTAATTATTTTCTCATCACAAACCAGATTATCAGTCCAATAAGAACTGCTAGAGGCAAAACCCATTTTAACGCTTGTCCCGCACCGTTTTCATCTTTCTCCGTTACCGCTGGCTTTGCTGGCCCTGGATCTTCCTTATGACTTTCGTAATCTTTTTCGATCGGTTTAGGAGCTGCTCCTGATTCCGTATGTTGTGGATCTATATTTTCCATAGCTAATACTCTAAAAGTTCTTCCTTTCCTAGCGTGATTTTAATCAGGATGAACCATAATTAATTAATTTAGTTTCTATATTTAGAACAAGTGATTAATGAAAATGTTTTAAATCCTAAGCCTTATCTTTGCAGATCGGTGTACAACAATTCTGCAAAATATAGCCAACTGATCAAAGATGAAGCCCTGCGTTTGGGTTTTATGGCCTGTGGCATTTCAAAAGCTGAATTTCTTGAAGAAGAGGCGCCGAGGTTAGAAAAATGGCTGAATCAAAACCGTCATGGCGAAATGAAATATATGGAAAATTATTTCGATAAACGCCTCGACCCCAGACTTTTAGTAGAAGGTGCAAAATCAGTAATTTCCTTATCCTTAAACTATTACACAGAAGAAAAACAATCAGATCCTGATGCGCCAAAAATTTCCAAGTATGCGTACGGACAAGATTACCATACCGTAATAAAAGATAAACTAAAGGAATTAACTTATTTTATTGAAGAAAACATTGGTGAAGTTTCGGGAAGAGCGTTTGTAGATTCTGCTCCGGTTTTAGATCGTGCCTGGGCGAAAAAATCGGGCATTGGCTGGATTGGTAAAAATTCTAACCTGATCAGTAAAACTGATGGTTCCTTTTTCTTTCTTGCAGAGTTGATTGTTGATCTGGAGCTAGATTACGATCACCCATATCAAGCTGATTATTGCGGAAGCTGCACACGATGTTTAGATGCTTGCCCAACTGATGCCATTATTGCACCTCAGGTTGTAGATGGAACCAAATGTATCTCCTACCTCACCATTGAGCTGAAAAATGAAATTCCCAATGAGTTTAAGGATAAAATGAGCAACTGGATGTTCGGTTGTGATATCTGTCAGGATGTTTGCCCATGGAACCGTTTCTCCAAAGCACACAATGAAGAAGCTTTTAAGCCTGAGAACGGCTTACTGGATTTGAACGCAAAAGATCTTACGGAAATTACAGATGATGTTTTTAAAAAGGTCTTTAAAGGATCGGCAGTTAAACGCACTAAATTTTCGGGACTGAAAAGAAATATCGATTTTCTGAAATCTGAATAGTCACAAATCTTTTTTATATTTGATATTATGACTGACATTCAATTATATACAAAATTAGCAGACTTACCTACTGGGCTAAAAAAAAGGGTATCAGATTATATTGATTCTTTAATGGCAAAAGAGAAATCAATTGATAAATCAAAAAAAAGAGTACCTGGTTTAGGGAAAGGTCTAATTAGCATAAAGGATAATTTTAATGATCCTATTGAAGGTTTTGAAGATTACCTATAATGAATCTTTTACTTGACACGCATATTGTAATCTGGTTTATCACTAATGATGATAAACTTTCAAAAAAAATCAAAGATCTTATTGAAGATTCAAAAAACAAGTGTTTTATTAGTATAGCTAGTTATTGGGAATTATCCATTAAATATGCTCTAGGACGGTTGAATTTAAATTCAACAATTGAAGAAATATTTAATATTATAGAAAAAAGTGGATTTGACATACTACCTATTACATTGAATCATATCATCCAACTTTCAAAGCTAGCGCATTTCCATAATGATCCTTTTGATAGATTGATGATATCTCAGTCAATTACTGAAAATCTAAGCTTAGTAAGCAACGACAATTATTTCCCGGCTTATAAAATACAACTCATTAATCAATAATGCGTTATACTCAATTTATTTCAGCATCCACAATCAAATAATTAAGTTAAATAGATACAGAACAAGTTCATTATGACGATCGCCACAAAACTTACCTATGTTAAGGAAGTCAAGTTTTTGGGCGATTTGCTCAGTTCAACTTGACTTCCTCCGTATTCACCTAATTCAACGAAAAACTATTATCGCTTTTCACTTTATCAGGGGTGTGTGGGTTTCCCATCACTACTTTTGATAATTTCTTGCTTGTTTTTATATTTATTTTCACTTGCTTATCCCCTTTTTCCCAAACACCAATAGTGGTATGGTTATTTTCGAAAGAACCATCTTCATAAGTTAGGGATAAATCGATTGGCAACGGCTTAACGCTTTTGTTCTCAATGGTAATCGTATATCCATTTGATGTTTTGTCTACAGCCTTTATAGCCATATCGGTAACACCATCTTCAAAAAACCAGGCTTTCCAGAACCAGTTTAAATTTTTACCGCTTCCCTCATTCATGCTATTAAAGAAATCGTATGGCATCGGGTGTTTACCATTCCAGTTTTTAATATAAGTATGCAAAGCTTTGGTAAACAGTTCATCTCCTAGGTAATCTTTAACAAACAAATAAGCCAAACCTGGTTTAGGGTATGAATTGGTAAAAGATCCTGATCCTTTTAAATCTGGCGTTAAAGTCATTATTGGGGTGTCATCTTTCCCGCCAGATGAGGAAGCCGTAGGTTGTACGCCGTATTCATCAACAATTGTAGAATCAATCATCGGAGAAATCAACCACTCACCTATTGTGGCCCAACCTTCGTCCATCCAACCATATTTTGTCTCATTTATGCCCATGTAAAAAGGAAACATAGTATGAAAAATTTCATGGTCGGTTAAAGTAATCGCATCTGTGCGGTTATCAACCGGGTTATCGTTCACCATCATTGGGTATTCCATTTGGTCTAAACCATCGAATATCGTTTCATGATTGTATGGAAAAGGCCATTTAGGAAAAGTATAACTCATGGCGTCAACCGTTTTACGGGCAAAATTAATCACTTCGTAATAATCTTTATGTTTTGGATTAAAAACAGCATCTACACGGGTTCTTCTTTTTGTTTTAGGATCAACTACTAAACTGCTCGATTTCCACAGGTAATGATCGCTTAGCGCAAATACAAAATCAGTAACGTTTTTAGCCTCGAATTTAAAGGTATTAAAAGCATTCGGCTGAGTTACTTTGTTATCAGCTAAATCTTTGTCGGTAATCACATCAATTACAGCGTCATTTTTTTCGGCAGATAACATTCTGGAAACAATATCTTTTTGGAAAACTTCTGAAGGGTTTTTCAGGTCGCCGGTTGCCCAAACTCCATAACCTCCCGGAACTGTAATTGAAGCATTGAACTGGTCAAAATCGTTATAAAATTCTTCAGCTCCTGTGTAAGGGAATTTATTCCATCCGTCTACATCATCATAAACCGCAATACGTGGAAAAAAATAAGCTACAAAATTCGAACCTTCATCTACCTGACCTGTACGCATATGCGATCCCTTATTTAAAGTATAGCTATAGTCGATAGAAAAGCTAATCGTTTTGCCAGGAACAACCGCAGGAACATTCACCGTCATATTGGTTCCATCAATTTTAAAATCAGTGATTGACTTTCCGTTTGCTGCCAGTTTTTCAATAGCAACTCCATCACCCAGGTCAGACTCTGCCAATTTAGACTTTCTTGGTGTTCCCTTTTTGTATAGATTTGGGTAAAGCTTAAACCATATCTGCTTCAGCGTATCAGGACTATTATTGGTATAAGTTACCTGAACCTTACCTTCTAATAACCTGCTAGTAGGATTAAAATCTACATTCAAATCGTATTTGGAAGTATTTTGCCAATAATTTTTCCCAGGCTTTCCGTCTGTATTTCTCGTTTCCTTTTGATAGGTTTTTTGAAATTCAGGTGCTATTGGTAAAGTAGTTTGCGCACTTACATAAATGGTAGTACCCAATAAAAGGCTAAATATTTTTATAGATTTCATTTTTTGAGTTTAGGGCAAAGTGCTTTGCGCATAGCGTAATGTTATCTTTTAATAACCAACCAATATTAACAGTTAACCGATTAACCAGTTTACACAATTAACCGATTAACTCAAACCTACTTACCAAACTTCATTTTCAACTGCTCCAACATGTCTGTATTGATTGGCTGTGCAGGTTTTTCTGCCTTCGGTTGAGGTTTCTGTTGATATTGAGGTTTATTGGCAGGTGTATTATTTTGAGGTCGTGCTGCCCTGTTCTCATTTTTCTTAGCATTGAACTTTGCCCACTCCTCGTCTAATTTCTTTTTCGTATACAAAGGGAAATCGCCATTTTTCATCCAGGCATAATAGCTAGGCTCTACCGAAAATACCTGTGCCGTTGTTTTACCTTTATGTTTACCAAAGTTAAAGCATACCTCATCGTCATCATTGTAAACCAAACGGCCAGCAAAATCTACAGGTTTATTAATATTGGTAAAAATGTGCAATGCATCTACATCATTTACCACGGGAATGCTTTTTACACCTTGTTTACTCTCAAACTCGGTTTCCTTGTACATTTCTAACTGGCCAAGTAAAACCTTGTAAGTAGCAATAACATCTGCTTCTGCAGCATGTGCATTAATTAAATCTTCCTGACAATAGAATTTATAAGCCGCTTTTAAGGTACGCTGCTCCATTTGATGAAATATGTTCTGCACATCAACAAACTTGCGGTTGTTCATATCAAAATCCACTTCAGCTCTTAAAAATTCTTCTAAAAGCATCGGGATATCAAATTTATTCGAATTGTATCCTGCCAGGTCACTTTCGCCAATAAATTCGGCAATTTCGGCTGCCAAAGTTTTAAAGGTAGGCTCGTTTGCAATGTCTTCATCATAAATACCATGTATTAACGAGGTTTGCAAAGGAATGGGCATTTCTGGATTTACACGCCAGGTTTTAACCAGTTCAGAACCATCTGGCATGGCTTTTAAAATCGCTATTTCAACGATTCTGTCAGCTCCAACATTAATTCCAGTAGCTTCTAAATCAAAAAATGCTAAAGGGCGCTTTAAATTTAATTTCATTTCTTATGATGTGAGATTTGCGACATTAGATTTGAATCGGAATGTCAAATTCTTTTTTTTCAAAAGTGCTAAAAAGGTTTCATTAGTTCTCTAAAACAGCTTTATTAATTTATAAATTTAATTGTCAAATTATTTCAGAATGTTAGTTTGTAGGATTAAATTGCGACAATTTATATACGCTCAAATGAATAAGACATTAGCCATACTATTCCTCCTATTTTTATCATTAACTACTCATGCTCAAAACTTTGACTTTGGCGCAATCACTTATGATGATTACGAATTCGACAGAAAAAAATTAGACAGTAATGCCAACGCCATTGTTTTAAAAGAGTTTGGTACAGCATCAATTCAACGCGACGATAATACTGGCAGTTTAGAACTGATTTTCGAGCACCATGTAAAAATCAAAATCTACAATAAAGAAGGCTTTAAGGAAGCTAATATTGTTATTCCAACCTATAAAGACGAATCTCGTGAAGAAACGATCAGTGATTTAAAAGCTTCTACTTTTAATTATGTAAATAATAATTTTGTAGAAACCGTAATGGACAGAAAGGCTGTTTTCACTGAAAACCGGTCAAAATATACCAGACTAACCAAGTTTACGCTTCCAAATCTCAAAGAAGGCGCTATAATTGAATACAGTTATAGGTTAAAATCGCCCAACTTATTTAATTTCAAAACATGGGAATTTCAAAGCGATATTCCAAAGGTGGTTAGCGAATATTTGGTTTACATTCCAGGCATTTACAATTACAATGTTTCCTTACGGGGATTTCAAAAACTGACGGATCAAAAAGCAGAACTGAGCAAAGAATGTTTAAGGCTTTCAGGCGTTGCTATTGATTGCTCAAAAATCAACTACATGATGAAAAACATTCCGGCATTTATCGAAGAAGATAACATGACTGCTCCCAGTAACTTTAAATCGGCTATTTATTTTGAACTTTCGGATGTACAGAATTTGAGTGGAGGAAAAACGTCTTATACCAAAACCTGGAAAGATGTTGATTATGAACTGTCATCATATAAAACCTTAGGCGATCAGATGAAAAGGAAAGATGTTTTTAAAGACCTCATTCCAGAAATTACAAAAGGAAGTACTACCGATTTAGATAAAGCAAAAGCCGTTTATAATTACATCAAAAAACAGATCAAATGGAATAATTATTACGGAAAATACGCAGAAGATAACATTAAAAAAGCACTAGAAAACAGATCGGGCAATGTAGCAGATATTAACCTGAGCCTCATTGCGGCACTTTCTGCAGCTGGTTTAGATGCAGAGGCTGTAATCCTTTCTACCCGTGATAATGGAACTGTAAACAAACTTTATCCGGTAATGAGTGATTTTAATTACCTGGTTGCTAAGGTAAATCTTGCCGATAAAAGTTATTTACTGGATGCTACAGAACCACTTCTACCCTTCGGATTGTTACCACTTCGGTGTATTAACGATCAAGGCAGGGTAATCAATTTAAAGAAACCATCTTACTGGATAGATTTAAAGGCCAGCCAGAAAACAACTACCAGTTATATCCTAACGGGAAAAATGACTACTGAAGGAAAAATTATTGGCACCTTAACTACCCATACCATTGGTTACGCGGCATATAACAAACGTAAAGATATTCTTCGATACAATTCGCCGGATGAATATGTCGAGAAGCTTGATGAACGTTTAACCAGAATTAAGATACTGGATCATCAAATCTCGAACCTGGATAGTGTAGAAAATTCTTTAATAGAAAAATACGAAGTCGAGTTTACCATAAACGATGGCACCAATAAAGATCAGTTTTATTTTAGCCCATTTTTTATCAATACCATTTCGAAAAATCCGTTTAATTTAAACGAACGTACCTACCCAGTTGATTTGGGTGCAGCGTCTGACGAGCGCATTATCATCAGTGTGCTTTTACCAGAAAAATACCAATTGATAGAAAAACCGAAAGATATGGCAATAGCTTTACCCAATGCTGGTGGAAAGTATTTATTGCAAACGGCTTTAGATGGAAACACCATTTCGATGAGTCAGATTTTACAGTTTAACAATGCTATTTATCAGCCAGAAGAATATCTTTTCTTAAAGGAATTCTATAGCAAGATCATCCAGAACCAGAAAACAGAATTTTTATTAAAAAAGGCAAATTAAATGAGATTCTTATTTACCGTATTTTCCTTGCTTTTAGTTTCTGTTATTGGCTTTGCACAAGACAATTATGATGTTGATTTAATCCCCGCTAACCTGCGCAACCGCGCCAATGCCTGTATCAGGAATGAAGAAACAACCATTGATATGCGCTCGCCTGATAACGTAATGCTTAATGTAAAAAAAGCCATTACGGTATTTAACCAAAATGGAGAGGACGAAGCACGTTTGGTACTCTATTACGATAAAAATATTTCAATTAAAGGGATAAAAGGAGAAGTTTACAACAGCGTTGGCAAACTCACCAACAAGTTTTCTCAAAACGATTTTGCTGATATGAGCGCTGCCGATGGGTTCTCCTTATTTGTTGATAGCCGCGTAAAACACTATCTACCATCGGTAAACCAATATCCTTACACCCTGGTTTACAATTATGAAATTAGAAATAAGCAAAATCTGATTATACCCGATTGGAGCCCGAAACCAGCAGATGACGTTTCAGTAGAGAAAAGTACTTACACGTTTATTTGTAAGCCAACAGATCAGGTAAGAATAAAAACCCAAAATTATAGCGGAACACCAGAAATACTAACTGATGAGAAGCAGAAAAAAACAATCTGGAAAGCAAGTAACATCCTCGCCGTTAGAACTGAACCCTATAGCCCGGCACACGAAACTTATGCAACCAATATCCAGATTGCCCCTCAAGCGTTTTATTATTACAACCATAAAGGCAGTTACACAAACTGGAAAGAGCTAGGCAAATGGATTTATGACGATTTGTTAGCAGCACGCAAAGCCCTGCCACCTGCCACCATTGAAATGGTAAAAGATCTGGTAAAAAACGAAAGAACCGACAAAGATAAGGCGCGTAAAATCTATCAGTATTTACAGGACAAAACGAGGTACATCAGCGTACAAATTGGTATTGGCGGTTTTCAGCCGATTGCAGCCAGCGAAGTAGACCGGTTGGGTTATGGCGATTGTAAAGCTTTGGTAAATTATATGCAAAGCCTGCTCAGTGCAGCAAATATTGATTCTTATTACTGCGTAGTATCGGCTGGCTCTGAAAAGAAAAGTATGGACCCAAACTATGCCAGCATGGTACAAGGCAATCATATTATTTTATGCATGCCATTAAAGGGCGACACAACCTGGTTAGAATGTACCAGCCAAAAAATCCCCTTCGGCTTTTTAAGCGATTTTACGGATGATAGATTAGTGCTGGCGTGTACGACCGAAGGAGGTAAACTATTGCATACACCGAAACTAACCACTGCTGAGAACTTGCAGATACGTAAAGCCAACTTAACTGTTCAGTTAGATGGCAGTGTATCAGGAAAAATGAATACCGTTTATGCTGGCTCACAATACGAAAATCAGGAATCGCTGATTGGTAAATCAATAACCGAACAGCATAAATTACTAAAAGAAGCTTATAACATTGACAATATTGATTTCGAAGCAGTTTCCTTTGCGCAGAAAAAAGATATATCACCCAAATTAACGGAAGAAGTAAGCATTAATATCAGAAATTATGCGCCTGTTAATGGAAATAAAATGTTTTTACAGCTAAATGCCTTTAACCTGAGGCGGTCAATTCCTGAAATAAAGAACAGAACACTGCCTGTTTACATTAACCGCGGATATACAGACGAAGATAGCATTGTTTATACCTTGCCAGATAATGTAATTACAGAATTGATTATTGGACAAGATAAAGCTTTTAAAAGCCCTTTCGGGGAATATGTATGTAAAGCCAGCTTAATAGGCAACAAACTAACCTATTACCGGAAATTTATACTGAACGATGGTACATTTCCTGCAGCACAGTATAATGAGTTTTCGAAATTCATTAATGATGTAAATGCTGCAGATTATTTAAAATTAGCACTTAGCTTAAAGAATTAGTTCATTGGTTTATAAGCCATTGGTCTATTGGTTAGCATGACGATGAAACAACCTGCAAAGAGCCCCTTCGCCTACACTCGGGCCGATTATACGCACTTGAACGGTGTAAAAATGTGAGTTCAAATTATATCTGCGCCTCTTTTCTGCTAAATCTGTGGGAAATAAAAGCAGGCTTTAGCTTAAAAAAATAATCCCAAGGCCAATACCAATGATCATGATCAGGTACATTAAAATTTCTGTTGAAGCAAATCTTTTGTATTTGGTCCAGAAAGCGTAATCATTTTCTTCGTTTGGCATTTTACATTCGTTATGCGGCAAAAATAAGAAAATAGATTTAAAGAAAAATTAGTAAGTTTTTCCCCGCTGATTAAAGCGATTAATACAGATTATAATTTAATTAGAGCGGATCATTTCCGTTAGGAATGACAAGCCACTCAAATCTGCGTCCTTCTGCGATTCAGCGGGATACAACAGATATGATAGAGCTTGCTGCTTCATATTCCTAAAAGCTATATTATTCCGTTTTAAGTCACGAAAATGTAAAACCAATTGTATTTGAAACGCTACAGAATTGATTTGGGCAACATTTGAGCAAAACAACCGTATAAATAGCTCAATATCAAACTAAACCATACTGAATGAAGAAAGACATCCTGGACATTGCTACGATTTTTTTGATGGGTATGAGCATTGTCGGAACAAGTTGGAAAGCAGCGGAGCTTCCCCATATACAACAAGAAGTAGTTAAGCACGTAGCTACAGATAGTTTATACAATCAATATATCTCAAATATTTACCATCAGGTTCATTTAGATTCTGCCGGATTAAGTGAACAGGTTTTTGAAAAAGCCCTAACCGGTTTTTATAACCTAAAACATTCTGGCCTTTTACATACCAAATCTGTTTTAACCATTGCCGATTTTGATCAGGAAAGTTCTAAGAAACGCCTGTATATTATCGATCTTGCGAGCAAAAAACTGGTACTAAATACTTGGGTAGCTCATGGGCAGAACAGTGGTGGCGATAAACCAGCCTACTTTTCCAACAATATCAATTCGAACCAGAGTAGCTTAGGTTTTTATTTAACCGGTGAAGTCTACTACGGAAAACATGGCCGTTCGCTTAAATTGGATGGTATGGACCAAGGTTTTAACAGCAATGCAAGAGAAAGGTCTATTGTGGTTCATGGCGCCAGTTATGTAAGTCAAAAAAGCATCGATCAATTAGGCAGACTGGGCAGAAGTCAGGGTTGTCCTGCTGTCCCGGCTAAGTTGGCCGATCAGGTGATCAATACCATTTCAGACCGAACGGTACTGTTTATCAATAATTCAGAACAACAATACAATTCATCATTTTTAAATGAAACACTGGCAGCAAGTGTTGTATTAAATCAGGAACAGATTTTAGCAGCCCAAATGGATTAATATTGTTTAATATTTTTGGCGTTCAGGTTTTTAGGTAAAATCCAGATAAAAAACGATTTACTACTGGCTAGTAAATCCCAAACCCAACGGTTACTGTCTACCTCCTTTTCGCCGCAGTCTACAACTTCTGCCCGTTTGAGCAGTTTTTTAACTAAAGCTTGAATCCATTTTATTTGCACCATGCGATTGAAAGATAGTCCCAGGTAATCGCAATACACATGTACCAAGATTTCTACAATAAGCGAAGCGTTAGAAATCGCTAGTGCTTTACCGAAATGCTGTTCATAATCGGCTTTAATTGTATTTATCAAAAGCGCAAACCTTGCATCTGCTTTTCCATCGAGATAAGTCCAAAGTTGAGCATTACTATACACGCGGATTAATTGCGGTTCGAGCCCTACCTTAATTTTATTACCTGCCAGTTCATAAATTTTATCCATTCATTAAAAATCAATTGTAGCTGTTAGATAGTGATATTACCGAATTGTTAATCAATCCGATATAAAAATTTCTGACACAAATGATGGACAAAGTTATCTCATAATTGTTTGCCCAAACGAATCTTATTAGCATTGTGAGTAATTTTTTTAATCGGTTGCCAATATTTTAATCATCTTTGGGGTTGAAAAGATAAGCCCATTCATGAAGATTGTAATTGCAGAAAAGCCCTCTGTTGGTCGTGAACTTGCTAAAGTTTTCGGAGCAACCACCAGAAAAGATGGATACATTGAAGGTAAAGGATATTCTTTTACCTGGGCATTCGGGCATTTATTACAATTGGCTCCCCCTCAAGATTATGGCTTTATTGGCTGGAGGAAGCAACATTTACCCATGCTTCCGCAAAAGTTTAAACTTGCCATTAGAAAGATTAAAACAAAAGATGGTTTTGTAGAAGATCCGGCAGTACGAAAACAATTAGACACCATAAAAAAACTTTTTGATGAGGCGAGTGAAATCATTGTCGCAACGGATGCGGGGCGTGAGGGTGAATTAATTTTCAGGTACATTTATTATTACCTGAAATGCAAAAAACCTTTCAAACGCCTTTGGATCTCTTCGCAAACAGATGAAGCAATAAAAGATGGATTCAGAAACTTAAAACCGGGAACCGATTACGATACCCTGTTTAATTCGGCTCATTGCCGCTCAGAATCAGACTGGCTGGTGGGAATGAACGCCACACAGGCGCTAAGTATTTCGGCAGGTAACAGAACAGTTCTTTCATTAGGGCGGGTACAAACGCCTACCCTGGCCATGATCTGCGCTCGCTTTTTGGAGATTAAAAATTTCGTTCCTCAAACCTATTATCAGATCAGCATTTTACTTTCTAAAGATGAACAGACATTTAAGGCTATATCAACTTCGAATTATAAAGAAAAGGAAGAAGTAGAGAAGTTATTTGCGCTTGTAGAGGATGTGGCTTCTGGTTTTCCAACGGGCGGAAACATTACGGCTGTAGAAGCAAAGCCAAGAAAAGAACCACCTCCATTATTGCACGACTTAAGTAGTTTACAGCAAGAAGCCAATAAGAAAAAGGGATATACTGCTGATCAAACACTAAATATTTTGCAAAACCTGTACGAGAGCAAATTGGTTTCCTACCCCCGTACCGGATCGCGCTACATTGGTGATGACGTTTTTGCAGGCGTTCCAGATTTGATTGCAAAATTTACCGATCATGCTGATTTTGGAAAGCAAGCACAGTTTTTACAAACCATTACCTTAAATAAGCGAAGTGTCAACGCTAAAAAAGTAACCGATCACCATGCCGTTTTACCAACCGGCGAACAGGCTTACGGGCTAAGTGCAGATAAACAGGCTGTATATGATATGGTTGTTGGTCGTATGATTGAGGCTTTTCACCAGGAATGTCTTAAAGAATTAACCAAAATAACCATTCAATCAGGAGTTACTTTTGTGGCAAATGGAACGGTAATCCGCTCTGCGGGCTGGCGGGCTGTTTTTAACGACCCCGAAGATGATAAAAAAGATGAAGACAATGCAGCTTTACCAAAGGTTGCTGTTGGAGAACTATTGCCTATAACCGAAAAATCTCTTTTAGAAAAGCAGACTAAACCAAAGCCAATGTACAACGAGGCTTCCTTATTAAAAGCGCTCGAAACCTGTGGTAAAGAGATTGAAGACGAAGAACTGCGTTATGCCATGAAAGACAGTGGCTTAGGTACGCCGGCAACGCGTGCATCCATTATCGAAACGTTAATCACCAGAGAATATATTACGAGGGAAAAGCGAAATCTTGTACCTACCAATAAAGGACTCGCTGTTTACGAAGTGGTTAAAGATAAACAAATAGCGCAGGCTGAACTTACCGGACAGTGGGAAAAAAGATTGGAAGAAATACGTTCAGGCTCATCCGTAAAAGATTTTAAATCAGAAATTACAGAATATACCAAAACCATTACGCACGAACTGTTAATTGCAGGGGCCAGTATATCGGCCAAACTCGCAGAAGAAAAGAAACTGGAAAAGGCTTAGCATCAACTTGCGTCATATCATGTGAAGCAGAAGTAAAAACAGCAACGATTTATGGCTACAAATCCATAAATTCCCAGGCGCTGTGGTATGCGTTCAGTTGTTCAGCATACTGAATAAATTCAGCATAAAAATTAGATTTCGATAAAGTAGCACCATCTCCAATAACAACCAACTTTTTCCTTGCCCTCGTCATGGCAACATTCATTCTCCTGGTATCTGATAAAAACCCGATGCTTCCATCGCCATTACTCCTGGTAAGGCTAATGTAAACCACATCACGTTCCTGCCCCTGAAAGCTATCAATGGTGTTAACTGCAATTTTATTGCGATATGGATTTAAAATTTCATTTTCCTGAACCAACGCATTTAAAATCTGAACCTGCTGTTTATAAGGGGAGACAATGGCAACAGACGGAAAACTATCAGTTAAGGTTTTATCTGCTAAACTAGCAACCAAATTCGTTAAATGTTTAACCAAAAATGCAGCTTCATCAGGATTGGTTGTACTTGTTCCATCTAATTTTTCGTCAAAACTACAGCCAGCAGTATCGATAAATTGAATCGCTTGATCGCCGGCAAACAATAAATGATCGGCAACAGATTGATGCGCTATTAACTCATTTTTGTAAAATACCTGAGATGAATAACCCATAATATCTTTGTTCATTCTGTATTGCTCTTTTAACAACACAACCGACTCTGGATGAAGATTTACTGCTTTTTCGAGTAAAGTATTACTTAAACCATTTCTGGCTGCTTCATTTGATTTTATAGTTGGAGAAAGCTGAAAATGATCACCAGCTAATATTACTTTCTTCGCTTTTAAAATCGGTATCCAACAAGCAGGTTCCAAAGCCTGGCCAGCCTCATCAATTACAATGGTATTATACTTTAAATTCCGAACAGTATAATGGTTTGCGCCCACCAGGGTGGCGGTAATAATCTGTGCTTTAGTAAACAGATTATCCATAATATACTGCTCCGTTTTTTCTACTTCCTTTCCAATTTTATGCGCTTCATCAAACAAGGCCTTACGTTGCTCGCGTTCTGCTTTGCCAAAACTCCGCTTGTATTTGTGGGCCATGTTTTTATACTCACTGGCTTGTTTTTTTAAAGCCTTAATCGTTTTCATCTCCGGATGATCGGCCATTTGGTGATCAAGCGTAGCCGCAAGCAATCTTTCTGAAACCCTTGCCGGATTACCCACACGGATTACTTTTAACCCTTCAGCAGTTAACTTCTCAGTAAGTAAATCAACAGCAGTATTACTTGGTGCTACCACCAGGATTTTTTGATCGCTATGTTTAACCAATGATTTTATAGCGTGCACAAGTGTTGTCGTTTTTCCAGTGCCTGGTGGACCATGAACCACAGCCAAATGATCGGCTGCAATAATTTTATTCACCGCTAATTGCTGCGAGTCGTTTAACGTATTTGGAATGATAAATTTCTCTTCGCCCCGAAATGAAGGTTTTTCTCCTTTCGTTAAAATACGGATCAGTTTATTTTCAGATTCATTTTCTGCCAAATGTGTAGCCTGTTTAAGGGCACTCTGCATTTCGTCGTAACTGTTTTTATCAAAAAGTAAGTCCACACCGAGTTTGCCATCTCTGGTCCAGTCTGGTAATTCATCAACACGGAAGCTGATTTTCATCCTGCTGCCACTTTGGTGATTTATAATCCCCTCTATCCGATCTTCTTTGGCATCGTGATTAGAAAATAATACCACCGCCGAACCAAAACGGAACTGATGAGAAAAATCCTGATGGGTAGTCCGTTCCAACTCTACAGTTAAATAATCGCCACGGCCTATTTCGGTATTCCTGATTGCAATAGGGTACCAGGTTAAACCCAGGGCCCTCCTATCGGCGGCCGAAGTATTTTCAGTAAGTTTTAAATATGATTGTAAATCTTCGTTGCGTTCGGTATCGAGCAAATCCTGGAGTTTTTTGAAATATTCTTTTGGCAAGGGAAAGGGTGGTTAACTGTATAAATTGTTGTATTGCTTAATTGTTAGATTGCTTTATTGTCAACTAAAAACTGCCAATCGCAAACTGATTAATTACTTGATTACCTGATTGTTAACTTAATATACTATTCAAGATCTGAAAATATTTGTTCTTAAAGGTAAATCAAACGCTTAACGCCAAGCACCATGCGCATAGCGCTATAAGACCAGCTCGTTATGCAGCCTTAATAAAGTTTCTTCCGCATCATCGCAAAAACCAGGGTGTACTTTTGAGCACTGCACTACCGTACTTCTGGTTGCCGTAAGCCACCTAAAACGAGAAGCCTGGTCATATTGACCAATCGGACCTGATCCTTTTGCAGATGTACTTATTCTTTCAAAAGCACATAGGTTCTCTTTTAGCTCTTCTAAATCTATCTCCGTAGAAAAAGCTTTTACTCTTGTCTCATCCAGAAAAAAAACACTTTTTAAAAACTTTTGCTTGGCACAAAACAAAATAATGCCAACATTAATAAATTCTTCACGTTCTACCCTGGGCATTACGCGGATCACAGCATACTCAAATAAGAATTTCCCTTGCATGCTGTGCTTCTTTTAAAAATATAGTAGAATGAGTTAACCTGGTAGTAAGGAAATGCGTATAGGCATTACGGTGCGCTTCCTTGCTTTCGAAGTTCGTTTCGCCTTCCAACCAGTCGTCAGGAATTAAATTAATAACAGATTCGATCTTTTCAGAGCTAAGTAGTTTACTAAATTCGTCATTTACACTTTCGAGTTCAGTAGCCCATGGTAACAATACGTGGTCTTTAACCAAAAAGAAGGGTTTAATAGCCTGTTCTTCCCAGTTCTGCCACGAATGATGGAAATATAATGCAGCGCCATGGTCGATTAGCCAAAGCTCCTTATGCCACAGCAACATATTGGTGTTTCTGCAGGTACGGTCCATGTTGGTTAAAAAACAATCTAGCCATACAATCTGCGAGGCAAGTTTAGCATCAACTGTAGTTACAGTCGGATCGAATGTTATTGCGCCAGATAAATAGTGCAATGCCAAATTTAAGCCCACGCTGGCTTTTAGCAGATCCTGTATTTCTTCGTCGGGTTCTGTTCTCCCAAAAGCCTCATCTAAATTGGCAAAAACCAATTCAGGTACACGCAAACCTAAATAGCGGGCTATTTCGCCACCAATTAGTTCGGCAATTAAAGCCCGGGTGCCCTGCCCTGCCCCTCTAAATTTAAGTACATATAAAAAGTTATCATCAGCTTCCGCAATGGCAGGCATAGAGCCACCCTCGCGCAAAGGCGTAACGTATCTGGTTACATTTACCGTTCTAAGTTGTAAATCGTTCATATCTGCAGATAGAATTGCCTTTTATTTTATTTAGGGCACAATTCTAAACTTGCTGCAAATTTAGCAGAATTCCAACAATAAATTGGTCAAAGTTTAGTCGTAAAGATCCTGATGGGAGGTCTACTGATCAATCTTTAAAAATAAACAATTATTTTTTTTGAAGCGCAAGGCCAGTAGCCATTGGGGAGGGTTCAGTCCTGCTGTCCATTCCAATCCTTTTGGTTAAAACCCGATATTAAACAATGCAACGGGCGTCCAAAAGGGATTTCCATTTCCATCAGGGCTATATGGTTTTAGACAACATTCATACATTTTTCTATCTAAACGCCGTGGTTCCTGTCTCCACGAGCCATTTTTATTTTGCCACGGAAGCACTGAGCGCACGGAAAATCTGTCGCATAAGTGCACTCGCTATCAAACCTCAAATAGCAGCACTACCCCAGCTTAAATAAACCTGATCGTAACGAACACGAGTGCAACGAGTAAAGTGGAGAGCAGGACTCTCTGAACCGATAATAACCGTAACCTGCTTTCCAAATAATCTTCCGAAGTTTGTAGGCCATTGCCGATTAACTATTGCACAGAAAACTCCATTAGCTTGCTGTATTCTTCAACCTTGACTAATCGTGTCCTAAATATGCATTTCCTGCAGGCGTCATAGCAGACGACCATTGCACCGAATCCCGGTTAATTTTAATCAGGCCCATGCTTTCTAATTCTTCATATTCTTCTTCCATCCCACCTAAAACCGAAGAACTAACCTGCTGATTGATTACCTCAAGTAGAGATATGATTTCTGATCTTTCCATAAAACAAATAATTAGATATAGTTTAATTAACATAAATATAATCAAAATGTTTATCGCTTAATAAACATTTTCAAGGGTTTAAGGTTGTATTTATACCCTGATTTAATTACTATGGAAGCACACATCTATTATCTCTTCATTATGGCTTTACCTGTAGCTTGCATCGCCTGGACGGTTACAAAAGAAGAAATTTTCAAAGAAGCGCGTGAGTTCTGTGTAAACCGTTCTAAAAACTGCGATCAACTGGCAAAAAGAAAGTTTTTTTATGTTTTTACCTGCGAATATTGCTTCAGTCATTATGTAACCGCTATTCTGCTTTTTATTACCAAATTCACCTTACTTTATCCCGATTGGCGTGGTTACCTTATTTCTTTCTTTTCGATAGTATGGGTGGCAAATGTTTACATGAGTTTATATAACATAATCCGTATCGATCTGAAAAAAGAAAAGATTAAAGCTCAGCGGGAAGAATCAGCACTCAAAAACGATTGAAACCATTTGTAACAGTAGCTGTTTTTAAGGTATAATTTAATATTATGCCATCATCAGTAATCAAATATTTTAGTTATGATGCAGCTACAGAAACATTGAAAATCATCTTTGTAACCGATATGATTTATCAATATAAAGAGGTCCCAGAAAAAATTTACAAGATGTTAAAGGCTTCCGGATCGAAAGGAAGATATTTTAACCGTCACATTAAGGATAAATTTAAATTCCAGAAACTAGAGGAAGAATAGTATGCCCGAAGGTCCATCAATTGTAATATTAAAAGATTTAATCAAAGCGCTCCATTTGGGCAAACCGGAAGTGTTGGAAGTAGCAGGCAATGCAAATTTCGACAAGGATAGATTGCTTCATGAAAAGATCCAGGATTTTAAGAGCTGGGGTAAACATTTCCTAATCTGTTTTAACGATTTCACAATCCGTATTCATTTTATGTTATTTGGCAGTTATTTAATTAATGAGCGTAAAAAAGCGCCATTAAAATTGGGACTGATCTTTAAAAAAGATGAATTAAACTTTTATACATGCAAAGTTGACCTCTTGGAAGGAAACGTTAAAAAACATTACCACTGGGAAAACGATGTGATGGCTGATGAGTGGGACAGCAATGCAGCTATTAAAAAGCTAAAAGAAAAACCCCAGGCATTGGTTTGCGACGTATTGCTGGATCAGCAGATTTTTAGTGGAGTGGGTAATATTATTAAAAACGAGCTCTTATACCGTACCCGTATACATCCCTTAACCAAAATTGAAAATTTACCATCGGCAAAATTAAATGCACTGGTTAAGGAAGCCAGAAATTATAGTTTTGATTTTTTAAAGTGGAAAAAGGAAAATACATTAAGTAAGCATTGGGAAGTATATAGTAAGAAAGAGTGCCCGCTTAAACATAAAATCGAGAAAAAGGAAATCGGAAAAACACACCGGCAAACCTATTTCTGTAAAAAATGCCAAAAACTATATGCCAGCTAAAAATATTTTTTCGGCTTAAAATTTCCACTCAGAAATATAAACCACTAAATGTTAAGCATTTAAATTATTGCACGACTTTTATCAAAACAACCAACTATAATCTTAAAGTAAAAGAAATGTTAATCTTTTAGGAATTTTCTAAACTAGTCCTATATTTGTCCTCGAGAGCGTTAATTTAGATACGGGTATATGGCTTAGGCTGTATGCCCGTTTTTTGTTTTAGCCGTTGATGCGTGCGTTACAACTTTATCCAAGCAGATTCTTAACCACGGGGTATAAGCACTCGGATTAATCGCAATATCCTGAGCTAGGGTCTCCAAATCCATATACTTAAAGCCTTCTACTTCATCATGATTTATAACTGGTAATTCATCACTCATGCCAAAAAAAACATGATCAACCTCGTGTTCCGTTAACCCATCTTCAAATACTGCCTTGTAGGTAAATTTAAACAGATAGCTCAATTCACAGTCCATCCCCATTTCTTCCATCAATCTCCTTTTTGCAGCATGGATATTACTTTCTCCAATCCGAGGATGACTGCAACAGGTATTTGTCCATAAACCTGCAGAATGATATTTGCTCATTGCTCTCTGCTGGAGTAATAATTCGCGTTTAGAATTAAAAATAAAAACAGAAAAGGCACGGTGCAATACACCTTTCTCGTGCGCTTCCATTTTATCCATCTGTCCTTTTGGCACATCCTCCTCATCAACCAGAATAACTTGTTCTTCCATTTAAATTACATTTAACTTATTACGGATAATAGAACCAAACATCAAACCAACTTTACGCGTGTTCGAAATTCTAATCCTTTCAGTCATGACTTTTTCAGCACTTAAGCGCTTTATCTTAGCAAATAACTTTTTGTAATAGATATAGGACAAATATACGCCATTTCTGGATGCTGTGGGCAACTGCTTAATACCAGTTAAGGCCATTGCGAATTCTGCTTCGATTTCTTCTTCAATTTCTTTTTTTTGATGATCGCAGAATAGGGCTAAATTAACATTGGGAAAATAATTTCGATTAAGTGTTTGATGATCAGCCTTCACATCCCTTAAAAAATTAACCTTCTGAAATGCAGAGCCCAATTTCATGGCGTAAGGCTTCAATTGTTCGTAATCCGCATCGCCGCCATTGGTAAAAACCTTTAAACACATCAAACCGACCACTTCTGCGGAGCCTAAAATATATTCGTTGTAAAGTTCTGGTGTATACTCTTGCGTAGAAAGATCCATCTCCATACTCCTCAAAAAAAGAACAATTAGCTCCTGATCTATCTGGTATTGATTTACAACCCTTTGGAATGAATTTAAAATGGGGTTTAAACTAATACCCAGGTTAATGGCTTCGAAAGTATCCTCCTTAAATTTTTCAAGTAAAAAATTCTTGTCATAGTGATGGAAACTATCTACAATTTCATCTGCTAAACGTACAAAGCCATAAATGGAGTGTATGGGTTGACGCAGTTCTTTACCAAGAAAATAAATACCATAAGAAAAGCTGGTACTATACAACTTAGTGGTAAGCCGGCTGCAATTGGCAGATAATTGATCAAAAATTTCTTTCATGTAAAAAAGGGTATTGTATAGTTTTTTCAAATTCATCGAGCGTTTTAAACCAGTTGATATGATCGATATTGTTTAGTTTACCGACAACTTCACTATTTCCCGCAAGATGGATCTTAGCGGATGAGCATATTTCAGACAATTGATCTAAATATTTTTGCGCGGCAGGTTCCAATCTCGACTTTATCATAAAAAGCAAAACATGGCCTACATTTAATGTTGAAAATATCCGCTTAATTGAATCCAACGGAACTTTGCTTCCTAAGAAAATAACTTGATGATGGTGCATCCTCAGCATATAACTGGCAAAAAGCAGCCCGATATCATGATCCTCGTCTTCCGGTAAAAAAAGTAGCCAACTTTCGCCAGCATGCCTTGTTAAAGGAAGATTATTGATATGTGTAAATATTTTTTGACGGATAATGTTTGATAAAAAATGCTCGTGCGCAGGGCAAATATCATCTTTTCGCCACATTAAGCCCAAACGGACCAACAATGGATACATTATTTTCCGGTAGCAATCGGAAAGGCCCAACTGATCAATGCTTTGATCAATTAAATGATTAAATGAGTGCTCATCAAAAGCCAAACCATGCCTAATAAGTTGCGAAACATAATCTGCCTGCTCATCATGAGTAGGATATGAGAACTGTTGGTCGAGCAATTTATCAATCGCTTCATCAGAAAGGCTGCAGATTTTAGAAATTTTTAAACCGCTTTTATTTAAGCTTACGATGTTTAATAGTCTTCGGAGCTGCTTATCATCATATAAACGCGTATTGCCTTGAGATCGCATCGGACTCAGCGCATTATACCGCTGCTCCCAGATCCTGATGGTATGAGAATGGATGCCCGAAAGCTGTTCAAGATCTGAAATAGAATAGGTCATTATTTTGTTTAAATATATTCAATAAAATTTAAACAAAAAGAAGAAAAAAAAGTTTTTACTAAAATGCCCTAAATATATCGTCTGATATTGTTATGCATCGTAATAATTAAATTCGCAGGAATACCTGCTAAACACAAATTTTAACTACTGATTAAAGGCATAAGTAACCGGTTAAAACACCTTTTCGGTAAGCAATACACCTCTTTCGCCGTTACCTGTTTCGATGGTATGCACATTTTTATAAGAATGGCTAAAGAAATCGTAGCCATGTTCCCTTTGTTTAATAGCAACCGTACTTAGCGGATAGCTTAAGTTAGTTTGCATGCAATGTAAACTACCGTTAGCGAGTAGCAGAAAATCACAGTCGTAACCTTGCTCCTGCAATTCAATAACCTTTTTAGTAATAGACACGTTTAATCTATTGGCGGTGCGGGTTCTATTTTTCATAGGATATTGTTTTAGGTAATTAGGGATGATTATTTTCGTTATTAAATATATCTATTAACAACGACGATTAAAAATACAATATATTGTTATACAAGTAATTAAATAGATTTGTTTTATTCTTTTTGTAAAAACCTTCATTATCGGGTTTCGCTGATCATGTTTTTTTGCATAAAAAAACATATACGTATCATATTTACTACAAAAACCAACTAAACATCATTGCAGACCTAAAATAATTTCTTTATTTAAAAAGCAACCTATAATTTCGTTTAACCTTAAAACATACCTAATGAAATTAACATGTATCGTAATTGATGACGACATTCACGCCGTCAACGGTATAAAATCATACATCAATTATCTCGCAAACATTCATTTAATAAATTCGTATACAGATCCGTTACAGGCATTAAACGAAATTACCGCAGGAGATCATGTTGACATTATTTTTATAGATGTTGATATGCCTATGATCTCGGGATTAGAATTATCAAAAGCCATCAGGCATAAAACAGACAAATTAATTTTTACCACTTCGCATTCTAAATATGCTTATGAAGCTTTTGAAATGAATGCAAGCGCTTATTTATTAAAACCATATACTTTTGCCCGTTTTGCAGAGACCATAAACAGATTATTTCCCCTTAGCCCGAGTTTACCGAATGTTAGTATTAAAAAAGAGGATGATTATTTCTTTGTAAGAAATAAAAATGAGAAGAACAATTTGATTAAAGTAAGGTATACGGATATCGTTGCAATAGAAAGCCTGCAAAACTATGTCCGGATTTTCACCCTAAACGAAACCATTGTATCATACATCGCACTATCAGAGATAAAGATCATTTTAAAAGACTACCAGAATTTTGCCCAGGCTCACCGCTCATTTATTATTGCTAAAAACTACATTGAGAAAGTAGAGGGCAGCACCCTAAAAATGATCAATGATTTAACCATCAACATTGGAAATAGTTACCGTGAGAGCATACAGGACTACATAAAAGAGAAAACGATTAAAACTAACCGCTCTTAAACTAATTTTTTAGTATTTTCGTTATCTAAACAATTAAACGCTTAGGTTTTATTGTTTAGCATATATAGCCGTTCCTCAATTAACTAGCCAATGACGCTTATCGCTAAAAAAAACAGATTACATAAAATTTCAGCCTGGTTCTTCAACAAGAGACTTCACATTTTAGGTTGGACTATATTCATATTTTACGAGGCCATAATCATCGGCATCTTTGCTGGCAGATTCTCGACACTAAGCACTTATGTTATTTTTTATAGCTTAAACATTGCTACATTTTATTTCCACGCGCATGTAGTTTTGGCCTTTGCCCTAAAAAAAATCAAAGAAAGATGGTGGAAATTACCCCTGTTTATTTTACTCGAACTGGGCGCTTATTTAATACTAACGGTTTGTTTAGATTATATCGTAATTAATTATACAGATTATAACGGTCCTATTAAACTGATATTTAACGCAGCTTTTTTTGCTGCGCCGATTTACCGGGCCGTATACTTTATGTGCTTCGCTACCAGTTATTATTTTCTCCTTAATTTTCTCGAAGAACGGAAAAAGATTGAAGACCTGGAAAAACAACGGTTAAATAACATTATCCAAATAGCTAAATCAGAAAATGCCTTCTTAAAGGCACAGATACAACCTCATCTATTGTTTAATACTTTAGATTTTATTTATCAAAACGCTAAAGATTCTTCACCGGTTGCCGCAGAAGCCATTCATTCCCTCGCAGAGATGATGCGCTATTCGGTCGACAGCAATCAGGATAAAGAATTTATTTTGCTTGATGAGGAGATTAATCAGGTAGAAAACCTCATCAACCTGCATCAACTCCGTAAGGATCACCAAGTACAGCTCCGTTTCTGGTATGATGACGAGATACGTAACACTAAAATCATTCCATTAGTATTAACCACTTTGGTAGAAAATATGTTTAAACATGGCGAACTGCTTAGTCCATCACATCCTGCTGAAGTGAATCTGACCATCAAAAATGGTCAACTTATCATAGAAACCTCAAACTTAATAAAAGCAATTAAAGACAACTCAGGTTTAAGTTCCGGATTGGAAAACATAAAGAAGCGTTTAGCTTACAGTTATGGCAAAAATGCTGAATTCAGCTACTTTACTGATTCAGACCAGTTTTTCAAAGTAATGCTGGTTATTAGAATCAAATAAGAAGCCTGCTTTAATAACTTTAGTTTAAAATTTAAAATTACACAATAATCTCAAAAGAAAAGCTGATTTTCCTTGCCGAATACATAAAAATCCGTTTCGAATGTGTTTTTTTTTCATTTTAATGGTTGAAATTGTAATTTGCATCAACTAAACCTATAAAAAATGTCAATAAGTTGTATCGCTATTGATGACGACCCTCATTCCCTGGAGAGTTTAATAGCATATATGGAGAAGCTGCCTGATTTAAAGCTTATCCAAACTTTTACTGAACCGCTCCAAGCCCTGGCAGAAATATCGGTATCTAATCCTGTCGATATTATTTTTATGGATGTCGAAATGCCTTCACTTTCCGGAATCGAACTGGCAACCTTATTAAGACAAAAGACAAAACACCTGGTTTTCACTACGGCGCACCCACGGTATGCCATTGATGCCTTTAAAGTTGATGCGGATGCTTATTTGCTTAAGCCCTACTCTATTTTACATTTTACGAAAACAATAAACAACCTCTATCCAACCGGAAAAAAAGAACAACATCCTTTTTCCATTTTCGACGATCATTTCTTTTACATCCCCTTACAAGGAGAAAATGCTGATTTGGTAAGAATACAGCTGAATGAATTGATTGCCATAGAAGAAATGGGGGAAGATATTCAATTTAAAACTACAAAAAATGCTTTTCTAAGTTCAAAATCTAATTTCATTAAGACTTTGAAGATGTTAAAAAAACATTCTGCATTTATTCAGATTAACCCTAATGTTGTTATTGCAAAAGAACATATCAAAAGTGTACTCGGTAATAAAGTGCTGCTTTCCGGCGAAACATCTTTTACTGTTACGGGCACATACATAGAAGTTTTCGCAAATTTTATCAAGAACAATTTACTTCGGGAAAAGCCCAGTCCTGGCACCATAATATAGTCTTTAATATTTCGAACATCAGCATCGGATCAATTTTTAAGGCATAATCAAAACATTACATCTAAAACTTTGTATTAGGATAATCTATTTTATATTAATTAATTGATTTATCTGTTTTGAAAAGAGTATTGGTTGTGGATGATGATCCAGATGTATTAGAAGTTTTCCAGGATATATTAGAAACCGAACATTATAAAGTTTATCCGCTATTATCGCCACGGCATATTTTTAAAACAATAAGAGATTTTAGTCCCGATCTGATCATTCTGGATATTATGTTAAATGGAATGGATGGGCGTGCTGTGTTTAAAGAGTTAAGGTTAAATCCCGAAACAGCGCGCATCCCTATTATTATGGCATCGGCCAGGTATGATGAAAACTACATTACGTCGCAACAATATCATCCCGACGATTATTTAGAAAAACCCTTTAACATGGCAGATTTGCTCCAAAAAGTAAGTGCTTTAACCGAAAATTAAAAAATCAGATATGAAATTAAAATTACTACTCTCCCTTCTGTTGTTATGTGCAGCATTATCAACCAAAGTAAAAGCACAAAGCAGACCAGACAAACTCTATTCCATGAGTGGAATTGGCTTTGCATTCCCAATGGGTGAAACTTCGGATTATTTTAAACCGAAATTTTCAACATCACTAGGTTTAAACCTGGGTTTGGGCAAAGGTGGTTTGTTCTTATACCCAAAAGCAAGTTTACATGCTTTTACTTTTAACCAGATAACGCCAGATGCGGGCTACACCTATACCTTACAAAAAGGCAGGGCAACCACCTATTTGCTAAATGTTGCTTTAGGGTACCGTAAAATTGTAAACAAATGGGCTTTTTATGGTTTTGCAGGTGCTGGTGGTGGTTTTATTCTTACGCCTCGGGCTAGCGTGAATACCACAACCCTGCAGGTTACCCAAAATAATAAATCAAATGGTTTGGGTATTGCCGAAGGTGGGGCTGGTATTGAATACAATATTGGAGGTGCCAATTTATTCGTAGAGGCAAGTTACATGTATGGCTTTAGTAAAATCCAGAACAGGGTTTTTAATACTGTACCAATTTCTATAGGCATTAAACCTAATTTAAGCAAGCTACTCAGTAAACTTTAAATATTTACATACAAAATACCACAGCGGTTACGTTAAATACACAACCGCTTTTTTTATGCTAAAGAAATAATCAAAATTATTTTCATACTAATTATTTTAGCATAGATTTGTATTTCAAATTAATTTAATGTTATACGCAGTTGTAGATATCGAAACCACTGGTGGTCATGCCTCAGCAAATGGCATTACCGAGGTTGCCATTAACATCCATGATGGCAATGAAATAGTTGAATCTTACACTACCCTAATTAATCCGAAGCAGCCTATACCCGTTTACATTACGGCGCTTACAGGTATTGATGATAACATGTTGTTGGATGCTCCAACCTTTGATGATGTTGCTTTACAGATTTATCAGTTATTAAACGATAAGATTTTTGTGGCGCACAATGTAAACTTCGATTATTCCTTTTTGAAGCATCATTTGGCAGCTGCGGGATATGATTTACAATGCAAAAAGCTGTGTACAGTAAGATTGAGCAGAAAACTAATTCCTGGCAAATCTTCATATAGTTTAGGAAAACTTTGTACAGCCTTGCAGATCCCGATTCAAAACCGACACCGGGCAGCGGGAGATGCAGATGCGACCAGTATCCTATTCAATTTATTGCGAGAATACGATCAGGAAGGTATAATAGCAGAAATGCTGAAGAAAACATCAAAAGAGCAGGTTTTACCGCCGCACTTAGATAAAGCTTCTATCATGAGGTTACCTCATCAACCTGGTGTATATTATTTTAAAGATAGTAAGGGCAAGATTATTTATGTTGGAAAAGCTAAAGACCTTAAGAAACGCGTAACCAGTCACTTTACAGGTAATACACCTAACCGGCAACGCCAGGATTTTTTACGCACGATTCATCATGTAGACCATGTAATTTGTGGTACCGAATTAATGGCCCTCATTTTAGAAGCCAATGAAATAAAACGCCTTTGGCCTGAGAACAACCGGGCAATGAAGCGTTATGAGCATAAATATGATCTATATGTTTTCGAAGATCAAAACGGCTATTTGCGTTTAGCGATAGATAAACATAAAAAAAACAACAATGCCTTCCAGAGTTTTAACAGTCTATTGGAAGGTTATAATTTCTTAAACCAACTGGTTGATAAATACCAGCTTTGTGCAAAGCTCTGTTACCTGCAAAAAACGGCCACTAAATGTTATGCACACGAAAATGGGCAGTGTTTCGGTGCCTGCAGTAGAATAGAGACTGTTAGCGTTTATAATAAAAAATTAAACAGAGCATTGGCTGAGATCCAGAAACAACAACCAAGTTTCGCATTGGTCGATGAAGGCAGAAAAGACAATGAGTTTAGCTGTTTGGTTGTAGAGAATGGAAAATTTTATGGAATGGGCTACTTCACCGATAAGAACTATCTTGCAGATGGTCTGGCGCCAATCAAAAATGATCTTTCTATCTATCAGTCCAACAGTTATATCTTAAATTTAATTCTGAATTACGCGGAACAACACCCACAGAAATTGTATAAATTGTAACGTTTAACTACATGCCATGGATTCATCAATATTTATAGCTCATTGCCTATCTTTTGATGAAGTTATTGAATTGCCGCATTTCGAAAAAACTTCCTTTCGGGTAAATAAAAAGATCTTTGCTACGCTAAATATTCAGACAAGGCAGGCAACATTTAAATTATCGACAATTGATCAGTCTGTTTTCTGTGATTTTGATCGCAACAGCATATGGCCGGCTACCGGAGCCTGGGGCAAACAAGGCTGGACAATTTTTGACCTAACAGCATTAACAGATGAAATGCTTATCGATGCACTTACACTTTCTTATTGCAATGTCGCCTCAAAGAAGCTTTCAGAAAAGCACAAAACTTAAGTACAATCCTAACATGGAAATAATTAGTACAATAACTTCACCAACCAGTTAAGCCTAAGAGATTATAAAACGTAGGCTAATAAAGTACTATGCTTTACAAGGCGCAATATTGCCGCAATGCTTTAACCATATAAGGAATAAGAGAAAATATAAGCTAATCACGATAACCTAAATTGTCTCAAACAGCCCTGTTAATTTTCTTCTTTAGCAAGGGCAACTCTACAGCTGCTTACCTATCTTTACTTACATCAAATATAAAACGTTATGATAAAATCACTTTGGATAAACCTTCCGGTAAAGGACATTAACAAGTCAAAAACATTCTTCACGCAGCTCGGTTTTACGCTTAACCTTCAGTATGGCACCCGCGAAGATTCCGCGTGCTTTTTGGTGGGAGAAAGTAATTTAGCGATTATGCTTTTTGAAGAAGCCTTGTACGAAGGTTTTGCAGGAACCAGTATTGCCGATAAACGTAATGGCGGCGAAGTATTATTTTCTTTCGACGCAGAAAGTCCCGAAGAAGTAGATGATCTGGCTCAAAAAGTAGTAGCTGCCGGTGGTACACTTTATGGCGAGCCAGGCTACAAAGATGGCTGGATGTATGGCTGTGGTTTTGTTGATCTTGATGGTCAAAGATGGAGTATTCTTTACATGGATATGAATAAAATGCCCTTGGGTTAATTCCTCATTAAAAATAAATTAAAATTTGCGTAAGCGATTACTTACACTTATATTCGTAAGCAATTACTTACGCAATTAATTTTATGAGAAGAGATGTATTTCAAGCCATTGCCGATCCTACCCGAAGAGAAATCATTAATCTGATTGCGCATAACACCTTAAATCTAAATGCAATTGCCGAAAATTTCGACATGAGCCGGCCTGCCATTTCACAGCATATTAAAGTTTTAACAGAATGCGGTTTAGTAGAAATTACCCAACAAGGCCGTGACCGGTACTGTAACATACAATTTCAAAAACTAGCAGAAGTATCTAAATGGGTAGAACAATACCGTATTTTTTGGACAAGCAAATTGGATGCTTTAGAAATACACTTATCAAAAGACACTAAATCAAAATAAAGATGAAAAACGAACCAGTTATTGTAGAACGGGTGTATAATGCGCCTATCGAAAAAGTTTGGAAAGCTTTAACCGATAACAATGAAATTAAACAGTGGTATTTTCAATTGGAAAACTTTAAACCGGAAGTAGGCTTTAAATTTGAATTTTCTGGTGGACCAGATGACGGCCCTCAATATTTACATCTCTGCGAAATAACAGAAATTGTTGAGGGCAGGAAACTCACCTACACTTGGCGTTATGACGGTTATCAGGGTAACTCTGTTGTAAGCTGGGAGTTATTTGAGCAAGGCGAGCAAACAAGGCTGAAATTAACACATAGTGGTATAGAAAGCTTTGCTGAGAACGGCCCTGACTTTGCCAAAACAAGTTTCAATGGTGGCTGGACTTATTTCGTTAATGATGCGCTTAAAAATTATCTTGAAGCAGGAGTATAATTTCAACTGTTTCGTCAATTTATAGTAAAGTCAGGTGTTACCACCTGACTTAGGATATATCTAAATATTTGATGAAGTGTAAGATGGTAACATCTTACACCACAGATAATGCTTTAGCTTGATTTATAAGTTGCTTTAAGATTCCCGCCTGCGCGAGAATGACGACCTTTCTAATAATGGTCGTAGCATCTCGCTACGACCTAAAATCACCTATATTTCTTCTAAAGCCGATTTTATGGCTGCATAAATATAATCGAGATCTTCATTACTGATTACATATGGTGGGAGGATATAGATAATATTACCCAATGGCCTTAATATAATTCCCTTATCTAAAAAGTACGCATACAATAAATTACGTAGATTACTTAAATAAGAAGTTTCATTACCAGTCTCCCACTCTATTGCGATAATTGTTCCCGTTTGCCTAACAGCCTTAGCTTTAGGATGCGTTTTAATTTCTTCAAGAAAAACAGCATGTTTGGCTTCTACCCGCTTAATATTCTGAAGCGTTCCGCTTTTTAACAGAATATCTAAACTCGCTAAAGAAGCTACACAGGCAATCGGATTCGCTGTAAAAGAGTGTCCGTGGTAAAGTGTTTTTAATTTATCGTCGCTTAAGAATGCTTCAAAAATCTCTTTTGTACAGGTCGTTACCCCTAATGGCATTGTTCCACCGGTTAAACCTTTGCTTAAACAAATAATATCAGGCTTGTTAGTTAATTTCTCGCAAGCGAAATAAGTTCCTGTTCTACCGAAACCCGTCATCACTTCATCAGCAATGGTTAAAATTGCTGCGTCTTTACAGGCAGATAAAAGTTGATCCAAATATTTAGATTCGTACATCAACATCCCGCCCGATCCCAGAATGAGTGGTTCGAAAATAAAACAAGCGGTATCTTTAAGATTCGAGATATGAGATGTGAGATTTGAGATATTACCCTCATTTGGTAGATCGATAAATTCGACATCGAACAGTAGACTGTTAAAAGCATCGGTAAAAATACTGCGGCCGCTAACAGACATGGCGCCAAAAGTATCGCCATGATAGGCATTTTTAAAGGCTAAAATCTTCGTTTTTGGTGTGCCCTTATTGTCCCAGTACTGCAGGCACATTTTTAAGGCCACCTCCACTGCAGTTGATCCGTTATCGGTATAAAAAACTTTATCCTGTTTGCCAGGCAATATAGGTAAAAGCCTTTCTGCAAGTAGCACAGCGGGCTCGTGCGTAAAACCTGCAAAAATCACATGTTCAAGCACATTGAGCTGTTCGGCTACTTTTTGTGCAATATAAGGGTGTGAATGACCATGAATGTTCACCCACCAGGATGAAACCGCGTCGATATACCGTTTACCATCCTCATCAAAAACGTACACCCCTTCTCCCCTAACAATTGGGATGTGGGGTAGTGCATTCTTCATTTGGGTATAGGGATGCCAGATTACCTTTTGATCGCGTTCGGTTAAATTGAGCTGGGAATCTGGAGTATGGCGTTTAGGCGAATCGGGCATCATAATTATAATTTAACTGAATATTGATTTTTTAAAAGCTGACCTACGGTTTTATCTGTTTTAAAGGTAATATCCTCAATATTTAAATCTTCAATTTTCACCCACCTGAAAGCCTGAAGAATTTCACCTTCCCCATCGAAATCGTAAATAACATCCTTAAAGGCCAGCTGCAAAGGCGCTTTTTCTTTAACGATATAATACACACTAATTACCTGGCTATCGTTAAATGATGATTTTTCAAAAAAATCTGTAGTATAAAAATGAGATAATATTTCAATTTCAGCATTGCACTCTTCCAAAAACTCACGTTTTAATCCATCAATTAAGCCTTCGCCAAGTTCTAAACCGCCACCTGGAAACTTACTGAAACGAAAGCCATATTCTTCCTCATCACTTACCAAAATCTCATTATTTTGGTTAATTAACAATCCATAGACCCTAACATTAAAGTAGCTCATTTTCGAAATGCTTTTTATTTTTAATTACTATTTCTGGTGTCCATACAATTTCCTTTTTAAAGGCCTCTGCCCTCACCGGACATTCACTCATATGGCAATAATGGCAACACTCAGGCAAGCATGGATCTGCATGAATGAAGAGTTCTGCTTTGCGGAAGCCGTTTTTATTGATCAGTTCATCAATCTGCGAGATTTCGCGGTGAACTTTATTTAAGTCAAAATAATAAGGCAATGTTACATGGCAATCGATATGAAATTCAGGGCCATATTGCTGGGTACGCAGGTTGTGCACATCAATCCAGGGGTTGTGCCTGTTCTTTTGTAAAACATCTACCACTTCTTCAACAAGTGTAAAATCACTTTCATCCATTAATCCACCCACAGAACCACGGGTAAGTTTATAACCAGAATAAACAATATAAAAACCTACCAAAAAAGAAAGCAGGCTATCTAGCCAAATAATATTTGTTAGCTGAATTAATATTAAGCCAACAACAATCGCCGCGCTGGTGTAGGTATCAGTTAATAAATGTTTACCATCAGCCTGCAATGTAACCGAATGCTCATCTTTACCTACATTGATGAGGTATAAGCCCACAATCAGATTAATCAGGCCCGTGATACCAATAATCAGCGTTCCGGTTAATAGTTCCCCTACCAAATGGGGATAGATAAGGTTGTACGAAGATTTGAAAATGATAACCACTCCAGCGATCAGAATCAATATCCCTTCTACAAAAGCCGAGAAAAATTCAACTTTTCCATGTCCATAAGGATGATTTTCGTCGCGGGGTTGCGTGCTTAGGTAAATGCTATAGAAGGCAAAACTCCCTGCTATTACATTTACAATACTCTCTGCTGCATCTGTTAAGATGGCATTCGATCCCGTAATAAAGTACGCAACAAACTTGGCCAACATCAGCACCACACTCACCACCAGAGAAATTATTATAGCTTTCTTTTTTACCGACACCAGGATATTTTTTTCAAAAATACGCTTATCGAATAAATTAAATGAGAAAAACTATGTCTTTTTTAGTGCAGAATAATATTTGGTTTATATATTTGCGCTCAAAGTAATTAACCATGAGCACCTTATCCAAAAGAATCAACAGTCTATCTGAATCTGCAACCCTTAAAATGACCAAACTTGGTCGCGAATTAGCGTCTAAGGGCATTAACATCATTAGTTTAAGCGTTGGTGAACCCGATTTCAATACACCCGATCACGTAAAAAACGCGGCTAAAAAGGCATTAGACGAAAATTACACACGTTATTCGCCGGTACCGGGCTATCCAGACCTGCGCCAGGCGATCGTAAACAAGTTAAAAACAGAAAACAACCTGGATTATGATATTTCTCAGATCGTGGTTTCAACAGGTGCAAAACAATCTTTATCGAATGTTATTTTAACTTTGATTGATCCGGATGATGAGGTAATCATCCCAACTCCTTATTGGGTTTCTTATTCAGAAATGGTAACCCTTGCAGAAGGAAAATCTGTTTTTATTGATACCGACATTGAAAGTGATTTCAAAATCACTCCTGCGCAATTAGAAGCAGCCATTACGCCGAAATCGAAATTATTTATGTTTTCTTCGCCATGTAACCCAACAGGTTCGGTTTACAGCAAAGAAGAATTAGCAGCGCTGGTTGCCGTTTTCGAAAAACATCCTAATATCTACATCTTATCTGATGAGATTTATGAGCACATTAACTTTGTTGATAAACATGAGTCTATTGCTCAATTCGACAGCATTAAGGATCGTGTAATCATTGTTAACGGTTTCTCTAAGGCTTTCGCCATGACAGGCTGGAGATTAGGTTATATTGCCGCTAATAAAGAAATTGCAGCAGCTAACGATAAATTACAGGGACAAACCACTTCTGGAACCTGTTCTATTGCGCAAAGAGCAGGAATTGTTGCTTACGAGCAAGGTTTGGCCAGTGTTTTAGAAATGAAAGAAGCATTTTTGCGCCGTAGAGAATTGGTTTACAATTTATTAAACGAAATCCCTGGTGTAAAAACAAATCTTCCTGATGGTGCCTTCTACTTTTTCCCAGAAATCAGCTCGTTCTTTGGTAAAAAAGATGCTGACGGAAATGTAATTAAAGATTCATCAGACCTGGCTTTATACCTATTAAATGTTGGTCACGTAGCAACCGTTGGTGGCGATTCGTTTGGTAACAACAACTACATCCGTTTATCTTATGCAGCATCTGACGAGAGTTTGGTTGAAGCATTAAGAAGAATAAAAGAAGCTTTAGGTAAATTAGCCTAATCAGTTTTCAGTCAACTGTTTGCAGTTAGCAAAATCATCATAAAAAACCATGTTAATTAAGTTTAACATGGTTTTTTTTATCAACGTTATCTCAAGAAAAAAAGGTTCATCATCTCGACTGAAGCCCAGTCCCGAATTTTCGGGAGAGCGATCTATTGCAACAGATTTAGCTTCGCTGAGCCTTAGGGTTCTCGACTGCGTTTCACTCCGCTCGAAATGACGATAGAATGAGTTATGTAGTCTTCTATTTTTTCAGAAAACGAAAGCAAGCATTTCATCGGAAAATCCAGTCCTTCTTTCCTTTACAAATCCTCGCTACGCTGTGGTTTTTCCACTGCAATAAGGTTTATCAACTAAGGGCATTGCAACTGAAAGCTAGAAATTGTTAAATGCAAATTAACTTCTAATCGCCTCTACCGGATCCAATCTCGATGCTGAATATGCTGGCCAAAAACCAGAGATAGTACCGATGATTATTGATATGCCGATACCTAAGGCAATATTGTTCAAGCCCAGTATAATATGAAAATCTGTGGCCGCACCAATCCCCAAGGCGAGCAGAAAGACCAGTAATAAACCCAGCAAACCACCTAAAATACAAAGCGAAATTGATTCGAATATAAATTGAAGCAGGATAAAATAGTTTTTTGCACCTAGCGATTTTTGGATACCGATAATATTGGTACGTTCCTTAACCGATACGAACATGATATTGGCAATACTGAAACCACCAACTAAAATTGAAAACCCACCAATTACCCAACCGGCAATATTTACCATTTTAAACATCGAATCTAACTGGTTAGAAATAATGGTGGTTTTATTTAGTGCAAAATCTTCTTCCTGACCAGGTCTGATTCTGTGGATGGAGCGCATTAAACCTTTCAACTCGCTTTCTACCTCTTCTAAATTCACATTATCCTTACCACGGACCGTAATTTGTGGACCATAACGCTCGCTTTGGATGTCTAAAACACCTTTTGCAAAAGCAATCGGAATATTTACGTTTTTATCAAGAGAAGTACCCAACATATCTTCTCCTTCTTTTTTGAAGACACCAACAACAGTTAATCTTCTTCCTAAAATCTGTACCTGTTTACCCACTGGCGCACCTCCATCAAAAAGTCCGTCGGCTATATCAGAACCTAAAATACAAACAGGTGAGCCATTTTTACTTTCATTTTCGGTAAAATACCGGCCGTCCTGAAGCTCGAAATTCCAGGTTTTATTAAAATCGTGCGATGCTGCCCATACCGAAATCCCTTCTACTGAGTTACTTCTGTATTTGATCGTTCTATCGTTAGTCGATATTTCGAATGTAACACCTTGTGCATTTTCAATCCGCTCGCGGAGGGCTTCAAAATCGCGCAATGAAGGCTGAGGGCGGTTCATATATTTCCACCAAGGATAATTATCGCCAAAACTCCAAGGCCATTTTTGAATATAAATAGTATTGGAACCCAGTTTATCTACGCTGGACTGCAACTTACCGCGAAAGGTATCTACTGCAGAAAATACAGCAATAATGGTAAAAATACCGATTGTTATAGCCAAAAGCGATAACATGGTGCGTAATTTATTCTGGCGCAACGCATCAAATGCAAAACGGAAACTCTCGCCTATTAGCCTAAAGATTATCATAATTAAAGGTTAGATGCAAAGCCTTTCAAAAGGTTACAGCTTATCTTCAAAACTAATTAATTTTATGTCTACAATGCATTAATCGCCCTGTATTATTTGATTTAAATTGATTAAAACATAATATACATAAATTGCGTTTGATAAAATACGGAAAAGAAAAATTAAATTCGTATTTTTGCACCTCAAAAAATTCATCAAGAATGAAATTATCACAATTCAAATTCAACTTACCAGAATCATTAGTAGCCAACAATCCGGCAGAACAACGCGACGAAGCTCGCCTAATGGTTTTACACAAAGACAGCGGTAAAATTGAACATAAAATTTTTAAAGACGTTTTAGGTTATTTCGATGACAAAGACGTAATGATATTAAATAACACTAAGGTTTTCCCTGCCCGTTTATATGGCAATAAAGAGAAAACCGGTGCAACCATCGAGGTTTTCTTGCTACGTGAATTAAACAAGGAATTACGTTTATGGGATGTTTTGGTAGATCCGGCACGTAAAATCCGCGTAGGTAATAAATTATATTTTGGCGACGACGATTTATTGGTTGCTGAGGTTGTAGACAACACCACATCACGTGGCCGTACCATCCGTTTCCTATTTGAAGGTACTGACGAAGAATTTAGAAAAAATGTTGAAATTTTAGGTGAAACTCCACTTCCTAAATACATTAAACGCAAAGCTACTGCTGAAGATAAAGAACGTTATCAAACCATTTTTGCTAAGCACGAAGGTGCCGTAGCTGCTCCAACTGCAGGTTTACACTTTAGTCGTGAGTTGATGAAACGTCTTGAACTTAAAGGTATAGAATTTGCAGAAGTAACTTTACACGTTGGTTTAGGAACTTTCAGAACTGTTGAGGTTGAAGACTTAACCAAACACAAAATGGATTCTGAGCAGTTTATCATCGAGCAAAAGGATGCAAACATTGTAAACAAGGCTTTAGAGGAAAAAAGAAAAATCTGCGCGGTAGGTACTACTTCAATGCGTGCTATCGAATCGGCTGTTTCTGCTAACAGAACATTAAAATCAGCAAACGATTGGACCAGTAAGTTTATCTTCCCTCCTTACGATTTCAGCATTGCAAATTCAATGATTACCAATTTCCACACGCCAGAATCTACTTTATTGATGATGGTAAGTGCATTTGGCGGATATGAAAACGTAATGAATGCTTACGAAGTTGCAGTAAAAGAAAAATATAAATTTTACAGCTATGGTGATGCCATGCTAATTATATAAGTTTTGCGGTTGGCGTTTGGCGGTTTAGCGCTAAACGCCACGCCCTAAACGCTCAACTATGAAATACTACGCTATAATTGTAGCAGGCGGTTCTGGCAATCGGATGCAAACGGAAACCCCAAAACAATTTCTACTGCTTAAAAACCTTCCGGTTTTGATGCATACCATAAAAGCTTTTGCACAAAGTGATACCCAACCTAAAATTTTACTGGTTCTAAACAAAGATCAACAAGCTTACTGGACCCGGTTATGTGAGGAATTTAATTTTCATGTACCACACCAGGTTATCGATGGCGGCACAGAGCGTTTTCACTCTGTAAAAAATGCAATCCGTGCTATCGAAGAAGAAAGTTATGTTGCCATTCACGATGCCGTTCGTCCGCTCGTTTCCAAACCCCTTATCGACAACTGTTTTAAAGAAGCTGAGCTACAGGGAAACGTTATTGCAGCCGTACAATCAAGCGATAGCGTACGCTTGCTTAGAGACGACAAAACCACGGCATTAAAACGTGATGAAATCTATTTAGTTCAAACGCCACAAACTTTTAGCCTTAGTATTCTTAAAGAAGCTTACAACCAAGAGTTCGATGCTCATTTTACAGATGACGCAAGCGTGGTAGAATCTATTGGTTATGAGATTAATATCATCGAAGGAGAAAGAGGGAATATTAAAATCACTTATCCAATCGATCTTGAGCTTGCCGAATTGTTGTTAAAAAATTAAAACATAAAAAGGAGTTTCAAAAATGAAACTCCTTTTTTAATCCATCCATTTCAAAGTGTTCCCTACTTCTAAACCAATGAATATCGGTGCGATATATTTTACGCTGCCCGGCCAATTACTTTAAGCAGAATTGCAATAACTGCGATTACCAATAAAACGTGGATTATACCGCCAACGTCTCCGAAGCCGTGAAATACAAATCCTATTACCCATAGTATTACCAATACTACTGCGACTAAATACAATAAATTTCCCATAGTGTTAATTTTTTAGCAATGTTATAATTATTGATGTATTAACATTCGGCTTTTCACTTTTGTTTAAAAAATGTAATTATTTTATCGGTATGACGAATAATCTTGGAAATGAAAGCAAAAAAAAACCTCCCAGTTAGCTGGAAGGTTTTTTATAGTTTCTAATGTTTAGTATTCGTCCTCGTTAAAGAAGAAATCTTCTTTAGTTGGGTAATCTGGCCAAATTTCCTCAATGGTTTCATAAGGTTCGCCATCATCTTCTAATGCCTGTAAGTTTTCAATTACTTCTACTGGGGCACCAGAGCGGATACCATAATCAATTAATTCGTCTTTAGTTGCAGGCCATGGTGCGTCTTCCAAGTGCGATGCTAATTCTAATGTCCAATACATATCGTCAATTCAATTAAATTCTTGTTCTTATTATTGCGCAAAGTATATTAAATTTTTTGAGCAAAACAAACTTATTTTTCCACTATTAAACCCGCGGGATCCAAATGTTTTCTTCCGTCTTAAAATACACGGTCAGTTTTCGTGCCAAAACGAATAAATAATCGCTTAAACGATTCAAATAAACTGTTACACGCTCATCTACAAAGCTATTTTCTGCAAGTTCAACTGTGAGTCGTTCTGCCCTTCTACAAACACATCTAGCAATATGGCAGTAAGAAACGACAGTATTTCCGCCAGGTAAAACAAAATGTTTTAAAGCAGGCAGCTTTTCGTTCATCAGATCCATCTCATTTTCCAACAAGGTAATATCGGTATCATGCAGATCGGGGATCTTCATTTTAGATGTTTCGGGGTCTGCTGCAAGCGATGAACCAACAGTAAATAACCTATCCTGAATTTCTTTTAATAATTTCTGGTCGTGCGCCTCAATATCCTGGCACATAATTAAACCTATGTACGAATTTAACTCGTCAACAGTTCCATAGGTTTCGATACGTAAATGATATTTAGGCACACGGGTACCACCAATGAGTGATGTTTGGCCCTTATCGCCAGTTTTAGTGTAGATTTTCATACCCCCTGCCCCCCTTAAGGGGGAATAATATGGTTAGTCCTAAAAGTCCCCTTTAGGGGATTTAGGGGTTAATTAATTTTCTCCCAATCGCTGCCCGTGTCTTTCAAAGCCTGCAAACGTGGAGATACATTTTTTATATCTGTATTTAAATAATCGTTTTCAATCAAACCATCACGCATACGTACAATACGGTGAGCATGCTGCGCAATATCTTCCTCGTGTGTAACCAGAATAATGGTGTTTCCTTTACTGTGGATTTCTTCAAGCAGGCCCATTATTTCAATTGATGTTTTCGTATCTAAGTTACCTGTTGGCTCATCGGCCAAAATAATAGATGGATTATTGATCAAAGCCCTGGCTACGGCCACACGTTGACGTTGACCGCCAGATAGTTCATTTGGCTTGTGATCCATACGATTGCCTAAGCCTACATTTTCTAATGCTTTAGCTGCCCTTGCATCCCTGTCCTTTTTACTTGTTCCAGCATAAATTAAAGGTAAGGCAACATTATCTAAAGATGTTGAACGTGGCAATAAGTTGAAAGTTTGAAACACGAAACCGATTTCCTGGTTGCGCACTTCTGCCAAGGCATCATCACTCATGTGACTCACATTGGTTCCATTTAAAACATAGGTTCCGCTTGAGGGTGTATCTAAACAGCCTAAAATATTCATCAGGGTTGATTTACCGGAACCAGATGGGCCCATCAATGCTACGAATTCGCCTTTATTAATATCTAAAGAAACTGATTTTAAAGCGTGAATCACTTCAGATCCAATAACATATTTACGGCCAATTTCTTTTATAGTGATGAGTGGTTTCTCCATGTTTTTTCTTTTTTAGACAAGCGTAAAGGGTAAGATGTTACAAGAGGGATAAAAATTACTGCACAAATGTTAATCTTAAAGCTGCAGAATTAATCAGCATGACGATTACACCATTATTTTTCAATAATTTTTGGTACCATAAAAAATTGGTCGGTATGCTTTGCTGCATTTTTCAAACCATCAGCTGTAGTTATTTCCTGCTTAACCACATCTTCCCTCCAAACATTAACCGATTCGTTCATATATACCAATGGTTTCACGTTTGAAGTATCCAGTTCATTTAACTTTTCCATGAATGACAAAATTTTGTTCATTTCAGGGATCAGTGTTTCGACCTGTTTTTCATCAATATGAATTCTGGCCAGATCGGCTATTTTATGGATGGTTTTTGCGTCTAAATTCATATTATACTAACTTACTATCAATCAATCTGTAAACCTTTTCTTTCAATACATCAGAATCAACATCGTCCAAAGTTGATGTATTAATGGGTTTGTGGACGTAAATATCGCAAATTCCTGGCTTACTTCCATACTTTGCTCCATCATCCCAGTTAATTTTCCAAACATTGGTAATACTCACAGGTACAAGCGGTATATTTTTATCGATAGCCAATCGGAACGGACCATTTTTAAACTCACCCAACTTTGGTGGGTAATGGTCGTCTATTTTACCTTCCGGAAAAATAATCAGGCTCATCCCCTTTTCTAGGTTTTCGCCAGCCTTTTTAAATGCTTTAAAAGCCGAAATCTTACTGTCGCGGTTTACAGAAATATCGATGGTTTTAAAAAAAATGCCTAATACGGGATTATTCAACAGTTCGTCCTTTCCCATAAAATGGAATTTACCATGCCCCATGATACAGAAAATCATAATATCCAGGTTAGAGGTATGGTTTGCGCAATAGATGTAAGTTTGTTTGGGATTTAGCTCTTCTTCATATTCATAACGAAAAAAAACACCTGAAAACAGACTGCACAAAAAACTGTTGGCTTTTCTGAAAAAATTGAGCGTACTATAATACTTCTCATTACGTGAGGTAATGTAATATATTGGATAGAACAGAGCGAAAAAAAACAGTATCCAGAATAGAAACCATATCCGGTGCACTTGTCTTAGAAGATAAATCATAGATAACCAAAAATATAAAATAGTTTGATATTTCAAACAACAGATTGCATTGGGCTAAGCTTATGGTTGTATAGTACCAATCACTGGCGAAACCAGGTCAAAAAAACTCTCCGCTACGTTACCGAGATGACGAAAAAAATATTGAGAGATAACGATCGAAAAGGTACTTCTCCGCAGTTCCGTCCTTGCAAAAACCACTGTTAATAAACCTTATTGAAGTGTAAAGCCCAGAGCGCAGCGAGGAATGCAACGGAAAGAAGGACTACAGCCTCCGATGAAATACCGGCTTTCATTTTCAAATATGAGGATGCCGCTTTTTGGTCGGTGAGACACCAACCACCAGGAAAATAAAAATTTCAGCTTATAGATCTCTCCGCTTCGGTCGAGATGACGACGACACTAAAAAAATCTTACCATTAAAATTGAAGCGATTTATGATTTGCTTGTATTTTATTTTTAATTTCGTGCCATTATGAAAGAAACAGTGGTGAGCGGTATCCGCTCAACAGGAAAATTACATTTGGGTAATTATTATGGTGCAGTTAAAAACTTCGTTCAAATGCAGAACGACTACAATTGCTACTTTTTTATCGCCGATTTACACTCTTTAACTACACATCCTACTCCAGCCGATTTACATGGAAATATTAAACATGTTCTGGTTGAATATCTGGCTAGTGGAATTGATCCAGAAAATAGCACCATTTATATACAAAGTGATGTTCCGGAAATTGCAGAGCTTTATTTATACTTAAATATGAACGCTTATATGGGTGAATTGGAGCGCAGTACATCTTTTAAAGATAAAGTACGCGCCAACCCAGATAACGTAAATGCAGGTTTATTAACCTATCCGGTATTAATGGCTGCCGATATTTTAATCCACAAAGCGACTAAAGTACCTGTTGGAAAAGATCAGGAGCAACATTTGGAAATGGCCCGTACTTTCGGAAACCGCTTCAACAGGTTATACAGTACAGAATATTTTCCTGAACCTTACGCTTTTAGCTACACTGACAAACTGGTTAAAGTACCTGGTTTAGATGGTAAAGGTAAAATGGGTAAATCAGAAGGCGAAGCCAATGCAGTTTACCTATCTGATGCCCCTGAAACCATCCGTAAAAAAGTAATGAGAGCAGTTAGTGACGGTGGCCCAACGGAAGAAAACCAACCAAAACCTGAGCCTATCCAGAATCTTTTTGATTTAATGAAAGTGGTTTCGAGTGCGGATACACTTGCACATTTTGAAGATTTATATAGCAAAATGCAGATCCGTTATGGCGATTTCAAAAAACAGTTGGCAGAAGATATGATTATTACGACTGCACCTATGCGTGAGCGTATTTTGGATATTGCCAAAAATGATTCATATTTAAGGCAAGTGGCTAAACATGGTGCATTGAAGGCCCGCGAAAGCGCGCAAAAAACCATCAGAGAGGTTCGCAGTTTAATCGGGTTTAAAAGTTTTTAATTAATATTGCGGTAAGCGGATGGCAGTTGGCGCTAAAATCGCCTTACGCAAAACGCTCACCGCAAAACGCAAGAAAATATGCACATAGCAATTGTAGGAAATATAGGTGCCGGTAAAACTACCTTAACAGGTTTATTAGCCAAAAATTATGGATGGGAAGCTTTATACGAGGCTGTTGACAATAACCCTTATCTGGAAGATTTTTACAGCGATATGAAACGCTGGAGCTTTAATCTTCAGATTTATTTCCTAAACAGTCGTTTTCAGCAAATTACCGACATTGAAGTAAATAAACGCAACGTGATCCAGGATAGAACCATTTACGAAGACGCACATATTTTTGCAGAGAACCTGCATGATATGGCATTAATGACCACCCGCGACCATGATAATTACAGGGCTATTTTTGATAACATTACCTCTTTTATTAAACCGCCAGATTTATTGGTTTACCTGCGTGCATCGGTACCTACATTGGTTAATAATATCCAGCGTCGTGGCCGTGAGTACGAAGCAGGCATCCGTATCGATTACCTGTCTAAACTGAACGAAAAATACGAAGCCTGGATTAAGGGTTACAACCTGGGGAAATTATTGATTTTGGACAAAGATAAATTAGATTTCACCAACAACCCAGAAGATCTGGGTACAGTAATCCAATCTATTGAGGCTGAAATAAATGGATTATTTTAAAAACAGAATAACATTTTTCTTTTGGGGCAAAAAAGAGGGAAAGGATTTTGAACATGAAAAACCTGAGAACTGGAAATGGGGAATTTTTTATTTCGCCAAAAATGACTACAGGTTTATTGTTCCTAAACGAAATAATGCAATGGGCTATACACTCAATTTTGCCCACCGAACAACTTATATTGTTTTGGTTTTGATTATAGCCATTGGTATTTTATCTCGGATTTTAAATAAATAGTATGTCTAAAATTATCGGAATTATTCCTGCACGATATGCCTCTACCCGTTTCCCTGGAAAGCCTCTGGTAGATATTGCCGGAAAAACCATGATCCAAAGGGTTTACGAGCAAGCATCAAAAGCCGAAAGTTTATCGAAAGTAGTAATTGCCACCGACGATGTACGGATTGCCGATGAAGTAAAACGGTTTGGTGGAGAGTTTATCTTTACCTCAACTCATCACCAAAGCGGAACCGACAGATGCGCTGAAGTGATTGAAACTTTACCTGGATACGATATTGTGATCAACATCCAGGGCGATGAACCTTTTATCGAACCTGCACAGATTGAATTACTGGCAAGCTGCTTTACTGAAGAAAAAGTACAGTTAGCAACATTAATCAAGTCGATTCAGAGTCAGGAAAGTGTATACAATCCCAATAGTCCTAAAGTAGTGATTGACGTAAACGGTCGCGCCATGTATTTTAGCCGTAGCCCAATTCCTTTTATCAGAAATGGCGAACCAGGTGTATGGGCAGAAAAACATCAATTTTACAAGCACATCGGAATTTACGGTTACCGCACAGAATCGTTAAAAGCCATTACCAAATTACCACCATCATCTTTAGAAATTGCCGAAAGCTTAGAACAACTTCGCTGGATCGAAAATGGATTTTATATCCAAACAAAAGTAACTGACTTAGAAACAGTTGCAATAGATACACCAGAAGACTTATTAAAACTGAATAAATTGCTTAAGGCTTTGAAACTAGACTAAGTTCATTAAACATTGGTTATAAGTTTAGTGTTTCGAGGTTAACGCTACCCCTAAACACTAAACGCTCCCCAACTTACCTAATCACCAGTTCCATCTGAATATTACATCGCGTGTACGGTGTGGGCTTACCTGCCACTTTTTGGAAACCTAGTTTATGGTAAAGGTTTATGGCTGGTTTTAAAATCGTATTGCTCTCCAAATAAATTTTAGATGCGCCTAACGATCTTGCCTTATCAATAATGGCATTTGCCAATAAAAAGCCCACATTTTTTCCCTGTGCTTTTGGCGATACCGCCATTTTGGCCAGTTCAAAATCATATTCGCCATCATTCATCTTAATTAGTGCACAAACGCCCAAAGGCTCACCTTCGTATAGCGCAACCAATATAAAACCTCCTTTATCTAAAATATAACCCTGCGGATTATCCAAAGCTTTATAATCAGCTTCTTCCATGGTAAAATACTGTGAAATCCACTCTACATTTAGCGACCTGAATATTTCCTGGTATTTGGGTTGGTAATCTACAATCTCAATCTTTAAACTATCTCTTTCTTTTTTCTTTTCCATTACCCTTCTCAACAAGGTTTTTTGCTCCAATAAAAACTCCCACTCGCCTATCGCTTCCCAAAGTTTATTTTGTGACTGACCCGAAATCTCTTCAATGGCAGCATTTACATCGATTAGCTGATCTTTTATTTCTTCTGAAATCTCCACTCCTTTTTTAGAAAGGCTTACCACATTTCTACGTCCGTCGGTTTTGTCTTTACTTTCTTTAACATAACCTTTTTTCAGCATCTCACTGATAATTTTGCTTACCGACGGATGAGAATGGCCAATAGCTTTAGCCAGTTCGGTAATCGTTTTTTCCTTGTCTTGTGTCAAAGCATAAAACACAGGAAACCACTTAGGTTGCATATCAATATTATACAACTTATAAATCTGCGCTGCGTCTTCGGTTACTTTATCGGTCAGCATTCTTAACCTGCTACCTATAGCTACTTTACCTGTTTCTTCGAAAAAATTCATAGTAACAATTAATTACGTAATCAGTTACGCAAATATAGGAACTAAATTGTAACCTGCAACAGTTTTAATTGCTTGGGGTTAATATTTTAGTATTTTCGCCCTTATATGAAAAAGAAAACGCTCCTATTTATATTCATTTTATGTGCCTATACCAGCTATGCACAAGATGAACCCGGTTTAATGATAAAGACAAACATTTTGAATTTAGTAGCCAAAAGGCCTACAATAGCCGTGGAAAAGACTTTTTCAGGCCTTTATGGTTTGGAGCTCGCTTACACCTCCGGCGAAATTAAAAATCTGGGCTACCGCGATTATCTCCATTACGAAGGCTTCTTGCTTCGTGCAAAGAAATACATCCGCCCGATTAAAAAAAGAGAAGCCAATGCTTTTTATGGCGTTTATTTCGGAAACCTCGATAAAACTGTTGTCTCGCATCGCTCAGTTGATGAAACCGGCATTTTCAGCTGGGGCCGAAACAGGGATTTTAGTGCGGGTTCTTTGCGTTACGGCGGAACATTTGGCGTATCCTTTATTCCGGGAAAACATTTTCTTTTAGAGGGTTTAACAGGCCTAGGCTATGGAGATTATTATCATGTTCAAAATAATCTAAATAATAAGCTCCGAGGTGGTTATTTCGACTTTCAATTGTGGTTGTCTATTGGCTATTCCTTTTAAATTAAGGGATATCATAAAATATGGACCTGAACTAAAACATAAAATTTGTAGTTTTGAATATGAGAAATATACCGCTCTTTGTTGCTATCTGTCTGTTAGCGCTCGTTGCCTGTAATTCGAACAGCAAAAAGGAAACCAATGCCATTGAGTTTAAAAATGTTAACCAGCGCCTTGCCAAATCTTTTTCTGATTTAAATCGTTTGGACACTTTTAAGATCGAACTTACTGGTAGAAAACCCGAAGAAATGGTATTGAATTTCACAATCAAAAATGCCGACGGAAAAGAAATTTACAATACCAAAATCAAAGGAACTGAATTATTGGGCAGTACCGATCCAAATGTTGATCTTTCAAAAGAAAAAGACCAGATTATTTTCTTGAAAACCATTGCAGATGATTTTTTTAGCGATGATAATTTTCTCGAACCTGCAGTAATGCCAGAAGATAAAGCCGATAATTATACTCCGGACAAAGCCCTTTACGAAGAATTAAAAAAATCGGGATTAAATGGCTTTAAGTATCGTTTAGGAAAAGAAAACAACATTTACATTGCCTGGAGCGAAAAAGAACAAAAAGTGAAGATTTATTATAATTGCTGCTGATAGACATAAATCAACGCCAAGAATTTAGAAATGAAAAGATCTGAATTAATTGCAAACCGATTGAGAGCGGTTTTTCTAAATGGGTACTGGATTGCCAACACCAACTATAAGGATCAATTATTGAACATTGCCTGGCGCCAGGCTATACATCAGACAGCAGATTTAAATACAATTGCAGCTTTAACCTATCACATCAATTATTATCTGGTTGGCATTTTAAATGTATTTAAAGGCGGCCCTTTGGAAATTAAAGATCAATATAGTTTCGATCTACCGCCAATACAATCAGAAGAAGATTGGAAAAAGCTGGTGGAAGAGTTTTTGGCAAATTCGGCAGCTTTCGCCGATGAAGTAGCGCGAATGCCTGATGAAAAATTAGATCAGGTATTTGTAAATGAAAAGTATGGCACTTATCTGCGTAATATAGAAGGTGTAATTGAACACAGCTACTACCATTTTGGGCAGATTGTACTGATCAAAAAACTGATTTTAGCAGAGTAACAAAATAAATGTTGCTACTAATGATGAAGCGTATCAATCTAAATGCCCTCATTAAACGCATAACTTTTACTTCTTCCCTCCCGCCTCTTCTTTTTTAAGGATATTATTCTCCGTAAATCAAGGGATTATTTTTTTATAAAAAATATTTACTTTTATTTATAATAACTAAATAAATAGTTGTATTTTGAGGCGCTTAACCAAACAAACTATTTATTAACGCTTCTTTACCAAATACATGCTCAAACCATTACTATTAGCGCTCATTTTTTCATTATTTTTTCTTCCTGCCATCGCTCAAAATGCTAGTATAAAAGGCTTTGTGGTTGATACCGTTGAAAAAACAAAATTACAGAACAGCTCTATCCTGCTAATATCAAGCAAAGATTCCATTTTAGTTAAAGATGCACGGACCAAGGTTAACGGTGAATTCGAGTTTTCGAATTTAAAAAAAGGAAATTATACCCTGGTGGTCACTTTTCCGAGGATGGCCGATTATATAAGAGATATCCAATTGTCTGATTCATCAAAATTTAACCTGGGCAATATCGCAATGGACAGCAAAGCCACGCTGTTAAACGAAGTGGTAATTAAAGCCCAAAAGCAGGCCATTAGTATGAAGGGCGATACCATAACCTACCAGGCAGATAGTTTTGCGGTAAAACCACATGCTAATCTACAGGATTTATTAAGACGTTTGCCTGGTATTGAGGTTGACAAAGATGGCGCCATAAAAGCTGGTGGAAAAGATGTAAATACACTTTTAGTTGATGGCGAAGAATTTTTCGGCGACGATCCACTTCTGGCCCAGAAATACCTGAAAGCCAATGCAGTGAGTGAAGTTCAGGTTTACGACAAAAAAACCAAAGAGGAAGAATTATCAGGTATAAAAGAAGGTGATGCCAAAGAGAAGGTCATGAACATCAAACTCAAGGAAAACGCCAAAAATGGATATCTCAGCACCTTGGATGCCAATAGCGACCTTAAGCATTATAAAAATATTGGTGGCATGGCAGGCATTTATAAAAACAAATTAAAGGCCGCGGTTTTTGGTTCTAATTCCAATACCAATCAAGATTCGAAAGCCAGTGCTGCCATGAGCAAGCTAAAAGGCAATGATTATGATGTGATTGAAGTTGGCGATGACGGCAGTACGGTCATGATCAGTTATGGAGGCAACCGTGATGAAGATGATTTTTCACCATCAAGCGGCCTACCTGATGTAACGGGATATGGGGCGCATTTTTCTGACAAATGGAACGAAAACAAAGTTGGCCTAAAACTCAATTATAAAGGCAGTGACAGAAATATATTGGACAGAACAACATCAAAAAACCAATCTTTACTGCCCAACGGAACGAATTTCTTTAGCGAAGGCAGCTCAAACAGCGAAACCAGAAACACCGGCCAGAGTTTAAAAGGCAGTGTCGATATTAAATTAGATTCGCTTTCTACCTTAAAAATATCCTTTGCAGGTAGCAAGCGCAAAAACAACAGCCAGTATATCAGCAAAAACGAAACTAAAAATGACGCGGGGATATTTGTAAATAATAGTGATCAGTCTAGTGACAGCGACGGCGACAATGACCTGTTTAACGGCAATATAAACTACTCCAAAAAGTTTGTAAAAAAAGGGAGAACACTCTCGATTGATTTACAACCTGAAACCAAAAGTAGCACCAGCTTGGGCACCAGTTTAAGTGTAACCAAATACTACGATGGGAATGGAACAATCAACAGAACAGTCAACCAAAACTTTCTGAACGATAATTCGGGCAGCGAAAGCTCTCTTGGTACCAGAATATCGTATACCGAACCTTTGGGCAAGCAATTTTCTTTACAAACAGCCTACAGCTTTAAAACGGTAACATCAAATAGCCATAAACTGGTATTCGATAAATCATTAAATAATAAACGAATCGATTCACTGAGCAACAATTTCGATTTCAATAATTTTTCGAACATCGGTAAAATTGTGTTGCAATACAGGTCAAAGAAGTTCACGCTGTCTGGTGGTGCAGAGGCTACCGAAACGACATTCGAGCTGAATGATCTGGACCGCAACAATAAATTTAACCGAAACTATTTAAACTGGGCCCCACAGAGTAACTTTAACTATAAACTTGGCAAAAATACCAGCGTATCGCTAAACTACAATGGTAGTACCCGACAGCCGAGTTTAGATCAGTTGCAACCCATCAGACAAATTAACAATCCACTTTACGAAATAAGAGGTAATCCAAATTTAAAACCATCTTTCAACAATAATTTTGGCTTTAATTTTAATACCTATCAACAAAAATCGCAGATGTACGCGTATGTGTATGGTGGCTATAGCTTTACCAAAAATGCCGTTGTAAGCTCCAGAACAGTAGATGATGTAAATAAAACGGTCAGCAGTTATATCAATTTAAATGGTAATAATAATTTCTACGCCGGTGCGAGCTTTAATAAAAGTTTTAGCAAAATCGGCTTTAATACGGGATTAAATGCCAGTTTCAACCACTCGAACTCTGTGTCGATCTTAAACAATAAACTGAATGAAAATGTGAACAATAGCATTAATATACGACCTCGTTTTAGCTATTATGGCGATAAAGTTCAAATCCAGTATAATCCATCGGTTACTTTTTCGAACAGCCGCTCGTCAATCGGTTCGATAAATAATGGTAAAAACTTTAGCCACAACCATGATATTTCTGGAAACATAGAGCTTCCATATAATACAGAATTTAACACATCGATATCCCTGTCATATCAACCAGCAAATTCTTCGTTTAGCACACCAGTAAATATTGCCTTGTGGAACGCCTATTTATCAAAAAAGATGCTCAAGTCACAAGAATTAGAGCTTAAAGTATCCATTTCTGACATTTTAGCTGAAAAAATTGGCTATAACCGTTACGTTGGCGGCAATAACATCAGTGAATACACTAACAGTTTTATTCCCAGATATGTCCTAATTGGCATCACTTATAATTTAACCGGAAACTTTATTAAACAAGACAAAAAATAACTGAAGATGAAAAATTTAGGACTAAGCATAATCTTGTTTTTTGCCACTATAATAGTGCGTGCACAAACTGTTTTCATCAAAAGCGCTAAAATAACTTTCGAGAAAAAGATCAATCAAAAACAGCAATTGGCATCAAACACCTGGATATCAGACGATGCCAGGGATAAAATGAGCAAATACAGGACTTCCAATTGGGATTATAGCTTTAACGACAGTAGCTCCATTTATAAGATAAAACCGAAAGAAACCTTGAACGACAATAATTTCTTCTTTATTGCTGGTGAGAATACAAATGAGCTGTATACCGACTTTAGTAAAAAAGCAAGAGTAATCAGAAAACCAATAAGAGGCGAAGATTTTATTTTAAAAGACACGATCCCCCATCTCAACTGGAAAATCATGCACGATGTACGCCAAATTGCAGGTTACGAATGCCGTAAAGCAATAGCAGTAATAAACGATTCGGTTACTGTAGTAGCTTTCTATAGTGAAGAAATTTTGCTAAAAGGTGGCCCTGAAGGATTTACAGGCTTACCTGGAATGATATTAGGCCTAGCCATACCTCGGTATAATACGACCTGGTTTGCCACCAAGGTTGAAGCTAAAAACGTTCCTATCTTTAACATTGTTCCTCCTGCAAAAGGAAAAAGAACCGATACCGAAAAAGATTTCAAAAAAATGATCGACCTCTATACCCGTTATGAGGATAAAAAGAACCCCAGAAAGATAGAGGACATTAAAAAAGAACTCTACACGTTGATACTTTAGGTGATCACCTTACCTAAAACAGTCACTATCAGAGATATAATATGATGAAAAAATATTCTGGCAAGTATCTAATCGAGCGATAATTTTTTGTACCTTTGTATCCCGTACAAAAACAATTAAACAGGTCCAACACACCTGGTTAATTCCACAAATTATCAATCATGACAAAGTATATTTTTGTTACGGGCGGTGTTACTTCCTCTTTAGGTAAGGGCATCATTTCCGCATCTTTAGCTAAACTTTTACAGGCACGTGGCTACCGTGTAACCATTCAAAAATTCGATCCGTACATTAATATCGATCCAGGAACTTTAAATCCATACGAACATGGCGAATGCTTTGTTACCGAAGATGGTGCTGAAACCGATCTGGATCTTGGTCATTATGAGCGTTTCCTTAACGTTCCAACATCACAGGCAAACAACATTACTACCGGCCGTATTTACCAGAACGTAATTAATAAAGAGCGTAAAGGTGAGTATCTGGGCAAAACAGTTCAGGTTGTACCCCACATTACCGATGAGATTAAACGCAACATGCGTATTTTAGGTGATAGCGGTGAATATGATATTATAATCACAGAACTTGGTGGAACTGTGGGTGATATCGAATCGTTACCATTTATTGAGGCTGTACGTCAGTTTAAATGGGAAGAAGGCAGTACCAATGCTATTGTGATCCACTTAACCCTGGTACCTTATTTAGCTGCTGCCGGTGAATTAAAAACCAAGCCGACACAACACTCGGTTAAAGCTTTATTGGAGTATGGAATACAGCCAGATATATTGGTTTGCAGAACCGAGCACCACATTAGCCCTGAGATCAGAAAAAAAATTGCATTATTTTGTAACGTTAACATCAATGCGGTAGTCGAATCGATGGATGCATCTACTATTTATGATGTGCCATTGTTGATGTTAAAAGAACAATTGGATAAAACTGTTTTATCGAAATTAAAATTACCGACCAAAAGCGACCCTGATATGGAAAGCTGGAAAGATTTCCTGGGCCGTTTAAAAAATCCTACGGCAGAGGTTAAAATTGGTTTAATCGGTAAGTATGTAGAATTACCTGATGCTTATAAGTCAATTATAGAATCTTTTGTACACGCAGGTTCGAAAAATGAATGTAAGGTTAAGGTAGAATACATACACTCTGAAGGCATTTTCCCTGATAATGTAAAAGATAAATTAGGTCACTTACAAGGTGTTTTAGTTGCACCAGGTTTTGGTAGCCGGGGTATTGAAGGTAAAATTGATGCCATAAAATATGTTCGCGAGAATAACATTCCTTTCTTCGGAATCTGCCTGGGTATGCAATGTGCTGTTATCGAATTTGGACGTAACGTTTTGGGTTTGAAAGATGCACATACTACAGAAATTGAGGAAAATGCTGCCAATCCGGTAATCAACATGATGGAAGAGCAGAAAAAAATAACAAATAAAGGTGGAACGATGCGTTTAGGCTCTTATCCTTGTGATATTAAAAAAGGAACAAAAGCTTTTTCTATTTACGGTAAATCGCACATCAATGAGCGCCACCGTCACCGTTACGAATTTAACAATGCTTATTTAAAGCAATATGAAGATGCAGGAATGATTGCATCGGGTATGAATCCGCAAACCAATTTAGTTGAAATTGTGGAGCTTAAAAATCATCCATTTTTCGTTGGCGGGCAATTTCACCCAGAATTAAAATCAACAGTTGCTAATCCTCACCCACTTTTTGTTAAATTTGTCGCCGCTGCGATGGAGTTTGCGAAAAAGAAAACGAATTAAAAGCAGTACATACATAAATAATGGATAGAAATACCTTTACAGGACTGTTCCTGATTATGATCATTTTGGCAGGATCATTCTACTTTTTGAAGCCGAACGAGGTGGAAATTAAAAAAGCCAAAGAAAGAGACAGTATAGAATTGGCGAAAAAAGCTGGCGTTACACCAGTACAAAAAGATACCACTAAAACTGCTGCGATTGCTAACCCAGCTATAGATTCTTTAGCCCTAAAAGGCCCTTTTGGTACCGCAATTACTGGTACCGAAGCCAATACTGTTCTGGAAAACGAGAATTTACTAATCACTTTAAGCAATAAAGGCGGTAAAATTACCTCGGTTGAAGTTAAGGGCCAGAAAACCTTTACCGGAAAACCACTGATTTTATTTGATGGTAACCAGAACAAATTTGGTTTAAACCTGAATGCTGCTGGCAAAGTAATTAATACCAACGATTTATACTTTACTCCAACAAAAAACGGAAATACAGTTACCATGCGTGCCAATTATGGTGCAAACGCATATGTAGAATATGTATACGATTTAAAAGCGTTAAGTAACAAAGTCGCTTTCAACATCAATTTAGTTGGCTTACAGCAAGTAATTGCAGGCAATAACATTGGCTTAAACTGGCAGACTACTTTATTACAGCAAGAAAAATCAATCGAAAGTGAGCACCGTTATTCTGCACCATACTATAAATATTTAGATGGTGATGTAGACCACTTAAGTGTTTCAAAAGATGAGAAAGAAGAGTTATCGAAAGGTAAAATCCAATGGTTCTCGTTCAAACAGCACTTTTTCTCAGCTTCTTTAATCTCGAAACAAGCGTTCGAAAAAGGAAGTTTAGAAGTTAAAATCCCAACAGGCCCTGGCTTGGTGAAGTTTTATGATGCCAATATGCAATTGCCTTATGCACATACGGCCAACCAGGTTTATGAAATGGAATTCTATTTTGGAACCAATAAATTCTCTGCCTTAAAAGCTCAGGGATATGATTTAGAGCAGCAGGTTGATATGGGTTACTGGCCTTTAAAATACATTAACCGTTTCATTGTATTGCCTGTATTTAACTTCTTAAACAGCTTTGGCTGGAACTACGGATTAATTATCTTGGTATTAACCATTTTACTAAAAGTTGCTTTATCACCACTTACTTACAAGTCATACCTATCAATGGCTAAAATGAGGGTATTGAAACCAGAAATGGATGAAATTAAAGCTAAAGTAGGTGAAGATAATCCAACATTGGTTCAACAGGAATATTTAAAATTATATAAAAAAGCGGGGGTAAACCCGCTGGGTGGATGTTTGCCAATGGTATTACAGTTGCCTTTGGTAATGGCCTTCTTCTTCTTCTTCCCTAACTTGTTTGAGTTGCGTGGTGAGAGTTTCCTTTGGATGAAAGATTTATCTACTTATGACGAGTTTATCAAATTTGGCGTAAAAATCCCTTTCATTGGCGATCACTTAAGTTTAATGTGTGTATTGATGACCATCTCTACATTAATTATGACTTATTTTAACAATCAGGTTTCTGGTGCTACAGGCCAAATGAAATATATCGGTTACATTATGCCTGTTATTTTCTTAGGTGTATTGAACAGTTACCCTGCCGGATTAAACTATTATTATTTCTTGGCCAACTTAATGACTTTCGGACAGCAGTTCTTAATCCGTAAAATGGTTGATGATGATAAAATCCACGCTTTAATTCAGCAAAATAAAGCCAGACCAGCTGATGAGAAAAAGAAAAAATCTAAATTTCAACAACGTTTAGATGATTATATGCGTCAGCAACAACAAGCTAAAAAGTAATCTTACTTTTAAATTATACCGAATCCCCGATTACTTCAAAGTGATCGGGGATTTTTGTTTGGGCCGAGCGATAAGCGCATGGCGTTAGGCGTTAGGCGTTAACCACACAGCTTAGGCTTCTGTCCTCCGACCTCTGACATTCCAACTAAATGCTTTTAATTGTAATATTTGGCATACAAGTTTCCTAATAAGCTAAAAAATTCCAATTTTAGAAGATTAAATCTCAACCAACAAATTAATTAACTTTTAAAAATGCAAAAGAGACTAACTATTATTCTGTTTTTCGTTGTCAGCTTTGCCTACGCACAAAAAAAACCTTTAGATCATTCGGTATATGATACCTGGGAATCTGTAGGAACAAAGCAATTATCAAATAATGGTCAATGGGCCATGTACAGCATCTTACAGCAAGAAGGTGATGCACAATTATACCTTACCAATATTAAAACGAATGCGAAGATTAATATACCAAGGGGGATGAACTCACAGTTTAGTAATGATTCTAAGTTTGCTGCTTTTAATATCCGTCCCTTAAATAAGGATTTACGTCAGGCTAAAATTAAAAAGAAAAAGCCAGATGAATTACCAAAAGATTCGTTGGGCATTGTTAACCTCAGCACCAGTGCCGTTACAAAAGTGGCAAGGGTAAAATCTTTCAAATTTCCTGAAGAAGGCGCAGGCGTAATGGCCTATCTAACTGAAAAGCCAGATACAGCAAAGAAAACGGTAAAACCAGCTGAGAAAAAGGATGATGAAATGGATTTTGCTGATGATGAACCTGCCGGAAAAGGTAAGACTGACGAAGGAACCGATTTAGTGGTTAAAAACCTTTTAACGGGTACAGATAAAACTTATAAATTCGTTACCGATTATTATTTCAGTAAAGATGGTAAACAGTTGGTTTTTGCCTCCAGCGGATCTAAAAAAGACAAAACGGCCCCGCAGGGTGTATTCTTGTTAAATACAGAAAAAGGCACATTAAAAACCCTGATTAAAGGTAAAGGAAGTTTTAAAAATTTCACTTTTGATGAGGAAAGCGAGCATGTGGCTTTTGTAGGTGAGCAAAGTCCAGAGAAACAGGAAATAAAAAATTACAACATTTATTACAACTCTTTAACACTAGATACTGCGCAGATACTGGTTGATTTTGATATGCCAGGACTACCTGCAAAATGGTCGGTTAATGGCGATGGTAAAATAACCTTTAGTAAAGATGGCAAGAAATTATTTTTCGGCATCTCTCCTATCAAAAAACCAAAAGACACCACTATTGTAGATTTCGAGGTGGCTAAAGTTGATGTTTGGAATTACAAAGACGATTACTTGCAGCCTATGCAGCTTAAAAACGCAGATAGAGACAGTAAAAAAAGTTATTTATCGGTGATTGACGTTTATAGCAGTGATCCAAAAGTTATTCCATTAGCGGATTTAAAATTGCCTGACGCCAATCTGATTGCTGAAGGTGATGCGAATCTGGTTTTAGCATCTACAGACTATGGCCGCAGGATCGAATCGCAATGGAGCGGTTCTACCTCAAAAGATTATTATCTGGTTGATACTAAAAATGGCCAGAAAAAGAAAATCATTGATAATTTAAGCGGTTATGCAATGGCTTCTCCTGGCGGAAACTATGTTTTATATTTTGATAGAAAAGCAGGTAGCTGGAATACTTATAGTGTAACCACCGAAAAAGTAAGCGTATTAACAGCTGGACTGAGCGAAAAATTTGTTGATGAGGAAAACGATGTACCGGATTTACCTTCCCCTTACGGTTTAGCAACATGGACCGAAGGTGATAAAGCGGTTCTAATTTACGATAAATACGATATCTGGTCGTTCTCACCAGATGGAAAATCGGCACCAAAAAATATTACTGCCGGTTTTGGAAGAGCAAACAATATTACCTTCCGTTACGAAAGAGTACAACAGGATAACAGGTTTGAGCGCAATGCAGATAGCAAATTTGTAAAAGTGAACGAAACGGTTTGGTTAGATGGTTTTAACAATTTAACTAAAGAAAACGGGTTTTACCGTACCAATGTAGGTTCGGCTAAAGCGCCAGAATTGGTAGTAATGGCTAAGTTTAAATATTCAAACCTGCTAAAAGCTAAAGATGCTGATGTTTATATTTACGATAAAGCCAATTATGTAGAATCGCCAAATGTTTATATCACTACCGATTTCAAAACTGAAACCAAATTAAGCAATACCAACCCTCAACAAAAAAACTACAATTGGGGCACGGCTGAGCTGGTTAAGTGGACCACGCCGAAAGGCTATAAAGCTGAAGGTATACTGTACAAACCGGAAAATTTCGATCCAAATAAGAAATATCCGATGATTGCCTATTTCTACGAAAAACTAACGGATGGTTTGTACACTTATCAAGCGCCGGCACCTACTCCATCCCGATTAAATATTTCTTATTTCGTGAGTAACGGATACCTGGTTTTTGCACCAGATATTAGCTACGAAACTGGTCACCCAGGTAAATCTGCAGTTGAATTCATCAACTCTGGTGTAGAAAGCCTGAAGAAAAGTAGCTGGGTAGATGGCAGTAAAATTGGTATCCAGGGTCAAAGCTGGGGTGGTTATCAAGTAGCCTACCTCATTACACAGAATAACATGTATGCTGCCGCCTGGGCTGGTGCACCTGTAGTCAATATGACTTCTGCTTATGGTGGTATCCGTTGGGAAACCGGTATGAACCGTCAGTTTCAATACGAAAAAACACAGAGCCGTATTGGTGCAACACTTTGGGAAAAACCAGAATTATACATCGAGAACTCACCACTATTTATGTTCCCGAAAGTAAATACCCCTGTTGTGGTAATGGCTAATGATGCAGATGGAGCGGTGCCTTGGTATCAGGGTATCGAAATGTTTACCGGTCTGCGCCGTTTAGGTAAACCAGTTTGGATGTTAAACTATAATGGTGAAGCGCATAACCTGGTTCAACGCCAGAACCGTAAGGATATTCAAATCCGTGAGCAACAGTTTTTCGATTATTATTTAAAAGGTGCGAAAGCACCAGCCTGGATGACAAGCGGAGTACCTGCAACTGAAAAAGGAAAAACCTGGGGTTTTGAACTAACAGATGATAAACCGTAGCGAGTTTGGAGTTTAGCATTGGGCGTTTAGCGTGCTTAATTCAGAAAACGACATTCAATGCTAACAGCTAAGAATCTAAATCCATGATACAAGCAATATCAAAAGCTTTGTATCATGGATTTTTCATTGGATAAATACGATAAATTCATGTTATTATTCGACCATAAATAGCGTGATCGCCATGAACTCTAAACTCCGAACTCCCTACTCCAAACTCTCTTCTATGAACTTTCGTTTAAAAGCGGTATTTTAACCCATTCAAAACAAAACTAAACACCCCCAATGGCATTAAGCAGAATTTGGTCAGCATTTATTATCGTGGCTATTGTAGTAGCAAGTATTAAATGTTTCTTTTTCGGAGATAGCGATATTTTTAACTGGATGGTAATCGGTAAATCTTCCGATCCCTTAAACCCTTTAAAATTGGATGGCATTATCGAAACCTGCTGGATTGCGGTTGACCTTTGCATTAAATTAATTGGAACACTGGCTTTATTTATGGGGCTAATGAGCATTGCCGAAAAAGCAGGCGGTATCCGTTTACTTTCCAGAATTATTGGTCCTTTTTTTTCGAAACTCTTTCCCGAAATCCCAAAAGGACACCCGTCTATGGGGCACATGATCATGAATTTCTCGGCCAATTTATTAGGTTTAGATAATGCAGCCACTCCATTTGGTATAAAGGCAATGGAAAGTTTGCAGGAGCTTAATCCAAATAAGGATGTTGCCAGCAATTCGCAGATTATGTTTTTATGCTTGCATGCCGCAGGTTTATGTTTAATTCCCGTTAGTGTAATTGCCATTAGGTCAACTCAAAATGCACAGGACCCTACCGATATTTTCATCCCATGTTTGATTGTAACTTTTGTTGGTACCATGGCCGCCATGCTCATTGTATCCTTTAAACAAAAGATAAACCTACTTCAACCCGTTATCATTACCTGGGTATTAAGTATCTCGGCAGTGGTTGGCTTACTGGTTTGGTATGTAAGCAAGTTAAATGCAGAAAGCATAAAATCATTTTCAGGTTTATTAAGCGGTGGAATAATTTTATTGATCTTTTTATTGATTGTATTGGGTGCACTATATAAAAAAATTGATGTTTTTGATGCTTTTATTGATGGCGCCAAAGGCGGATTTGAAACTGCGCTGAAAATTATTCCTTATTTAGTGGGAATTTTAGTCGCGGTAAGCATGCTCAGAACCAGTGGAACTTTTGATGTAATCATGAGCGGGATTAAAAACATGTTTGTGTTTTTTGGAGCCGACACCAAATTTGTTGATGCGCTGCCCACAGCTTTGATCAGGCCTTTAAGTGGTGGTGCTGCCCGGGGAATGATGGTAAGCACTATGATTTCCAGCGGACCAGATTCATTTGCCAGTAAATTATCGGGTGTTTTTCAGGGCGCTTCTGATACTACTTTTTATGTAGTAGCGGTTTACTTTGGTTCTGTTGGAATAAAAAATACGCGTTATGCCATCGGTTCAATGTTATTGGCTGATTTAGTTGGGGTTTGTACAGCCATAGCGCTTAGTTATATGTTTTTTGCGTAGTTTTTAACTACAGATAGAAGGGAACAAATTTTACAGACCTGGGCGTGCAGTTAAAAAGCAAAAAATATTAATCTACAGCTATCTGAGGAAACATAAATTAGCAAGATTGTTGTGGGATAGATATCCTGTTAATGATTTCATCAATAGCATCAGGATCAATCGCTACGTTTTTCGAAGCACACCATTTTTCTGTTTTGTTATCCAGCCAGATACAAAAAGAATGATACCCATCTAAAACGACGGCATAAGTTTCATGAAAATCATCTTGAATACGCATGCAAAATCCCTTAAAAATTTTGCCTCTAACAATGAATTGCAGGGTGGAATAATTTTCTAACATGGCTCATTATATTTTTGGTTAATTTACAACAAATTATAAACGAGAATGTTTCGTTAATTTAAAGGAATTAATAATTAATTCTTAAACTCTCAGGAAAGGCTTAACCTATGTTTAACATATTCGAGTAGCCTTTTGCTATTAAACGCTTTTTTGAAGGTAAAAATATCTCGCATTGCAGATTTAATATTGTGCGTCCTTTTTTCACTATTGAGGTTTCGGCGATCACTTCATCTCCTTCGCTTGCAGGAGCAAAATAATCGATATAGTTATTTACGGTGGTATAACGTTCATTCAACCCCATCGTAAAAACCGTTGCACCTATTAAATCATCAATAATGCCTGCTGTTACACCACCATGCAAAATTTGGTAAGGATTGGTCATTTCTTTACGAATGGTATACTGGCACACCAATATGCCGTACTCTGCATTAACCAAAACTGGGGCCAGCCAGTTCATAAAGTTAGATGGCGAATTGGTAATCACCTTGCCAATTGACTGCCTTAAAAATGTTAAACGCTGTTCGCTTAAAGAGGGTTCCATATAGGGTAAAAATAGGTAAAATAGTTTATTAGTCCATGGTCAATAGTCCGTAGTCCGTAGTCCGTAAGGTTGAAGGCTTGGTAGAAAAAAGGTTTAATGGCAAAAGAAAATGGAAGATATAAATACCTCCCATTTCCTAAACGAAACATTTAACACTAAAACATGATCATATAACCTTACCATGGTTCTCTTAGAAGCCTATGGTTCTTTGGTCAATGGTTCATAACGATCATTCCTATTTCTATGAGCAGACATTTTATTGGCTGTAGACTATTAACTATCAATCATGATCCATCAACCGTTTCCAATACTTAAATCGGAATAATAACTTTAAAACTTAAGTTCCTGCCCATATTATAAATTCCTGATCTGCCATTGGGCGAAGAATTATAATATTCGAAATATTTTAACCGATTTAAATTTGATTGGTATGCGGCATTGAAAATATTGTCTGCCTGAAGAAAAACATCACATAAGATCTTTCCTTTTTTAGTTTTCAGCGTTGATCCTATTCCTCCGTTGAATAAGGTATAACCTGGCGTAAACGTTTCGGTATTATCTAAAGCATAAAATTTATCCTGATCAGCGAAAAAAGCAGCATCAATTTTAATATAAGGCTTATCAAAAATGCCTACAGCCTTTTGAGCTGTCGCCTTGATCTCTGTTCTTACCTGCAGTGGGGGAATAAAGGGCAGGTATTTAGCTTCCTTACCATGTTTATTTAATAGTTCCTGATTCTGGTTTAACCCAACCACGTAAGCCAAACTATTGTTAAAACTTAGCCATTTCATCGCCGAAGGATGTAGATTTACCGAAATCTCTGCACCATATAATCTTGCTTTCGACTGCTGATACTGATAAGTTAGGTTTCCAGGAACTATAACCACTGGATTCCCATTGGCGTCGGTTAAGCGCGATTGATAAATATAGTTCTGAATATTGTTATTAAACAGTTCCATACTTATTTCAGCATCTTTTAGGTAAGCGATAATGCCAATATCTTCCTGCAGGTTAAATTCTGGTTTAAAGGTCCCGTTGCCCAAATACACAATGTGTGCACCGGGATCTAATCCATTTGAACCGATTTCTGTAATGTTTGGTGCGCGGTATCCCCTGGCAATATTGGCTTTAATGAGCAGTTTTTCAGAAATGTTATAGGTTAACCCCAAACTTCCTGACAAGCCATAATAATTTTTATCAAAAGAAGGGAATTGCAATTTTCCAGTGGCATCAGCCGAGCTCACCTGTTTACCAAAACCTGTTTGTGCATCGGTACCTACATAAAAATCACTCCAGTGTATATTCCTTTTGTCTATTCTGATTCCTCCGGAAACATCAATTTTACCCATCGATTTCTTTGCGAAATAAAAAGCACCGATATCGAAAAGATCATAATCGGGAATGGGAAAATCGGTAGCAGCCTTGCTCCTGTTTCCCTGATACATTCCATTTACCCCAATTGTACTTTCGATACCGGCAAAATCTGGCAGGTTGTATTTAAGATCATAATTAAAAGTATTTAACACTACATAAAGCCCGGCCTGACTTGGCAATGTTGGATGATTATATTCTCTCCTTACACTTTGCTGTCCGCCAATCAATAAATTTAAATCACTCGTTCCAAATTTAAACTGACTGGTGTTATAAAACCGGTAATGTTGAATGTGCTGATGTAAGGGATTAATGGAGTAGGTATTCAGATTACTTTCAGGCACAATAGGTCTGTTTTTAATATCATCTCCATCATCCAAAACCTGCCTGGTAAATCGTCGTGACAAAGAATCTCTGCTACCATCAGGAATTTCCATTAAATTATCGTAATAGGTAAGGGCAGTTTTAGAAGAACCCCAGGCTTTATCTACCCTGGCACTGGCAGATAGATTGTATTCTCTAAAAGCTGTTCCGTAAACCAATCCATCAATTTTGTTTTGGTAATTATGTGCTGTTTTCCCAGTCGCCCTAAACGTATACTTCCAATCGTTTTTAATGTAGGACAATCCGAGCGACGAACCGATCATCCCATTATTACTTTGGTAATTTGCTGTAAAATCACCTTTCAATTTACCATCTTCAAAATTCGGGCTGTAAGGAATCATATTAATTACACCTGCTAAGGCATCAGAACCATAGGTTAAACTGGCCGGACCTTTTACAACTTCGGCCCTGGTAATACTATATTCATCTACCTCGATACCATGTTCATCGCCCCACTGCTGTCCCTCCTGCCGTAAACCATCATACAAAGTTAAAACACGGTTATATCCCAAACCCCTAATAAAGGGCTTAGAAACATTTGGCCCTGTGGTAACAGCTGTAATTCCAGGAACGCCTTTAACAATAGCTTCGATCAGATTAGTATTCACATTTTGATCCATTGATTTTTTCGAGAGGACTGCAATAGGTACAGGGCTTTTACGCAGCTGCGTGGCCCGGTTAACCCCGGTAATTACCACATCGCCTAAATCAGATGCTAAGCTTAACAGATCAGCGTTAACCAGTGCAGTATCTCCTTTTAGCGTTACTTTGATTCTTTTGGACTGATAGCCTATACCCGAAAAAATGAGATCATAATTTCCGGATGGAATACCACCTAATTGATAGGTACCGGAAACATTTGATTTGGTGGATTCCTTAGATCCTAAAATTTTAATGGTGATATTTTCTACAGGTTCATTTTGGGAGGTGACCAAACCTTTAACCATAACTTTTTGCGCGATGGCATTTAGCGATATAAAAAAACAGAAGCAGTATAGTAAGAATGGTTTCATGAACAGAAATGGTTTATCTAAATATAATTTTAGACAAATCTAAATTTTAATTTAAATATATCAAATTAAATATTTAGATAATATTTAACAACCTTAAAATCAAGACATTTAAACAAAAGTGTTTAGCGTTGAGTGAAGCGCTTTTGTTCCGAACCCGAATAAAAGTCAGCAAGACATCCATCATCCATTTTACATCTTTCCTCTTACATTCTCCATCTCCTGCTACATTTCCTCCAGCGCGATTTATTAGCCCATTAGCATGGTTAGCATCCTTCGTTTCCAGTTTGCTTCTTTTTTTAAAATTTAATCGATTTTGAGTAAACAGCGATAATGCCTATCTAGCTGATTATAAACAACCTGCACTTGCTGTTCATAAATCATTGCAAAATGGACAGAAAAATCTTTTGAATATTTTCAACCATATCCTGCAAATACACCGTTATTATGATTATAATTGAATACAAAAGCGTGAATAAAACTATAATACCTGAAGGATTGTTATGCCTAAAGGAGTTTTAAACAGTACTAATCTTATAAACAGAATATATGTTGGTGATTAATAATTTCGAAGAGTATGAATCACATCTAGGTAAAGAACTAGGTGTTTCACAATGGCATACCATAGACCAAGAACAGATTAATAAATTTGCCGATGCAACCTTAGATCACCAATGGATACACACCGACCCGGAAAAAGCTAAAAATGAAGGTCCATTTAAGGCAACAATAGCACATGGATATTTAACCTTATCCTTAATTCCTTATTTATGGAAACAGATTGCGGATGTACGTAATATTAAAATGGAAATCAATTATGGCATTGAACGTTTTAAATTTGGTCAGGCAGTTTTAGTGGATAGCGAAGTGCAATTAAAAGCAAAATTAAATTGCATTAGCAATTTGAGGGGAATAACTAAAGTTACGATTCAAGCAACGCTTGTGATTAAAGACCAACCCAAGCCAGCATATGTGGGTGATGTAGTATTCTTGTATCACTTCATCTGATATCATTCAATTTTGGCTACATAATTACGTTTAGTTTTCATATCAGGATTAATGATATCGGGTAACTTGATTTTCGCCAGCGACATTTCTATCGATACAGATGCATTCCGTTTTCTGGCTTCGGTGGCTATGCTTGAAATGATATTTTTTAAGGTATTCAGTGCTGCAAAATACTGACGATCGAGTGTTTTAATGGCATTCATATCGCGATTTTTATGTTGGTATTCCAGGTTTGCTTTTTCACAATAATTGTACTGAATCTGATCTAAGTATGTTAACTTTTCGGTTATTATAGACAGTGCTGACGCGGATAACTTAAGTCCTTTAATGTCAACAACCTTATCGTCTTTAACTAAATAATTTAAGCCATTGAACGATATGGTTTTGAGCGGAGTATTATTAATGATTGCTGTGGGTTTTGGGAGCTGTTTTTCCGAATTAAAACCATCTTGAATCAGCGCTTTGTTGTAACTAAACCGATCGGCTAAAAGTGAATCAATTAACTGGTTGCCATCCTTTATTTGCTGAGCAGTTGTACCGATAGCATGAGAAGCCGTCAGATTCTTAGTGGAGTTACAGCTAAAACAAATGAATAAAATAAACCCCAAAAAAGGCAAAATTTTATTTTTCATATTCAATAATTAATCAGATGCAAATTATGGAATTAACAGTTCATTGCACTTCACAATTGGCGAACAATTTACTTTACATTTATTTAAGCTGTGGTGTAGAAAAGTATATTCTTGCCAGCAATTATATTGTTTTAATGATTACCTACATTTAAAACATGTGGGCAGAATTCAATTTTTATAAAGTTATTCGAGTTACCGAATTACAAAAAACGTTTTTTTAGATGACTATTTTACTGCACAAAACAAACCATTTTAATGTATGCGTAACATATGTTTTATGTGAGTAAATAAAAGCTATACTGACAAATAACAGGTGAAAACCTGTTAAAAAGGGCGCTCTCTTTCAGCAATCCTTAATGTTGGTCCCGTTATAGGAGCCAGTTTATCACAAATATGAGAATACAAAGATGGACCAGCCGCGCTGAACTTCAAACGCTCCGGGAGGGTGATTATATTACGTACGAGTCATATTCAGGACGGATAAAAAAAATAGAAGTGCATCATTTTAGAAACGAACAACATTTTTATATTAAGCTTTATAATTTAAAACAAACCATACTGATTATCACATGATCAATATCTAAAAACCCAGAGATCATTTTAATGATCCAGAGAGCTACTAACGGTCTATCGTACTGGCGGATGCACAAGATGATCCAAGTAATTTTGATATTTTCGATTTTACAATTAACGCCCCGTTAACCTCTTAAGTTAAATGGTTTTTCTGAATACTTTCTTTGAGCAACGTAAATTCGTAACTAATTAGGGTTCTATTTTTCGTATTTATCTTTTTCTTTTAATTTAATTCTCGCTCCTTGCTCCATCCTTTCTTAATGACGAAAAACAATAATGCAAAAATGATTTTTAATGTTTAGCTAAAGTAAACAAATGTTAATCTAAACGTTAACTATTACTAAACATTTGTTTAGTAAAAATACCGATGGTATATTTGACGATAAAGTTCAAAAAATTAATTTATCCAATTTAATATAAAGCAGATGTACCCTGAAATTAAAATGGTAGTATTCGATATGGCTGGCACTACAGTGAACGAAAACAACCTAGTTTACAAAACCCTAATGGATGCAATAAATGCCGCCGGTTTTTCATATACCCTTGATCAGGTTCTTGCTGTTGCAGCAGGAAAGGAAAAGAAAGAAGCAATCAGATCGGTACTTAAAACTTACGAAGGTTCTTTTGATGAAGCCATGGTTTTCGATATATATGAAAAATTTATTGGCAAACTGAAACTGGCGTATGAAACTGAGGAAATTTTACCTCAACCTGGTTCGATTGAACTTTTTGAAAAACTTCGGAAAGAAGGAATAATTTTGGTGCTTAATACAGGTTACGACAGGGTTACCGCAGAGGCTATACTGAGCAGACTCGGCTGGAAAGCAGGTACCGAATTCGATACACTCGTTACTGCCTCTGAGGTTGGCCAAAACAGGCCAGAACCGGATATGATTTTATTGGCAATGAGACACCATGGGCTTACCGATGGTAAATCGGTTGTTAAAGTTGGAGATTCAAGTATTGATATTGAAGAAGGTAAAAATGCAGGTTGCGGCTTAAGCATTGGCATTACCACAGGCGCACATACGCAGGAACAATTAGAAAAAGCTAAACCTGATGCGGTAATAGGCAATTTAATGGAAATCTATGCTATGGTAACCAAGCAGAACTAAATAATCGAAATGTTAAATAATTTCAACCGTATATGCTAACATACAAATGGGGGCAAACGATTGTAATTAAACATAAAAGGCTTCTGGTGTTATACCAGAAGCCTTTAAATTAGCATTATGGTAAGCCCTTTAAAGGAATTCCGTTGGAATACTGCGGTCGAGATGACAATACCTCGCAGCCTGTCACCGTCACCCCAATGTTTTTCTAAAAAGCTGATCCATTCAGGATTAAAATCTCACCATTATGATACAGCTGCTTTTAAAATTCAAAACCTGCTAATTATAGTTAGGGTTCTGAGTCATCTGAGGATTAGCCAATAATTCCTTTTGCGGAATCGGCCATACCATATCCCGGTTGGCTTTTGCCGACCTAACCTCTACATTTACGGGTTGATTGGTTGCAGGATCTATAGCACCATAAACCTGACCGTTCATTACCTGTTCGAATATTTCCCATCTACGGATATCGTAATAACGCACACCTTCAAAAGCCAGTTCTACCCGGCGCTCTCTCCGCACCAACTCCCGCAGTTTTTCCTGAGTATTGTATACCGCCGTGTTAACATTAGGCATACCCGCCCTATTCCTGATTTCATTGAGGTATTTAACCACATCGGGATTACTATAATCATTAAGTTCTACCAGACACTCCACATAGTTTAACAATACTTCAGCGTAACGCATAATCATATAATCCAAAGTTCTTGTGCCTGTTTTATCCTTCGGATCGAGGTATTTATTTATCCAATAGCCTGTTGCCGTAGAGTTCTGATCTCCCAATTTATCAAGACCAGCTTCAAAAGGTTTTAGCACCACGCCAGTATAAGTACTACCGGGCAGGATAACGGAAGCGATAAGTCTAGGATCCCGGTTGTTTTTATAATTTGGCTCCTTGGTGTATATAGCCAATGAATCGGGACCAAGTTCCGCCAAAGTTTTTCCTTGTTTAGTTTCATAGGCGTTAACCATTGATGCTGTTGGCGATACCACAGTTTTTCCACCTGTACCCTGAGGCGCAAAGGTATTCCATTGGTTACCTCCACTGGTAATTTCCCTAAAAAAGATACGTTCGTTGTTAATCTCACCAGTATAAAGGAACAGGTCTGCATAACTGGTTTTTATCGTGGTACTTTTACGCAAACTGTAATCTCCCATATCGATAATCTTTTTAGCCGCATTTTTGGCCCGTTCATAATCCTTGTTATATAATGCAAATTTAGAAATCAAGCCCCAACAAGTAGCAGCCGACATACGTTTAAGATCCACATTATCTATATATTTATTGGGAAGAGCACCGCTGTTTGCGCATTCAGTAAGTTCGGAAATTACAAAGTCGTAGACTTCTTTTGCAGTACTCCTCGGAAGATAACTTCCAGCAGGGGTTACCGATTGTTTCATGATGGTAATTCCGCCAAAAAACATCGATAGCTCCATATGGTAGTAAGCTCTTAAAGCCCTGGCTTCTGCCAGATACTGATTTTTTAGTTTTTCAACTGGCATATAAGCCCTATCAATATTTTCCAAAAAGCGGTTTGCTCTCCTTATATCGCGGTAATCGTCATCCCAGATTCCTGTTCCCACACCCCAATTGGCACCTTGAAGGCCTTTTACATAAGATTCGTAATCGCCACGAAGGCTCTGTCTGGCTACAGCATTATCGCTTAGTGCATCTAAAAACATCAATTGCCTGCCAGATGATCCGTCTGGAATTCCGGCATAGATTGAGTTTAGTGCAGCAGTGATGTTTGCTTCGGTATTCCACCAGGTTTCGTCATCCACATCTGTCGGGTTGTCGTGCGTCAGGAATTTTTCGCATCCGCTGAAAATGATCAGCAGAAGAGAGAAGAATAAATAATATATCTTTTTCATGTCCTTTAAAGGTTAGAATTTAATGCTAAGTCCAATAGTATAAAGTTTTACCAGTCCATAGGTCCATTGGTATCCCCTGCTCTCCGGATCGGTAATCTTAACAGAAGTGAAGGTGAACGGGTTCTGGGCATTGAAATAAGCCCTTATGGAATTTACGCCTAGCTTTTTTACAAGCGGCGCCTGAAAACTGTAGCCAAGCTGAAGGTATTTCACCCTTAGGTAAGAACCGTTCTGGAACCAGAAATCGGAAGATACCTTGTTGTTGGCCGGTGCAATATTCAGCCTAGGGAAACGGGCGTCTGTATGCTGTGGTGTCCAGTAATTATCAGCATAATAAGTTGTTGGCACCCCTCCATCGGCGCTAAAGTCGAATGGATAGGCAAACATACCGTATAGCACTGCATCTGATTTTCCTGTTCCCTGTACGAGCGCTTCCAGATCGAAATTCTTATAGGCAATACGGAAATTGGCAAAATAGGTAAGTTCCGGTATAGGGTTACCGATAAGCCCTTGATCGCCCAAACCTATTACCTTATCTCCGTCGATATCGAGATATCGGATATCACCTGGTTTTGAATTGGGCAGAACTGGTATTAAGGGTTTTCCAGTGGCATCAAAATCACTGGCCTGCAACAAGCCGTTTGTGCGGTAGCCAAAAATACCATTAATAGGCCCACCAACTCTTGATATTGTTGTAGTGGTAATGATATCGCCGCCTTGAAGTTTGCGAACTTCGTTTTTATTATATGATAGCCCTGGTCTGAACGAAATATTAAAATCCTGCCCAAGCCTGTCGTTGTAGTTCATTGATAACTCCCAACCGCTGTTCCTTACCTCCCCTGCATTTACAGGAACATCAGATTCGAAACCACCAACCAGGGGAAGGGTTGGGTTAAGGATGATATCCTTAGTGAGTTTATTATAATAATCGAAAGTCAATTCGAGTGTATTGTTTTTAAAAAGTCCTACATCCAGACCAAGATCGAGCATATTTACTGATTCCCAGGTAATATCCGGATTACCATAGGTTGTTTCTACCCCGCTGGAATTATTGATCAGCGTTTGATAACGGTACAAACCTATGTTATCATTACCAAGCTTACCGTATGAGGCGCGGATCTTGAAATTGTTGATCAAACTGCTTTCTTTAAGGAAGTTCTCATTGTGGAGGTTCCAGCCGAGTGCAACAGAAGGAAATACACCAAATTTATTTCCGGGACCAAACCGAGAAGAGCCATCGGTACGGATTGTTCCCTCCAGCAAGTACCTGTCTTTGTAAGAATAATTTAATTTTGCATAACCCGACATGATGGAGAATACCTCCCACGCACCGCTGTTGGTTTCTTCCTGAGAATAGCCACCAAGTGCAAATAGCCTGTGGTCACCCCAGTCAAGCGTATAATCCGCTGTTAAACCAGCATAATAGTAAGTAGTCCTTGCCATGGTGGTAGCCCGCTGCAAAGCCCACGTACGCAGCAGGTTGCCTGTAAAGTAATCGAAGTGATTAAAGTTTTCTCTGGTATCGCGTGTTACGTCGCTGTTCAGGCGAAAGCTAAACTGTCCTTTAAGGTTAAAGTTTCTGAACATCTCCCATTTGGGCTGAAGGTTAATACTGGTTTGCCCAAACTCTGCAGCCCGTTTACCGCCCACTTCTGCATAGGCCAGTGGATTTACGATATCAACATATTGACCATAGAACGTCCTTCCATCCTTTTCAGGGAATCTCGGGATAATGGTTGGCGGCACCCGGTACATATCCTCCAGAAGCCTGTTTCCGGTATTGCCGGTTGCGCTGATTCTATTGGGCTGCTGGGTATCTCTTTTGATGGCAAGCAGATCCAGGTTAACCTGAAACTTATCACTTAGCGATATGGTGGTATTTGCGCGGATATTGAAACGTTTCATATTACTTAGCGGAATAATGCCTTTCTGGTAAGTATAATTGCCGGTAAGGGCAAAACGGGCGATACTACTTCCTCCACTGAGCGATAGTGAGCTACTTGTAATGGGCGCTGCATCATCGATCAACATATCCAACCAATTGGTATTGGCAAAAGCCTTTCCGTTATTGGTTACCGGATCCATCCCATTTCGGGTGTTATCAATCTGTTCTTGAGTAAAAGGTAATGCATTGGTGGGATTGTTATTGTAACTAGCCTCATTATACATGCGCATATAAGTAGGCGCATCAACCGTGGCTGGTAGCGCTGAGGCATGTTGTACGCCATAATAACCATCATAAACTAAGGATACTTTTCCGGGTACACCACGTTTGGTAGTCACCACGATTACCCCGTTCGCGCCACGAGAACCATAGCTGGATGCAGCAGCAGCATCTTTAAGCACCGTAACACTCTCAACAGTAACCGGATCGATATGGTTCATATCCATCGGTATACCATCTACAAGCACCAATGGATCGGAATTGCCTAATGTACTTATTCCCCTGATTTTGATCGCCGCAGCATCTCCTCCCGGAAGGCCAGATGATTGGGTTACGTTTATCCCTGTAACCCCGCCCTGTAACGATTGTGAGAGCGTGGTGATGGGTTTCCCCTCAATATTCGATTTAACATTTAATGAAGCAATGGAGCTGGCAATATGTTTTTTCTGCTGCTCGTTAAGACCAACCACTACCACTTCGTTTAGGGCAGAAACATTTTCCTTTAGCGATAAGTTAAGACTTCGATCTGCCTTTACCACAGTATATTCAAAACTAGAAAAGCTAACCATTGAAAAGACCAAAACATCTCCTTTTTTGGCCTTTATGGTAAAATATCCATCTCCATCGGTGCTCGTTCCAATAGTAGAGCCCTTTATCCGGATACTTACCCCGGGTAATACCCCTGGTGGTTCGTGGGTATCGTATACCCGCCCCCGTAAGGTGAGCAGGCTATCTTGAGCTACACTTTCGCTTCTTTCTTTTGAGAGGATAACTACCTGTCTGCCAGCTATGGCATAAGTTAGGCCGCTATCTCTTAGGGCAAGGTCGAGGATTTCTTTTAAGGTCTTGTTGTTCAGCTTCAGGTTAAGTTCTTCGTATCTGTTGAGTTTGATGAAATCGTCTTTATAAATAATCTGATAATTGCTCTGCTTCTGTATCTGCTGAAATAACTGTGGCAGATTGCCCTTAAGGAGGTCTATATCCATCTTTTCCTGGGCACTGGTACTCGCATAAGCGCTCATCATTCCTATCCATAATAAAACCATCGTTACTTTCATAGTTCTTATTATTTTAGTTTTGAGCCTGAAATAGCGTGCATGAGGTTCACATACATGAAGTTTTTTCATATTTTTGTTAATGAGTTAAATAATAGCTTGAATTGGTTATTGTTTGAAGGAGATGTTGCCGCATCTCCTTTTTTTTTATCAAGTTGGTTAGCGTTTTTTCAGTTCCAACCTCCTTTCTCTATCATTGTAGGTATATGGTGTACCTAAACATAAGGTTTGTATCACATCAGCCACGCTGCGCTGCAGGTCGAGTCTTCCAGAGAATCGCTCTCCAGAAAGGTCCAATGCGCCTGTGCTGATTTCGATATGGTAATATCTGGCTATGCGTTGTATAATTTCATTAAGTGGTTCGCTCTGCATATCCACATAACCTGCTTTCCAGGCTTCGAATTCGGTAGTTTTAACCTGCGAAATGTGAAGATTATTACCTTTAGCATCGATACTGATCTGCTGCCCAGGTACCAGTTTCTTTTCTACCCTGTTTAGCCAGCTGCCTGTAGAAAAGGCGATACTGCCCTGAACCAATACAGCATAATTCTGATTGCTTTTAGTATCGGAACTCACATAAAATTCTGTTCCCAAAACCTTTATTTCCATATTTTTTGCCCTTACAAAGAAAGGATGTAGTTTATCGTGGCTAACATCAAAATAACCTTCACCCTCCAGATATACTTCTCTGGTATCGCCTTGAAAGGTAATCGGGTAGATTAGTTTTGAGCCTGAGTTTAACCATACTTTTGTGCCATCGGGAAGACTAATGGCAGAACGCCTGCCCTCGCCAACCACCACTGTGTTATAATCGTTTGTAGTAATGATATCATCGTGCAAGGATATATCGGTAACTTTACCCGTTTTAGCTTTTGAGCGTTCTATTATCTGATCAGGACTTTTTTTATTCAGGTTCTGCGCCGCAAATTCCATCAGTTTATGAGTGGGGGTATTTTTGCTGTATTGCCAAAATCCTACTCCAAACGCGACCAACAGCACTGCGGCTGCCTGTAAATACGGTTTAAGTGAGAATCTTTTAGTCTTAAGTGTGGTACTTTCCGCTATTTTCTCCCAAAGCGCTGCCGCTTCCAATGGTTCCAGTTTTTCCTGCCCTGCACTTTTAACTGTTATCTTAATCTCATCTGCCAGTTCGCGTTCACTATCGGAAATGTGGTTCTCTTCTCCCTGGGGTATACGCCCTGAAAGTAAATCTTCGGCCCTGTACCTGTTCTTCGAATCCATGTATATGCTATATAATAAACAACAGAGTGATGAATCGGAATTTTATAGACGATAAATTGAAAATATTTTCAAAAAGGTACCTGAAAGGCCCTAGGCGAGTATTTTATAGATATGGCTTACTACCATACGCTCGCGTAACTGCTTTATTCCGCGATACACCAAAGTTCTACAGGTCTCTAAAGAAACATTCATAATAGCTGAAATCTCTTCATAATCCAGTTCTGAATTGAACCTAAGGTAAAGTGCTTCCTTTTGTCTGCTAGGGAGCAGTTCAAGCTGCCTGCTGAGTTTTCCCAATAGCTCCGATTGGCGCTCATCGTTTATTATCTGCTCTTCCGTGCTACCAGATAACAAGAAAGGGATTTCAAAATGCTGGTTAATTTCGGCTGCTTTCTTTTTTAGCACTAAACATATCTTCCGTTTAAGCGAGGTGAAAAGATAGGATTTTACATTTACCTCTACAGCAAGTGTGCGGTGGTACTTAAAGAGATCGACAAAGAGGTCTTGTATTGCATCCTTTACCAGTTCGGTATCTGTGGTAAACCTGAGTCCGAAAGAATAAAGCATATCAGCAAATTCCGTATACAACAGTTTCATAGCGCCATCGTCGCCGTTAATAAATGATGTCCATAAATCTCTATACGCCTCTTTCGACATCGTTTGCTGTTTTTTCAGGTATATACATCCGGCCGATATACCAAGGATTTGAACGTTATGTCAATATTAAGAAAAAAAATTTAGACCGGGATGTTTAAGCCGCAACCTACATTATCCGTTTAAATTTAAGGGCAAGCCAGGATTAACATTTTGTTAAACTCCGAAATGAAGCCTCTTGCGCACTTCAAGTTAACCTAAACATAAAACCTTTTAAACAGGTAAAGCGTTTATTTTTAGATAACTTAGATCATAACTAAATATAAGCATATGAATACACAGGAAGTAGCTGACAAATTGGTGCAGCTTTGCCGTGAAGGCAAACACGAACAAGCCATTGATGAACTTTACGGTGACAATGTTGTAAGCAAAGAGCCAAAAGGCTCGCCAATGGAATTGACAGAAGGCAAAGATGCTGTTAAAAAGAAAACCATACAATGGGAAGAAAGTGTTGAAGCGATACATAGCTCTTCGTGCTCAGAGCCAATTGTAGCAGACAATCATTTTGCTATTGTAATGAACATTGATGCCACTTATAAAGCCCATGGAAGAATGGCTATGAGTGAAATCTGTGTTTATGAGGTTAAAGACGGAAAAATCGTAGCCGACGAGTTTTTCTATCGCATGGGTTAAAATATAAAAAGCCCCGATATCCATCTGGGCTTTTATAATCAACTAACCTAAACTTATAAATACTAACCAAATATTTATACCGCAAAACTAATGACCGATTATTAACTCAATGTTAAATATTTATCACTTGTTATCTGAAATTGGTTACAGCGGATTAGCTCTTTAAATCGTAAAACACCGCTTATCGGGAAAAAATCAGAATCAAATTTGCCTTGGCTGTTCTGTGAAGGAAAATGTTTTATTATCTTTAAATTAATGAGCGATTTCTAACCATAAAACGTATAAAATTAATGACCATACCCAATCTGCAAGACCTTTCAAAAAAACATCAACTCATTTCCGATCTATTTAAATGGCCAACCAAAGCTTCTGAGTGGGAACAATATAAGCTCAGCAACGAGCAACTTGATTTTTTTAAGACGTTTGGATACGTTAGCGATATAAAGTTATTGGAGGAATGGCAAGTTGAGCGGTTGAACAAAGAATTAGCAGAAATTATAGATCCTGCACACCCGTTAAATGGGCTGTTTCATGAGTTTCACAGCAATGAATCTGCAGATCCTAATTCAGTTTTATTTCATGCTTTAGGCGCCTGGCGAATTACAGAAGGCTTTCATGATGTAATATGGAATCCCGCTTTTGCGATGGCGGCCAGTCAGATTTTAGGTAATAAAGGCGTACGTTTCTGGCACGATCAATTGTTCTGTAAACCAGCAAAACACGGAGGCGTTGTAGCCTGGCACCAGGATTATTCTTATTGGACACGCACCGGTCCCATGCAACATTTAACCTGTTGGGTTGGATTAGATGATGCAACTACCGAAAACGGTTGTTTATATTATGTACCTAAAAGTCATAACTGGGGCTTGTTGGATAAACCAGATTTAGCCGGGGATATGGAAGGCTTAATGCAGTATTTAACGGGAGAGCAGAAAGCAGAATTTAATCCAATCCCAATCGAACTTAAAAAGGGATATGCTACGTTTCACCATCCATTAATGGTTCATGGCTCGTTCCAAAATAAATCACCACGTTCAAGAAGCGCTTTCGTTTTAAATGTATTTACTGACGGTACCGAATCGAATACCAACGAAGCCTTACTTAAAGGAGTAGAACCTATTGGTGCAGGCCATAAAATGGAAGGGCAGTTTTTTCCGCTGATATTTTCTCCTGATAGCTTGGTTTAATTGAACAGGTACTTTTTTACTCAATGCTTGACAAGAAGTAATTTATGAGCTGATCAATTAACCTGCAACACCTTGCTGCCCTTACTTTCTATCCCCAGAGCATTTACCGTTTTTAACTGGTACATATTTAGCTCGCCGGCAAGGTAGTTTTTTGTAACAACCGTATCCTGATCTGATGGGATTGTTTCTATCAGATCAAACCCTTTTCCGTTCCATTTATATAGTTTATACGTTCTTACCTGTACATTTTCAGGCTTCAGCCATTTAATTTTCAAGGTATGATCAATAACTGCGGCTTTTAAATATTTTGGACCAAATTCTCTTTCAAAAGCATTGGTATAAGTATAAGCGATGCTTGGCGCGCTCTGTTTGCTCCCATTTACTGCCCTTACCTGGTAAGTATCACCGTTTTTTGGTCTTGGTATGGCTACATAGTTCATGTTGGAGGTAACCACACCATCTGCCAAAGCCTTAAATACCACGCTACCCGCATTTTTTATAAAAACCGCATAACCGGCAATTTCATTTTGCCGCAAACTATCAACCTGCCAAACCAGATTATAAGTGGTATCATTTGTAGTAACAACCTGTAAACGCTGTGGTGGCGAAAGCGCGGGAACGCTTCTGCTGAACGCAACGGTAACGGTATCAGAAGGTTTACTTTTATCAAAAGAATTACTTTCCGCCACAATAGTATACTGGTACATTTCATGATTAACCAAAGTGCTCGCACTATCTGTCCACTGATATTTATCAGTACTATTTTTCATAATTTTAGCCGAGGCCAGTAAAAAAGTATCTTGTTTGCCCGACCTTTTCAGAATGTAAAATCCATTGGCTTTATCGTCTTGATTTTCCCAGCTTAAAGCAATCTTTTCCCTTACCTGCACTGCTTTTACATTGTTTACACTTAAAGGTACAATAGCAAACTGCGGAACAACATGGGCTACAGCAGCATAATATATTTTACCATTGATCACATTTTCCATGGCCAGACGATAAAAATAGGGTTCGTTGGCATCAGAAACCCGGTCTACAAAAATACTATCCGTTTGGTTTAAGGTAGCTACTGGTGCAAATGTGCCATCCTGCTTACGGCTACGTTCAATGATGATACTATTGAGCAGGTAATTATTGGCTATTTTCCAGTTCAGGTTTATATTTTTAGTGCCTTTTATATTTTTTGCATCAAAATCAACAGCCACAGGTATTTCGTCGGGAGCAAATGCATAAACGAAAGCTTTTTCTTCCCTTAATAGCGTTTGCGCCGCACTGATTTGCAAACGGTATTGATAAATTCCGGGATATTTCCGGAGTGTGGTGTCTACATATAAAAATTTGGCATTTACGGCCACCTTTAGGTTTTGTTTTACTAACACCTCAGCGCCTTGTCTCCCTGTCCGGTAAATGGCCAGGGAGAGACTGTCCGTACCATTAAGAGCTGGCAACTGATAGCTAAGGAGAATATCTCCACCATCATATTTTGCCAATAATTTGGTATTTTGCTGTGCAAATATCAGGTCAGAAGCCCAGCAGCACAATAATATCGCAATAAGTATAGCTTTCATAGAAATATTTTTTTTAGTTGAGTTTTACCGAAGGACTGAATCCACCGCCTGGCGGTTTGTCTAATCTAAGCAACAGGCCCAATTCTTTAGATCCTACACAATAAACGAGTCCGCCCTTAACGGCAAACTGCAGGTAACCGCCCAGGCCACCGTCATAAGTAAGGCCAAATTCGCCACTCGCGCTACCAGTCAAACCTATTTTACATACATCAAAATTGTACAGACAAGAGGCATTCGCAATTGCTTTCCCTCCTATGGTTACACCGCTTTTTAAGTTTGCCATAATGCGCATGTCTATCCCGGCAGAAAAATCGAAAGTTGGAACAAATCCACTTAGGCCAGGAATATCATCCAAACTAGGTCCAGGCAACTTTGGCAGATCGGCTTTGCCAAGCGATTTCATTACGTTTACATAAACACCTGTTAAACCCTGCTCCAAATCGGGTAATTGATTGTAAAGTGTTACATTCAATAGATCCTGTTTCATATAACCTGGCAGCGGACCAGTGTAAAAGCCAATGGCGACACCGCTTTTAAAACCTTTCAGAATAGGAAGCGGTGTAAACGAAGCATTAGAAATTGCACCACAAAGGATAAAGCCGCTGCCATCTATCTGCATATTAACCTTACCATCATGAAGATTAACAGGCCCTACAGGAATATTTAGACCTGAAAATTGTAATGAACCTGCTAATATTTTTTTATCAAAGTCGAAAGAGATATCCAGCCCACCGAAAGGTGTTTGAACACCTTCTACTTTGATTTGTTTGCTCGATTTTTTATCATTGTCTATCGATCCGTTAACAATAAAATCGATCTCATCTTGCCCTTTTACCAGGATTTCTTTGCCATCAGCTAAAAAGTTTTCAGGTTTAGCGGTAAATCTTACCAGACTCCAGGCATTGCCCTCAACTTTATTCCCTCCATTTAAAACCGTCATATACCGGTTTGCACTGTTGCCCATTTTTATTTTGTCTTTGGGAAGGATATCCATTTGTGTACCTGTGCCTGTTTTGGTAATTGTTCCATGTAAGGTTATGGCATCAGCTAATGTATTTTTGTAGATCAGCAGATCGCCTGTAGCTTTAAATACACCATTCGACAGCGTAAAACTGGTTCCATTGAATTTTACTTTACCGGGCATCTCCACATCAGTCTGCAGTTTTTCGGTTACCTGCTGTATGCTGCCGTTTTGATCTTTATAATACCTAAACCTACCCGTAACATTATTATTTGCCCCGGGCATATCCAAGCTGGTATTACCAACAAGTGTAAAATAATCCTTGCCCACCTCTATACCGCTAATTGTCTGCGAGATCACATTAAAAAACGGATGTTTAACAGGTGTTACATTTACGGTGCTATGTATGCCATCGCTATAGGCACTCATGATCTCGATATCTATTTTATCCAATGCCGAAATACCAGGGATATTTGCAATGTAAGCCACCCGCTGGTAATTACCACCCGACAGATTTACCCTGTAATGCGGTTTCTGATCAAAAGGTGCTGCAGCATCGTAATTTAAGGTCATTTTTGCGCCTCCTACCAATTTTAATGGCGTAACGTTACCGAGGGTTAAAACTTCGTTACCGCTAAGGTTATTCGTACTCAAATCTATGGCAGTTGGCATAATCAACATTTCATTCAGCGGAACATTCGGAAGATCGGTTTGTAACTGCCCGCCAATAATTTTGAAACCACCTTTATTCAATTCGTACTGTAACCCTTTGCCCCTGATGGTCCATTTTTCTAAAGGAATGGTTATATCTCCAACATAATCCTGCCAAGCAATGTTCTTTTGGGATACCTGTACTGAACCGGCGTGTAGGCTACTTATACCCACTAAAGGAATTTGCATTTTAATAGCGGTATTTATAGCAAAACCATCACTATTTACATACGATCCCTTGAGCATGGTAGCTTCAAAATCATGAACCTTAAAGCTGCTTACCCCATATAATGCTTTCAGACTATATTTCGAAAGTGGTGTAAAGCTATTAACTGCGCCCAGAACATCTATCGGGGTAGATGGAAGTGCCTGACTAGAAAACTGGCCTTTATCATGATCGAACAAAAATCTGCCGTTGTAACTGTAGCTAAAGTTAAAGGATGCGAGTTCGGAGGTTACAAAACCGTTTAACACACCCAAACCATTTTTGCCTTTAATAATCTTTAACAACGGATATTGAAAAAACTGATCACTACCCAATACCTCACAAGAGAATTTATTAAAGGCCATAATTTTAAAGGCATTAGTTTGTACAGCAATCTCATTGGTTGTGGGCGCAAATACATAATTGGGCGTACCATTTGGATTTGTTTTTTTATCGACGTATACCTGCAAATTTTTAAAAGGTAAACGTGCATTGCTTAAAGCAGTTTTAAACGTAGCATTATCAGGTATTTTAACAAATGCACCACTGATTTTTAAGGCAAAAGGTGTCGAACCTTCTTCTACACTATTCACCTCTATCGGGATTCCCCAGATTTCGGCCTTCATGTTCAGGCTTGTTAGTTTAAAAACAACATTACTCACCGTATTAGGTCCGATGCCATAACCAAAAAGCACTGTCTGTTTTTGACTCTGATAACCATCATCACCACTTTTTACAGCATATACATCTATTGGACTCTGGAAATTGAGACCTGAGTTATAATCAAAAAACATCGATTGGTTAACCGCACCCGGAAGTATATAGTAACCCTTTTCATCAGTAAAGGTCTCATTTTGTACCTGACCATCCTGGTTGGTACCACTTATGGTGTATACGCGTGCGTTTTTGATAGGTTTATTTGTTTTTTCATCAAGCACATAACCCACAATGGTTTTTGCCCGTACCAGTTGTATAGGGATTACCTCCGATGTTTTGCTGATCGGTATATTTTTGTAACTATCATACGTAACATAGCCATATGCAACAACACGGATGTGGAATTCGTTATCGGGGCTTGCCACCGCTATTTCATTGGTTAACCCGGTTTTACTATCGCTTGGATAACAAACATTCAAACTCTGACCAACGGAGGTACAGCTTTCGGCAACAGGATTGTTGTTTTCATCCACTATCCTAAACCGTACACGGTGCAGTTTTTCTTTCACTACGATTTTTCCGGTAGGATCGTTTACATTGCTAACCAGCGTATAATCTCCCGTGTTGATATTGTTACGGAGTGCTTCAGGGAAATAATTGTCGACAACAGGTACAACCTCTATCAGGGTAAAGTTACCGCTTGCGGTATTTTTAATATCAAACCATCCATTATCTGCGGTTTTTATAAACGGGCCGCCAGCAATGCGAATATTACAAACAACAGGTTCTCCTTTTTCATTAACCACATGCCCCACCAGTTCTCCACCACCCTTCATGTATTGCTCAACCTGGGCGGGAAAACGCTCCCCAAAAGACAATTTCTGTTTGCTTGAAATGGTTAAACTGGCATAACCGGGTTTTGAAATGACAATGCTTCGCAATGGCCCGATCACTTTGGTTAAATTACCCTGCTTTTCCGTTGTTATGGCTAAGTCTTTTAAATGCAGGTAACCATTTACATCTGTTTTATATTCTTTTGAACTCGGAAAAATAGATTTATCTGTGGCATATTCATAAACAGTAACCGTGGCATTGGCAATTGCTTTAGGCATATTATTCTGCATGGTCATAGCCCTAAGGTAGATTTCTGGGTTTTTGGGTGAAATAACAACTTCACGTACCATAGACCCAATTTTATTCACCGAACTTCTTTTGCTCAGTTTATAATTTACCTCATGATGAGGGCAATTGTTGCAGGCATCATTTTTGATCAGCTTGGTTTGGGTTTCGTAAGCAAAATTGCCTTCCAGTTTACTTTCAAGAGCCAAAGTATACTTTTGATCGGATGCTTTGATATTATAATAATCATTGGTGAGCAGCCTTTTAAATACGATTTGGCCATTTGCATCTGTTTTACCTAAATCCAATACGGTTGCGGGCTGACCCAAAATATTAGCCTCCAGGCCTTTATACACTTCTATATTCGATTCTACAGGATATGATGGTTCCGTTCTATAGTCGCTTTTAAGCACAGCTAATTGTACCGGATAGCCGGCAACCACTGCCCCTGGCTGCAATGCCTGATCAGCAATTTTTTCATCAGTCCTTACCGTTACTTTTAAATTGTACGAATCTGCAAATACGACCTCGTCTGGCAGGCGAATGGTTTTGCCATTCTGTGGAAATATAATCACATCAGAATTGGTATATTTATCTTCCCCCATTGCAATACGGAGCGCCCCGAATTCAACCGATTTGTCTACTTTTTCAATCAGACCGGTTTTCATATTGTTAAAAAAAGAAACCGAAAAATTACCGTTTTCATCTGTAGTACCAGTTACCAATACCTTATCTGGTTTTTTTTCAGGATCGACATAATTAGATGTACCTACAGGCGTAGTAAAGGGGGCATTTTCGCTATCGTAACTTTTTAACTCGCTATATTGTGTTGGTGCTTTCGTAGCGGATGTAAACAGTGCATACACCAATTTTATGGCCGTGTTTTTTACTGGTCTGGTTTCATTGTCCTGATTGTACATTCCGTTGCAAATAAAATCGGGCAAGGGTGCATCGTTGGGTACAAGCGAACTAAAGTTTCCTATTTTTTTAGTCACATATGCTGGTGGAAAATTAAAACTAGTGTTATTAGGCTGTTCATTTTCTTTTTTATAACGATATAACAATCTGCCTGTTATGGTAACCATATTATCTACTACAGGAGGTAATTTTGGTGCGCCATTATATTTAAAGAATACAATTTCACTGTTACCAAAATTAGTGAAGTTAATATTTTTGCCATATGCATCTACCCCTTTTGCAGTAACCTGGATGGCATAGGTGGCATCGGGTTCTAAGGTTGCTTTTCCTGATACACCCGTTATTTCTTTATTGGAATTATCGAATGGTAGTTTACCGGCTGCCGGAAGTGCTTTTAGGGTATAAGCTGTTGTATTAATCTCATCATTTACTATCAGTCCGGAATTGGTGGCTAAAGCATTTTCTGCATTATCATTAGCCCCAACCTTAGCAATCTTGATCGTATATTTGATCTGCGCATTATTTGCAATCGAGCCATTCCAACTAATATCTATGTTGGGTTGGTTCAAAACATTATAGGCATTGCGTACCTCTGTAAATTCTACTTTGCTTTGAGGTGAAGTAATTACAGGCGCAGCCAAAGTAAGCTGTGGTACCGCATAAGTAAAAACATTAGCCTGACTCGTACCGTTATTTTTAAAGACAGTTTTACCCATCGGATCGAAAGCTTTTATGCGCCAGGCGTAACTTTTACCGGTTTTTAATGGAGGGTCTGACGGAGATAAGGTGTATGACAAGCTGTTCATCGTCTTGTTGATCAACGGGAAAGATGCTGAATTTAAGACCTGGTTTGGATTTGAGCTGGCCAATGGCATTTCGGCAACCTGCAGGGTGTATTGTGTACCCATTGGTATAAAACCCGCATTTATCCAATTAAAAACCAGGCTTTGCGGATTAGTAGCAAATAACGTTAAATTGCTCAAAGGATTAATTAATACTGGCGCATCTGGGTAAGCGATGGAAATGTTTGTACAGCCTAAAGGCGCAGTGGCCGAAATGACCTGATTGGTATTCATATCAACCGCCTGGATACAGAAAACATAATTTCCTTCGGGTAAACGTGAGGTTTGTACTAGCCTTACTTTGTCAATGCCATATACGTTTAATGAGTTCAAGTCGAAAATATCTTTTAATGCCAGCCCGTTCAGCTGTTTGGTTTCGTTTGAGTTTAAAATAACAGGTTGCAAAGGGACGTAATTCGATTTCGTGGTGATTTTTATTCCGTTATCCCCTTGCAGTTGCCCTACCAGTTTTATTCTCTTTTGTACAGCTGTTAAATTGGTTATGGTTAATAACACTTTTGATGCATTTGCCCCTGCATAATCTGCATAAAACGGCGAATATGGTGGTATAATATTCGTGTTGATACTAACACTTTGAGCCATTGTTATTTTGCAACAGAGTGATAGAGCAGCGAATAAGCACAAAATCGGTACACTTTTAAAACCTTTTATAAAATGATGGTAATTTCTCATGCTGAATGGTATTAAATTTTAAAAGGAATGTGTCAAACCAAGATTTGACCGCAATTCGTTAAATGAAGGAAGTGTAATGTCTTTCGAGTTACTTTTCAGGTAATTAAGGGATAAATTGGCTGCATCGCGTTTGCCAAGACGGTAAGAACCATTAAAGTTCGCATTGAATATATTACCTGCATCGATGTTGTTATTACGCTGGAGCTGATAACTAACAGAAGCATTGAGCCCCAGATTACCCTTGTTCAGCATTTGGTTAATACCTAAAGTTGGACCATAGAAAATGCTCTTTCCAAATGTAACTTCTGCCACTGTATAACTTAGATTAGCATTAACGCTAAACGATTTTTTTGGTAAACCCAACTGGTAAGAAAGGTTAACCGTTTTACTGTTCGATTTACTATTGGGTTTGGTTAACTCATTTAAATCTACCAGCGATTGCAGGTTCCCAACCAGCACGAAACCTTGACTTAAATACTCATCGTTAATACTATACCTCAAAACGGTACTTAGATTGTGATTGGTTCTGGCCACACGGAACATATCTATAATTGGGTTTAGTCCTCTATCCTGTGTAATTCCAAAATTGGTGTATCTTAAATCGAAGCCATAATCTGGCTTGTTAAAGGAGATGTTGGCTGCACCTATTTTCCGATTAGAACGCACTGCCTTATCGTGCAGGATATTGTCATTCTGTAACCCAAAACTTCCACCCAATTGCAATTGCCCTTTCATTAAACGGAGCATTCCTTCAACCGTATAATTTTGTACATCTGTTTCAAAATAATAAGCGCCCATACTTTTGTAATCGGGATCTACCCTGCGGTATTTAAATCTTACATCGTAGCTACTGGCACTGTAACCTATACTGGTTTGTGCAGCCATTAACAGTTGCGTTGAAGCATTGAGGGTAATCAGGTCTTTAATAAAATCAACTTTATCCAACTTTAAGTTTTTAACGGTATCTGACAATACATTTCGGGTATAGATACTGCCCGAAACATCCATATCAAAAACAAAATGTTTTAGAAAACTAAATTTTGAAGAAATGCCCAGCACCATATTTTCTGATGGGCTTAGCTCCGTAGAAACTGGCGTAGCGCTTAGAGAAGCTACGTGATCTTTGGCATTCAGAAAAATTACGTCTACATGATTGCGTTCGGTACCCCAACCTAATTTCGTACTGTATCCTGTTCTCTTGTAAGCGGCCTGTTGCGCTAAGGCTAGCGGCTGATTAAGATCTTCTTCTATCGCTTTATTAAAACGGCCGTAAACAAATCCAAACCTGAGTTTACCCGGATTAAGCTCGATACCACCCCCCAGAAAATTATGTCCCGCCAAGGTAAAAGGCGAAAATTCTAAACTCTGCCAGCCTGCATGAAAAGTAGCCCATTTGTAGGTAGGACTTATTCCATATTGGTTAAAGGGTTGGGTATAGCTTCGTTGTTGATCGCTAACTACAACAGAAAATGGAAACGATACACCATAAACGGTTAAAGTTGGTGCTCCATTAAAAATATAAGAGAAATCCCTTTGTCTGGCCGGAATACCATTTACATTATAAGTGCCAAGTCCAAGGCCAACGGTTCCGTTAATGACAAATGGTTTAGCTTTAATTACCTGTTCTACATCTTGTGATAAAACCTTAAAGCAGCAAGCAAATAGCAATAAAAATAAGGTTAAGCGTTTCATCGATTAAGTTTTAAATGGAAATAATAATAATTAGCAGCAAGAAAACACTTGCTGTTAAAATAGTTTCATCATTTTAGTTTTATGAAATCGCTATCCTTTATGTTAAGTTTTTGCATGGTTTGCAATAGAGGGGCATTTTTATCGATGGTACTTATGATACCAGTTGAACTGGGTGGAATAAGCACTATTCTTACTTTGTCGATTTTATACAGGTTGCTTGTGGCGTGAATACCTGGGTATTGATAGAAAATTCTTACCTGTGTATTGGCTACATCAAATCTAAAGCTCGTTTTGTAGATAAAAATACCTACGTTATTAACATTATCCGCAAAATTTAATTGTTTCCACCCATAATCATATTTGGTATTTTCATCGTCTTTACCACCTGGTTTAAAAGCACGCACATAAACTACTATTGAGCCTTTAAAATTTTGTACTGGGACTGTAAAAACCGTACTGGTATCATTTACTGCCACACCTTGTTTTTGTAATACATTTGAGTTAAGATTCTCACCTTTCCAATTAAATGTAACATTATCAGCGGTTTCAAACGACATTACATTTGCATTACCGTCTGCACCTTTTAACGATGTACCTGTACCCCAAACGCCCCCGGCTTTTGGACCATAAATCGTATAATTAGTTAAATTGATATAAAAATCGCCATTATTACCAAGTGTATTCGCTGGTACACCAGCACCACTTAAAATTGTATTTCCATTTGTACCGTTAGTACCATTGGCTCCGTTGGTTCCATTCGTACCATTAATTCCATCGGCACCTTTTAAACTGATCCCCATATCCCAGCCAAAAGAAGCTGTTTTAGGGCCATAAATCATAACAGGTAGCCTTGAAATGTAGAAATCTCCATTTTTCCCCAAATTAGGATCCGGGGCAGTTTCTCCACTATAAATAACAGTTCCATCGGCACCTGCCGGACCAGTAGGTCCCTGAGCCCCAGCTGCGCCACGCAAAAGAATAGGAACACCCCAGCCTGTATTATCCTTAGGCCCGTATAATAAATAATTGGTTTTGTCTAAATAATAGTCACCAGCTACACCAACAGTTGATCCGGGAGCGCCATTTCCGCTTAAGGTTGTACTACCATTTGTACCGTTGGTTCCATTAGCCCCATTTGTGCCGTTAGCTCCATTCGTACCATCAGTTCCGTTAGTGCCATTAGCCCCGTTTATACCATTAGTGCCTTTAAGTACAATTGGTGTACCCCAAGCCCCCGCGGTTTTTGGTCCGTATAAATTACCCGTCGTTTTATCTAAGTAATAATCTCCGTTGGCTCCTACTGTAGCAACTGGAACACCCGCACCACTATAAATAATGCTGCCATCTTTACCGGCAGCGCCTGTTGGGCCTTGTGCACCATCAGCACCACGCAATAAAATCGGGATGCTCCAGCCTGTGGCTGTTTTTGGTCCGTATAGTTGATAATTGGTTTTATCCAGATAATAATCTCCAATTATACCAGCCGATGAAGATGGAATGCCATTTCCACTCAAGGTGGTGCTGCCATTCGTTCCATTTGTACCATTAACGCCATTTGTACCGTTAGCACCATTGGTTCCGTTGGTGCCATTCGCACCCGCTATACCCATTAAAGTAATTGGTGTTCCCCAGCCAGCAGCTATTTTTGGCCCGTAAAGGTTTCCTGTTGCCCGGTCTAAATAATAATCGCCATTTGCGCCAAGCACTGCCGGAGGTGTGCCTGTTCCACTATAAATGATGCTGCCATCTTTGCCTGCAGCGCCTACCGGGCCAGCATTTCCTGCCACTCCTTGTGGTCCGGCTGGCCCTTCTGGCCCTTCTAATCCAGTTTCAGAACACGAATTAAATAAGATAGCAATAAGGCAGATGATTAAGAAAGCGTAAAAATTTTTCATATGGGTAATTTTTGATTGATTGAAGATATTGCCCTATACACAACAATTTGGAACCTAATCGATGAACGGAACGAAATAATCGGTAAAGGGTTTACCTGGCATTTGTAATCCACACGATCACAGATCAAATTTATCCCAGAATGAGGTTTGACACATAGTACAAACACGACAACCTCAAGCAAATGCATGTTATTTAAAGAGAAGTGTAAAATTCTGATATAAATGCTTAACTTGGATATTGTAAATATTATCCTTAACCTCTCACCTTAAAAGGTCAAAATATTATGGGTTTTACCTATTTTATGCCTGAACCAAGTCTGCAACAATATGTCGAGCGCATTATTGTTATAGACCTCAATTTCAACGAAGATTTCATTAAAGAGATTACAATCGTTCCCGATTACAGGTCTTGCTTATGTTTTATACTCGAAGACAAAATCAGCGCTTATGAAAACGGGCAATTGGTGGAAAGAGAAAACGTGATTCTGGCCAGCTTCCATTTATTTTCTACGATCATGAATCTGGGCAAAAACCACCGGGCGGTATGTGTGCAATTTAAGCCTATCGGCTGGAACAGTTTGATGGAAAATGTACCTCAGAATGAAGTGCTGAACACCTGTTATGATGCAAAATTATTTTTAGGAAACTACGCAGCTATATTATGCGAACAGTTAGCAGAAGCAAGCTCGGCCCCTATGCAAAACCAGATCATTCAATCCTTTCTTAAGGAAAAACTGAACAGCTTACCTACGGCATCTCCCTTTGATCGGGCAATTGATGTTTTTATCCGATCGGGCGGTAACCTGACCATAGAACAAACGGCCTCTCTCGCCTGTTTAAGCCTGCGGCAGTTTGAGAGGCACTGTAACCATAAAATCGGCGTTTCACCGCGCATGTTTGGGCGTTTAATTAGATTTTCTAACACCTATAAACTTAAAGAACAACATCCAAGCCTATCGTGGAACAAGATCGCATTTCACTGTGGCTATTTTGATCACATGCACCTCATCCGCGACTTTAAACAGTTTTCGGGTACCATACCTACTATTACGGAAGATGAAGACCATTTTAGGTCATTCCCTTACGAAAGCCATAAAAACAACCTTTCAATCAACCCTTTCTAGTTTTAAAAAACCAGGGTAATTTCGGTGCCATTTTCGATACCGCTGCTGATGTTAAATGCTGCATTAATTTTTAGGGAAAGCTCCTTAACAATCAATAACCCATAACCAGATGATTTGCTTTTTACCTGCTTATTATCTATTAACGCCTGGATCTGATCAGCTGGAATTACCTCACCTTGATTAATTACAGCGATATAAATCTGGCTATTTTGATTTAAACCCGCTTTTAAATAAATTGTTGTTTGGTTAAAAGCATGATTGATTGCATTCTGTACCAAATTGCGTAAAATAATCAGCAATAAATTTTGATCACTGCTTAAGCTATCTATCCGTTTAATTTCTGTGATTAGCTTTATCTCTTTGGCATCGGCCTGATTTTGCATCAATAAGACGGTATCGCTGAACAATTGGGCCAAATCAACCTCGTCAATGTCGAGCTCAAAATTTTCCATCTGACTTTTAGACCAGAGTAATAAATCTTCCATTGTTTCTAAGAGGTTTTTCGAAGATGTTATTAATTTATGTCGGTGTTGGTCCCGCTCTTCTTCAGAGACCTGTATATCATTTTTTTGTTGGAGCTTTAAAAAAGTGAATAGCTGGCTTACGGGACTCCGTAAATCGTGAGAAATAATACCAAATAATTTTGTTTTGGTTAAATTGGATTCATTGAGTTTTTTATTTAGAATATCTAATTCTCGGTTTTTTTGATCTAAAATATTGGCCGATTGCTTTTTGTTCCTGTAAATGGCATATAATAACACTGCAACCAAACCTGATAGTAAAAGACCCGATATGAGCCACCATTTTTGTTTTTTGGCAAATAGCAGTTGTTCGTTCTGAATATTGATCAATTGCTTCTTTTCTTTATTTTGATATTTTTCTTCAGCCTCAGCAAATATTTTTTTGGTATCACTTGCAGTTAAAGAATCTTTAACCAAGCTTAGCTTTTTGCTGTAGGCATATGCTTGCTCCCAATTGCCTAAACCTGCATAACAATTTGCTATGTTTTCTATCGTGAGGATGCGCATATCCTGATAGTTCCAGGCAAGCGCCAACGGTTCGGCTTTTTTAAAATAAGGCAATGCTTTTGTATATTCTTTTAAGGCCAGGTATACTTTTCCATTCACGTAATTTAATTGCGCTTTATAAAAATCAAAGGCCCAGATTTCACCTATTGTATTGGCATGTGTAGTGTATTTTAAGGCCGCTTTGTTTTTACCAAACTTGATGAAGCCCTGCGCAAAGTACATGTCAGCATCTAAACAGTTGTTCCATAACTCGGCATTACTGTATTTTTTGCAAATATTTAATAGGCTATCATAGTATAGTTCTGCCTTACTCATTTTCTTTGCGACCATTAGATTTTTGGCGGTATACATATAATAATAGCTTAGTAAAACCTTATTTTTAACTAAATAGTTGCGCATTTCCTCCAAATAAACCTGCTGTTTAGCCTCCTGATCCATATTACCATAACTTCTTGAAACAATAACTGCAGCCTCTGCTACTTCATCCGAACTTATTTTTTTCAACTGGTATAATTCCTTATAATTTGAAAATGCGTTTAAGGCATATTGAAGTGCTTTTCCGTCGTTGCCGGTCAATTTATAATACCTCGAAAGAAATAAGAGGGCAACTGCCATAGCATATTTATCTTTTTTGCTATCAACCACCGTTTGCAAAACTTTTGCAATAGAATCCCTCCGGGCTTTGCCTGATTTCTTTTCCGGATTGCAAAGCGACAAGATAGAGCCTAAAGATTGTGTAATGATTTTTGCATCGGTAACCTGCTTGGCATATTTTAGTGATTGTTCATAATTTTTGATACATGAATCAGAAGAAGCAGTACTTGATTCGGTTAAAAGACCTTTGTAAAACCAGAAACGGCTCAAATGCTTCGCATCGCTTTTGGGGGTAATTTTAAATGCTGTAGTTAGGGTTATTCCGAGTAATTTATTATCTCCCGCCAAATAAACAGAATCGCACGAAAGAAGTAATTTTTCTAAATGATCATTAATATTATTTGCCGATTTTATTTTAAGAAAGTCTGGTTGTTTTTGGGCAAATACTCCCACACAATAAAAGAAAAGAAAAAAAATAACGATGTTAAATAAGTATTTTTTCATCATTGATATCTAATGTCAACCATCAATTAAAAATTTTCTTAGCTTCCTTAACATACGTTTTACCTACCGGAATAACGCTTGCCCCCATATCAATACTTTTTAAGCTCGTACCCTGAATTTTATTAATAGAAACCACATAGCTTCGATGAATACGGATAAATTTCCCACTAGGCAACGACTCTAGAAATGCACTCAAAGTAGTTAAAGTTAGATAGTTTTTATTTGAGGTAACAACTTTCGTATAATCGCCAAATGCCTCTAAATAAATAATCTCATTCACATTTAGTTTAACCGTAGCATAACCCTCCTTAAAGATAACATTTTCATTTTCGAATAAAATATCATACAACTCTGCCTTTTCTTTAAGAATAACAAAATCAGTTAAGCGCTTCATACACACATCAAATCGATCGCTTTCTACAGGCTTTAAAATAAAATCAAAAACTTTGAGCTGAAAACCTTCTAATGCATACTCAGGATGAGCTGAAATAATAACATTAATAGTATTGGTATTATTAATGGTTCTAATAAATTCGAGCCCATTAATATCTGGCATATCTATATCCACAAACAGAATATCTGGATGTTGCGCATTGAAAAAACTCAATGCTTCAATACAGTTGTCAAAGCTTCCAACTAATTTTAAATCTGAACACCTATCTATTTCATTTTCAACAGACTTCCTATCTAAGTCAGAATCATCGACAACAATACAAGATAACGGGACTCTCATACGATTAGCGGATTAGATGTATAAACATAGCAAAAAAATTACAGTCTGCACATCAAAAAAAACTTTGAATAAAATTACCCACAATGTTAAATTTTGCTAAGATTTTTAATGGTTGGATGGGGTAAAATGAATGATGAAACCTCAGCGTCTCGCCAAAAGAAAAAATTAATTACCTCTTGTTGATCACTTTACAACGAAACTATCAATCCGTTTGCCCTAGACGCTTTATATCACTTCAATTAAGCCTTACATTTGTAAAAAAAACAATGAACGATATTACAGATTACCCTGTGTTGGCATATGTTGTTAAGCTCATTAAAAACACCATAACCGACATTAAAATAGAATATATTGCCCCAGCTAGTGTAGAACTTAAGGACGGCAATGACACGATATACCTTCAACAGCGATTGGATGAAAATGGTAATCCTTCAACAATTTTCATTAACGATCCTAAAGATATCATCTTCAGTGAAGACCTGCTTCCCTCTTTGAAGAACCTACAGGAAGGAGCTGAAGGAAAAACAGCACAAGAGCTATTGAATGCCAGGGTGATCATCAACGAATTGGATGTAGAAACACACCTGATCTTCCATGCAGTAAAGGATCATTTTGACGAAATTAGCAACAGCTATGAATTTTCTAAGGCAATCGAAAAACAGGCAGACAAAATAAAAAGCAAATTTAAGTTCGGGAGTCATGCCTTTGAACTTACTGTGGCCAATCATGCACAGCTGATCTCCGTTACAGCAGACTTTCCATCTTCATTTGACGAGTCTATCAAAAAGACTATCGAAAATGACGCAGCTAAGGTTCAACTGGCGGTCCAAAAAATATTCAGATAAAGTAACAACAGCAGCATATTAAAGATTGAAACTAAAAGGAAATGCCCTGGCTTGTTGCTAAGGGCATTTCTCTATAAATAATACTGTTTTATTTTACGTTCTTCATCTCTGCCGGCTATTTAACAGTTATCTTCAGTTTCTGGGAAATATTATTTGATGAATTTCCAAGCTGCAGGATAAAGTCTCCAGGTTCAACGTTCCAATCCTTTTTACTTTCATCATAAAAGGCGAAATCTGACACTTTTACATCCATTTCAACAACTTTCGTTTCCCCTGGCTGCAGGAATACTTTTTCAAAGGCTTTCAGCTCTTTTACCGGGCGCGGAACGCTGCAAACAGGATCGTTCACATACAACTGAGCAACCTCAGCACCATAGCGTGCCCCTGTGTTCTTAACAGTGAATCTGACCTTGATGATTTCGTCTTTACTATAAGCCGATTTATCTGCAGAAAGAGTGCCTAAATTAAAGCTGGTGTAAGAAAGTCCGTATCCGAAGGCGTATTGAGGTACTATTTTTTTTGTATCAAACCAACGGTAACCGACCAAAATATCTTCCTTGTAATATTGGTTAATACTATCGCCGGGATAAGAAATTTTACCATAAAAGTGTGCACCGTTATCTTCCAGCTTTTTTGGAAAAGAGAATGGAAGCTTACCAGAAGGGTTTACTTCACCCGAAATAACATCAGCCAATGCAGATCCAGCCTCTGAACCAAGATACCATCCCTGAATAATGGCTGGCACCTTATCTACCCAAGGCATTGACACGGCATTGCCACTAAGCAGTACTACAGCTGTATTTTTATTTGCTTTCAATAAAGCATCAATCAGTTTATCCTGGCCAAAAGGAAGACTTAACGATTTGCGGTCGCCACCTTCACAATCCTGAAAGTGGTTTTTATTCAGTCCTCCGATAAAGAATACAACGTCGGCATCTTTAGCAACTTCGATCGCCGCATTCATCAAAGAATCAGCATTTAGCTTAGATGGTTCTTCACGTCCGTACATTGATGGCCCCGAAGCATATCCAAGACTGTATGTTATATGGTCTTTCCCATATTTAGCAATCAATCCATCCAATGGCGATTTTTCATAAGCCACCTTCAGTGATGATGATCCACCGCCGATGACCAGACTGCGATCGGCATTTTCACCGATAACAGCAATCTTTTTGAATTTACCGTTTATAACAGGAAAAAACTGTTTGTCATTCTTTAAAAGCACAATGCCTTCCTGAGCTATTTTACGGGCTGCTTCACTGTGTTCAGGAGAAACAAAACGGCCAAAGGGCCTGTTGGCGCTCATGGTGGTACGGAAAATCAAACGTAATATCCGGCGGGCTTTATCATTAAGCAAAGCAATATCGTATCTCCCCTCTTTAATGCCTTTAAGGAACGGGTTTGCCAGATAGTAATCCGAGTAAGGAAACTTTCCCTTAGTTGTTAAACCATCGGTGTAGGTACCCATTTCAAGGTCCAGCCCGTTGTTAACTGCCTGATCGGTACTATGTACACCTCCCCAGTCGCTAATCACCACGCCATCGAATTTCCAGTCTTTTTTTAAGATTTTGTTCAGAAGCAGGTCATTGTGGCAACAATGTTCGCCTCTAAACTGATTGTAAGCACCCATAATCGACCAGGCTTTTCCTTCCTGCACTGCAGCCTTAAAAGCAGGTAAATAAATTTCATACAAAGCACGGTCACTCAGATCAACATTGATGTGCCCACGCCATTCTTCCTGGTTATTCAGTGCAAAATGTTTTACGCATGCCGCTACGCCGATGGATTGAACACCCTGGATATAAGGCACTACCATACGTGAACTTAGATAAGGGTCTTCGCCCAGGTATTCAAAATTACGCCCGTTTAATGGTGTACGGTAAATATTTATTCCAGGACCTAATAACACGGTTTTATTGCGGTAACGCGCTTCTTCTCCTATTGACTTGCCATAAAGCAGCGATAATTTAGGATTAAAGGAAGCCGACAGACAGGTAAGTGCCGGAAAGGCCGTACAAGAATCGTTTGTCCAGCCGGCACCACCCCATTCATCCCACAAAACTTCCTCACGGATGCCGTGGGGCCCATCATCGGTCCAAACTTCAGGAATTCCTAAGCGTGGTACGCCTTTTGAACTAAACTTAGACTGGGCATAACAAAGCGACACTTTTTCTTCGGTCGTCATTGCTGAAAGTGCATTTTCAACCCGCTCTTCAATGGGTTTATTTATATCAAGGTAAACAGGCAGCTTTTGTTGTGCATTAACCATTAACCAGGCTCCTGTTGCTACTACAGTTAAAAATATCGATTTCATTTAATTATATTCTTTTGTGTTTAGTTTTTATCGTTTTTGCCTGAAAGATTTACTGGCTGCCTACCTGGAAAGCCAGCGAAGGGGCTGTTTTTGATTACCCCTGCTTTACCTGTTCTTTACCCTTTGTTGCTACCAAGTTAACCCCAAGCTTACCCCAGGGTTACCCCGGCGTTACCTTTTCTTTACCTAAAAGGTAAAGCCAGAGCTTGCTTTCGCAGAATGGCACCACCGCCAACGGTTATGCTGCCCTTAAGCAGGGTGCCACAAGCGGCCCAGCACTTATACTGCCTGCCACGACTTTAACGGCTCATTTTAGCTCAATAGCGGTCTTAATTAGCTTCAATTTAGCTCAATTCAGCTCAAAATGAGGTACCAATGCTGCTAATCTGCTAGGTTTGAACATGGATTTAAACAAAAATTATGACAACACATTTACTTATTAATCAAGTACTTATAGTTTCACTACCGTTCTAGCACCATTGTACTGAATAACTTTAGCCTCTTGAGTTGTATTACCGATGGCAACCACTCTAAAAATCCTTTTGGTTAACATCCCTTCGTAAGTCCCCTCGCGATTGCCGATTGTTAGCGTACCAGCAGCATGGTTATATTCAAAATTGATCGTTGAAAATGCACCCTTTTCGTAATTATAGTTGTTTCCCTCATCTTCGTATAAACTGAACTTGCCATCTTTACCTTTGTAAACCCTGATCTCAATATCATCAGCTTTCTTTTCTGATGTATATTGCATCACATCACCCACAGGTAAAATAGTACCTGCAGGAACAAAAAGAGGAATACGCTCAAGCGGTGCTTCTATATTTAACTTTTGACCGCCTTCTATCTGCTTACCGGTATAGAAATCATACCAGCGGTTTCCTGATGGGAAATAAACTTCACGGCTACGCGCTTTGTAACTATAAACAGGACAAACCATTAAGCCCGAACCTAGAAGAAACTGGTCACTCACGCCGTAAGTTTGTTTATCGGCAGTGTAATCCATTGCGAGCGATCTCATCAGGGTATAATCTTTATGATACGCCATTCCTGCCAACGAATAGATGTAAGGCATTAAGCGGTAGCGGAGCTCATCGTAATAAACCAGACTTTTGTAAACCGGATGGCCTTCTGGAGCAATGTTATAGATTTCGCGGTAAGGAAACTGACCATGACTGCGGAACAGTGGGCAAAATGCCCCAAACTGGAACCAACGTAGATTTAATTCACGCCATTCTTTCAGGTCTGCATTCTCGTTGCCTGTCTCGTCAAAAATAAGCTGGCCATCTCCATAACGTTTCTCCACACAGAAGCCACCAATATCCATTGTCCAGAACGGAATACCCGACATTGCAAAATTAAGCCCGGCAGGAATCTGCGCTTTTAGGTCTTCCCATCTTGAGGCGATATCGCCACTCCAGGTAGCGGTAGAATACCTTTGTAAACCCGCAAAACCAGATCTTGTTAACAGAAATACCCGCTTGTTATTATCTGCTTCGCGTTGCCCGTTATAAATAGCGTTGGCGTTCATCAGTGCATACGCATTAAAGTATTTTGTAGAAGAACCCAGCGCAGTAGGCCCACATAGTTTCTTACGGTACTCCATATCGGTACAATCACGAATGTTGGGCTCAGAAGCATCCATCCACCAGGCATCGAATCCCTTTACGTAAAGGTTCTCTTTCATCTGTTTCCAAAAAAGTTTTTGCGCATCGGGGCTGTAGGCATCGTAGAAAGATCCTACATAACCCGGACCTATCCAATCGCGTACACTATCCTGCACCGCCTGCATATACATCCACCCTTTTTGCTTAAATTGTTTAAAATGATCTGTTGTAGCATAGAATTTTGGCCATACCGATATCATGATATTTGCATTTTCTTTATGCACTGAGTCTACCATTCCTTTGGCATCAGGAAACCGTTTCAGGTCAAACTGATGGCTTCCCCAGGCATTTTCAGGCCAATAATTCCAATCAAGCACAATATTATCAAGCGGAATCTTACGCTTCCGGTATTCACTTACTACATTTAATAGCTCATCCTGGGTTTTGTAACGCTCACGGCTCTGCCAAAAACCCATTGCCCATTTGGGCATAATGCTCGCCTTGCCGGTCAGTGTGCGGTAACCACTGATTACATCGTCCATGTTTTTACCAGCCACGAAATAATAATCCATCTTATCGCCCATTTCTGACCAAAAGGATATATTGCCATTTTTTTCTATCGGAGATGAAGAAAGCGCTTTAAGACCAACATAAGAAACGCCTCCATCGGGTTTCCACTCCAGTCTTATTTTGGTGCGTTTTCCCTTTGTTAAGGAGAAAGGAAACCGATAAGTATTCGGGTTCCATGAAGTTCTCCAACGCTCGGGTACTACCAATTTTCCATCAAGCCATACTTTGGTGTAACCTGCATAATAAAGACTAAACTTGTAAATATCAGTTTGGTTGGCAAGAATTTCTCCTTCCCACACTACAGAGCCATTGTTAAAATCAAAATCTGCAGGAAATTTCTTCACAGTTGTGAGGTTTTCATAGTCGATTGCAGACTCCTGACGGATAATAGGCGCGTTATTTTTTTGATTATATGTAGCGGTAAGAAAACCTTTTTTACCTTGTCTATTAAAGAGGGTAAACTGATTCAGGTCTTTATAATCCCGGGGATCGCCGTATTTGCTCTGCGAATAATTATCCCACAATACACCATAGTTGTTTGTAGACATAATGAATGGCACAGCCACTTTCGTATTGTATTGGAAGAGGTCTTCGCTTTTATGTTTATAGTTAAAATCGTCAGACTGATGCTGCCCGAGCCCATAGATGGCCTCCCCTGGCGTACCCGAGAAGACCTGTTGCATGGTATATCCTTTATCGTTTTCGACATTAATAGGGCTAAAGCTTCTTTTTGCCTCCTGCAGCACTACTTTCCCAAATTTATCGGTAAATGAAACCTTACCTGTAACTAGGGAAACCTTGACGATAATCTCTTGGGTAGAGAGTTGGGCAAATTCCGCATTTTCTGTTACTTTGAAAGGTACTGTCGGAGTCAATCCGGCTACTACGCAAAGGCTTGTTACCTGGGGAATAGTGCTTTCGGGTGAAGCCTGTACCCTAACAATATGGCTGTTGATCACATTTATTTCAATAGTTTTGGCAGCTCCCCCCTTTGGGTGTACCTTCATTCCGTTCTGCAGCGTCTCAACAGCTTCAGCGGCAAGCAATCTCCCAGCAGCAAATAACAATATAATAAAGAAAGAGAATCGTTTCATAACGGAACAAAGAATTAATTGGTTAGAATATGGTGGTATGTTTTTATGATGCAAAACTACAATGCCATATCATGACCACAGAGCAGTAATGTTAAATTAGTAAGCAGAAATGTTAACTACGAAACTTTTCGAGGGGTATTTTTTAAACAGACAGATTGCCCTGCAGATAATTAAACTGATATAACCTACCTGATTAACAAACGATTAATAGGTTTATATTGAAAAATTTAAATTTAGCAGATCAGAAGCAATCTATACTCACCATCTTTTTCGTTGGGTGCCCGGTGCACGCATGGTAAAACCTGTTTATCAGGATAATCTACTGCCAACCTCCATAAATGACCCAATCCCAAATTGATGGGCCTTGCACCAGCTTTGGCCTGGTAATGCAGGTCAAAATAATGTTCTATCAAAAAAATTTCAAACTCCGATTCCGGACCGCTATGCAGCTCTTTGAGCTTTTGCCGGATTTCAGGGACCAGGATTTTTTGTTCTGCCTGATGATTAGCTAAAATTTCACTGGTCGCACCATAATAGGTACATAAAAAAGTATCCGTACCGATAGGCGAACGGTCTACATGGAATGAATATACATCTGTTGAAATGAAACCGAGTTCCTCATCCCGCTGATAACTTTTGATTAAATTGAGCGAAGGCGATGCGCCGGAATCTGTGAGCAGCAGAAAATCGCTTAAGATTATCTCTCTTGCCATACTACCCGCTTCCGATAGCTTCAACGCATGGAGGTCATCCATAGAAACTTCCGTGAGATCAGCTTTCAGTTCAAGTTTGGATACAATTTCCTTAAAGTCGCCAACCAGATCTCTCTGCCAGCAAACTGCATTTATATCTCCCTTAAAATTCGTATTTAAAAGATGAGAGAAAGTAGAAACCACCGCAACCTGCTTGCTGTTAGAAAATCTATTATCCATTTCTTAATTAGACCATTTAACCGTTATTCCCTGCAAAAGTAAGGAATAGCTGAACGGATAACTGAAAATGAAATCAATTTTTCAAAAACCACAGCTATCGGTGTATCATTTGTGCCTGTAGGGGATACATGTAAAGCAATGATAAGTGCCTCATTTTCGGCTAATCTGCACAAAAAAAAGAGTGCATTATAAAGAGCCGTGAAAGGCAGTATAGCGAAATTGCAACCTGACAGGGCATGAAACAATGCTAATCTAGCCAAAATGTTTATCTTCGAGTATGCAAACCAAACGCCCTCTACTTTATTTTCTTACTGTCCTAATCAGTTCAGTTTTAGTCTTAACAGCCTGCGGACAGACCAGCTCCAACAACACACTGGAACAGGGAAACCTAAAATCCAAAGACAGTACCCAAACCACACCAAAGACTTCAGCAACTACACCAAAGGATTTGAATAAGCTGGTCAGCGATCTTAAGACATCAATGATATCTTACATGCAGACTGCTCAGCCTTCTTATACAATGGACGACATCAACAGCTGTGAAACGATACTCAATCAATACTTAGCTGATATCCTTACTTCGAAAAACAAAAAAGCTGGGATGAAAATAGTCAAGAAAACCATACTAACCCTCAACAAACTAAATAGCAAAACACAGGAAACGCTGATCGAAACAGGGGAACGGGAACAGATCGCAGAAATTATCATTCTTGCTGCAAGTCGCAAAGGCTACAACTCGGTGGATGAAGACATCACAGAAGAGTGGCGGCAGTGGTAAAAATTGATTATTGCTACAGTATAATTAAGCCCCCTATTAAAATGAAAAATGGATCTATTTTTATCCTAATATTAACCTGCTTACTGACAGTTTTTTCTTCCTGCTCACAGCAGAATGATAATCCAAAAAAAGTAATCACAGATAGCCTAATCAGAGCGACTGAAAATATCGCGATTGGCAAGGCCAATTTCGGGATTTCAGAAAAAGAATTTAATCTCCTATTCCCAGACTCTCTTATTGAACTGGATGGCAATAAGTATATCGTAAGCTCATATTTTAATAATGCTGGAGAGCTTAACAGAATATATATGATAGATAAGGCAACTTTTAATAACCAAAACTTTGATCAAGGCCTATTCGAACGTATGGAGTTGATGAAACGATATTTCATGAACACTTATGGTCAGCCGAAGAAAGATAGGGGTTATCCGCTCCAGAAAAAAATGCAGAATGGTAAGGCATTTGAATCATGTATATGGGAGGTTGGAAGAAAGAGCATTTCGGTTGGGATTGCACTTGAAAAGACAGATCGAGGCAACATTTACTACGTGCTTTCCCATGTTGACAGGAAGGATAGTACCAGTAGATAGCTAATTTTATTGGCGTCCATTGTCAATCCAGCCTTTAAGCTTAACCTACTGAATACAAAAAAGGATTGCTCGAAATCGAACAATCCTTTGAATCTTTGACAAACATGTCATTATGTACCCCGGAAGGGACTCGAACCCCTGACCCTCGGTTTAGAAAACCGACGCTCTATCCAGCTGAGCTACCGAGGCTCATTTTTTAATGAGCTGCAAATATAGAAGTTCTATTTAATATGTAAAAA
>Ga0308160_10000159_pt1 | contig 174769 bp, 129 predicted proteins | sample PhyFR1_FD_201036 | JGI IMG/M metagenome (GOLD analysis project Ga0308160, IMG submission 201036) | Phyllosphere microbial communities from UC Gill Tract Community Farm, Albany, California, United States - DLSLF.R1 | ecosystem: Host-associated > Plants > Phyllosphere > Unclassified | place...
CTCGGTTTAGAAAACCGACGCTCTATCCAGCTGAGCTACCGAGGCTCATTTTTTAATGAGCTGCAAATATAGAAGTTCTATTTAATATGTAAAAATATATTTTAAACTATTTAGAGGCTGCTTTTGGCATTTCAAATAAGTATTTAAGAACGAAGCAATTAAAATTAGTTTTACGGAAAATAATTCATAAAAAAAATGATATTTCGACTCCCATTCTTCACTTTTAAGTATCAATTAGGCACAAAAAACGCATAAATTTAGCTTAAGCGTCTTCGCCGTTCCAGATATCATCATCGGCATGGCTGATTTCATCATGACTGGCAGTTGTACTTTTTAACTCATCATGGTGATAATTTCTTTCAGGATTTTCTGGCAATGCATTGTCATGTTCTAACGGTGCTTTCCTTAAATGTTCAGGCTTTTTAACCTCTGGTAAATCATCGTGTATAACAGAAGGCGTTAAGATCTTCTTTTGGGGATAATTGCTATTTTCCATAATTTCAAGAGGGCTCAAATTTTAAGCCATAAATCAAAGGTAGGTTAAAATTATGGCTTAAACGGTTTAAAATGGAATGTTGTAGTAGAATTTAAGTAGAGAAAAAACCTTCGACTACGCTTAGAACAACAAAATGAGGGAGGAATTGCAATTAGATTTCCCGTATTTCTGTGAATCTGTGGCTAAAAAATGCGCACAAGTAAACAGCTGTGTTTATCTGTGCGCATCTGTGGTAAATTTACGCTAGAAAGATCCTGAAACAAGTTCAGGATAACGACACTACGATCCTTCGACTACGCTCAGGATGACAATACGAGTAGGGACGGAACGCGAACGTATTCGCCGAGGAACTGTGTTTAGTAATTCCCGGTTACCCCTATTTCTAAACCTCTTAATTCGGCTAAACCGCGTAACCTGCCAATGGCCGAATAACCCGGATTAGTTACTTTCGCCAAATCATCAAGCATCTGATGACCATGATCTGGACGGAATGGAATCGATTTATCGCGTAAAGCGTTCTCTTCAGTTAAGGCTTTCATGATTTCGTACATATTTACGTCGCCACCCAAATGATCAGCTTCGTAGAAACTGCCATCTTCATCTTTTTTTACATTACGTAAGTGTGCAAAATAAACGCGCTCTTTAACTGCATTAAAGATCTCTAAGGCATTATTGTCCATACCGGCACCTAGTGAGCCTGTGCAGAAGCAAACGCCGTTAAAAGGTTGATCCACTTCTTTAATAATGTAGTTGAAATCTTCCAGGGTACTTGCAATACGGGGTAAACCCAAAATAGCATAAGGCGGATCATCCGGGTGAATGGTCATTTTAATGCCTTCTTCTGTACAAACTTCAGCAATTGAAGACAGAAAATACTTTAAGTTCTCTTTTAAGCCCTGTGTGCCGATAGCCTTGTATTCGTTAATGCTATTGCGGAGGGTTTCTAATTCGATTTCCTTTTCGTTAGGAATTCCCATTAGCACGTTAATGCGCAGATCATCAAGATCCTGCTCAGATAAGGTAACATGTTTATCTTTCGCACGCTGTAAAATCGATTCCGAATAATCGGCTTCGGCACCTTCCCTATTCAGGATGTAAAGGTCAAAAATGGCCAGGTCGATCCAGTTGAAATAAAGTGCTTTTGATCCATCTGTCATTTCGAGATCGAGTTGTGTACGTGTCCAGTCGAGTACGGGCATAAAATTATAGCATACAATCTTAATTCCACAGGCCGACAGGTTACGCAAAGAGGTTTTATAATTCTCGATATACTGGTCAACATCTGCCCTACGTGTTTTAATTGCTTCGTGTACAGGCACACTCTCCACAACAGACCAGGTTAATCCTGATGCCTCAATAATAGCTTTTCTTTCTTTAATATCTTCCAAAGGCCAAACTTCGCCATGCGGAATATGATGCAATGCGGTTACAATACCTGTAGCACCAGCCTGTTTAACATCTTGTAGGCTTACCGGATCGTTTGGCCCATACCAACGCCAGGTTTGTTCTAACTTCTTCATAAATATGATTACACTGATTTATATGATTACACTGATTGAGTTGCACAAAGTAATTTCTGGTTATACCCCGGAAAATGCTGTAAATCCGCCATCTACTTTAATATTTTCGCCGTTTACAAATTTAGAGGCATCGCTTAGCAAATATACCAATGCACCGATTAATTCTTCGGGGGCGCCGAAACGTTTAAATGGTGTTTTATAAATAATGGCCTGCCCTCTTGCGGTTAAGCTACCATCTGCATTGGTGAGCAAAGCCCTGTTTTGGTTAGTGATAAAAAAGCCTGGAACAATTGAGTTGATCCTGATTTTATCCTGATAGCGGTTTGCCAGCTCTACCGACATCCATTTGGTATAACAATCTATTGAAGTTTTAGCCAATGAATAACCCAATACGCGGGTAATGGCCTGGTTAGCCGAAACCGATGAAATATTCACGATACTTCCCCCATTTTTTGCGATTTCTTTACCAAAAATCTGCGTAGGCAAAATGGTTCCAAACAAATTGAGGTCAAATGCCTGTTTCAGGGCTGGAATATTAAGGTCAAAAATGTCACTTCCTGGCTGGATAACGGCTTCAGCCACATTTCCACCTGCTGCGTTCACCAGGGCATCTATACGGCCAAATTCTTTGATAATGGTTTCGTTGGCAGTAAGCAGATTCTGCTCATCCAATACATCAGCAATAATATAAATGGCTTTTCCGCCCGCATTGGTTACATCAGCAACCCTTTGCTTTGCAGCCTCTTCATTTCTTCCTATCACAACGATTACAGCACCAGCGGCACATAATCCATTTACAAAAGCCTCGCCTAAAACACCTGTAGCACCGGTTACTACTACAACTTTATCTTTTAGCGAAAACAGGCTCTCTATTTCTTTTATCATTTTGTTTAGTTTCTTTTTGGGTTATTCTACTACTAATGTGGTTATAGAGTGTGGCAAACTGGTTGTTGTTGCAGCCTCACCCTTAATCCATAAACTATATTTTAATTTATCGTCTGATTGATTCATCACCACTACCACCAACTTGCCATCGGTATTTAAGAAAGCGGTTGATTGCAGTTTATCGCGACTAGATGCAGCACCAATCCTCTTTGCACCCGGACGGATGAATTTTGAGAAATGGCCCATATAGTAATAAGCATTAGTATAAATCAGTTTATCGTTTTTGGTATCGGCATGTACGGGGGCAAAACAGAAATTGCCTACGTGGTTTGGTCCGCCTTTTTCATCTAAAAGAATGTTCCAATCTGTCCAGGCTGCTGTTCCGGCGTTAAAATCGTTGATCATTGAATCACCATAACGCTCGCCCAAAGTCCAGTCGTCTAATTTATTTACATCGTATTTTTCTTTACAACCTTCGGTGAAGATCAGGGCTTTATCCGGATAAGCTTCGTGTGTTTGTTTTACGTTACCAAACTGCATGCCGCTGCCAGTCCATGTTTCGTACCAGTGGAAACCAATACCCCAAACATATTTGGCTGCATCTTTATCGTTTAAAATGGTGCTTGCTCTTTGGAAAATCTGATCGCGGTTATGATCCCAGGCAATCAGTTTTTTGGAGGCCAGGCCTGATTTCTGTAAAGTTGGGCCTAAGAAATTTTTGATAAAATCTCGTTCTTCTTCAGCAGTAAAAACGCAAGATTCCCATTTTTGCTTCGCCATAGGTTCGTTCTGCACGGTTAAACCCCAGATTGGAATACCCATGGCCTCGTAAGTTTTGATAAATTTCACATAGTGATTTGCCCAGCTCTGACGGAAGGCAGGCAATAAATGTCCTCCCTGAACTAAGCTATTATTATCTTTCATCCATGCCGGTGGCGACCAAGGGCTCACAAACAAAGGCAGTTTTCCACCTGAAGCGGCAATGGCCTGTTTGATCAAAGGAATTTTAAATTCCTGATCGTGCGCTACACTAAAGGTTTTAAGGTCTTTATCGTTATCCTGAACGTAGGTATAACTTCCGCTCGAGAAATCGCAGCTTGCAATATTGGTACGGGCTAAAGTGTAACCAATACCTTTATCGGGACTGTAGTAAGCAGTTAAAAGTTCCTGCTGGTTTTTTTTAGAAAGTTTTGCAAATGTTTCGGCAGAAGCATCGGTTAAAGCACCACCTATACCCACCAAAGTTTGATATTTAATGGTCGGATCTACAAAAATACAAGGCTCTGTTTCAAAAGGTTGTTTATTCTCAACGAAATTTAAGGTTTCGGTTTTGCTGATGCGATAGTCTGATTTTTCTGCGGTAGTGTAAACCGTTACTTTTTTATTGGCAATGGTATAGGCTTGTACGGGTTTAGCCGCTTTTTTGTTCTGTGCAGCTGCAGTAAATGCAGTTGCCAGAACCAATAGGATACTCAGATTTTGTTTCATTACAGTGTATTTATTTAATTTCGTCACCTAAGTGGCGTTTTGCTATTAACAGCGGCCCAATTTCCGAATAAATCAATCATTTGCGCCATAAAATTTCAAATTTAACAGATCAAATTTTACCTGTTTTTAGATCCTCCTGCATAACCTTTTATCAATTAAGGAAATACGGCGTTCGCGATCTGAAATTTTTATTTTTTGCTTCTCAACAAAGCTTCCAGGTAATAATAATCTGCATAATTGATTGGCACGTCAATCTCCGATTTAGCCGGACGGTGCCCAGTGCTATGCTCTAAGATAAAACCATAATTTGCACCTAATTTACTTGTGTATTTTGTACTTAAAGAATATAAAATTTTATCGGCAGCTGCTTTATATTTTTTACTGTTAGCGGTGCTGTATTTTGCCAATTCGTAAAGTGCAGAGGCAGTAATGGAAGCGGCAGAGGCATCACGGGAAACATCCGGAATTTTAGGATCGTTATAATCCCAATACGGAATACCATCAGCTGGGGTTATTTTACTGTTTAAAATAAAACCTGCAACACCATCAGCCTGAGCTAAATATGCTTTATTTTTGGTTTCGCGGTAACACATGGTATAACCATATAAGGCCCAGGCCTGTCCGCGTGCCCAGGCTGATTCGTTCGCATAACCCTGTGCAGTCACTTTCTGACGTACATTACCAGTCAAAGTATCATAATCGATCACATGATAAGAGCTAAAATCAGGTCTGAAATGGTTTTTCATTGTGGTATTGGCATGTTTTACCGCAATTTTATAAAAAGATGAATCACCGGTTAGTTTTGTGGCTTCAAATAACAATTCTAGGTTCATCATATTGTCGATAATTACCGGATATTTCCATTTATCACCATTATGGTCCCACGATTTGATTACGCCTGCAGTTGCATTAAACCTGGTAGACAATGATTTTGCCGCCTGGATAATTACCGCTTTATAAGCCGGATCGTTGGTTAAACGGTACCCATTACCGAAAGGGCAATAGATCATAAACCCCAGATCGTGCGTTCCTTTATTAAATTGTTCCTTTTTGATGTCTTCGGTATATTTTTTCGCCAGCTCCAGCCATTTTTTATCTTTCGTATATTGATAGAAATACCAGAGTTCTGCCGGGAAGAATCCACTGGTCCAATCTTTGGAGATCACCATTTTAAACTGGCCGTTTTCCACCGTACGCGGAGAAACCAGATTTGGTTTAATTTTTCTGGCCGAATCAACGTTTTTGATTAGTACTTCGGTTTGTTTGGCGGCCGATGCAAAGGCCTTTGCTACATTTACTTGCTGTGCTTTTACAACACTGAAAGACAACATGCTTAATGCCGATATGGTTAGTTTTATGTTCATGTTATAACCAGATTAATGGGTTACGGATAGGTAAATTTCTAATAACTTCTTCTACTTGTGGTTTGTGGTTTAATTTCGCCCAGGTTTGGTACCAGTTTGCCTGCTGATATTCTATTGCACCAAACAATAAAAAAGGCTGTGCAACCGGCCAGTTGTTCCAGTACATTACATCGGGCTGTAAAGTCCATTTGCTTTTATCAGCAATAAACGGATACAAATAATTAATTCCTGTTTTGATTGATTTGCCATCTGCAGTTTCAAAGTTCCAAAGGTTATCTTTTGGGGTAGATAAAATCTGGCAGAGCATTGTCATTGCATCGAGGTTAAAGATCGAATAACCATAAGGTTTGGTTCTGGCCATTTCTAATGGGAAACTGCCATCCGCGCCCATTTGATTTGGTAGCAGGATGGTTTTATAACTGGTACGCAGAGAATCGAGCATATTTTCGTCGCCACAAAGTTTGGCAAATGAAGCCACCTGCATGGCCCAACATGTTGCATGGTTGTTTTTAACGGTTTTCTCCTGAATACCTGGTTTACTGGTATTTAACCATAAAGTATAATCGGCGAACCATTTTTTAACGCCTTTTGCAGTATTAAGATCGAAAGCTTTGGCTTTTTGCATCACAAAAGCACCCTGGGCTACTTCCATCAGGTGAATCGTATCGATAATGCCATAGTTGCGACCGGTAAACTTTCCTTTTACCGCCTGTGCAAAAAGCAGGTTGGTGTTCATCAGGGTTTCTGAATTGATAAACCAGGCCTGAAAATGTTTAACCGCTTCTTTTACATATTTTTCATCACCGGTAATTTTATAAGCGGATGCTAAAGCACCAATAATCTTACTGAAACGCACCATCGCTTTACGGTGATCTAAAAAGTTATCAGGATTGGTTAATCCATCTCTATTGATGTAAGGACCATCAGGGTTTTGCGGATCGGGCCAGAAGTAATCTGCTTCTGAGAAGAAATCGTGTTTTCCACCCGCGCTTCTTGGCGAAGATGAAGCGGTAACAGTGATCGGTTTTTGTTGCATGGCCCAGGCAGCTTCGGCCAAAATCTGTTTTTTTAGCAGCGCTTCCGCCTGCTTTTTTAAACCGGTTCCTTTCGGATCGGATTTGAGGGATGCAAAGGCTATCCCTGTAAAACAGAGCAGCACTAATAGTGCACAGGAGATGATTTTTTTCATTGGTTATATATTCGGTCTAGATGTTATAATGTTGTAAAAACTGTTTTCAAACCATCAGCACTCACTGATACTGCGCTTTGCCCCTTGTTTAATTTTACTTTGATAATTGCTCTGCCATTGTAAGCCTGTACTTTTCGAGAACCAGATGAAGTTCCCTGATTATCAATCAATTTACCATCACCAGTTAAACCAAAAGTGATTAAATTAATAGCATCCAAGCATTGTACACCTTTAGCATCAAAAAGCTTTACCTCAACGGTGGCCACATCATCCTGCTGATCAATTTTCTTCAGTTCCAATTTAGCAGGCTTGGTCCATTTTTCGGTCTGGTAAGTAAATTTAATTTCGTCGGTTACGGTTTCTTTTCCTTTTTTAGCGATTACTTTAACGGTGTTTTCGCCTTTTACAAAAGGAAGGTTCCAGCGCAGGCCTGCCGCAGGGTAATCCTGACTGTTGCGTTTTTTGCTGCCGAAACTTTTACCGTTTAGGAAAATTTCGGCTTCTGTACAGTTCGAGTATACTTTAACCATTTTCTCTTCGCCTTCGTCGCCCCAACGTATTGGCCAGGTATGTCCGTAAATATGGGCCATCGGTTTTTCCGTCCAGTATGATTGGAAAACGTAATAAGCTTCCTTTTTGGTAAAATCGCGTTCTACCACGCCTTTCTGGTTCATGTAAGGCACCGGGTTATCAGGACGAACCGGGGTGGAAAAATCTTTAAAAGGCCAATATGCTGTTCCACTTAACCAGGGCATGGTTTCCTGTTCTTTTAAGTGCCAGTCGATTAAATTGGTGATGTATGACTCACTCCAGTCGCCATCTTTCGAAATTCTTGCGGCACCACCATACAATGAGGCATCACCTGCCCTTTCATCGGCACTGCCACCTGTTTTGATTTTGCTTAAAGCTTTATCAGGGTTTTCTGAATGACGAAGCGCATGGCTATCACCACCCCATTCCACATGTAAAAAGCGTTTAACCTTGGCAAACTCATCTTCCGACGCTTTTTTATAATCGGTGTAGGCACCACGGTACCAACCCGCCCAGATGGAGGGCGAATACACATCTACAATATCGCTACAGAAATCGCAACGGCGGATGGCAGTGTAACGCGATTTATCGAGCTGGTGCGAAAGATCATTCAGTTCTTTCATAAAAGCCCTGATTTTCTCCTTATCAAATTCAGGGAAATCGCCGGGCCAATCGTTTTCGTTGCCCATGCCCCAAATGATAATGGCAGGATGGTTATAATGCTGCTCTACCATATTGGTAAGTATTCTTTTGGCCTGTTGTTTGTAAATATCGCCACCTAAACCACCACGGCACCATGGAATTTCTTCCCACACCAAGATGCCCAAACTATCGCAAAGGTTTAAAACAATACGCGATTGCTGATAATGGCCCAAACGGATAAAATTAACGCCCATATCTTTCATCATTTTCATTTCCTGGCGGATCATACCTTCCGTCATGGCTGCTGCAACACCTGCATGATCTTCGTGACGATGCGTTCCGCGTAACAATAAACGTTTTCCGTTGAGGTTAAAAGGTCCTTTTTCTACAAATTCGATGTTACGGAAACCGATTTTTTCTTCTCCTTTATATTTTCCTGTTGAAGCGATTACTTCATACTGCAAAGTATATTGAACAGGCTTATCTGTTGACCATAATTGGGGTTTCTTTACTTCCAGCGACCATAAATCGATATCACCGGTTAAATTATTAAATCTTTTCTCTGTTTTAGCAACAGTTTTACCTGCAGCATCAACCAATTTTAACTGAATAACGGCTTCGTTAATGTTCGAAGGATTATATAAACGTGTTTTAACGCTTAATTTACCCATTTTACCCTGCGCATCTACTTCGGCTTTGGCAAATAGCTTATCAACTGAAAGCGAAGGTGTATAAACCAAATTGAGGTAACGGTAAATACCTCCGTAAATATTAAAATCTGAAAGATCGGAAGGAATCATTTCGAGATCTCTTGAGTTATCGGTCCTTACCGAAACCGAAACTTTACCTTTAAACTGTTTTTGATAAACATCCGTTTTTTTGAAAGCAGCTACGGCATCGGTAATATCAACCGTCCATTCATCATAGCCGCCTATATGGGTACCTACTTTGGTGGTGTAAACATAAACTTCTGTTTTTTGTCCGGCACCTTCGAAATGCAAAATGGTTCTTCCACCCTGATAAGGATTTTCGATGTTAAGCTGTGTACGGTACCAGGCTGGCCCCTGATAATAGTTTATATCAGGATCAACGGCATCTTCTGCATTTACGCAATGTGGCAAACTTACTTTTTGCCAAAGGGGTACCGCTTCCGGATTGCCCACACCAACAGGGCGAACGGCTTCCCATATTCCACCTAAATCCTGTTTTAAAAACTCCCAGTTGTTATTTAAACGAACCGATTGCTGCGCAAGCAACAACTGACTGGATAACAACGAAATAAATAAAAAAAAGTACCTGAATAATTTTAACATGGATCTTGAAATTAAACTTTTAAACGCAATTTTTTCTTTTCTAAAAAGTGCACGATCCCGATGACCAAAAAGGCGATAAAAAAGGACCTGATGATGCCACCTATGCCCGAACTTAGGAAATGCGGAAAGCGAAAATGAACTAAATGAAAAAGAGAATATAATAAATAAGGAATGAGGTAACAGGTTAAAGTACTGGTTCCGGCAGGTTTTAGGAGTTTAAACCAATCTTTTTTCTGCTTTACATCAACAAGGTAAATCAATAATCCGAAAATGATTATGGTAATGCCCATGCATACGAATATCCAGGCAGGCGTAGCATAAATTTTAGAAATTCCACCTGCATAAGGCCTGATAAACATGCCAAAAGCAAAGGATAACAAACCATAGAAACTGATGAGTATCCAAAAATCGAGGTATTTTTTACTCCCGATTAGTTTTTTATATATAGAAGTGATCAACGCCCCTCCCAACATTAAGGTAATGGAAGAAGCATCGCCAATGATCCATAATCGGTGGTTAAAAATACCTGTATGTGTAGTAATGTTGATGGCAGAAAATGACACAAAGGCAAGCATGAGTACAAAAATATTTCCTTTGGAAAAAAGATACACAAAAGCAGAAACGAGATAAGCCCAGCCGATAATGCCCAAGATACCCCACCAATGTGGCTTTAAACCCTCGGGTTTTTCGGCCGAACCACCTTTATAAAGCAGCGCCAATACCGCAATCAATATTATACCAAAGCCGATAAATCCATTCTTTTTTACTTTGGAAAGTGTTGAGGGATAATCTAACCATATCAGGAAAAAGCTAATGGTAATTAAAATAGTGTAAACTGAATAGGACAATAAAGCAGAATGCCCATCGTAATTTTCTAAATTAACATGAAAAAAGCCCATTACAATCAAAGCCAATGCCCTTAAGGCAATGTAACCTGAAATAGAAAGCAGGCCTGCTCCTTTATTCTTTCTGCCTTGGATGGCATAAGGCAGTGAAAGCCCCACAATAAATAAAAATGCCGGAAAAATCAGGTCAGAAAAACCCATCCAATCCGCATCTGCAGGTGCATGTTCTATCCATTCGGGGATATGTTTTACACCTGCAACATCGTTTACAAAGATCATCAGAAACATGGTGATGGCTCTTAAAACGTCAATCGATAAAATACGGAGCGGCAGTTGATTCATTATTTTAAGGATTAATAAATTTTTCTAAGCTGAACGGCATTTAAAACAGGTTTACCCTGGATGGCATTAAAATCAATCGAAATCCCTTTCCCATTTTGTACAGTAACCCTGGTTGTTTTCTTTACGGCCGTGGTATAACCAAAATCCCCCGCTAAATTTAGTTTTGGCAAAAATGCTGTTCCGTTGATAGAAACATCGAAAATGCGCTGTTCTTCTACCTCTTTTTTATGATTATTATCTAAGTTATAAGCCAAAGCTTCTTTAGTTTCACCACCAACCAGCTCGGCAAAGTAAAGTGCCAGCTCATATTCACCATCAGGTACGTCGAATTTAAACTGTTTGATGCCTACCTGTTGTGTTTGAAAAACCGGATCGTTATCGGTGCCCAGAATATTCTTGTCGCTACCATAAGTAATGCGGTTATTAGTTCCTTTGTAAGGATCGCCACCTATCCAACCCCAGGCACCGGCTTTATATGGCTGATCGGGCATCCAAAGCTGATGCTCTTTTTCGTCGATATAAAATCGTTTGGAACCTAATAAGATATTGATGTTTTTAAATGGAATATTGGTATCGTTAAATTTGAAGGGTTGCAACTGGAAATTGATATCGGCCTGATCATTCTGATCTCCGGACACCACGCGCAATTGATTTTTTCCATTAATAAAGGGTACCTGCCAATCGATAATATGATCAACGGCATCTTTTAGGCCTAAACTTTTACCATTCAAAAAAAGTTCGGCAGATTTTTGGTTTGTAGCTACCTGCACACGCTGTGTACTGCTTAAAGTGGCCGAATCTGCCGTGCCTGTTCGATCTTTCCATTGTGCGGAAGTAATCTTCAAATAAGGTTTCTTCAATAAATAAGCCTGGTAAAGAAAATACGTATCTTTTGGCTCGCGACCAATGGTTAACAACCCTTTATTGTTAATGTGTGGCATGGTTTCCTCACGGGTTTCGGAGTTGAAATCGGCTAAATTCCAGGCTTCACCACCGGCTACAAAAGGCCTGCTTAACATGGCATTTAAATAAACCTGGTTAAATTTGATGCCATATTCTAAACTTTTATCAAAACGGATAGGCGAAAAAGAACGGATCCGCGGATCGGCATCGGCACCATACTCGGTAACCATGAAAGGTGTATTGGGCAATTCTTTGTGGTGACGGTCTAAAAATTTAGCAAAATCTTCCGGAACACCTGAGTACCAGCCAGAGTATAAATTCCAGCCTACAATCATCGGGATTTTGGTTAAACCCACCTTGTTATAAATATCCCAGGCACCGTGGTTAACCAAAAGGGTATATCGGGATGGATCCAGTTTACGCGTTAAACTATCCAGTTTTTGGGCAAGTTCGCGTACATGATCGAAATAAACCTGCTGGCGGGGTTTATCGTTGGAGAATTTTAAACGCAATAAAATCTCGTTCATATAAGCCCAGATGATGATGCTTGGGTGATTGAAATTCTGTTTGATCATTTCCGTCTGCATGTTCATACAGTTGTTGGTAAAGGCTTCTGTTTCGGTAATGGTGTTTACCACCGGAATTTCTACTGAGGCCAAAATACCCAAACGGTCGCAGGCTTCTAAAATCTGCGGATCCTGCGGATAATGGGCTACCCTCAAAAAGTTTCCGCCCATGGCTTTAAGCAGTTCGATATCTCTGATCTGCAAAGCATCGGGTGTAGCATTTCCCCTGTTTTCGTAATCCTGGTGACGACTTGCACCAATTATTTTTACGGGTTTATCGTTTAAGAAAAATCCCTTCTCGGCATCAAATTTAAACCATCGGAAACCCAAGGGATTGGAAACCTGATCGATAACAGCTTTGGTTTTGGCATCGATAATTTTGGTGACAACCCTATATAAGTAAGGATTTTCCGGCGACCATAATTCAGGTTTCTGAACCGACTTAATATCCTGAATCACCACCATATTGCCACCTTTATTGATGTTTACGGCAGTAGTTTGATTGGTAACCGTATTACCTTTGGCATCGAAAATAGTGGTTACAACTTGTACTTTTTGGTTAACTGCCGAAGCGTTATCAATCGAACTTTTAACCTGTACACTGGCCGTTGAAGCCGAAACTTGCGGTGTAGTAATGAAAACACCACTGCTTCCGTTTTCTTTCTGCGAAAAATGAACGGGATTGGTGATTAACAGGGTTACGTTTCTGTATAAACCGCCAAAAAAAGTAAAATCGGCTGTTAAAGGAGGAATATCTTCGTTGAAGCGGTTATTGGCCCTTACTTCAATTACATCATCTTTATAGTTTAAATAGGAAGAGATGGGTACAATAAAACGGGTGTAACTACCAATATGTTTGGCTGCAGATTTACCATTAACCAATACTTCAGCTTCCTGCGCCACACCGTTAAAAACCAAAAAGATATCTTTTCCTTTTGCAGTTTCATCAATCTTTAATTTACGTTTATAAACGCCCAAACCACGGTAATAACCAGGCGCATCATCTAAAACATCTTTATCATTCCAGGTATGTGGGATATTTACTTTTTCTACCGGTCCGTTTTCTTTGTTAAATTCCCATTGATCGTTCAGGCTGATGGTTCTCCGGCCTGCATCCTGGGCAAAGCTGGTTAAGCCTGTAGCAGCTGCAATAAGTAGTAATAAAAGTGATTTCGCTTTTAACATTCGTTTAGTTTTTTTTCTCAGGTTATTTGGTTCGTGTTGCCACGGTATGCTTTTTGACCACAAAGGCACGAAGGCACTAAGTTTCCATGGTCTATGTCCCCACAGACCGTTTAAATTTTTTATATTCCATTTGGTTTTTTTATCACAAAGCTCCTCCGTGTTTCTGTGTCTCCGTGGCTAACCATTTTTTGCCACGGATGCGCGGAGGACATGGAAAATTATGCTATCCATCGCCATGGTTCGTGTTGCCACGCACCTTTTGTTTCTATAACTCCTCCTTGTTTCTGTTAAGAATAGTCGTCATGCTGTTCTGAATCTTCGGGATCAGCATCTTTCTTGCTATAAAGACCCTGATCCCGATGTTAAATCGGGACAGGGTGACGATCGCCTCAAGGCCTACTTTCTAATTCAACAACGTAAAATCCTTTTCCAGTTTAATGTTATTCGAGGCCGTTCCGATCATTAATTTAAAATCACCTGCTTCTGCACCCCATTTAAGCTGTTGGTTATAAAAAGAAAGTTTCTCTTTATCGATATTGAATGTGATGGTTTTGCTCTCCCCTGCTTTCAGCATTACTTTCTGAAAATCTTTCAGTTCTTTAACCGGACGTACTACAGATGCAAACTTATCCTGCAGGTACAATTGAACTACTTCTTCGCCAGCATACTTACCGGTATTTTTTAAAGTAAAACTTACCGTAATTTTTTCGTCCGGTTTGATCTGTGTTTTACTCACCGCTAAATCGGTATAATCGAAAATGGTATAACTCAAACCATAACCAAATGCAAATTTCGGACTGTTCGGCATATCTATGTAAGCAGAACGGTAACGGGTATCTTTATCATTTTTAGCGGGGCGACCTGTACTCAGGTAATTGTAGTACAAAGGAATCTGTCCTTCATCACGTGGGAAAGTCATCGGTAATTTACCAGAAGGATTATAATCGCCATAAAGCACATTGGCCATGGCATTGCCTGCTTCGCTGCCCAACCACCAGGTGTACATAATAGCAGGAACGTGATCGGCTGTCCAGTTAAATATTAAAGGACGGCCAGCCATTACCAACACCACAACGGGTTTGCCGGCAGCCTGAATGGCTTTGATTAAATCTTCCTGTACACCAGGGATATGGATATTTGCCCTGCTTTTTGCCTCACCGCTCATATCTAAAGTTTCGCCAACTGCCATGACCACCACATCAGCCTGTTTGGCTACTGCTACCGCTTCGGCAAAACCCGTTTTTGAAGAATCTGCTACTTCACAACCTTTAGCATACAGCAATTCGGTTTGATTGCCTGCTTTATTTTTTAAACCCTGATACAAGGAAACCAGGTTATCTTTATCCCACGAAATAGACCAGAAGCCTTGCATATCTTTCTCTGATTTACCCAAAGGACCAATCACAGCGATCTTTTTTAGGTTTTTGGATAGTGGTAAAATGTCTTTCTCGTTTTTCAACAGCACAATGCTTTTCTCGGCCATTTTCAAAGCAGCCTTTCTATTTTCAGGAGAATTCAATTCTTTTTCCTGACGATTTTCGTTGCTGAAACGATAAGGATCATCAAATAAACCCAGTTCAAATTTCTTGCGTAAAACCCTTCTTACGGCATCATCAATTAACGCCAAAGGCACTTTTTTATCGGCAACCAGTTTAGCAAGGCTTGGCAGATAACTTCTGCTTTCCATATCCATATCGCTACCTGCTTTTATAGCCAGTTCTGCAGCCTGCTCTTTATCTTTGGCATAACCATGTGCAATCATTTCGCCTATCGATCCCCAATCGCTCACCACAAAACCCTGGTATTTCCATTGTCCTTTTAAAATATCGCGTTGCAGATAGCTATTTCCTGTTGCAGGGATGCCATTTAAAGTGTTAAAAGAATTCATAAAAGTGGCTGCACCGGCGTCAACTGCGGCTTTAAACGGCGGAAGGTAAGTTTCCCACAGAGTATGTTCGCTCATATCCACCGCATTATAATCTCTCCCTGCAATAGCAGCACCATAAGCGGCGAAGTGTTTTGCACAGGCCATTACGGCATCCAGATTACCTAAACCTTTACCCTGAAAACCTTTTACACGGGCAAAAGCAATTTTAGAACCTAAGTAAGTATCTTCTCCGGCACCTTCCATTACCCTGCCCCAACGTGGATCGCGGGCAATATCTACCATGGGTGCGAATGTCCAGTGTACACCAGAAGCAGCGGTTTCCCTTGCAGCTACCCTGGCACCATTTTCTATTTCAGCTAAATCCCAGCTGGCCGCTTCGGCCAAAGGAATGGGAAAAGTAACGCGGTAACCATGAATCACATCCAAACCAAAAATCAAGGGAATTTTCATCCGTGATTGCATGGCTACTTCCTGCACTTCGCGGGTTTCTTTGGCGCCACGCACGTTAAGCATAGAACCCAGTTTACCATCGCGGATATCTTTTAACTTATTCGGGTTATTGGTAATCGGTCCGGTTGCATCGCGATCGCCTGTATATTGGTTTAACTGACCGATTTTTTCATCTAAAGTCATCAGTTTTAAAACCGAATCGATTTTTTTTTCGATTTTTTTATCCTGCGCTGAAGTGGAAAGGGATATCCCTAAAATTAAGGCTAATGGTAAGTATCTTCTCATATTTGGTTTCATGCTATTTAACACCATCTAAAATCCCCTGATAAGCTGCTTTTCGCTGATATTGTGCATCGAATGGCAATGGCCAATCGGGACGGTTATAATTGGAAGGAATCCAGCTATCGGCATCGGTTACATTCCATTGGGTAATGCCATATTGCTGACTTTTTGGAATCGCATTATAAGCCTTAACAATGGCTTTATATTTTGCGGCCTGCTGTTCAGCCAGAGCAGAGGTATAAGTCATCGATTGAACATTATCAGGATTTAAGGAAATATCGATCTCTGAAATGTGAATTTTTAATCCTGTAGCCGCAGCAGTGGTAATGGCGGCAGTTAAATTAGCATCGGTTTGGGTTACGCGGGTATGCATCTGGATACCGATTCCATCAATCGGAATACCTTTATTTTTTAAGCTCGTAACCAGGTTTAAAATGGCGGTTCGCTTGGTTGGGCCAAATTCGTGACCATAATCATTGTAAAACAGCAAAGCATTCGGATCAGCTTCATGCGCGTACTGAAATGCCCTACCAATATAATCGGCACCTAATTTTTGCAACCAGATGCTTGGTCGCATGGTGCCATCTTCGTTAACGGCTTCATTTACCACATCCCAGGAAGTTACTTTACCTTTAAAATGACCTACTACGGTTTGGATATGGGTTTTTAATAGATTTTCCCAATCTGCGGTAGTACCCTGAAAATTATTCACCCAATCGGGTAATGATTTATACCAGTTTAAGGTATGTCCGTGAACTCTTTTTCCATTGGCTACGGCAAAATCAACCAGGTAATCGGCATCGCTCCAGGTATAGGTATCCTTTGAAGGATGTACGGATGCAAATTTCATGGCATTTTCTGCCGTAACACTATTAAATTCTTTAATAACCAGATTGCGGTAGTTAGTATTGCTTTTTAAAAGGCTTACATTAAGTGCAGCTCCCATAGGGAAAGGCATACTTTTTAAGGTGATTTCTTCTGCCAACTGTGTTGGTGTTACCATTCCGGGATCGATACTGGTACTTTTGTACTTGGCACAGGAGATGGTTAACAGCGACATCGAAATCATGATTTTCGAAGCGAAACTAATTTTCTTTAATCTGTTCATAATTTATTTGTATTTGACCTGCATTTGGTCGTAAAAATCTTTCAGCACAAAAAAGGCCTTCTTTTTCTTGCCTGTTTCGCTGATCAGACCTTTACGGTTCCAGAAATTCTGATAAATAGGATGTTGTCTGCGTGGTGACCTGAAATCTGTTAAAATCCATGGTGTCATTCCGCGTAAAGCACCAATTTTACTTAATAGGGTAATCTGATTTTTGTATAGGGCTTCCTGATATTCCTCGCTCCAACGGGTATTTTCATCGGCATGGAAACCACCAAGGGCATCGCCACCAAACTCGGTAATTACCACTGGTTTTTTATACTTAATATCGAAATTATATTTGGTGATTTCAGATGGATTGCCGCCCCAGTACCAACCTGCATATTCATTAAAACTTACCAGGTCTATTTTTTCCCCTAATGGATCATTTAAAATAATGTTATTTCCATCGCGGTGCACCTCTAAAGCCGCAGCCACCAAACGGGTATCATCCAAAGAACGGGCAGTTTCGGCAAGGTTACTCATGAAACTTAAACGGGCATCACTTAATGGTGTTTCGTTACCTATTGACCATACAATTACACTTGCCCTATTTTTATCGCGTACAATTAAATCAGTGAGTTGTTGCTTGGCATTGGCGTAGGTTGCAGGATTTGTCCAGCTGATGGTCCAGTAAACCGGAACTTCTGCCCAAACCAATAATCCCATTTCGTCAGCCAGACGGATCATTTCTTCATTGTGCGGGTAATGTGCCAGGCGAACATAATTACAGTTCATATCTTTCGCCCATTGCAGCATCATGCGCATATCGCCTTCTGAACGTAAACGGCCCGCTAGAAGCGGATTTTCATCGTGTAGTGATATTCCCCTTAAAAAAACAGATTTACCGTTTAATAAAATGCTATCTCCTTCTACCTGAATGGTGCGGAAACCAATTTTATCACTAATATTTTCTTTATCTGTTTTAATGTTTACAGCGTAAAGTTTTGGCGTTTCAGGCGACCATAAATTCAAATTGTTCCAGGTAAATTCGTCGGCAATTTTGCCTTCAGCATCTGTTTTATATTTCTTTTCCAGTTTCAGTTCAGGGATAGATAAAGTAATCTCCTGCCCTGCCGTGGCATCTGCAAGTTTTACCGAGAAACTTAACAGATTTTTATTTCCTTTAACCAACTGAAGTTTATAATCGTTGATGAAATGTTCAGGAAATTCCGCTAAAAAAACATCACGGGTAATACCTCCATAATTCCACCAATCGGTATTTACGGTAGGGATTTCATCCTGTTTGCGGATATTATCAACTTTAAGTACGATTGAATTTTCACCTGCTTTTAAATTGCTGGTTACATCGAACTGGAAAGGTGTAAAACCACCTTTGTGTACACCCAGCTTTTTGCCGTTAAGGTAAACATGTGCTTCGTAATTTACGGCACCGAAGTACACGAAATATCTTTTCCCTTTTTCGGGTTTTGCATCAAACTTTCTACGTAGCCAAACATTGCCTTCATAAAGTTCTAATTTTTCTGATTGTGAGTTCCAGTCGCCGGGAACATTCATTTGCGGAGAATGATCGAAATCGTACTCAATCAGTTCTGATTTATCTTTTTGAACCTTATCATCAAAATAACCACCTGTTCCGGTTTTCGATTGATCGAATGGATCGTGGCGGTAATCGTAATAACCGTTTTCGTAAGGATCTATAATATAGTTCCACTTACCGTTCAGGCTCTGAATTTTGCGGGCCTGGATATTCTGTATAGCAGTAACCTGACCGTAACTAATTGAAGAAAGGAGCGAAAAGCAGATTAAAAATACGCTATAGGTTGTTTTCAGCATAACTTAAGTTTTAATATTATTAATTGATCGTTTTCAAAACTAACAATTAATTAACGGACGGTGTTTCCACCGCCCGCCTAAATTTGAGCAAAATCTAGTTTTTTATTGATATCCGGGATTTTGTCCCAAACTTGGTGCTTTGTTTAATTCTGACTGTGAAATTGGATACAGGTAATTTCTTGCCGCAAATACCCTGTTTTCTACCGTAAACGGTGTATAAGTAAAAGTAGTTGCAGATAATGGGGTAATTCTCATACCTGTAACCGGTTTATTAAAAGTAATTTCTCCTTCTTTCCACCTACGCACATCGTAAAAGCGGTGCTCTTCGAAACACAACTCTACCCTACGCTCACTATGGATCCGTTTGCGTAATTCGTCTTTTGTTGGAGCGACATAACCGTTACCAGCAGCATTGGTGGTTTGCAAAGCAGGCATGGCTACACCTGTTCTATTACGGATCAGGTTTAAAACCCTTAAAACTTCTGTCTGACCGGCTACACCCTGCACTTCGTTTACTGCTTCTGCATAATTTAAAAGTATTTCTGCATACCTGAACAAGATCCATGGGCGACGGATATTTGTTGCGGTACCTGTCCAAACAGCACTTTCACTTAAATATTTGCGCATGTAATAACCCGTTTTAGTGGCATTTACATTAAGTCCTAAACCATCTTTACCACCCACAAAAGTTTCTACAGGTTTACCTTTAAAATTGTTGGCCGCCACAACAGGCTGTACAGAAGCGGTATTAAACATCACAGTGAAAGCTAACCTTGGATCGCGGTTGGCATAAGGATTTGTTGCTACATAACCTGAAGTGGCATCGGTGATTGGCCTTCCTGTCGTTTTCATTTCAAAAGCATCAACCATTTCCTGAGTCGGGTTGGTACGGCCTGTTGCGCCATCGTAACTCACAGGTGCATTGGTGCTTTCGATAGAATTGGTGTTAAGTGTTTGAGTGGCGAAAATAACTTCTGTGTTATAGGCTGCACCTGATACATTCCACAACCAAAGATTTGGATAAGAAGAGTAAATATTGTGCTTACCAGTATCCATTAGTCTTTTAGCTGCATCAAGGGCAGCCTGCCATTTGGTAACATCATTTGTTGGGTTATATTGAGGACTGGCTGCATATAACAACATTCGCGATTTAAGTGCCATGGCCGAAGTTTGTGTAGCCCTACCACGGTTTGTGGTATTCCATTCCGATGGCGAAAGCGGTAACCTGGTTATAGCTGCTTCACAATCTGCCGAAATCTGTGCCACACACTGATCGAAAGTATTTCTGGGTACATCCAGTTTATCGTTAATGGTTAAGGTTTTGGTTACAATGGCAAAATTCCCGTAACGTTTAAGCAACTCGAATTCGAAAAATGCCCTTAAAAAATAAGCCTGACCTTTTAAACGCTCTATTTGCGAGGCATAAGTTTGGTTCTCGGCAACGTTAGCAGGCAATACCTCATCAATTGGAACAATTGCAGCGGCATCGATCTTTTCGAGAAACATATTGGCTTTTCTGATGCCTACATACATATCTACATAAACATCGTCAAAGGTTCTAACCGGACTCCAGGTACCATTGTTTAGTGTAGAAATTGATGCATTTAGGTTCGAGTTTACCGCTTCGTCAGTTCCAGATGCCAGTAGTGCGCCATCGCCTAAATTATATCGGTCAGAAACCACAGAATATACGTTGTTCAGAAAATTCCTTGCATAATCAGGATTCGCCCATAACTGTGCTTCAGTAATATCGTTGGTCCCGCTAAAAGATCCATCCTGAAGAAAGTCATCTTTTTTACATCCAGCTACCTGTAAGGTTACAAAGGCAAGGATCAGATAAAATATATTTTTTTTCATCTTTTTTTTATTTATTTCAACGGTGATGAAGCAATCATGATTTTAAGCATATCTTAAAAGTTGTAAAATCATGATGGTTTCATTGTCTTATCTTTTAAAATTTCAAGTTCAACCCAAGTGAATAAATTTTCATATAAGGATATGAAGCATTGTATCCCGATTCGGGCAATTCCGGATCGATAGGTAAATCGCCAAGTTTATCAAACGTTAACAGGTTTAATCCACCTACATAAAAACGCAACTGTGAAATTTTTAACCTTTTGATAAATGCCGGAGAGAATGAGTAACCTAATTCAACATTTTTTAGCCTGATGTAATCGCCAGAGCGGATCCAGAAATCAGAATTGGCTGTGTTGTTACCCCTATCGGTTAATAATAATCGTGGATAAGGTGCACCTGTATTAGTTGGTGTCCACCTGTCTACACTAAACTGGCTTAAATAACCGTTATTGGCATTACCTGAGTTAACCAGATTTTGGATGGTGATGGAACGACCGCTCGTACCCTGAAACAAGAAATTGAGATCGAAATTTTTAACGGACACTGAAGCACCAAAACCAAAAAATGCTTTTGGCACAAAGTTGAAATCGGTTCTTACTCTATCCAGGTCGTTAATTAAACCATCACCATTCTGATCCACATATCTGATATCGCCAGGTTTTACCGATCCTGACAACATTTGTTTTGGCGCAGCATCGATCTCAGCCTGTGATTGGAAGATTCCGTTAGAAATTAACATGGTAGAAATATAACCAGCACCAGTAGTTGCAGTTGCCGCGGGCGAAATCACACTCGAAATTGGGTGACCCAATTGTTTTTGATAAGATGGCAAACCAGCTCCTTCGTTTATGGCAAGGATTTTACTTACATTATAGGTAAAGTTCCCGAAAACGTTCAGGTTGACTTCACCTATTTTTTTGTTGTAGTTGATACCTGTTTCAAAACCCCTGTATTCAGCTTCTCCTTCGTTCACATAAATTAAACTCTGACCGAGTAAACTTGGCAATAAAGAAGCCGTGGTTAAATCTTTCCTGTCTTCGTAAAAATAATCGGCACTGATTGATAATGATTGTTTAAACAATTTGGCATCGAAACCGAGACTGGTTTTATAGGCTTTTTCCCAGGTTAAGTCGGGATTTGCCAAAGCCAGCTGTCCGGTTCCGCTCACCCCTGTAAAAGCAGTCCCAAAATTATAACCTGTTGTACTTCTGCTGTAGAAATCGTTAAAGGCAAATCTTCTGGCCGAGCCAATAGCATCGTTACCCACTAAACCATAAGATCCCCTGATTTTTAACAGGTCTAAGAAACTGCCTGATCCTTTCATAAAATTCTCATCAGAGATAATCCACCCGGCTGATGCGGCAGGGAAAAAACCATATCTTTTGCCCGGTGCAAAATTCTCTGAGCCTGAATAATTAGCCGTTACGTCAACAAAATAACGTTGTATAAAATTGTACGACAGGCGGTTAGACCAACCTTCTCTTCGAACATCCAAACTTCCGAAAGAAGATAAATTTGCCCTCGAAACCCTAGTTGAGAATTTAATATCGTGTTTACCGAAAGTACGGTTGTAATCTAAACCAGCCCAAAACTCACTTTTTTTAACGTTACCAGAAAACGCATTTCCCTGATAGTTTACTTTGCTTGCTGTACCAAATGGCGAATAAGTACCATCTGCATTAAGCACTGCGGTTGCATAAGTTTCAGCAAAACCTGAGCGGTATAAACCTGCAATATCGTAAGCATAAAAAACCTCGCCAGATAAACCTTTTAAAATGCCGTCCATTTTTTGGCGGGCACTGATGGTTGCAATCATGTTTCGCATTAAATCAGTACTTGCACCTCTTGATTGCATCATGGCCAATGGATTGCTTTGCTGATAAACGGATGTTCCACCATACGATCCATTAGGATTTAAGATAGGGAAAGCATTAGCAGGGGTAGAATATACCGCAGTTAAAAAAGCTCCTGTACCTGCATTTGGGAAAGTTAGCGTGGTAATCCTGCCGCCGATATCTAAAGCTACATCTAAATTTTTATTTACATGCAGATCTAAATTGGTACGGAGGTTATAACGGCTAAAATCGGTATTGGCATCATAAGTTTCACTATTGCCGCCTTTATAAAAACCGCCTTGCTGGTAAGCACTTAATACGGTGTAATACTTTATAAAAGCATTACCGCCTGTAACCGAAGCTACATAACGTTGTGTAGGCGCCACTTTTTTGGTAAAATCCCTTACAAAATTGTTGTTTGGGTATTTTATCGGGTCGGAACCAGTTTGATAAGCCTGTAAAGCTTCCGGGCCATACACTGCTGTACCACCACTGTTAATGGATGCTTCATTATAAAGTGTAGCATAAGAGTAAGCATCTAAAGGCGCTGTAATCTGCAAAGGAGCCTGTAAACCGGCCTGTGCATCGAAACTTACTTTGGTAGAAGTTGCACTGCCACGGCGTGTTTTTACATAAATTACACCATTACCACCATACATACCATACCAGGCTAGTGTTGCAGCATCTTTTAATACACTTACGCTTTCAATTTCATTTAAATCCATCGAGGTGAAGTCTCTTTCAATACCATCTACCAGCACCAATGGTTCCTGATTGCTGTTATAAGATGAGCGTCCCCTAACTAAAAAACTCGATGCATCGTAGCCAGGTTGTTGTGAGCCACTTGGATATACAGCCAAACCTGCCAGTCTACCTGTAAAAACATTGGTTAATGAAGATGATGGGATCTGAGGCAGATTTTCTGCCCTGATGGTACTAATGGTTGCGGTAACCTCTCTTCTTTTTCTAACCCCAAAAGGAATATATACCAAATCATCATCTCCGGCATCGACCAAAGATTTGATTAAAACCACATCAGCTTTACTTACTTCTGATGCTGGTTTTAATATGGTTCCATAGCCCACAAATTTAAATACAATTACGTCGCTACTTGTTGCATCTATTGAAAAGGAACCATCTGTGCCCGTAGAAACAGCTTTATTGGTTTTATCCTCCTGGATGGAAATGGCTACACCAGGTAGCGGTTTCTTGTCCTGATCTACAACTTTCCCGGTTATGGTCAACTTTTCATCAGGTTTTTGCCCATAAACACTCAGCATTCCTGCCATCATGAATAAGAGACATATAATATATTTTGATTTTATAAATTTCATTTTGAAAATCTTTTAGCGTTATATGATTAAATCAACTATTCCCAGCCCGGATTTTGGGTTAAAGCCCCTTTACTTTTGTAAATTTCGGCTCTGGGGATTGGGTAAAGATTTTGTGCCTCTGTCCAGCTTTTTTGAAAGGTTGGGCCAAGCACTATCGGGCTATAGGTAAAACTGCCATTGCTGTTTTTTACCACATCCATACCTTTCATCGGAACAGCGATGGTTTGTGCACCGATCTTCCAGCGCATAATATCGTACCAGCGGTGATCTTCAAAAGCCAACTCTATAGCGCGTTCATGTCTGATCGCTATGCGCATTTCATCCTGTGTCATATTTGCTTTCAAACCAAAAAGACCCGTACCTTCCTGAATTCCAGCACGCTTACGCAGGTCAGTAAGGACTTTATAAACTGTAGCGTCTCCAACAGTGTAGTTTGCTTCATTCTGTGCTTCTGCATAATTCAGCAATATTTCGCCATAACGGAAATAGAGGTAGTTTAGTAAAGTTGTACTTCCGCCAACAGTCCTGTACACTTCTGGCCAGTATTTTTTGCAATAGTAACGCGTTGCAGTATAAGTAATGGTTGTACTGTAATCTTTACCATATAATGTTTTACCATTAGCATCTGTGGTGGTCCACATTTCGATTTTTCTACCCTGCCAGGCTAAATCGTTATAAATAATGTTATTATAAAAACGTGGCTCACGGTTTAAATAAGGCTTTTGCGGATCGTAACCAGAAGTAGGATCGGTTATGGCTTTACCGTTGGCCATTTCGTACATATCTACGTGGTTTTGAGTAGGATTCATTTGTCCTTGAGCACCACCGGAACCAGGCGACATCGAAAAATCCTGCATCATTTCGCCCGCTAAAGGTGTAGGGCCTTTAATCCTCATCATAATGTATTCTGGCGAAGAAGGTAAGTTTAACAATTCACCATAATTAGGTTGTAATGAATAAGTTTGTTTGGCTAAACCATCTGTAGCACCTTTCATTAATTCAGTAGCAGCAGTAGCAGCGGCCTGCCATTTTGTTTTATCGTTATTTGGATTATTTAACGGACTTGCAGCATACAATAATACGCGCGATTTTAAAGCCAGTGCGGCACCAAGTGTTGGGCGGCCATAATTAGAAGCGCCATAATCAGTATCAGTACCCAGTTTAGTAAGGGCAATCTCAATATCTTTTAAAATAAAGTCAGTTACCTGGGCAAAAGAACTCCGTGGGATACTGTTCATATCATCAGTTACCGCATACACCTTATCTATAATGGGTACTCCACCAAACCTTTTGGTTAGCTCGAAATAAGATAATGCACGCAGGAAGCGCATTTCGCCTTCCACACGTTTGGCATCAAAAATTGGAACGGAAGCATTTGGAGATGGAGGTACCTCTCCTATCCTGGCCAACATTTTATTCTCTACAGCGATACCTGCGTACATCAGTTTCCATACACCGTAGATATCGTTTAGCGATGGTCCGTTAGAATGATCATGGTATAAACCTCTGTTCAAAGAAGTTACCGAACCTTCCGAGTTTCCTGAAACGGCCTCATCAGAAGCCTGAGCGGTACAACCCCGGTGATCGTTAAAACGCACATATTTGGTAATGACATAGTTGTAAGCATTATCGGCAAATCTTGCGGCCAATGCGGGATCTGCAAAAATATCATCCTCACTAATGGCAACTCCCGGCGTACGTTCTAAATAATCTTTTTTACAAGAAAAAGAGATGAGCGTTAATAAAAGAATTGCTGTAAATATTTTATAATTTTTCATTTGCTTATATTTTTTTTAGCGGCGATGAAGCGATCATGAGCATATTAATTACTGTTTGAGAGCGGCATGCTCATGATGGTTTCATTTTTTCTTAGAATTGAACGTTTAAACCAAAATTGTAAACCTTTGATGTTGGATAAATCGATTGCAATGGAAAAGCAGTATTAATGGTGTTTACGTTTTCAGGATCTGTATAAAATTTATACTTCGTCCAGGTGTAAAGATTCTGCCCCTGTACAAAAACCCTCACGTTGCTTAACTTTAATGCTGTGGCCCACTCTTTAGGTAAGTTCCACGCAAATTCTACGTTTCTGATTTTTAAATAAGAAGAATTTTGCAAAGTGAAATCGTTTAAAGCATAGTTTAAAGATGCTGTTCCTCTTGCATGTATCACCGGCCAGGTTGCGGTTGATGCAGTTGCAGGTGTCCACGAATCGAGCATAAAAGGATACATTTGCTGCCCATTGTTCTGTTCGTTTAAAATTACATTCGAGCTTACGTTTCCAACGCCCTGAAATAATACAGAAAACGAAAATCCTTTGTACAAAATACGTGGGCTAGCACTATACACATACTCAGGCGTATTGGTATGGCCAATAGCTTTTTGATCTAAACTGGTAATAATCCCATCACCATCTAAATCTTTAAATTTTAAATCTCCGGGAATTGGTGAATAACCCTGTAATTTTGGAGAAGCGGTAATATCAGCTGCCGATTGGAAGAAGCCATCTGTTACATATCCAAAAAACTGACCAACACTGGTTCCCTTTCTTACCAATGAAGGAGGCAGACCATCTGGTTCATCATTTTCTACAATCCTGTTTTTAGCATAACTTAACTGGGCATTTAAACCAAGTGTTACACTTCCAACCTGTTTCTGGTAATCAAGTTCAACCTCGTAACCTTTGTTGTAAACAATACCTTTGTTGAAATTAGGATAGGTATGTCCATAAAGGGCAGAACCACTTAAAGATGGTGTTAAGATATCTCTTCTGGTTTCGTCGAATAAATCAACCGTTACTCTTAAGTTGTCTTTAAATAAACGGGCTTCAAAACCAATGTTACGTTTAGTACCTGTCTCCCATGTTACTATCGGGTTTCCAAGATCGTTTCCGGTGGCACCAAAAAACTGTGGATCCCTGATCAGAATGGTTGGATAATTGGTAATGGAATTTGGATTTCCGAATGGCGCTACCTGACCACCCGCTGTAGTAGTGGTATAAGTAGAATAACTGGTTAAGAACAAGAAACGGCTATCCGAAATCCTGTCGTTACCAACTAAACCATAACTACCCCTTATTTTTAAATAAGATAGAATATCATTCTTTTTCCAAAAAGACTCATTAGTTAAGGTCCAGCCCGCTGATATAGCCGGGAAAAAACCATAACGCAAACCCTGGGCAAAATTTTCTGATCCGTTGTAAGAAGCATTAAACTCTGCGAAATAACGTTCGTTATAATTATAGGCCACACGGCTGGCAATACCTTGTGATGCTTTTGGAGGCGCGGTAAATGCCGTAGTACCAGTTGATTTGATTAATTGCCTTGTACCCAATAATAAGGCACTCACATTATGTTTTCCAAAATCGCGGTTGTAATCAAAGCCCGCTTGTAAATTCATATTGGTACTGCCTTCAGTTACACCGCCATCTTGTACGGCACCTAAAGGCTCATCACGGTTACGTGTATCGGTTGATAAAGTAGCTTCGCCAGTAGCTGGATTATATACATAAGCAGCCCAGTTCGCATTTCTCCTTTCGGTATTGTTATAATAAGAATCGTAACCAAATACTGTTTTAAAGCCTAATCCTTTGGTAATAAAACCTAGTTTATAATTCAGGTTAAATGTACTCTCAATGGTATTATTATCATCATTACGTGTTCCAAAACGAGTTAAAACCGCATAAGGATTCCAGATATTGGTACCTACATTCGGGTTGGCTGTTATCCTCCCATCAGGTAAAGTAACCGGATAAGCATAAGCCGGAACCTGCAGAATACGCGAAATCATCCCTTCAATTGTATCGTAAGAGAATGCCGAAGAAGACTTTAAACCTGCAGGCTGGTAGCGGTCGGCAAAACGCCCGCCTAATTTAATCCCAACGGTAAAGTCTTTATTCAGGGTTAAATCTACGTTCGAACGGAAATTATAACGGTTATAATTTGGAACTGTATTAATGCCATAAGGCGAATCGAACTTCTTGAAAATCCCGTCCTGAAAAGCATAACCAGCTGAAACAAAATATTTCGCAATTTTTGTTCCACCGGTGATGTTGATGTTGTGCTGTGTTTGTGAATAATATTTTTTGGTTAAATAATCAAACCACTGCACATCAGGATAACCGATCGGGTCTGATTTATCCCTGAATTTCTGTATCTCCGCGTCAGTAAAAAATGCAGGTTTACCATCGTTTAGGTAAGATTGATTTAACAAAGTGGCACTTTCCAAAGCCGGAAGTCCAATGGCCAAACCAGTATAGGTTTGTAGTGCATAATTACCGGTGTAAATTACTTTTGGCGCACCAATTTTTCCTTGTTTTGTGGTAATCACAATGATACCGTTAGCGCCGCGGATACCATAAATGGCCGTAGAAGCCGCATCTTTTAACACCGTAATGGTTTCGATTTCGCTGGCATCCACATCTGAGAAACTCGGACGTTCAACCCCATCAACCACTACAATTGCAGCGTTATTGGCTCCGTAAGTGGCTACCCCCCTAACTTTTAACTGGGCACCATCTGCGCCCGGCTGACCACTCGTTTGTACGGCCAATAAACCCGGCAAACGACCTATTAAACTATTGGTTGGATTTGGCGTGGGCGATTTCATGATCTCTTCAGAGTTGATCTGTGCAATGGCTCCTGTTAAGGTAGATTTTTTCTGTGCGCCATAACCAACCACTACAACTTCATCCAAACCCTGAGAATTATCTTCGAGCACAATGGTTAAGCTACTTTTGCTATTTACAGCAACCTCTTTGTTAATGTATCCAATATAGGTAAAGGTTAATGTTGCATTTTCTGCTGCCTTAATTGAAAATTTACCGTCATTATCGGTTACTGCCCCTGTTGTAGTACCTTTAACCCTTACACTTACACCCGGCAAGGTAATTCCTTTACTATCTTTTACCGTACCCGTTACTATTCCCTGCGCAAAAGCAGTAAAGGAAGAACTGATCAGGAAAAGAAAAGTTAAGATATAAAGCATTTTATTCCATTGAATTTTCTCAAATCCAATGCAGGTAAAAGTCTTCTTCAAATTGTAAAGTATATCCATAATTGTTATAAAAAATTAAATCTATTCGGTTAAAATTTAATGTTTAGTTAATAGTCAGACAGGTAGATTTACATGGGTAAATCCATTAAGTCTATTCAAAATGTGTATATCATATTGCCTTTCAGGAATCAGATCGGCGTGGTAGAGGAAGACAGCGGTTAATTTAAGCTAGGCATCCTGGGGATTGTAAGATTTTATCTTAAAAGCGTAACATTTTGGAGGCAAAGCGAAATTCGTTCCTCCAGCTAATCCTGATACTCCGGTATAAGCCCTTTTTAAACTGAAGCAAGTGTGAGATGATTTCATCATGTTTATTTGGTTAGTTTGTGTTAGTGGTAACGAATTTAGAAAAGCTTAAAAGATAAAAGTGTTTTTAAATAGCCTAAAACGCTATAAAATCCACTGAAACTACATTTCAAACGTTTGAAATAATTAGATTTTTTTTCTTATCTATGCATAGAGATTGGAAAAGATGACGAACAATACCCCTGTTACACTAAAGTTCTTGGCTGAAAAGTTAAAGATGTCAGTATCAACAGTATCAAAAGCCCTTAATAACTACCCCACCATTAACGAGTACACTAAGAAACGTGTACAGGAAATGGCTAGCGATCTGCATTTTACACCAAATAAATCGGCCATTAACTTAAAAGAAAAAAAGTCGCGAATTATTGGTATCATCTTACCCAACCTTTTAGATCACTTCTTTACACGCAGCATTTATGGTGTAGAACAATTTGCTACACAGAATGGATATAATGTGATCATCAGTCAATCGCACGACGATCTGGAAAAAGAGATTCAATCGGCGAATATGTTGTTAAGGAGCCGTGTTGATGGTTTAATTGTAGCCATCTCAAAAAACACGCAGGATTTTGCCCACCTGGATCAGTTCGAAAATATGGGCATCCCGGTAGTTTATTATACCCGGAATCCGAGTTTCAATTTAAGTTGCCATAAAGTATTGGGCAATACTTTTCAGGGTTGCTATCAGGCTACCAAATTTTTGATTGACAGAGGTCATAAAAAGATCGCCTACCTTGGCGGACCGAAAATGATCAACTTTACGCACGACCGTTTCAATGGTTATATCAATGCATTAAAAGATAATCAGCTACCTTTTTCAGCCGAACTGGTAGCTTATACCGATTTTGATAAAGAAAACACAATTTCAGCAATCAAGAATCTTTTTGCCAATCCGGAAAATATGCCTACCGCCCTTGTAGCCTTTAAAGAGCCTATTTTATTTGATGCGATAAAATACCTGAGATCAATCAATCATCCTAAATTTAACGAAATCGAATGTATCGGTTTTGGCAATACTTCATTTATCAGCTATCTCGATTCGCCGCCTATAGCTTCGATAGAAGAAAATCCTGAATCAGTAGGCGAAAACGCAATAAAGCTATTGCTTCAGCTGATCAATAAAGAAATCGACATCCAGAATTATCAGAAAGTAATGGTAGATTGTAAGTTGATTGTGCACGGGTAAATGCGCGTAGCGTATAGCGGCTGGCGTGTAGCGTTTTAACCTACCATATTAAAATCTGCGAAAAACCATTTGCACCAAACCTTAATCTTTCTTAACTCCTTAATGATAACAAAACCTTATTTTAATTATTCAGCATTAAGAAGTTAAGGTAGTTAAGAAATTGTTGAGAAAACCTTAATCTTTCTTAACTCCTTAATGGTAACAAAACCTTAGTATAATTATTCAGCATTAAGAAGTTAAGGTAATTAAGAAATTGTTGAGAAAACCTTAATCTTTCTTAACTCCTTAATGATAACAAAACCTTAGTATAATTATCCAGCATTAAGAAGTTAAGGTAATTAAGAAAATTAAAAAAGCATATCACCTAACTTCCTAATAAGGAAAATTTATTCTTCAATTGATTGCGATGATTTTCATTATAAACAAATGCTGCTACAATTAATAAACCAGCAATACCTTCAAAAGCCACAACCATTTGCGTGCCGAAAAGATGCGCCAAATAACCCATTAATAAACTTCCGATCGGCAATACCCCCTGATAAGCCATGATATAATAGCTTAAAGTCCTCCCCCTCATTACATCATCAGCGTGCGTTTGCAGATAAGTATTGATAGACGAGGTTTGCGCCATTAAACCCAAAGCCGCTAATCCGGTACAGATTAAAGCCAATATTAATGATGGAGATATCGCCAGCGCCACTACTGATATGGCCAATAAAATCCCCGACATCATCACGATTTTCTGTAAGTTTTGGCCAGCTTTTAAAGTGGCCATATAAATGGCTCCAAAAAATGCGCCAAATCCGGCCGCACTTTCAAACCAGCCAAAAGTAGTGGCATTTCCGTTAAATATATCTTTCGCAAATACAGGAAGTAAAGTGGTAAATGGAATGACCAATAAACTCGAAGCAGCCATCATCAACACCATAGAGGCCAGATCTGGAGATGATTTCAAATAATCATAACCCTTTTTAAGATCAATCCAGATATTTTCTTTAGATTTTTGATGTTCAGTCAGTTTTAATTTCATCATCACCATACAGCCCAGTACCGCGATAAAACTTATAAAGTTGATCAGAAAACAGATATCCTCGCCCAGGGTACTCAAAATTACCCCTGCCAGTGCAGGTCCAATCAACCTCGCCGCATTAAACATCGAAGAGTTAAGCGCAATGGCATTTGGTAAATCTTCTTTATCATCAATTAAATTTACCATTAACGATTGTCGTGCCGTTACATCAAAAGCATTCACCAGTCCCTGAACCAGCGAAAGTGCTGCGATCCAGAACATATCGTAAACTTTAAACCAGATCATTAAAGCCAGAGCACCTGCTTGTAACATCAGGATGACCTGCGTAATCACTAAAATTTTATACTTGTTATGCCTGTCAACATAGCTCCCGGCATAGGGTGCAAGCACCAATGAAGGGATTAAACTTAAAAATGTAATCAGCCCCAACAAAAATGCCGAACCTGTTAAACGGTAAACCAACCAGCTGATGGCCACGCGCTGCATCCATGTACCAATTAATGAAATGGCCTGACCTGTAAAAAATAACCTGTAATTATAATGCCTTAGCGAACGAAAAATACTCATGTTTAAAATAGTAAAGTAACTTTACAAAAATAGAAAAATTTATCATAACCTTAAAATCAAAAAAGTCTACTTTTATCAGTTTAAAATCATAAATTAAAGATTTTATAAAATCAAGATCAGTTATGATTAAAAATAAAAGCTTATATTTGTAAAGTTTATTTACCATTAATATGCCTACTCAAACACAAGAGATTGCAGCCAGATTAAGAAGCACGGTTACCCGTTTAACCCGCCAGTTACGCAGACAGAACGTAAGTTCGGAGTTTAGCAATGCTGAGTTGTTAACCATGTCGCTACTCGAACAGCACGGCAAAATGTTATCGACAGAGCTTGCTGATATGGAAAGGGTATCTAAACAGGCCATTTCGCAGATCATTAACCGTTTGTATGACGCAAAATGTGTGGAGCGCTTTCCAAGCGAAGAAGATAAACGTAAAATATTTATCGGCTTAACCAAACTGGGCGAAAAACACATTATTGCCAGCAGAAAAATCAAAGAAGAATGGCTGGCACAAACATTGGAAAAAATATTTTCGTCAGAAGAGATCAACCTGATACAGGCTTTCCTCCCGCTCCTTTCGCGCCTGGTAGAACACAACGGAACAAGAATATAGTTTTACTTTTTCATTCACCAAATAAGCCTTATCTTGCAGAAGAATATGGCACTATATTTTACATCAATAAATTCGGGGAGTAACGGCAACTGTTACTATGTGGGGAACGATAACGAGGCCGTTTTGGTTGATGTTGGCCTAACCTGCAAAGAAGTAGAAAAGCGCATGGAGCGCCTGGGCTTATCGGTAAACAAGCTTAAAGCAATTTTTATCTCTCACGAACACAGCGACCACATTAAAGGCTTAGCTGTTTTTGCAAAAAAACATAAACTTCCGGTTTACATCAGTACACCTACCTTAAAAAGCAGCCGGCTTTTACTCGATTCAAATAATACATTTCCATTAAACCATTTACAAAATATCCAGATCGGAAATTTAAAAATCTCCGCATTTTCTAAATTTCATGATGCAGCTGATCCTTACAGTTTCACCATAGAATGTAATGATGTGAGGGTTGGGGTATTTACCGATATTGGCGCAGTGTGCGACCGCTTGATTATGCATTTTAAGAACTGCCACGCAGCTTTTTTAGAAGCAAATTATGATACTGAGATGTTGCAGAATGGTCGTTATCCTTATTTCTTAAAACGAAGGATTATGGGCGGTCATGGTCACTTAAGCAATACACAGGCTTTGGAGCTTTTCATGAACCATAAACCTGAATACATGAGCCACTTGTTATTGAGCCATTTATCGAAAGACAATAACGATTCGGAGTTGGTTGAAAGTTTATTTAAAAGTGTTGCTGGCAGTACTTTTGTAAAAGTAGCTTCCAGATATGAAGAAACTGAACTTTATTATGTTGGAAGCAATCAGAACACAACAGTTTCCTATACATTTGATCCAAGCCTTTATCAGCCTGAACAGCTTAACCTGTTTTAACATCGCAAAGTCAAAAACAAGCTGCTTTTTTGTTACAAAACCCTTTATTTTGAGTGTTTTATGCCTATTCAACCTAAAAAGCAAATAGTCTGATCTAAAAAATTAAAATAATTTCAATTTTCCGAAAACATTTTATTTATACAGCGGTTATATATACACTTCATAAATAGTTTGTTTGGTTTAATTGGGGCTTATGGATTTAAGCCCCTTTCTCTTGCCCAAAATTTTCTAATCCGCTAATATATAATACATAAAAAAAGGCAAAATGGCTAAACCACTTTACCTTTTAATTATTTGAAGAAACGAAAGATTATTCCATCTTACATATTCCCTTTTACCTCATTCTACAGGTTTTTAACAATCACTTCGTCTGTAGGTTTTGTTTTAGAACGGAAACGGTGTATCAACTCTCCTTTTTCGTTAATCAGGAATTTCTCGAAATTCCATTTAATATCACCCTGCTCTTCTGTATTGGTTTGTGAGGTAAGATATTTAAACAATGGACTGATGTCGTCTCCTTTAACACTACTTTTTTCTGCAAGCAAAAACGAAACATTGTATTTTCCCGTACAAAATTCTTTAATCTCTGCATTGGTGGAAAACTCTTGTCCGCCAAAGTTACCTGCCGGAAAACCGATCAACACTACTTTGTTGCCATATTGTTTCTGCAATTTTTCTAAATCTTCGTATTGAGGTGTAAAACCGCATTTAGAAGCCGTGTTAACAATTAAGATTTTTTTGCCTTTAAATTTAGAAAGTTTGATTTCTTTACCATCAATGGTTTTAAAGCTGAAATCGTAAACATTTTTTGGTGGCGATACCAATAAGTTTAATAGGATTAGAATTGTGCTGATCATCGTTGTTTTTATTTTTATATACGAATATAGGTACAAATCGGTTGCTTTGATGTAATGTGGCTGTAAATTATGTGATGGATGATGTAAAAGGTAAGATGTAGTTAACCCAACCTTTGTTTCTAAACCTGATATAGCGGGAAGCCCACAGCGCAGCGAGGACTTAAAGCGGTAGCAGGACTGCTGGCCGCCACTAAACAGAACCTTTCATTTTCAAAAACAATATATTTAAGGAATACAAAATCTGATTCTGCTGAAAACCATTTAAAATATTCGGCTGGAGATTAAAACCTGATTAAAATCACCTTATAAACCAATATATTTTACCAACATTTAATAAAAAATTTGTATTAAATTCTCTTCAGGTTTGGATTTATGCTTTAATTATAGCTTTATTTGCACAAAAACGTATTTCATGGCCAAAAATTTATTAATCGTCGAGTCACCCGCAAAAGCTAAAACTATAGAAGGATACCTGGGAAAAGATTTCCTGGTGAAATCTAGCTATGGCCATATCAGGGATTTAGTGAAAGGCGATATGGCGATTGATATTAAAAATAATTTTGCCCAAACCTACGAGGTACCCGCCGACAAGAAGAACGTGGTTGCCGAACTGAAAAAACTAGCTAAAGAAGCCGAGATGGTATGGCTAGCATCCGATGAGGACCGTGAGGGAGAAGCCATTTCGTGGCATTTATTCGAAACTTTAGGCCTGAAAGTAGAGAAAACAAAACGCATTGTATTTCATGAAATTACCAAACCTGCCATTTTAAAAGCAATCGATAGTCCACGTGGAATTGATTACAACCTGGTAAATGCGCAACAGGCACGCCGGGTATTGGATAGATTGGTGGGTTTCGAACTTTCTCCTGTTTTATGGAAAAAAGTAAAACCATCACTTTCTGCAGGACGTGTACAATCTGTTGCAGTACGTTTAATTGTAGATAGAGAAAGAGAAGTTTTAAACTTTAATGCGGCCGCTGCCTATAAAATTACCGCACAATTTTCTACAGGTAAAGGAAAAGAAATGGTTAAGGCAGAATTGCCGCAACGTTTTGAAAACGAAGCGGATGCCGAAAAATATCTTCAGGATTGTGTAAATGCCAAATTCGATATTACAAGCTTGGAAACGCGTCCTGCAAAACGTAATCCTGCTGCTCCTTTTACTACTTCTACCCTGCAACAGGAAGCTTCAAGAAAATTAGGTTTTTCGGTAGCCAGAACCATGCAGGTGGCACAAAGACTTTACGAAGCGGGTAAAATTACCTACATGAGAACAGACTCTGTAAACTTATCGGAAACGGCTTTAAATGCTGCTGCTGCAGAGATTAAATCTGCTTACGGAGATAAATACCACCAACACCGCGTTTATAAAACCAAATCAGCTGGTGCACAAGAGGCTCACGAAGCCATCCGCCCTACTTATTTCGACAGACATACTGTAGATGGGGACATTTCGGAGAAACGTTTGTACGATTTGATCTGGAAACGTGCTATCGCCTCGCAGATGAGCGAAGCTTTGTTTGAAAAAACTACGGCTCAGATTACTGCTTCAACCCGAAAAGAGCATTTGGTTGCCGAAGGTGAAGTGTTAAAATTCGATGGTTTCTTAAAAGTTTATTTAGAATCGACCGATGATGAAGAAAGCGAAGAGAAAGAAGGCGGTGCCATCTTGCCTCCTTTAGCCAAAGGACAAGAACTATTTTTAAAAGAAATGCAGGCAACTGAACGTTACTCACGTCCGCCGGCAAGATATACAGAGGCCAGTTTGGTTAAAAAACTAGAAGAACTGGGCATTGGCCGTCCATCTACTTATGCACCAACCATTTCTACGGTACAAAACCGTGGTTATGTGGTAAAAGAAGACAGAGACGGTAAGCAACGTAAATTTACTTCTATCGTTTTAGCCGATGGACAGGTAAAAAAAGAAATCAAATCGGAAATTACCGGGGCAGAAAAATCGAAACTCTTCCCTACCGATATTGGTGAGGTGGTAAACGATTTCTTAGTGGAACATTTTAAAGGTATCGTCGATTTTAACTTTACCGCTAAAGTGGAAAAGGAATTTGACGAAATTGCGCAAGGTTTACAGGAGTGGACTAAAATGCTGCACTCTTTTTATAATCCTTTCCATAGCGAAGTAGAAACTACCTTAGAAACTGCTGAACGTGCTACAGGTGAGCGTTTATTAGGCTTAGACCCTGCAACGGGCAAAAATGTATACACCAAAGTGGGTAAATTTGGACCATTGGTACAGATTGGCGAGCTTGATGAAGAAGAAAAGCCACGTTATGCAAGTTTAATGCGCAACCAATCTGTAGCTACGATTACTTTAGATGATGCATTGGAATTATTTAAACTTCCTTTCCAATTGCCTGATTTTGAAGGCAAAGAGGTGATGATCGGTGTAGGCCGTTTCGGACCTTATGTAAAATGGGGCGAAAGTTTTATCTCACTTCCTAAAAATGAGGAACCTTTATCGGTAACTTATGATAGAGCGGTTGAAATTATCAAACAGAAAATGGATGATGATGCGCCAATTGCACATTACGAAGGTTTAGGAGTAACAAAAGGCAAAGGTCGTTTCGGTCCTTTTATTAAATGGAACGATCTGTTCATCAATATACCTGCAAAAGGATATGATTTCGACAATTTATCACAGGAAGATATCAATACTTTAATCAGCAAGAAAGTAGAAAAAGAAGCCAACCGCTTTATTAAAACCTGGGATGCTGAAAAAATTTCTATCGAAAATGGCCGCTGGGGACCGTTTATCCGTTTTGGTAAATTAATGCTTAAATTGAGATACAACGAGGCTACCAAACAGAAATATACTCCAGAAGAACTGGTTGATATTGATTTGGAAGTAGTAAAGAAAATGATTGTAGAACAGGTACCAAACGCTTTCGAAACGAAGAAAAAGGCTCCTGCAAAGAAAAAAGCAGCTCCCGCTAAAAAGGCAGTATCGAAGAAGAAATAAATGAGTAGCGTCACTCTGAATTTATTTCAGAGTCTTTATCGAAAGATGCTAAAACAAGTTCAGCATGACGATAAATAGTGGATATGAAATCAGATTTACCAGAAAATACAGTTGAAGATATTGCAATGGCCGTGGTACTAATGGGCGAAACACCAGAAGTTACGAGCTGGACGGTTTACCTTGTTAATTTAAAAAATGAGCCAATCACCAACGTATTGATCAGCTCAAAAGGTTATGGTGAAAAAGATGGTAAGCCGGTAAAAACTTCTGTTTTAAGGCATTTTATTGGAGATATGGAGGGGAATTCTTTTTCAGGAGTAGAAGCTATTGATCCTGAAGTTTTTGGTTTAACCAACGAATACTGGCTCAGTTATTATATTGGCAGCACCATTTACGACAAAAAGTTTATTTTCCTACCGGAAAGCATCATCGATTCCAATTTGATTAAAATCCCGTTGGTGAATAGACCGGGGGTAATGATTAAATAGTCTGCAGTCTTAAGTCCTAAGTCCAGAGTCTTAGACTACCGACTTAGGACTCAAGACTAGGGACTCAACTAAGGCACCTTAACCGCCTGTCTTCCAATTAATTTCCAGCCTGATTTTTCTTTACTCCAGATTAAAAGGATATAAAGTTTCACATTTCCAGGAACATTTTTATCATTCGTTTTAGCATTTAAAGTATGACGTACTAGAGCTGTCTTATTTTGAATAATAACCGATTGATCAGTTAAATTAATATCGACGAAATCAGATTCACCAGAAAGTAAAGAGTGCAGAAATTCTTGTTTCGTTTGGATCTTCCCGCTCGAATGACCATAACTTAAATTATTCAGCACAATTTTATCCAATGCGGCACTATCAGGTGTAACCATCAGTTTGGTTAATTTGGTAACAGCAGCTTCTACTTCAGCTTTCTGCGCAAAACAAAAACTGCTAGAAATTAATAAACATGAAAAAATTAAGAGTTTCCTGATCATATCTGGTTGTATTGGGTTGATCTTGTAAACTTATCCAAATCCATGCAAATGAACAAACCATTTGGTTTAATTTTCAACATTATTTCTTTTAACGTCGATTTTAGTTAATTTTCAGAAAGAATATGGGTTTTTCGGATTAATCAGATCAATTACGGCATAGCAATTGCTCCAACCGCAACATTATATTCTCATTTATCTTAACGAATTCATCCTATGGAGCAACCATCTACCTACCAGTCGTCCTCAAAAAAGAAATTTATTTTTATCGGATTGCTTGCTGTTTCTATAGCAGCAATTGTATTTATCTTTTTTAACCGGAAGAAGAAAAATCATGAAGAAAACCAGGCTTACGCTAAATATATAGAAGCGTATACTTCCGGAACCATTTCGAAAAAGAGTTTTATCCGCGTCCACCTGGCCAATGCTGCTACTGGCATGCAGGATTTAGGCAAGGCAGATTCACGCGAACTTTTCGACTTCTCCCCTTCCATTTCAGGAAAAACCTATTGGATAGATCCGCAAACGGTAGAGTTTAGGCCTGATGAAAACCTAAAACCTGGCAAAAATTACGAAGCTACTTTCAAATTATCAGAAGTTTCTGCAACTGAAAAAGGTCTGGAAGATTTCGACTTTGAGTTTAAAGTAATCACCCCGGGCATCATGCTGTCGCAAAATGGCCTGGTTTCACAGAACAATACTTCCCTTGAATATATGAAACTTACAGGTGAAGTAGCTACCGCCGATGTTGAAGAAACTAGTAAAATTGAAAAAACGCTTTCACTGGATTTTGACCAGAAATTAAAAATCAAATGGCAGCACGATCCTGCTAAAAATAGTTCAAAATTTACCATCGATAGCATTAAAAAAACGGGGAACGACCAAAATCTAAAATTAGAGTGGGATGGTGATGCCATAGATGCCGATCAGAAAGGTGAAGTGGAAGTCCGCGTTCCTTCGATAAATAAATTCGAGATACTGGATATGAAAGCCATACAGGGAGAAGAAGATTATGCTTTGGTGCAATTTTCAGAACCGATTGGTGTGGGCCAGGATTTAACCGGTATGATCACCCTGGGTAACCTAAGTGATGTAAGATATACCATTGATGCCAGTCAGGTTAAAATTTATGCCCCTGAAGAATTAAAAGGTAATTATACCTTAAACGTAAATGCAGGGGTCGAAAATATCAATACCAAAACGCTAACCACTGGTAAAGTAGCCAATCTTGTTTTTGAAGATAAATTACCATCGGTTACCATTGCAGGCGCAGGGACCATTTTACCCAATTCAGGAAAACTGGTTTTACCTTTCGAAGCGATTAATTTAAAAGCGGTTGATGTAACGGTAATTAAAATTTATGAAAATAATATTCCTCAGTTCTTCCAAACCAACAGTTATAAAGATGGTAACGAACTGCGCAGGGTGGCAAAACCTATTTTACAGAAAACCGTCCGCTTAGATGAAGATAAAGCACTTAACCTCCATAAAAAGAACCGCTTTACACTCGATCTGGATAAAATGATCCGTACCGAACCTGGTGCGATGTACCGTGTTACCATAGCTTTCAGACAGGAATATAACGCGTACAATTGCAAAACCGGAGTGGAAAAAGGCGATGGCAACGATGAAGAAAGCGAATATGGGGACTATGAAGGCTATGGCGAAAAGATTGATGAAGACGACGATTTCTGGCTGCGCTATAACAATTATTACCCATCAAATTACAGGTGGAATGATAAGGACAATCCTTGTACTCCTTCGTTCTACACCAACCAACGTTGGGCAAGCCGAAACTTAATTGCTTCGAATATTGGTTTAGTGGCCAAAAGAGGAAATGATAATTCCATGTTAATTATTGCAACGGATTTGTTGACTGCCAAACCATTAAGCGGGGTAAATCTGGAGTTAATGGATTATCAGAAACAGATTATCTTCACGACCAAAACCGATGGTGATGGTTTTGCAAAATTTGATTTAAAACGTCAACCTTTCCTATTGATTGCCAAAAACGGTTCAGAAAGAGGATACTTAAAACTGGATGATGGAAGCTCTCTCCCTTTAAGTCGTTTTGATGTGGGTGGCGATGTAGTACAAAGTGGCCTGAAAGGTTTTATTTATGGCGAACGCGGTGTTTGGCGCCCTGGCGATAGTTTATTTGTTTCTTTCGTTCTGGAAGATAAACTTAAAAAGCTACCAGCCAATTATCCCGTAACCATGGAGTTTTACAATCCAAAAGGTCAGCTTTATAAACGCCTCATCAATGGTAAACCCACAAATGGATTTTATACTTTCAAAACCGCTACTGAAAGTACTGCGCCTACCGGTAACTGGATGGCAAAAGTTAAAGCAGGCGGTGCAACATTTACGAAAACCTTAAAAATTGAAACGGTAATGCCTAACCGTTTAAAAATTGATTTCAACATTGGTAATAAGTCGTACTTGAGTTCAGGAACATCGGCCGCTACCCTATCGGCCAAATGGCTGTTTGGTGCAGTTGCTCAAAACTTAAAAGCAAAGGTTGATGTGAATTTAAACACCACCGAAACCAAGTTTAAAGGTTTTGAAGGTTTCAGTTTTGATAACCCGACCGTAAATTTCGAATCACAGGTTAAAACCATTTTTGAAGGTACCTTAAACCAGAATGGTACTGCGCAGATCAATACGAATTTGAATGAAAACAATACTGCTCCAGGTGTATTAAGGGCAAATTTCACGACAAAAGTTTTCGAACCGGGAGGTAATTTCAGTATCGATAATTTCAGTATTCCGTATCATGCATATAGCAGCTATTTAGGCATACGTGCTGAAAAAGGTGATCGTTTAAGTGGTATGCTGGTTACAGGGAAAGAGCATAAAATTGAAATTGTTAATGTAAACACCGATGGAAAATTATTGAGCGGCACAAAAACCGTTACAGTAGAATTATATAAAACCCAATGGCGTTGGTGGTGGGAACAGGATGATCAGTACACTTACGCCAATTTTACCCAAAATCAGTTCAATAAACTGGTAGAAAGCCATCAGGTAAACTTATTTAATGGCAAAGGAAGCTGGAATTTACGTGTTGATGAACCAGAATGGGGACGTTACCTGATTTTGGTGCGAGATATAAACGGCGGCCATGTTACCGGAAAATCAGTTTATGTAGATTGGCCAGGATGGGCACAACGTGAGCAAGGCAGCAATCCAACCGAAGCTTCTATGCTTTCTTTCACAGCCAATAAAGAGAAGTTTACCGTTGGAGAAGACATTACCTTAACCATCCCAACGGGTAAAAACGGCAGGGCGTTAATCTCCATTGAAAATGGAAGTCGCGTATTAAAAACTTTCTGGGTAGATACCAAAGCCGGACAAACGCAATTTAAGTTTAAGGCGGAGAAAGATATGGCACCGAACGTTTTTGCCAATATTACCCTATTGCAACCTCACGCACAAACGGTGAACGATTTACCGATCAGGATGTATGGTGCCATTCCACTTTCGGTAGAAGATCCGCAAACGATCCTCAAACCGACCATTAAAATGGCGGATAAAATTAAGCCAGAAACGGAAAACACAATAACCGTTGGCGAACAAAACGGCAAAGCGATGACTTATACCATTGCTTTGGTTGACGAAGGTTTACTGGATTTAACCCGTTATAAAACACCAGATCCACATGGCGCATTTTATGCCCGCGAAGGTTTGGGCGTTAAAACATGGGATTTATTTGATTATGTTTTAGGTGCCTGGGGTGGAAACCTTGAACGTATTTTAAGTATTGGTGGTGATGGCAGCATCAATAAAAACCTCAATCCGGCAAAAGCAAACCGCTTTCAGGCAGTAGTTAAATTTATGGGGCCATTTACCATTGGTAAAGGCGAAAGCAAAACACATAAGTTTAAACTGCCTCAATATATTGGTGCAGTGAGGGCTATGGTCGTTGCCGGACAGGATGCAGCTTATGGTTTTGCAGAAAAATCGGTTCAGGTTAAAAAACCGTTAATGGTGCTGGCTACCCTGCCAAGGGTTATTGGTCCGGGAGAAAGTTTTACATTACCTGTAACTGTTTTTGCCACAGAGAACAACCTTAAAAATGTATCCGTACAGCTTCAGGCCAGCAATTTAATTGTTCAGGGTACTAATAAACAGCAGCTTTACTATAAACAAACGGGCGAGCAGATGACTTCTTTTGAGGTTAAAGCACCAAATAACGTAGGTATTGCCAAAGTAAAAGTAATTGCGCAGAGTGGAGCTGAAAAAACAGTTTACGATGTAGAAATGGATATCCGAAATCCAAATCCTTATGTAACCAATGTGGTTTCGGCAACAGTACAGCCACATACCAAATGGGCAGTAAATTATTTGCCGATCGGAATGACAGGCACCAATTCCGGATCATTGGAAGTTTCTTCTATCCCGGCAATTAACCTGGGTAAACGATTGGCTTATCTGATCCAATATCCTCATGGTTGTATTGAACAGACTACCTCAGGCATTTTCCCTCAACTGTTCCTGGATAGATTGAGTCCGTTAAATGAACAGCAGAAGGCAGCAACGGAGAAAAACATCAAAGCAGGTATAAACAGGATCAAAGGTTTCCAAACTACCGAAGGGGGCTTATCTTACTGGCCTGGTGAAGGTACTGCTGATGAATGGGGAAGTAATTATGCCGGTCATTTCTTAGTGGAAGCTCAAAATGCTGGTTATACCCTACCAGTTGGCCTTTTGGATGAATTATTACGTTATCAAAAATCAAAAGCAGCAAACTGGGCACCAAACAGCAATAATTTTTATGGTGGCGATTTATCACAAGCCTACCGTTTATACATGCTCGCATTGGCTAAAAAACCAGAAATGGCGGCAATGAACCGGTTAAAAGCTTTTGAATATCTATCGGTTGCCGCAAAATGGCGGTTGGCAGCAGCATACAAACTTGCAGGACAAAATGATGTGGCTCAAAACATGATCAGAGGATTGGATACTTCTATTCAGGCTTACAAACAACTGGGTGGCACTTACGGGTCTGATGTTCGCGATCAAGCCATGATTTTAGAAACCCTTACCCTACTAGGTCAGAAAGCAAAAGCAGCCAGTTTATTACAACCTTTAGCGGCTAAACTGGGTGAAAATACCTGGTACAGTACACAAACTACGGCTTACAGTTTGCTGGCTATTGCAAAGTTCTGCGGTTCAAATCAATCCGCAAATAAATTGCAGTACCAATATGTTCTGGATGGAAAAACTGCTCCAGTAAGCTCGAACCAGTACATTAATAGTACGCCGGTAACCTTTAAAGGCAATATGGCATCAGTTACCAATAATGGCAATAATGTATTGTTTGTGCGTTTGGTTTTAGAAGGACAGCCTGTTGCAGGTCAGAACAACTTCTTACCTAACCGACCTGAGGTTTTGGATATGAACGTGGTTTACAAACGATTAAATGGTAAAGTTTTAGATCCAGGCACTTTAAAACAAGGCACTGATTTCTACGCAGAGGTAACGGTAAAAAATCCTGGCCGGATGGGTTATTATGAACAAATGGCATTGACCCAAATTTTCCCTTCAGGCTGGGAAATTATCAATACCCGCGTTAACGATAATCAAAGTATTTTGGCCTCATCTCCATTTACTTATCAGGATATAAGAGACGACCGTGTTTTCACTTACTTTAACGTAAGAGAAGGTGAAAGTCTGGTTTATAAAGTGTTGCTTAATGCTTCGTATCTAGGTAAATATTATTTATCGGCTGTGCAATGTGAGGCGATGTATAATAATGATATTTCGGCTACAGAAGCTGGTAAGTGGGTGCAGGTGGTTAAATAGAGAAATGGTTTAGAGAAATAATTAAATGAATACTGGTCGTAGCGTCTCGCTACGTCCTAAAAATTTTAGCATTGAAACAGATTCAAATGAATAGTGAAACATGAATCTTAGCGAGACGCTAAGACTAGGGATTGTTTGTAAAATAAAAAAATGGGAAGGAAATATAAATTTCATGATAATTCTAAACTTTATTTTGTGACTTTCACCGTTGTAGATTGGATTGACGTATTTACAAGGCAAGAATACATTGATATCATTTATGATAGTTTAAGGTTTTGTCAAAAACAAAAAGGATTAGAATTATATGCCTATTGTATTATGACAAATCACATCCATCTAATTATTGGGACTGAAAATGGAGTAATGTCTGATATTGTAAGAGATTTTAAAAGTTATACTTCAAGGCATATTAGGAAATCCATTGAAAATAGCAGTACTGAAAGTCGAAAGTTGTGGATGTTAGAAATTATGAAAAAACTAGGGAGTAAAAATGAAAGAAATAAAGAATTTCAATTTTGGCAACAGCATAGTCACCCCATAGAACTAGATACAAATGAAATTTTAGACCAGCGTTTAAATTATATCCACCAAAATCCTGTGAAGGCAGGCTTTGTAGAAAAAGAAGAAGATTGGATTAACAGTAGTGCTGGCGATTATTATCAAATTAGAAAGGGACAAGTTGATCTTATTATTATCGAATAACTTTTAATATTTTGAGATAATAAATGCCCAGCATCTAGTCCTAGTATCTAGTCGTAGCGTCGCGCTACGGCTTTCAAAAAACAATAAATAATAAATGTCTTAGCGAGACGCTAAGACTAGAGTTAGGTCTCCATAACAAAATGAACAAAATCCCAAAAGCATTTCTCATTTCTGATCTTTTCTGTTTTGCCTTGCTTTTGGCATTTCTTTTCGCATTACCTGCAAAATTTTTCAAAACACCAACTTCATATGTTGTTGAAGCCAGCAATGGTAATTTACTGAGTGCTGCTATTGCCAGCGATGGACAATGGCGCTTCCCGGTGGCCGATAGCGTTCCCGTAAAATTTAAGGATTGCATTATCGCTTTTGAAGATAAACGGTTTTACAACCACTTCGGTGTAGATATTTTGGCCATGAGCAGGGCTATGCGCCAAAACTGGCGGGCTAAAAGTGTGGTAAGCGGTGGAAGTACCTTAACCATGCAGGTAATCCGCCTCTCCCGAAAGCAAGATCGAACCGTTTGGCAAAAGCTCCTGGAAGTAATTTTAGCCTTGCGCTTAGAGCTCAAATATTCGAAAACAGAAATTTTAGGTTTATATGCCGCTAATGCTCCTTTTGGAAGCAATGTTGTTGGTTTGGAAGCAGCCAGCTGGCGTTACTATGGCCGCGATGCCAAAACACTTTCGTGGGGTGAAATGGCTACCCTGGCGGTTCTTCCCAACAGTCCATCTTTGGTTCACCCTGGTAAAAATTCGACCAGACTGATTAAAAAAAGAAACGATTTATTGGATAAACTCGCCCAACTTCAGTACATCGATCAGGCTACCGCAAATTTATCAAAACTAGAGCCTGTTCCGGGTAAACCCATGCCCCTACCTCAAAATGCGCCACATTTATTAAACCGTTTTAAAGCAGAAAGAGCAAGCCTAAATATTTCCTCAACAAGGATTACTTCTACACTGGACGAAAATATTCAGTTAAAAGTAAACACGATATTAAAACGGTACAACAACCGCTATCGGGCTAACGACATCAATAACATTTCTGCTTTAGTTCTTGATGCCAGAACCGGCCATGTAGTAAGTTATGTAGGCAATATCTATCAACCAGAAAATGCTGACCTGCAGAGTCACGTGGATATGATTAAAGCACCACGTAGCCCGGGTAGTACCTTAAAACCTATGCTTTACGCCAGCATGATGAATGATGGTTTTATATTGCCACATACGTTAATCCCTGATATTCCAACTCAAATAGCTGGTTATTCGCCACAAAATTACGATCTGGGTTACGATGGTGCTATTGCCGCAGATAAGGCACTGAGCCGCTCGCTAAACATCCCAGCGGTAAAAATGTTGCAGCAATACAAGTACGAACGTTTTTACGATAAGCTTAAGAAATTAGGAATAGGTACTTTAAATCAGCCTGCAGATCATTATGGCTTGTCATTAATTTTAGGTGGTAGCGAAGTAACCATGTGGGATTTGGCCAATACCTACATGGGCATGGTAAGAACGTTGAATCATTTTAATACTTATAAAGGTTTATACAATCCTGAAGATTATAAACCGGCTACCTATTTCAATACTGAAAGTAGGAATGATAAAGATTACCAACGCAATTCATTTTTAGATCACGGTTCTATCTGGGCAACTTTTAATGCCATGGAAGAGGTAATGCGACCTGGTGATGAAGGTTTATGGGAGCAGTTTTCGTCATCACAGAGAGTGGCCTGGAAAACAGGAACCAGTTTCGGTTTCCGCGATGCCTGGGCTGTGGGTTTAACACCAAATTATGTAGTATGTGTTTGGGTAGGCAATGCCGATGGTGAAGGGAGACCAGGTTTAGTAGGTATTGAGGCTGCCGCTCCGGTTTTATTTGATATTTTTAGGTTATTGCCCAACGGAAAATGGTTTGAAACGCCCACCACCAAACTCAAAAAACTTAAAATCTGTAAGCAGAGCGGTTATAAAGCTGGAGAATACTGTACAAATGTAGTAGAAGAACTGGTTCCTGTTTCAGGAGAAAAAACGGTGGTTTGTCCCTATCATAAATTGGTTCATTTGGATAAAACAGGCATTTACAGGGTAACCGATCAATGCGAGAGTGTAACCAATATGCAACACAAAAGCTGGTTTATTTTGCCACCAGCAATGGAATATTATTACAAAATAAAAAACAGCGATTATAAAAACCTCCCTCCTTTTAAAGAAGGTTGTAATCCTTCAGGCGGTAACAGCGTAATGGAGGTAATTTATCCTAAAAATAATGCTATAGTCTACATTCCATTAGAATTAGATGGTACAAGAGGCAAAATTGTAATTAACGCGGCACACAGAAATTCAAGTTCAAAAATTTACTGGCATATCGATAATGAATATGTTGCCACAACCACGAATTTTCACCAATTGGCCATTAGTCCACCGCCGGGCAAACATACTTTAACACTCGTGGATGAAAATGGAGAACGGTTGGTACAGGTTTTTACAGTTTTGGATAAGGAAAAAAAGGCGGAAGGTGGAGGGTGATCAGGTTGAAGGTTCAGGCAATGATTTATATTTTTCTTTACTCTACTGCCTTGTATTTTATAAACCTGATAAAGTGGAAATCCTTTTTAATTTGCAACGACCATAAATACACTATCATGCTGAGGAACAGCCTGTCCCGACTTTCGGGAAAGCATCTGTAACCGACACGCTCCCTCCGTATTCAATGCACTGACTGTACCTGATTAAAAAGATTGGAACGATAGCAGGACTACAGCAACCGATTAGCACAAAACCTTGCTTTTCAAAAAAACAACAAACTATATTTCCGTCCTCGTTACTACCAACTTACGCTCAATAGTACCATAAACAATCAAATACTGCGCAATCATGTAAGTAGCCATAATCAGCGCACCGCCTTGTGGAATGGGCTGCGCAAATTTATTCACAGCTAAAACACTGTCAGACAGCAAGAAAAACAAGGAGCCATAAAGAATAAGTTTAAAGCTAAAAATATTCACTTTCCCGTAACGGTTAACAGCCATTAAGGCCATCACACAGATGATAATGGCGTACATCAAAACAGGAAACTGCATAATGCCAAGATGCGGCTGTAAATAGAAAAACAAACCTGAACAAAAAATAGCAAAAGCGCCTACTGCCCACAGAAAATATGGCGTTTTATGGCTTGGGTTGGATTTATGATCGAGCGTAAAGGCCCTGATATAAAAGATATGGCAAACTAGAAAAGCGACCAAACCGAAGATAAAAAAACTTGTCCTGCCGTTTTGCAACATCAGTAATATATCTCCTGCCCATGCAAAAATTAACCCGGTAAAAATCCTTTTATGGAAACGGCCTTTCAAGTTTGTACCCACATAGAGCCATACCAAAAGTACCATCACAATTAACGGTTTAGAAAAGGTACGCAAGCCGGCACTATTGGTATATTCAGCGTAGAGTTGAATTACAAATACCAGAAAAAAAATAAATGAAAATAACTTAGTCTTCATTGGGATTAGGATTTGCCTTTTGCAAATTAAAGAACCAAATTACGGATATTAACTGGATAGCCACAAAAATTACTTGATATCCTACACTGAATTTAAAAATCAGCACCAGCAAAATGCCAAATATTAACCTGAAATATTCGAACTTAATTTGCCATGCTTTCTGCTCTAATAAAGCACCACAGGTAATTAAAGTGAACATAATAAAAAAAGATCCTGAGATTAATGGCATCGTTTCCATTTTATGGTAGGAAAATAATATGGCAGAGCCTGCGGCCAATGCCACTAAAAATTGTATAAGCACATAACCGGTTAACTTAGCTTGATAGGCCGGATTGTATTTTTGATAAGTGATGGGATTGATCTCAGGTGCAGACTGAAATCCACCTAAATGTGAAGGAAACCAGCCCGGAGGTTTTAAGAAAACTTTAATTTTATCACTTATTTTGGGAGATTGTTTAGCCGTTTTAACCAGGTCGCCCCAATAATGCAGGTTTGCCCAAACAGGGTTCCAGCTGGCCAAAGGTTTGGTAATACCATAATAAACTTCTTCTTCCTCTTTTTGAAAAGTCCCGAAAATACGGTCCCAGATAATTAAGGTGCCAGCATGGTTTTTATCAATATATTTAGGATTAGAGCCGTGGTGTACCCGGTGGTGCGATGGTGTATTTAATATATATTCCAAAAAACCCATGTTTTTAATTGCCCTGGTATGGATCCAGAACTGATACAGCGTATTAAAAGAACTCAGGGTTAAAAACATTATCGGATCGAAACCAACAAAAGCCAACGGCAGGTAAAATACCCAGCTAAACCAGCCCTGAAACCAGCTCTGTCGCAAAGCGACAGTTAAGTTATATTCTTCCGATTGGTGATGCACAATATGCGCTGCCCATAAAGCATTTACCTGATGACTCATCCGGTGGAACCAGTAGTAGAAAAAATCGACGCCGATAAATAGCAGCATCCAGATCCAGATGTTTTTTGGCAATTCAAAAAGGCGCCAATGTTCAAAAATATATTTATAACCAAAAAATAATGCCGTTTTCATGAAAATCCCGGTAAGCTGCTGCCCTATTCCCTGACTTAAATTGGCAATACTATCGTTAAGCCGGTAGTAATTTAGCTTTTTATAGAAATTATAGACCAATTCTATCCCAATCAGGATAAAAAACACTGGCACAGATAACGCAATGTAATCCACTTTCATACGGGCATAAAATATTTGGCTAGTTATATTTATCTTACAATTTAGGGAATATCAATGTGAAGATAAAATCTTGTTCATGTAAAATTTATGCGTGTTTGGTATTTGTTATTGATTTCTGTCAAATTCACCTTAACTTTGGATTGCTAAAACGAGGTTGGAACTATTGACATTTTCGTTTTATTCATCCCAACAATATGAAAAAATTATCTCTCCTTTTGTTCTTATTGGCTACTGCATTTTGTGCAAAAAGCCAAACTTTGGTATTGGCCAAAGATGCAGCCCAATATGTAGGTAAAAATGTAACCATCTGCGATTCGGTTTACAGCACAAAGGGATTGGAAAAATTAACTTTGATTAATTTAGGTGGTGCTTATCCAAAAGAACTCATTACTGTAGTAATTAATAAAGAAGATGAAAGCAAATTTCCATCCGAACCCTCTAGCATGTTTATGGGAAACAAGATCTGTGTAACTGGGATTGTAACCGAATTTAAAGGCAAAAGGCAGATTGTTGTTACCGATCCAAAACAGATTGTGGTAAAGTAATTAGCCATCATACCGATTTATTTTTGAGGATTTTACAACCTCTATATAAAGTAATACCTGATTTCATATAACAAAATTATTTTTTCACTTAATCGTTGTGCTTTAATGGCATGATCGTTATATGGGCTTCTGCTCCATAAAAAAAATACGTTTGAAACAATAAAAAGATTGGCAATCCATAGGAAAATTCAACCTAAGCTCCTCCTCTTTCAAAGGAGGTAGGCTTCGGCTGGAGCGTTAATACTAAGCTATTATTTATGGAATAAATGTAGAGTGGTGTGCTTCTTCAGTCGGCAGGAAATTAATCCTGCCAACCTCGTAAGCATAGATATCCTTATTATCTGGTTCGAATATTCAAAATCATTTTAACATATCATAACGGTTTATACATATAGGCTTATTTCCTTGATGAATCGTTTTATTTCCTTGATGAATTTTTCTCACCCCTGTGGTTTTTGTTATACACCAAGTTCATTTCTTTACCAATTTAGGTTTATGCAGGTCGATCAATTCTTTAAAAAACTGAAAATTTTATTTCAATTGGCATAAAATCCATAGTTTTGGTTTTCTGATCTGCCTATGTATACCCTTTTGAAACGAAATACCTTAATTTTTATACTCGCCATACTGATTGTATCTTTTGCAACTTTGAGTTTTTTTATTGCCCAGCACCCTATCCTTGATTTTGATATTAAAACTTCGCTGTTTATTCAGCAATTTCATGCCGACTGGTTAGATAAGGTAATGCTGGCCATTAGCTTTTTTGGCGAACTGCCTTATTCGCTACTTTCTGTTGTGGTAGTCGCAGCCATTTTTTACTGGCAGAAATATAAACGCGAGGGTATATTTATTTCAACCGTTTTGTTATCAGGACTGATTATTTTGGGTATAAAAAATGTAATTAACCGCCCAAGGCCTACTGCATTTTATGTTCGCCTGGTTGAAGTTAACCGTTTCCAGAGTTATCCCAGTGGGCATGTATTATCCTATACCCTATTTTTTGGTTTTTTGATTATCCTGATGAACAATCTGAAAGATATACCAAAACTTACTAAAAACATTGTTACTTATTTATCCGCATTTCTGATCATTACCATTGCCCCATCAAGAATCTATTTAGGAGCGCATTGGTTTACAGATACGGTTGGAGGATTTTTGCTCGGCCTGATCTGCCTTTTTCCGCTATGTTATTTCTATTTTAAAAAAAAGCAGGTTAATCCTTAAAGCCTGCATCAGGTTTTTCTTTTTTCCTGATTCTGCTTAAGGTTTCGATACGTATGCCAAGATAACTGGCTAAAAACTTTAATGGTACCCTGAATTTTATTTTTGGGTGGCCATTTTTAAATTGCCTGTAACGTGCTTCGGCAGAAGGAATCCTCGATAAAATAGAGCGCTCTTGCGACATGTGATAATGTATGGCTAAAAGTTTTCTGGCCAAAATATTGGTTTCAGGAAATTGCGCATACATCTCATCGATAAGGTGGTATGGAAGTATAAGCAACTCCGAATCTTCTAACGCCTGGAACTGCTCCTGATAGGTAGGTTTAAGTGATCCAGGGTTCCGGATGCTACCTACCAGGTGATTTTCATCAATTAACCAGGAGGTAATATCTTTCCCTTCATCCGTAATGAACCCACGCACCAAACCCTTAATAATAAAAAATAAACAATCGCCATGCAATTCATTAAAACAAGGTAAAATATTGTTTTTACGCACTGAGATCCTGAATGTTTCAGCTTTTGCGCGCTCGACTATTTCTTCGCACAGCGGCTGCAAGTCATTCAGATATTTAATAAGCGGTTCACTCTCATGCCTGGCAGCATCCATAACATTTATCCCGGTTTTTAAAACAATGCAAGCTATTACATGTATCGCGGATTTCCAAATACCCAAACGGTTGCAACAGACAAAAAATTACAATGGTAAGGATTTATTTATTAACATGTTTTTTATGTAAGATCAGTTAAGGGATAATTTAAATGTTAAATTTCGGATTGATGACCCTATTTTAACTTAATCATAAAAAAATCTAATAATTTTGCCGCCATGATAATCCCTAAACCCAAAGCTTTTCTCTTCGATCTAAATGGCACCATGATTAACGACATGGCTTTTCATAATCAGGCATGGCATAATATCCTGACACAGGATTTAGGTGCAAGCATCAGTTTCGATGCGGTTAAAAAACAAATGTACGGTAAAAATCAGGACCTTTTAGAACGTGTTTTTGGTGTAGGCCATTTTTCTCAGGAACAGATTGATCAGATTTCCATTGAAAAAGAACACAGATACCAGGCTGCATATAAAAAACATTTAATGCTCATTGCCGGATTGGGTGAATTTATGGAAAAGGCAAAACAATCGGGCATTCAAATGGCTATTGGGTCGGCAGCAATTCCATTCAATATCAATTTTGTGCTCGATAATTTAAATATCCGTTCATACTTTAAAACGATAGTAAGTGCCGAAGATGTGGTAAACAGCAAGCCTGATCCGGAAACTTTTACCAAAGGAGCTCAAATTTTAGGTGTTGATGCCAGCGAATGTATTGTTTTTGAAGATGCACCAAAAGGTGTTGAAGCGGCACAAAATGCCGGGATGAAATGTGTAGCGCTCACCACCATGCATACCAAAGAAGAGTTTTCGGCCTATAATAACATTATTGCTTTTATAGAAGATTATACCGATCCGGTTTTACAGGATCTTTTCTAAACAGGTACGGCCTGTGTTTCCACAGACCGTATACTATGTTTTCATGATTGAGATGTAGGGATTACCAAAACAATTATTTGGTAAATTTATAGATTGAACTTGTTTTATACACTTGTCCGTGTTTTAATACTGTTGAAGGAAATGCAGGTTGATTTGGAGAATCCGGGAAATGTTGGGTTTCCATTGCAATTGCAGTTCTGAAATCATCTTTCGCACCCGATTTAAAGGTATTTTTACTTTGCATAAAGTTACCGCTATAAAATTGCAAACCAGGCTCTTGCGTGTAGATATCCATCACAACTCCTGATTTATCTCCTTTAACGGTAGCCGCATGAAACATGCCCATCGCTTTAGTCTTATTGAGAACGTAATTATGGTCGTAACCTTTTCCGAAGGTTAACTGCTCGTTTTTTTCGTTTATGCGTGCACCAATTGCTGTTGCTTTATTAAAATCGAAAGGCGTTCCTGCTACTTTTTCAATTTTTCCTGTTGGGATCAAGGTCGAATCAACCGGAGTATATCCATCAGCATAAATTTGCACCTCATGGTTTAAAATGGTTCCACTTCCATCTCCATTTAGATTAAAAAATGCATGGTTGGTTAAGTTTACCACGGTAGTTTTATCCGTTTTGGCCTCATAATCCATTTTTAGTTCATTATCATCGGTTAAAGTATAAGTTACCTTCACATCTAAATTACCAGGAAAATTTTCATCTCCATCTTTTGATAAATAATGTAATACCAAAGTATTTTCGGCAGGTTGCGTGGCATCCCAAATCACATATTGATAACCTTTTTTGCCACCATGAAGTGTATTTTGCCCGTTATTGGTAAATAAAGAATAGGTTTTGCCCTCAAGCGTAAATTTTCCTTTAGCAATGCGATTGCCATAGCGCCCAATGGTTGCACCAAAGTATGGCTCTGTTGATTTTTCGTAATCGCTTACACTTTTAAAACCCACCACCACATCAACCAGTTTTCCGTCTTTGTTTGGCACCAATAAACTCACCAAACGCCCGCCGTAATTGGTAAAAATTGCTTCCGCACTATTCTTGTTTTTTAATGTGTACAAAGCAGTTTGTTTACCATCAATTTCTTTTTTAAAAGAATCGGGAACGAGTTTAACAACGGCTGCAGAGTCGCTTTTTAAACTATCTGTAAAGGAAGATTTTTTGGTTTCAGATTGGCAGGATGCAAATCCGATTGCAGCCAGAACGCCGAGGCCCGCTAATGATTTTAATTTCATAAAATGGAATACTTGGTTTAGATTTTTTATTTTTTTAAATATAACGATATCACTTAATATTACAAATAAAACGATTTAGATGAATGTACAGACGGATAGCAAAGAATAATTTACTTTAAGAACTACCAATGATACGATTTGCAGAAATGGTGATAACAAAATGTAGAAAAACTATAAAGAGATGAAATAACCTTCTCAAAAGACGATGTCATTAATTAAGTGAAAAGGTCTTCACACGCTGATATTAACAAATTCTCTTATAAATATCGTCCTCTCGACCGAAGCAATGCGAAGTGGAGAGATCTTTGGACTATCGGGTCAATTGGGGATCTTAAAGCCTATGCATTAAGATTCCCGCCTGCGCGGGAAAGACGATCGCCCTAATGTAATCTGTCAAGTGTATCCTGTCAAAAGAAAAGTGATTTTTGTTTTCGACTATAAAATTCTTCCACTAATTGTCCAGACTCATTAGGGAAGCTCAGATGAACAAAATGCCGGTGCATTTTAAACAATGCTCGTAAAATAGCTAAACCAAAACTGGTCTATAATTTTATGGTAAAATTACTTAAAATCCGGTAAAACTGAGTATTATTGCGTGCAATCAAATCCCAAATATGAATCAGAATATTTCATCAGAGCGTTACAATAAAATGTTATACCGCCGTTGTGGCAAGAGCGGAATTAAATTGCCGGCCATTTCGTTAGGGTTGTGGCATAATTTCGGGCATGTAAACGTTCTCGAGAACAGCAAAAATTTAATTTACACCGCATTTAATAACGGAATTACCCACTTCGATTTAGCCAACAACTATGGCCCCCCTCCGGGTTCTGCAGAGGAAGTTTTCGGTAAAATTCTTCATGAAAATTTTAAAAGCTACCGCGATGAAATGATTATTTCGAGCAAGGCCGGATATACCATGTGGGATGGCCCGTACGGCGATTGGGGATCAAAAAAATACCTGATATCGAGTTTGGATCAAAGTTTAAAACGTATGAAACTGGATTATGTTGATATTTTTTATCACCACCGTCCTGATCCCGAAACCCCGCTGGAAGAAACCATGGGTGCCTTAAGCTTATTGGTTCAGCAAGGAAAAGCTTTGTATGTAGGCATATCCAACTATCAGGCTGAAGATGCGGCAAAGGCCATTAAAATCTTAAAGGATAACGGTACGCCATGTTTAATCCACCAGCCCAAATATTCGATGTTCGAACGTTGGGTAGAAGGCGGTTTGCTTGATGTTTTAGAAAACAATGGTGTAGGCTGTATTCCTTTTTCTCCTCTGGCGCAAGGACTACTTACAGATAAATATTTACATGGTATCCCGGCCGACTCGAGGGTGGCAACCAGTGGTGTTTTCTTAAAAGAGAGCAATATCACTCCAGAGAAAATAGAAGTAATAGGCAAATTAAATGAGGTGGCAAAATCACGTGGGCAAAAATTGGCGCACATGGCTTTATCATGGATTTTAAAAGATAATCGCATTACCACTGTATTGATAGGTGCCAGTAAACCAGAACAAATTACAGATTCAATTAAAGCTTTAGATAATATCATTTTTAGTGAAGCTGAAATCAAATTGATTAATGAAATTTTAGGTTAAAATTTCCAAAATAGTCGTCATCCCGACTGGAGCGTCGCGAAATGGAGAGATCTTTGAACTTTGTTAAAGATTTCTCCACTGCGGTCGAAATGACGATCCTATTCGTTTGTACTTTTCAAAACCAAATCAATTAAAAACCGTTTAAGAAATGAATCCTTTACGTTTCTTAACCTATGGCAAGAGCCAACAATTCTATTTACAGCGCATTAGCGGCCAATTTATTAATTGCAGTAACTAAATTTATTGCAGGGGCATTTACCAATAGCTCATCAATGATTGCCGAAGGCATTCACTCAACAGTTGATACCAGCAACCAACTTTTATTACTTTATGGATTAAAAAGAAGTGTGAAACCACCTGACAAATCGCGGCCTTTTGGTTATGGTAAAGAGTTGTATTTCTGGTCGTTCATTGTATCCATCATGATTTTTGGTTTAGGTGGTGTAGTGTCTATTTCGCAAGGTATTGCACATATCCGTCACCCTGAAGTTTTGGGCGATCCAACATGGAATTACGTGGTATTGGGTTTATCTTTCCTATTCGAAGGTGCCTCCTTAATTATCGCGATGAAGGAGTTTAATAAAACCCGTAAAGGGCTACCCTGGTGGAAAGCCATTATCAAAAGCAAAGATCCATCTGGCTTTTTAGTATTGTTTGAGGATGGCGCTGCTGTTTTAGGATTATTGATCGTTTTTATATTTATGGTGCTCAGCCATAACTTAAATCTTCCGTTTTTAGATGGGTTGGCTTCCGTTTTGGTGGGTACGCTTTTGATTTTTGTTTCATTTATACTGGCAAGAGAAAGCCGTAGCCTGCTAATGGGCGAAGGTTTAACTTCAGAAACACAACAGAAGATTAAGGAACTGGCAGAAAATGATCAGGATGTGATTACAGTAACGAGCATTTTATCTCAATATCAATCTCCAAAAGAAGTATTGCTGGTGCTTATCCTAACATTTAAAGCAGAATTAAATACCACTGATTTAACCAATGCGATTGACAGGCTGAGGGATAAAATAAAATCTGAATATAATGTGATCAAGTTCGTGATTATCCAGCCACAGTCTGCTGATATAGCGGAGAATGATTTCAGCAAGGATATTTATCTGGAATAATCTTGTTTTTACCGCAAAGAGAACGCAGTTTATATTAAAAAAGTGATCCTCATTTTGAGGGAGATAACTAAGCATAGAAATCTTCAAAAATTAGTGCTATTAACAACACACTATCTACAGATTTTAAAATCAACATTTTTACTACGAATAAGGGATCTTGAAGCTTATGGCATTAAGATCCCCCAATCGAGTTGCGAATGACGATTATTCTATTTCTTAATAATCTTCGGACCTCTGACATCCGACTTCGGACATATTTCCCTAAATTACCTGTAATACAATCTTTCCTCTTGTATGCCCTTGCTCGCTTTCGGTTTGCGCTTGTTTTGCACTGGTAAAAGGTAAAACTTTTTCTATAACAGGTTTAACTTTACCTGAATCGATCAAAGTAACAATTTCAGCAAGTTGACCGGGAATTGATTGTGCGGTAAAACCAATGAGATGAAGTTTTTTCGCCTTTGCTTCTGCTACAAACTCAGGCATTAAGGTAGTAATTACCCTACCCCCTGCTTTTAATATATTTAACGATTTGAGTTGTGTTTCTCCGCCAATGGTATCCAAAACCAAATCAACATCACTTAAAACGGTCTCAAAATCTTCCATTTTATAGTCAATTACTTCATCAGCGCCCAAGCGTTTCAAAAAATCAATATTAGCGCTTGATGCTGTACCGATTACATGGGCTCCTTTCCATTTTGCAAATTGTACGGCATAGGTTCCTACGCCACCGGCCGCTGCATGAATCAATACCTTTTGGCCGGTTTTTAACAAACCATGATCGAACAGAGCTTGCCATGCCGTTAAACCTGCCAGAGGTACAGCGGCAGCCTCGGTATGCCCAATGCTTGTGGGTTTAATGCTAATGATGTTGGCCTTTACCACAATATATTCTGCATAAGCACCGTTTTTTGTTGGATCGGGTCTACCATAAACTTCATCTCCCTTTTTAAAAGAGCTTACTTTTTCACCTAAATCTTCTATGGTACCAGAAACATCCCAACCCAGGGTTAATGGTAATTTTGCTGGAAATTTCTCTTTCCGTTGTCCTTCTCTAATTTTCCAGTCAACCGGATTTACACTGGTTGCATGCACTTTAATCAATACTTCATCTGGTGCTGGCTGGGGAACCGGAATTTCATCTATAGATAAAACTTCTGGTCCGCCAAACTCGTGGATTCTAACTGCTTTCATATCGGATATTATTATTTGATGTACACTGTTTTGATATTCACAAATTCGTGGATACCGAACATACCTAATTCCCGGCCATAGCCAGATTGATTGATTCCGCCAAAAGGCAATGCGGGATCTGATTTAACACCTTCGTTTACAAAACAAGAGCCTGCTGCAAGTTTATTTCGGGCGATATCTTCAGCCAATGCCGCATTTTCGGTAAAAACGGCTGCACCCAATCCAAAATTGGTATCATTGGCAATGCGGATGGCATCGTTAGTATCTTTTGCTATTATAATCGCAGCTACAGCCCCGAATATCTCCTCATCATAAGCCAATACGCCTTTTTTCACATCAGTTAATATAGTGGGTTGGTAATAAGCATGTTTACCTTCCATAGCTGGAATTTCGCCACCCAGGATACATTTAGCACCTTGTTCGATACTCTTCAAAACCTGCTGATGCAATTCATCACGAAGGTCTGCCCTTGCCATTGGTCCTAAATCAGTACCATCCTGCAAGGGATCACCAGTTTTTTTACTTTCCATTTCAGCCTTGAAAAGTCGGGTAAATTTATCTTCTACTGTTTTCACCACAATAAACCGTTTCGCGGCAATACAGCTTTGTCCATTGTTGATTAACCTGGCCTCCGCACATATTTTTGCGGCCTTCTCTAAATCAGCATCTTCTAAAACTATGTAAGGGTCACTTCCGCCAAGTTCCAAAACTGTTTTTTTTATCAATTTTCCTGCTTGTTCGGCTACTCTTTTACCTGCTTCAGTACTTCCGGTAAGGGTTACGGCTTTGATGTAAGGATTTTCGATTACTTTAGAAATGGCTTTACTGCTGCAGATCAGCGTTTTAAAAACATTAGCTGGAAAGCCAGCGTCTTCAATTACTTTTTCTATTTCGATGGCACAGCCTGTAACACCCGATGAATGTTTTAAAACGCCGCAATTACCCGCCATTAAAGCCGGAGCTAAAAAGCGGAATACTTGCCAAAAAGGGAAATTCCACGGCATGATGGCCAACACTACGCCAATAGGCTGAAAGCTTACATAACTCTTAGATGCACTTGTTTTTATGGTTTGATCAGCTAGAAATTCAGCGCCGTTTTTAGCATAGTATTCGCAAACGGAAGCACATTTAAGGATTTCAGCAACGCCGGCTTTTAAGGGTTTACCCATTTCTAAAGCCATGAGTTCGGCCAGTTGATCTTTACGCTCGGTTAAAAGTTTCGAAACCTCCAGCAACAGCTTCGAGCGGCTATTAAAATTCGTTTCTTTATAACTTAACCATGCCTGATGTACCCGATCAATTTTCTGATTAATCAGTTCTTCAGTATCTTCCTGATAGTTTTTTATGATTGCCCCGTTTACAGGGTTTATAGATGAAATGCTCATTTAACATTAACAAATGAGCATTTAAGATTGTGTTTTTTATTTGAATATTAATCAAGCTAAGAAACAAGCGGAATATCAAAATAAAAAGTAGAACCTACGCCATACTTACTTTCCACCCATATTTTGCCGTTATGACGGTTAATAATTTCTGCACTAAGGTATAAACCGATGCCAAAGCCTGAAATGCTTTTGGTTTGTTGATTTTCTACCCGGTAAAAGCGATCAAAGAGCCTTTCCACATCATGTTGTTGAATGCCAATTCCGCTATCGGCTACACGTACATTTACTTTGTTTCCAACGATTTCAGATTCAATCCAAATGGTACTGCCCTGTGGCGAATATTTTATGGCATTACTGATCAAATTTGAAATAACCGACGACATTTTTTCTCTATCGGCATTCACCATTTTAGGTTCACCCTCGATAAAATTAATATGATAAGATGAATCGATCAAACGGGCATCTTCCACAACATCACAGATGAGTTTATCCAGGTCAAAATCAGTCCTGAACAGTTGAATCTTTCCCGATTCAAGGCGTGATACATTTAAAAACGAACCGATCATGGTGGTCATCTTGCGGATCTGCTTTTGAACCTTATCAAGTGTGGTGATTAAAAAGCTATCCGTTAAAGGCTTATTTTGCATCAGTTGAACGTAAGCACTGATGGAGGTGAGTGGCGTTTTTAACTCATGACTTACCATACTAATGAAATCATGTTTCTGCTGGTCTTCTTTTATACTGATCATTAACTGCTCCTCATCCAGCGCCTCACGCTGCAATTCAGTTTCTTTAATGATTTTTCGGGCGAGAACCATATCGCTAACATCGCTTGCGGTGTGTAAGATACAATATGGCAAGCCCGATTCATCTTTTATGGCCTTATATTCGTAACTATAATAAGCAGTTTGTAGCTTCCCATCTTTCATAGTTTCGGCCGGAACAGCATCTCCCTTATCAGTAATTCCGGTTAACAGCACATTTTTAAGCATATTGATAAATGGCTGTCCTTTTAGTTCTGGCACTGCTTCTTCTAAAGGTTTTCCGATAATAGACCGGTCTTTGCCCCAAAAGGCTATCATGGCGTCGTTGGCCATTTCAATCACAATATCTTCCGAGGTATAAATGGCCGTTGCATCTTTTGATAAAGCAAGTACATTTAACAGTTGATCGCTACTTAAAACTCTGGAAGAATGACGGCCCATGTATATTTGAAGATTAAAATGCTTATCGTGATTACCCTTTGTAATATTTCAGGTATATAACATACAAGTAGCCGTCGTAAATGTTTGGGAGGTTTATTAAATGTTATCTGTCTTTTCCATTTTTTCGCGTATTTTTTGTTTCAGTACTCCGGCTGCCTGGGTGTAACCTCCTTCTGCCCCATCAACAAAATGAATGTGGTCATCTTCCAGATCCCTTACATAACACGACATAACCGATTGACCACTTACATATAGTGCATATAAAATTTCATGCTTGTACTCTAATGCATCCAATGCTTTTTGTAAAGCTAAACGCTGTTGTGCTGTTCCAGTAATTACGGTATTGATACGGCCATCCATCACCAGGGTATCAGACATGGCTACGAGCTGTTTAAGATAATTTTTTCCACTCTCCGTCCGGAAATAGATATATCCATAGATGTTAATGAACCAGGATTTGATGAGTTCAAAAAACTTAATCTTCCCTAAACGGTGTTTCATTTCTTTGCCAAGGCTGTTAAAACTTGTTCTGAAAATCAGTTTAGAAACCGAAATCGGCTGGCGTTTTTCGGGTGTGCCATAAATCTGATCGAGTTGACGGATCACCTTGCTGAACACTTCGGCCTGCTGTTGACAGTTTTGGGCAATTACAATCAGGGTTACAATTTCTTCGCTATTCTCTGGTGGTTCGATCTTGTCCCAACGGCATTGCATACCGCTTAGATCTATTTCGTCGTTAGTGGTATCGTGACCTGATAACAGGTAATCATCCCCTTTGATCATTTTTTCGGCATAAGCCAGACCATCACCTAAAACAACCGGAATTGAAAATGTTTCAGAGCTGCTAAACCTGCTGATCCGCAGGCTATGGTTGCGGGCATAAATTTCATCAACCGGTATAATGCCTACCCTCAAATCGAGATTGAAATTTTCGCGGGTATTAGCTTTGTATTTCAACAGCGATTTCATCACCTCATCTACAATACCCGGAGGAATGATAAACGTTGCTCCATCTCCTCCAAAGAAAAAGGGCACAGTTATGTTGGCCTTAAATGCGATATTAAGCACAGCCACAATGCTGCCGGTAGCAATAAGGTTAACGTTCTCGTGCAAACCAGCATTAACGGCAGCTGTAGAACTTTTAATGTCGGTGATAATCACATGCCAATCTGCGGGTATTTCTTTAAATAACTTATTTTTAACCAATAACTGATATAAAGGAATTTTATTTACAGGCAGGTTAGCATAGAAATGATCTTGGTTATCTGGCATAATTATACTTGGAACATCCTAATATACGTATTCGAAGATAATATGTATTTCAAAAGCGCTAATCGATTCATGGGGAGTTTGTATTTTACATGGTTGGTGCCTGTTCGTATATCGTCCATTGCTGCTCCCTGGTCTTTGTTTTCTTTGCCAGGATAATGGCTGAATTGGTTGTTCCTTTTTTATCTTCTGGTGTGATATAAAGATCAGTACCTTTAAGTTTAATGAGGTAAATATCTTTTCCAACAGGTTCAAATTCATATTGCTGGTTGGTACTACCCAAAGTTAAAGGTTGTTCTTCTAAGGCTACATCAGCAGGTTTAGGCTGAAAAGTTTTTCCTGTAAAAAGATTTTTTAACTGATATGCACTTCCCTCAACAGCGATAAAATTCCAGGTCATACATTTCCAATTCTGCGGATCGTAAGCTACCAAAGGTGTTCCATTTTTACCACTGGCATCTTTAACACGCAATAGCATGCCTGTAAGCACATTTTTAATGGCATAATTTCCTTTTATGGCTTGAGCAAAAACAGCCTGATTAACGAACAATACAAAGCCAAGTGCGATAAGATAGTTTCTCATCACACTAATATAACGAATTTGTTAACCAGGAAAAGAATTAAAGAATAATCAGTATGGTACCCGATTTGAGCAATTTAAAGTAATAATGACATTCACCATAACGGTTCACTTTTTCAATTTCACAAACTTTACCTGATTTACCATATTCATCAGCTAATAAGTCGCCAATTTTAATGCTGTCTAAAAGATTCACATTAATAGACGCTCTTTTGATTAGTGTAGCGCTTTTTTCCATGAGATTGCGGTTTATTGTATCTACGCAATCAAAAACATTTTGGTTTTGTAGTATCATAAATTACTTATAATTCAGTAACAAATATACACAAATGTAGTTTTAATTAGCAATACATTAGTTCATAAACCCGTTTCATATATAAAGCTTCATCAATTTTTATAAAAAACTCGTACCATTCTTCTCTGGTAAATACCAAACTGATATCAGGAAATGGAGTAGATAAAATCACCACTTGTTTTCCATCCGGTCTGTTTTCCAGATAATCGTCAAAATCGAGTTTTTTGGTGGCCACATAAAAAGCATCAAATTGCTCTAAAGAAAAGTTCATCAGCACGCCTGAACGCCATATATTTAAAACTTTGCAATTATTACACTGAGCAATAGTGATGTTTGCATTTTGAGCAAGAACTGTTGTTTTACACATGAGACTGAATTTTATAATCAATTATAGTTTTAGCAAATATCATATTATTTAGAATAATTCCAAATAATAAAATCGATTATATAAAAGTCCATAAAAAAAATGCCCCCATTTTAATGGAGGCATTTAGTATTATTCTGCGTCGTAAATAACAACTTTATCAAAATAGACCCTGAATTCGTCTAAGAAAGCTTTATGCAATGGGTGAACCTGATAAACATCATGTGCAGCCAGATCTTCAAAAAATAAAATCAGGCTAAAAGTATAAGTTGTATCTACTACAGCACGCTCAATCGGTGCCGGTACGCCAATATGAAAAGTTTTTACAACTTCGATGTTTTCTAATGTTTGTAAGCTATTGCGGAAAGCATTTTTTTGCTCTTCGGTGGTATCGGCTTTAAGCCAGAATAAAACGTGGTGTGCGATCATTTTTTAATTTTTTTCAAATATAATGAAAGCGGGAAAAGATCATTCATCTTTATCCAAAAACACTCTTGGCTTTATTGATGGCTTTTTTTAAGTCTATCCCCTTGCCCAATACCCCTTTAAACAGATCGCCTTCAACTTTTAAACGTTCTATAGCATTAAAAATATTAAAGTCTTTCATCTTTAAGCCGGGTTTTACTTCATCCCAATGCAAAGGCATGGAAACAGTAGCGCCTGTTTTCGGCCTTAAAGAGTAAGGTCCGGCGATGGTTGCACCTGGCCTGTTCTGTAAAAAATCGAGGTACATTTTCCCTTTTCTGGCGGCTACCATTCGTTCTAAAGATGTATAATCCGGGATCTGTTTGTTTACCAGGTTTACAATGATTTTAGCAAACATCTGGCTCTGATCGTAATCGTATTTAGCGTTTAAAGGAATATAAATATGCATACCTGTTGAGCCTGATGTTTTACAATAACTGGGCACATCAATGGCGTCCAATACCTTTTTGGTTTCAAGAGCCGCTTCAACTACCTGATCGAAAGAGTGTTTATCCGGATCGAGGTCGATTACACAATAATCAGGGTTATCGGGGTGCTGCACACGGCTAAACCATGGATTCATTTCTATGCAGCCTAAGCTGGCCATCCACAATAAGGAAGCTTCATCGGTACCTACCAGGTATTCCTTTTTCTCGCCCTCGCCATTTTCATAAGGAAAAGTTTCAGCCCATTCGGGTGCTTTTCCTTTCACATCTTTCTGGTAAAAACTTGGTCCGTGGATACCCCCCGGAAAACGGTTAAGCGATTGCGGCCGGTCTTTAAGATAAGGCAAAATATATTCAGCAACCTGGTAATAATAATTAAACATGTCCCTTTTGGTTACTTTATCTTCGGGCCAATACACTTTGCTTAAATTGGTAAATTTCAGTTCATGCCCTTTTATTTTTCTTACCTGCGTTTCATCTTTTGGGTTTAATAAAGTTTTGGGTTCTTTTCCTTTGGGTGGTTTTATGGCATGGGCATGCTCCTCTTTTTCTTTAACTTCATCCACAATTTTTTGAGTAGGTTTTTCCTCTTCGCGGACAACCGATTTCGCTTTTTTATCCTCCCGCATGCCCTGAAAGGATGGATGGCGAAAAACGCCATCTTCGGTTACCTCGGTAAAAGCTACTTCGCATACTAACTCTGGTTTTAACCAGGTAGCTTTTGCCTTTGGCGGATTTGGCCTGAAACGCGAAGGTTTATTTACATCAGGAATACTTTCGAAGGGGCTTTTATCTACAATAATCGGTTTAAATTGCTCCATAATTGTTTTTTGCAGTTTATCCGAAAACCCCGTACCAACCTTACCTACATATTGCAATTTTCCTTTTTCATATACCCCCAATAGGAGCGAACTGAATGATTTTGACGTGTCGGCATTTTTGGTAAAACCGGCTATCACCACTTCCTGACGTTTGTGTACTTTAATTTTCAACCATTCTTTCGATCTTCTGTCGGGAGCATAAGTACTATCTGTTTTCTTTGCTATAATACCTTCTAATCCCATTCTTTGGGCAGCATCAAAAAAATCGACACCACTGGCTTTGAAAACTTTTCCTAAACGAACACGATCATCGTCGTTTGGCAGTACATCATTTAAAATGGCCTGACGTTCATCAAGCGGAAGTTCCATCAGGTTTTTGCCTTCATACCAAAGGATATCGAAAACATAAAAAACAAGTTCACCATCTGCCTCGCTTCTCCAGTTTTGTAATGAGCCAAAATTAGATATCCCTTTATCATTCAACACTAAAATCTCACCATCTAAAACAACATTGATTTTCCATTCGTTGAGCAAATCGTAAATGGGGTAAAACTTTTCGTTAAATGATTTATTGTTCCGCGAAAAGAGCTCTACTTTTCCTTTATTGATAAAAGCCAAAGCACGGTACCCATCCCATTTCACCTCGTATTGCCAGTTTGGATCATCAAAAGGCTCATCAACCAGGGTTGCGAGCATAGGCTTGATATTTTTAGGAATGGCCGATTTTGGTGCTTTTTTTAAGATGGCTTTTACATCTATCGTTTTGTTATCGCTTACAGGTTTTATTTCTTTCTTAACCTTTGGTTCAGTATTTTTTTTTTCGGGCTTTATTTTTTGCTCTTTTCCTTCTTTCCAAACTTTATCGGGTATTTTTTCCATCTTTTCAATGGTTTTTCCAGAAAGCACCGATTTATCTTCCTTAGTAATATCTTTTGTTGAGGCGTAATCATCTTTATGTTTGATCAGCAACCAGCCATTTTCGCCCATACCATGTGTTTTAACAAGGGCAAATTCGCCATGCAGTTTTTCTCCGTTCAGTTTAATTTTTAAAGAACCTTCTTTTAGCTGATGCAACAGGTGTTTTTCCTGTGCCTTTTTACCTTTAATGACTTCAATCGGCTCATAAGTACCTTCATCCCACACAATTACCGTTCCGCCGCCATATTCTCCTTTAGGTATAATCCCTTCAAAATCCTTATAATCGTAGGGATGATCTTCTACCATCATGGCCAAACGTTTGGTTTTCGGATCGGTAGACGGGCCTTTAGGTACGGCCCAGCTTTTTAAAACACCTTCCATTTCAAGTCTGAAATCATAGTGCAGGCGTGACGCATCATGCTTTTGGATTACAAAGTGTAACTTGTTCCGATCGCGGCTTTTACCTGATTTAGGTTCTGCCGTTTTTGAGAAATCGCGCTTGGCAACATATTTTTCCAGACTCATAACTGATATTTTACTTTTTTAAAAAATCTTCTACTTTGTGGGCCGATGTACCAACGGTTTGCACTGCAGCCTTTAGTTTATCTTTACTCACGCCAAATTTGTTAGACCAATAATCCAGCTCATAACCCTCGTTAATGTTGATCCTGCCGCGATCAGCACTTCCGCTTTTTTGTTTATCGTCCATAATATTTTTGATTAGATTGCTATAAAACAGTCTGATAACAAAAAAGGTTTTAACATCCGTTTTTATAAACGGACATCAAAACCTTAAAAAAATAAAAATTTAAACTTAATCTATTAGCGCAGTAACCATTTCTGGTTCTGTTTCTTCTGCATAGGCGAACCTACTTTTTGTAGCATTATAAATAATCCTTAGCCAAACCAGGAAATAGGGGAAACTGATGATCGCAAGCGATAAAGGATGCGATTTGGCAAAGGCCGGAAATAACAGTAAGGGAAAATTACAGGTGATAAAAAGCAAAACAGGCAACAATACCCTTTTCATGGCTTTATTATTTTCTTTTACATACCATATCCCTACTCCTACAACAGAGATAATAAAAGTACAATCTTCGGCACCTGTGCTAAATAATACCGGAAACAACATCACCGAAGATAAAATCATCAGCTGAAATTTTTGTTTCTCAAAGTTAACTATACGCTTAAAAGGTAGCATAAATACCAGAGAGCCAAGCGCAAGAAAAAGAAAATTAGGTATTTCGGGCTCATCTAAAAGCTGTCTGAAAAAACCCATAATAGAAATATCAATCCCCTCGCCCAAAACGTTGAGCATATTTTTTCCAACAAGCGAGTTTTTCCAATCCACATAACTACTCGCAACAAAATCAGGTGAGGCAAACAACATGGGCAATAAAAATATAATTAGCGACCACATGATTAACCATAATATAAACTGAGGCTTTTTCTTTGCGAAAAAGAAAAATACAAGACCAACAATACCATAAAGTTTGATAAATGTGCCGAGTACAATACACAGCGCAGACCATATTCCTTTATCCTTATTAAGAAGCGTATAACTTAATATCATTAAGGCACCTGCTCCAGCATTAAACTGTTGGTTAAGCATCGATTCTATCAAACAAGGAATGGCAATATATCCAATAACTACTTTTTTCTCTTCGCTTAAGGGCAGGGTTTGGATGGCTTTAAAAAGCAAAAAACAATTGAATAAATTCCATAATAGCAAGCCCACCCAATTGTGAAGCATGGCAAATGGAGCGATTAATACACTAAAAACCGGCCCGTAATGATTGGTATCGTCATGGTAAGCTGGGTAATGGGTATACAACGACCTTTCGTGGAGAAGGTTTCTAAACGTATTTTCAAAAATGAGGTAATTGTTGTACCGATGCGTTACCCACGAATCGATTACAAAAATCAGGGTAATCAACACCCAGAGGAATAATACAAAACGATTATCCTGATAAAACTTTCGGCGCGGGGATAGACTCGGAGCACCGGTTAGAGAATGATTTAGCATTGTAAAAAATATATTACATTACAATAATAAATAGGCTCTACCAGAAAAGCAAATGTTTTGTAAAGAAAATGTTACTCTTTTTAGAAATAAATAATCCGCTAAAAACAGACAGATCAAAATTTGATTTGACAGCTTTTTAGCCCGAAAAAACATAATTATTCGATGAGGTTTTAATCATCAGCAAATAATGTTCAATTATCTGAGAATTTACTGACAAAACTGCAAAACCAAAAAGGATTTATTGATGTTTCTTGAATATTACTAACCAAAAAATTCATAAAATGGAATATCAACTAAATTCGATGAATGCGAGGAAAGAATTTATCGAAATCGCAGACGAACAAGACCGTAATTACTGGGCTGCACGATTGGGCGTTACAGCTGAAAAACTGAAATCTGTTGTTAAAGCTATTCAAAGCATGGAGTTTTCTATTCTGAAAGAATACTTAATGATGGAAAAAATTAAATCCGGAAGTACCTATCAACGGTTTGTGAATCAATAACAGGAACATGGAATACAAAATTAATAAAAACGAAAAACCGGCAGCAGTTGATCAACCCATTACTGATTGTACACATTTAATTGATTTACCACCAGTTAAAAGTGTTTTTGACCAAAAGGTAAAAGGAAATAGTATAAATCATCCAAAAGCAGGTATTAAAACCCTAACTGCTTTCTTCCATAAGAATGGCCTGGCAAATTTGCTATAATTTTATTTAAAAAATGATTGGTATAAACTGTTGATTGCTGCCCGGCTAAAGTCGGGGAAACCATCAGTGTAAGTAGCATTTATGCCATTGGTAATGATCACAAATCCAAATTTTTCTTTTGGATTGAAGAACATGGTGCTATACAAGCCATAAGCAGAACCGGTATGGCCTTTTAGCTTAACGCCCGGGATAAAGTTATCGGCCGTTCTAATGGCAAAGCCATAACCTTCTTCATCGGTTAAAGCTGTTTGCATTTGTTTGGCACTCTTTTTACTGATAATCTTTACACCATTTGCGGTACCATAATTCATGTGCATGATCATGTATTTAGCAAGATCAGTTGCGGAGATTTTCATCCCTCCTGTTGGTGAAAAAACCGGGGTGGTATAACCCGTTACATAATTGGCTATCTCTGCCCTGCGTGGTGCATATGCTGTTGGTGAAGGTGTATAAGATTTTGTATCGGGATGATATTCGTATAGCTTTACAAAACGCGTGCTATCTAAAGAATCCACACAATAACCTGCATAAAGTCCTAGAGGTTTAAGCACATGGTTTTTCACATAATTATCAAAGCGTTCACCCGATTTTTTCTCTATTATGATGCCGATCAGGTTAAAATTGAGGTTACAATAGTCAAATTTGCTTCCCGGTAAATAATCGTTGTAACATTTTGCCCAATCTGGGTTTTTATCCGGATTAATCACATCCAAATTTAAATAGCCTTGCGAATCGTTTAAACTGGAGGTATGAGATAAGGCCATTTTTAAGGTAATTTTCTGATCGGGAAATTTTGGATTCCTGATTTTAAAACCCACCAGGTCACCGAAATCATCATCTAAATGAATTTTTCCTGCTTCTACCAGTTGCATGATGGATGTTGCCGAAAAAGATTTCGAAATGGATGCGATCCTAAAAATGTCCTGATCGCTTAAAGCCTGTTTATTTTCAAGATCTTTCAATCCAAATGAATGGGTATAAATAATCTTACCCTGCTTTACTACAGCTACTGAAGCACCAACAGCACTATATTTTTCCATTACAGTTTTAAAATCTGCTTCAGCCATTACATTCTGGGCATTTGACTGTTGCGTTATTCCTACAAGTAAAAAGAGTGCAAAAAGATGCTTAAGGCAAGATATTTTCATGAGTTATAGGGCTAAGCACTAAAGATAAGTGATGAGACCAAACAAAGTTAACACGTAGTAAAAAATTTACTTCGCGTCGTTTACTTCAAGCCAATGACCATCAGGATCTTTAAAATAAATCTGTTTTATGCCATCAACGCGGAGTGTGATGCCTTTTTCTTTGCCCGCCCAATCTTCAAAACTGATGTTTTTTGTATTGAGTTTTTTCACAAAATCGTCAACAGATGGAACACTAAAACATAAATGTCCGTTTTTATCAAAAGTTTCGTTGCCTTTTGCGCCCTGAATCAAATGTAATTGTCCGGCAGCTCCTAAAGTAAACCAGGTGTGGCGGTTATCTTTAAAAGGTTCAGGAATCATTTTCAGGTTGAAAACACTTTCGTAAAAAGTAGTGGCTTTATTTAAATCGGCTACATAAACAGCAATGTGGTTTAAAACTGCAGGTACATTTTCGGTTTTATTTTGCGCCATGGATTTTTGAAAAATGAAAGAAAATAAAATAATGGTGGTTAGGAAGACTTTTTTCATGCTTAAATATCATACAAAATTTTCAATAAATGATAAAATATAAGATTTAACTATGACTATGAGAAGCTAAGTGAATTTCATCATTGCGTGGCACAGCAAGTGCCGATTTTCAAGGAAATAATCTTAACGGGCCCGCTTGTAGCGATCGTTGTAAGATTGCTTCGTCGGCTAAAAAAGCCTTCTCGCAATGACGATTTCTCGCTGCCTGTCAATCCGTTGCTCTCTCTTGTATAAAACAAAAGTCTTTGCGAGACGCTAAGACCAGTAAAGGTTATCGACTGCATTGCACCCGATAGCTATCGGGTCCGATCGAAATAACGATCGCGGGGAATTTTCCGTGTTCTCCGTGCATCCGTGGCAAAAATTAATTGCAGTAAAAACAAAGGTCTTAGCGAGACGCTAAGACCAGGAAAGTTTAACTATGGCTATGAAAAGCTAAGTGAATTTCATCATTGCGTGGCACAGCAAGTGCCGATTTTAAAGGAGATAATCTTAACGGCCCCGCTTGTAGCGATCGTTGTAAGATTGCTTCGTCGGCTAAAAAAGCCTTCTCGCAATGACGATTCCTCGCTGCCTGTCAATCTGTTGCTCTCTCCTGTATAAAACAAAAGTCTTAGCGAGACGCTAAGACCAGTAAAGATCTAAACAGATTTCTCGACTGCGTTGCACCCGATAGCTATCGGGTCCGATCGAAATAACGATCGCGGGGAATTTTCCGTGTTCTCCGTGCATCCGTGGCAAAAATTAATTGCAGTAAAAACAAGGTCTTAGCGAGACGCTAAGACCAGGAAAGAGGAACGACGAAGTAATCTTTGATGCATGAAGTTTCTGCTATAAAGATTGCTTCGCCGGCTGAAAAAGCCTTCTCGCAATGACGATTCCTCGCTACCTGTCAATCCGTTGCTCTCTCCTGTATAAAACAAAAGTCTTAGCGAGACGCTAAGACCAGTAAAGAGATTTTGATTCGCAAAGTCTTCGGGTTATCGACTGCGTTGCACTCCGCTCGAAATGACGATCGCGGGGAATTTTCCATTCTTATCGCGCTAAACTTTCAAATTCTTCTTCAGTTAATTCGATTTCTGCCGCTTTTAAGTTTTCCTTTAAATGCTCTACAGATTTTGTGCCAGGGATCAAAAGAATATTTGATGATCTCTTTAATAACCAGGCTAAAGCAATCTGTGCGGTCGTAGCTTTATGTGTTTCGGCAATGGCTTTAATTTTATCTTCCAGTTTATGAGGACCAGAAGCCAAAGGAAACCAGGGGATAAAAGCCAGTCCCTGTTCTGCTGTAAAATCTAAAACACGCTCCCACTGTCTGTTGCTAAGGTTATATAAATTTTGAACAGAAACAACCGGCAAAATATCCTGCACCTGCTTAATCTGATCAATGGTCACTTCTGATAAGCCTACGTGTTTTATTTTACCTTCTTTTACTGCCTCTGCCACAGGCGCAAGGGTTTTGGCTACATCAACATTTGGATCAATGCGGTGAAGCTGCCATAAATCGATTGAATCTACTTTTAAACGCTGCAAACTTCCTTCAATATCCTGTCTGATTTTTTCAGGAGCGCCATTAGGTACCCAATTGTTTGGGCCTGGTCTGTCAAAACCGCCTTTAGTAGCGATAAAAAGATCCTTTTGAAAAGGCGATAAAGCATCTGCAATAAGTGTTTCGTTAAACTTTGGCCCGTAAGCCTCTGCAGTATCAATAAAATTAACGCCATTTGCAACTGCTTCCCTCAAAACGGTAATGGCATTTTCGCGATCTTCTACTTCGCCAAAAACGCCATTGCCAGTTAATTGCATTGCGCCATAACCTAAACGATTAACTTCTAATTCGCCAAATTTAAATGTTGTTTTTCCCATTTTTTCAGATATGATGATAAATAATACGATAAAGATAACCGCAGGCAGATGGCATTGTTTTTAAAATGAATTTTATGATAAATAAATGAACAAGACATAAAAAAAGCTGCCCCAAGTGGAGCAGCCTAATTGAATATAAGGATAATATGACTTAAAAGGTATTGTAATATTTAAAGGATTTGGATCTTTATTAATTCCATCCGCCACCAAGGGCGTGATAAATATCTACCACAGCATTTAACTGTTGCTTTTTGGTCTCGATAAGCTCTAACTTCGACTGTAATGCATCGCGTTGGGTCATCAATACCTCAAAATAATCAGCTCTTGCCGATTTAAACAAATCGTTCGAAATATCAATCGACTGTGTAAGGGCGGCAACTTGTTTCGCTTTCAGATCGTAACTTTTTTGCAGATTGCTGATTTTCGACATTTGATTGGCTACTTCAATGTAACCGTTTAAAATGGTCTTTTCGTAATCAAAAACAGCCTGCAACTGTTTGGCATTTGCCGTTAAATATTCTGCTTTTATAGCATTTCTGTTGATCAGTGGTCCGGCTAAATCTCCTGCTAAAGAGTAAATCAAAGATTCCGGCGTTCTTAACAGATAAGAAGGATTAAATGCCTGGTAACCGATGGTTGCAGAAATGCCCAAAGATGGGTAAAACTGTGCTTTGGCCACTTTAACATCTAATTTAGCTGCTGCCAGTTCGAATTCGGCCTGTTTAATGTCTGGACGATTAGCCAATAACTGCGAAGGTAAACCTGTTTGTACAGTTGGCGGAACGAGATCGGTAAAATTAGATTTGTCCCTGGTAATCGGCTGAGGATAACGGCCTAACAGGAAATTAATTTTATTCTCTGTTTCGGTAATATTCTGCTGAATATCAAACTCTAAACTTTTTGAGCTTAATACCTCTGCCTCAAATTTGCGCACAGCAAGTTCATTAACCCTTGAAGCCTGTTTTTGGATTTTCATCAGCTCCAGGGCGTTGCTCTGCAGCTCGATGTTCTTTTTCACAGTCTCTAACTGATTATCGGCAGCTAATAATTCATAATATGAATTGGCCACTTCGGCAATTAAATTGGTAATGACAAAATTCTTACCCTCAACCGTTGATAGATAGTGGCTAATGGCTGCTTTTTTAGAGTTGCGCAGTTTATGCCAAATATCAGCTTCCCAATTGGCCTGTAAGCCAAAATGATAATCAGGCAATACTTCAGGCACTTCTTTACCAGGTGTAATTTCTGTTGAGGCATCGCCGGCACCCGAACTGGTGTAACGGCCCACTTTATCAAATCCAGCACCAACACCATAGGTTACGCTTGGTAAAAGTTCTCCTTTTCTGGCCTTGATTTCGTTTTTGGCAATTTCGATATCCTGAAGCGTGATATTTAACTCCTGGTTATTTTTAAGTGCAGTATCAATCAGGTTTACCAGGTTTGGATCGGTAAAAAAGTTACGCCATTTAATATTGGCTGTATTTACCGTATCCTGCGAGCCGTTAAAGGCTGCAGGTACGTTTTTATTTTCGGAGCGTTGGGCCACTTCTGGCAATTTACAGGCGGTATATGCAGCGCATATTAACACCAATCCAATGCTTTTATAAATATTTTGCTTAAACATTGTTTTCAATTTCTTCAGTTAATGGATGTTCTTCTTCAATCTTAATCAGCTTGTGTTTTGCTGCAATTGTTCCGAATATATAATACAACCCTGGGATAACAATTACCCCGAAAATGGTACCGAAAAGCATACCGCCTGCAGCAGCCGATCCGATGGTACGGTTACCAATTTTACCTGGTCCACTTGCAATCATTAAAGGGATCAAACCTGCAATAAAGGCAAAAGAGGTCATTAAAATCGGACGGAAACGCACGCTAGCACCTTCCATGGCTGCCTTAAATACCGTTGCTCCTTGTGCATGCCGCTGCGTGGCAAACTCCACAATCAGTACTGCGTTTTTACCGAGTAAACCGATGAGCATCACCATGGCTACCTGCGCATAAATGTTGTTTTCTAATCCTAATAATTTAAGGAACAGGAATGCTCCAAAAATACCCGCTGGTAAAGAAAGAATTACCGAAAGTGGTAAAATGAAACTCTCATACTGTGCAGCAAGAACCAGGTATACGAAACCTAAACAGATCAAAAAGATGTAAATGGCCTCGTTGCCTCTTGATACCTCATCTTTTGAGATACCTGCCCAATCGATACCAAATCCCCTTGGCAAGGTTTTCTTTGCCACTTCAGTAATGGCTTTAATGGCCTCACCTGAGCTATAACCAAGAGCCGATTGTCCGCTGATCTCCGAAGCATTATACATATTGTGTCTCGTAATCTCCGATAAACCATAAACTTTACGCATTTTGATGAAGGCCGAGAAAGGCACCATCTCATCACGATCGTTTTTAACTGATAGCTTTAAGATATCTTCAGGTAAAGCCCTGTACTGAGGCAATGCCTGTACGATAACTTTATACTGGCGATCGTATTTAATAAAACTGGTTTCGTAGTTACTCCCCACAAAAGTTGACAGGGTATTCATCGCATTATCAATACTCACTCCTTTTTGTTGTGCAATGTCATTGTCAACATCCAGCATATATTGAGGAAAACTCGCACTGTAGAAAGTAAATACCGATGAAAGCTCTTTACGTTTGTTTAGCTCGCGTACAAAATCGTTGGCAACAGTTTCCATTTTTTTGTAGTCACCGCTACCTGCTTTATCCAATAAACGAAGTTCGAAACCGCCCGCTGCACCATAACCCGGAACTGCTGGTGGCTGGAAAAACTCGATAGTTGCACCAGGGATAGATTTTGATTTTTCTTCAAGTTCTTCAATGATCTCTGCTGCAGAATGTTTACGCTCGCTCCAATCTTTCAGGTTAATTAAACAGGTACCCGAGTTCGATCCTGTACCTTCGGTTAGGATTTCATATCCTGCCAATGATGAAACTGACTTCACACCATCAATGTCTTCACACATTTTTTGCAGTTTCTCTGCAATCTGGTCGGTACGTTCCAAAGTAGATCCCGGAGGGGTTTGGATAATGGCATAAACCATTCCCTGATCTTCGTTAGGAATAAAACCTGAAGGTACACTTCCACTTAATCCCCAGACACCCAAACAAAAAGCGATCAATACCCCAAAGGTTAATATTTTGCGGCTTACCACTTTGCTTAATACCAATTCATATTTACCAGAAAGTTTGTTAAAACCATTATTAAAACCATCTAAGAAACGGTCGATCATGGTTTTCTTTTTGGCTGAACCGTGGTTGTTCTTCAACATAATGGCACACAACGCCGGCGTAAGCGTTAAAGCCACAATACCCGAAAGGATAATTGCTGTTGCCATGGTAATGGAGAACTGACGGTAGAAAATACCCACCGGACCCGACATAAATGCTACCGGAATAAATACCGATGCCATTAAGAAGGTAATGGCAATAATTGCTCCACCGATCTCTTTCATGGCCTGTTGTGTAGCCTTTAACACCGAAAGATGCCTGTCGTGCTCCATCTTGGCGTGCACCGCCTCAATTACCACAATCGCATCATCTACTACTACCCCAATGGCCAATACCAAAGCAAATAAAGTAATTAAGTTGAGTGTGATGCCGAAGAACTGCATAAACACAAAGGTTCCGATTAGGGATACTGGTACGGCAATGGCTGGAATAAGGGTTGAACGCCAGTCACCAAGAAACAAGAATACCACTAAACCTACCAGGATAAAAGCTTCTACCAAAGTGTGGATTACTTTTTCAATTGATGCATCCAGGAATTTAGAAACGTCGTAACTGATTTCGTAATCTAAACCTTTTGGAAATGAAGCCGCTTTAATCTCAGCCATTTTGGCTTTAACATCCTTAATAACCTGACTGGCGTTACTGCCGTAAGATTGTTTCAAAACAATCGCAGCAGATGCTTTTCCGTTTAAGGTAGAGTACAAGTTATAAGCAGAAGCACTAAAATCGACATCAGCGATATCTTTTAAGCGAAGCAATTCTCCATTGGGTGTTGCCCTAACCACGATATTTTCATATCCTTCTTTGGTATTAAAACGACCTGAATATTTTAACACATACTCAAAAGCCTGCGAACGTTTACCCGAGCTCTCTCCTGTTTTACCCGGAGAGGCTTCTAAACTTTGCTCATCAAGCGATTTCATTACTTCATCAACAGAGATTTTATACGCCTGCATACGATCCGGTTTAAGCCAGATACGCATGGCGTAATCCCTGTCTCCCAAAATATCGGCAAAACCTACCCCATCAACCCTCTTCAACTCTGAAAGTAAGTTGATATCAGCATAGTTGTACAGGAAGTTCTGATTCATTTTAGGGTCTTTACTATACAAGTTAATGTACATCAACATGTTAGATTCCTCGCGTGTGATTTTTACACCCTCACGAACCACTAAAGGAGGAAGTTTATTGGTAACTGCGGCTACGCGGTTCTGTACGTTAAGCGAAGCTTGATTGGGATCAGTACCCAGGTTAAATACCACCTGGATTGACGCCTCACCATCGTTACCGGCATCAGAAGCAATGTATTTCATTCCCGGTACACCGTTAAGTGCACGTTCAAGCGGAATAACCACCGATTTAATTAATAACTCGTTGTTCGCCCCAGGATACTCTGCCGTAATATTTACTTTAGGCGGAGAAATGGAAGGGAATTGTGTAACTGGCAGGTAGCTGATGGCCAGCACCCCAAGAAACACAATAATAAGCGATATTACGATAGAAAGGACGGGCCTTTGTATGAATTTACTAAACATAAAATAAGTATGGAAGGGTTTAGATTATTCTGTTTTCAATCTCAATTGTTTCATCACGTCCTGAGGCTGCTGGAATTTGAAGGCGATTTTATCATCGTCTTTAACCTTCTGCACACCTTCAAGTAAGATCTTATCTTCTACGGTGATGCCGTCGCCAATAATGTATAAATCCGGCAGTTCGCCTGCAATGGTGATGGCCCTTGAGTGTACTTTATTGTTTTTATCGATTACGAAAACATAAGTTTTATCCTGAATATCGTAAGTTGCTTTCTGTGGAATAACAATGGCATTTTTCAATGGCACAACCATCTGGATTTTACCGGTTTCACCATTTCTAAGCAAATTATCTGAGTTATTGAACCTAGCCCTGAAAGCAATGTTTCCGGTTTCGTTATCAAATTCACTTTCAATTACCTCCACTTTACCTTTCGATTTTAGCAGTTCGTTATTGGCCAGTAATAAACTAACTTCTTGTTGCCCTTTTGCTTTTGCAGCACTCTGGTAATTTAGATATTCCGGCTCCGATACGTTGAAGTAAGCAAAAACCTGACTGTTATCTGAAAGGCTGGTTAACAAAGCGCCTTCATCAACCAAACTACCCAATTTTAAAGGGATACGATCGATGGTGCCATCAAACGGTGCCCTGATTTCGGTATTGGATAAGTGGAACTTTGCCAGTGAGGTTTCAGCATTTGCAGATTGCAGTTTTGCTTTGGCCATCGCCAGCTCATTTTTAGAAACGATGTTTTTATCAGATAGTAATTTGGTGTTTTCCAGTTCAATTTGTGCCGATTTGGTTTCCGCCTCTGCTTTTAACAACTCAGACTGAGCTGCTTTTGGCATAATTTTAAACAAAAGCTGACCTGCTTTTACATGCTGGCCTTCATCTACATAAATATTTTGGAGATAGCCCTTTTCCTGGGCCCTAACTTCGATATTCCGAACAGATTTAATCTGCGAAACATATTCCTTGGTAAACGAAGTATCCATTCTTAGCGGCGTGGTTACCGCATAAGTAGCTACTTCTTCTTTTTCTTCTTTTTTCGAGGTACAACCCGTTACGTAAAGTAAAGTACACAAGCCTAAGCATATGAGAACTCTTTTCATTTTTTTTCGTTGAATGGTTTTAATCTGATTTATTTTTTTCTCTAACTAGTTTCGCTGAGGGGCCTTTTTTTGATAAAAGCAATCTGCAACCGCAGTGCGGAGACGAATTGATTTCAATAAATGATGGTTACTCAACGATTTAATTCGATAGCGAAATAAATACAGATTTATGAAGTTTAAATGAAGTTGAAATTCATGTTTCCATTCTGAAAATCATGGTTTAGCGCTTAAACGGGCGATTTACAAAGACAAACAGCGTATTTCGGGTACTTTTTTAACTTATGTAGCGATTAATGACCTCTTTTAGATGAAGAAATAGGAATTTTCACAAGAAAAATGCTTGTTTTTACTGTATTTGAATATTTCCATAATAATTAATGAAAAAGGATTTATGACTATTCAACTACAGATTTAATTTATTTTGAGTTTGTTTTGGGGTACACGCTGGTTTGAAAACCATCGCTATGAAGTCAATTCTTCCGACTGGGATTATTAGAGATAAAGAGGATTAATAGTAAGTTTCGTCAGTCTGAGCATAGTCGAATACCTTTGAAACAAATATTTGCCTGTCGATAGATTAAATAATTCATCCTATACAACCGATAAAATTGTAGTTTTTCTTTGCGCTGGTTTGAAAACCAGCGCAAACGACGAGAACTTTATGGAATCCCGCCTATAAAACCATCGTATCATAAAACCTGATACCGATCCATGAAAAAAGTTTCTTCTGCTTTAATTTCCATGTTTATTGCCTTTTTGGCTTTGGGCTGCAACTCTACAGATAACACGAAACAATGGGATGATGCACACCTCGACCCGGGATTGCCTGAAAAGGTCATTTACGGTGAGATGAACACGAGAGAGGAAATTTATTCTTTTTTCGAGAAACCAGATGGATCTAAACGGACCAGCGATGTAGCCTATTTCCGTTACGGCAAACACGAAAAGCAAGACGCTGCTTTTGCAAAACTGAACAACTGCCGCGCCTACTATTATTCAAAATCGGATACTTTGTCGATCAGGATTGGCATAAGCGATGGCTTTACAGGACAAGGATTAAATATCAGATACAAAAATAAAAAGTTTAATGCCGCTGCATATCAATTTACAGATGTAATTATTGAAGGAGAAACTAAACCATTGCAAAAAGTAATCCATCAGAAACTAATACTAAATAAATTAAATTATAAGGTTGGAGATAGTTTGTTTGGAAGAATTGAACTGAAATCTATTGAAATCAATGATCAGGGCGATACCGTTTTAAACGTGGCTAATGGAAATTTCAGGACCAAGGTAAAGAGAATGATTATTGAGGAATAATTTTTTAAAAGTTGTTTGAATAAGTATTTTAAAATTATGCGCCCGGAAATATTCCATTGATTATATTCGTTAAAGAAAATTACACATCATAAATGCCTTTTTTATCACAGATATTGTTACACCGGATAGCTGACGGAGGTTATACCTCTCAGATTCCCAGCCTGCGCGAAGGATTACAACTGAATTTAAAAAGCAACGTAACGTTTTTTGTGGGCGAAAATGGTTCAGGCAAATCCACTCTACTCGAAGGGATAGCAGAAAGGTGTGGTTTTAGCCTCAAAGGTGGTAACCGCAACCATAACCTCAATGTCGGTCATCGTTTCGAGGGTTACGAATCGCCATTAACCCAGCTTATACAATTATCATGGACACCAAGGAGGATAAATGACGGTTTCTTTATGCGGGCCGAAAACTTTTTCAACTTTGCCAGCTATATTGATGAACTGGCCCTGGAAGATAACCGCATTTTAGATGCGTACGGTGGTCGTTCGCTACACGAGCAATCGCACGGAGAATCTTTTCTATCGCTCTTTAATAACCAGTTCGAATCGGGTATTTACATCCTTGATGAGCCTGAAGCAGCCTTATCGCCAGCAAGAATTTTAGCATTTATATCGGTAATTAATCAATTAGAACAAAGCGGCCGGGCACAGTTCATCATTGCCACCCACTCCCCCATGCTCATCTGCTATCCGGGAGCCAGCATTTATCAGTTTGATGAAAATGGCATATCAGAAATCGGTTACGAGGATACGGAGCATTTTGCGCTCACCAAATCCTTTTTAGATAATCCGCAGCTTTATCTCCGGCATTTAACAAATGGTTAATAGGTTGATTGCAAATTAAATTTAAGAAAAATTAAAAAATAACAGACTGTAAATAAGTAGTTTAATAAAAAAAATAGTTTTTATTAACCGTATCATTGTACACCACTATCACCAAGCCTTACCTTTGCAAAAAAATACTATAATGAACAGTACCCAATCAAAAGCGCTCGAACTTGTTGTAGGCATCATTAAAGATACCATTAGCGATATTAAAATTGAAAACACTTCTGCAAATACCGTTACATTAAAAGACGGTAATGCCTCAATGCAATTAACGCAACAGGCGGGTGAAAGCGAAGATAAGGAAACAGTTGTGATCTTAGATCCAAAAGACATTATTTACAGTGAAGACCTTCTTCCGGAACTAAATGACCTCACATCAGTTACGGTGATCATAAACGGCTTAGATATAGAAACACACCTGGTTTTTCAGGCGGTGAGAGATTGTTTTGACCAGATCAGCAACAGCTACGAATTTCTAAAAACCTTTGAAAAAGATGTGATCAGAATAAAGAGCGGATTTAAGTTTGGAAGCAGCGCTTTTGTACTGAATGTACTGAATGAAAAAGACGAAATTTTTGTAAGCGCAGAATTTGCTGCTTCGTTTGACGCAGCTGTTAGAAAAACAGTAGAAACTGACGTAATTAAAGTACAAAAAGCCATCAATAAAATGGTTAAAGAAGACGGAAATCTAGGTTAGCCTGGTGCACAAAATATTTAAATAACCTCATGAAAAAAGCATGGGGTTATTTAAATACTCTTTACGCTCCAACAACTTTAGGTTATCAAAGCCTATGAAACTCTTTTTTATAAGAGAGACGAGATAAATATCTTGTGCACATAAGTGTTTGCGCGTGAAAATTATCCCGGTATCTTTTTCAATATGCAACCTTATCCTAGTTCTCAGCGTCACAACCTTATGAAAAAAGTCTTAGTTACCTTCTCAATCGTTTTATTATATATTTCTTTACTTAATGCTCAAACACCCACACAGACTATTGATAGTGTAAAGATTTTCCTCAACAAAAGCCTCGAAACCATCCAGTTAAATGCAATTAACCGTGACTCGGTAGATTGGCCAGACTTAAAGAAAAATGTATTTGAAAAAGCAGGTCAGGCAAAAACCTATAAGGAAGCCGCAAAGGTTTTTCCTTATATTTTTGAGCAAATTGGGGATCATCATGGTGCACTCAAATTAGGAAAAGATACTTATTACTGGAATACCAGCGAACCTTATCTGAATGAGACTGTAAAACAGGCAGTAAAAGTCCATACCAAAGTAAGTGTGCAATTATTGAAAGGCAACATAGGCTACATTCTACTGCCTGGCAATAGTGATTTTTCAGGTCAGCAGATTGATACAGACGCAAAAGAAATTAGAGCAGCAATTAATGCACTTAATGAAAAAAAAATAAAAGGATGGATACTCGACCTCCGTGTGAACACCGGAGGCAGCATGTACCAAATGCTGGCCGGCCTTGCGCCTCTACTTGGTGATGGAAAAATTGGAAGTTTTATTAATCAGCATCAAAAAAATGATGGCAACTGGATTTTAAGAAAAGGAAATATTTACCTTGACAGTACGCAGGTTTCAAAACTGGTTGATCAGTCCCCATCTTTTAATAGCAAACTGCCACTTGCGGTACTGATCAGCGGAATGACCGCGAGTTCGGGCGAGGTTACAGCCATCAGCACCATTGGCCGTAAAAAAACAATACTTATAGGAGAACATAGTGCAGGTTACACCACCGCAAATGAGGGTTTTAAAATAAACAGATATGCCGGCCTCAACCTCGCTGTTGATTATGACGCAGACCGTAACGGAAAAATTTATAAAAACTTCCTCACTCCCACGATTTCCATTCAGGGTGGTGACAATTTCAATGATATTTATCTGGATAAAAAAGTAATAAGTGCTGTAGACTGGATTAATAAGCAGCGTTAGTTAATACCCATTATAACCCTAACATTGGGAATGTTGGCGTAAGGAATAGTTAATGGATAAGATTTTTTTATTTTTTTTAAAAAATCGAAAACCCCTTTTAGGAATACTTCGTATATGCGGGATAAACCATCCTAAATTCTCATTACGAATGTCTCAATTTTCAGCATATAACAATATACTCCCCCTTATAAAATACTTTGAGCAGTTTCATCCATTATCTAAAGGGTTCATTGCAGACCACGTGTTGCATTGCAGACAATTACAGATAAAAAAGAATAAATTTATCCTCTCTCCCATTGATCATAACGCTTCGCTTTATTTTGTAACAAGCGGTTTGGTAAGGGGATTTATTAAGGATAATGATAAAGATATTACCACGAGGTTTAGTTTTGAAAATGAAACCATTGGAGCCATTCATCATCCTGATCATACTTCTCATCACTCTGTTGAGTACCTTCAGGCGCTGGAAGACACAGAACTGATCTGTATTCCCTTCGCCCTTATTGATTCGGTTTACTCGCTCTATCCGGAAGCCAATGTGATTGGAAGAAAGATATTGGCCTTACAATACTATGCGGCTTCTGAGCGGTCTATTTTGGCCAGAATCACGAATGCAGCCAGTCGTTATAAGCGGTTTGCCAGCACTAAATCTATAGCGGTTGACAGAATTCCATTACGCCACCTGGCGAGTTACCTGGGCATGCGAAGCGAAACCCTAAGCAGAATAAGAGCCCTTGAAATAAAGCCGTTATCAAATAAATAGCTGGTTCTTATTTCAATCTTATGCAAAGTAAAAAATCACCGTAAAAATCAGGAATTTCGCTTTTGCAAATAGCCTTTACCACTTTTAAAATGGTGTAATCTGCTTTAATAACAGACCATGTACAGCTCTTTTTCCGATAAGCAGACGCTGGCTGTAACTTTACATTTACTTAACTTTTGGTTATAGCGTTACCTACTGTCGGATTAAACATATCATGCTATTTTCTGTATAAATGAGCGTACGCAAACGTTTGTTTAAGATCAGGCAGAAATATTCATTTTCACCTCCAAAACCCCGATAACCGTTGCTATAACGCAATATAACAAGCAGTTACACAACATCATAACCTTTATGTTACCCAAATAAGCACTGAAATTATCTCCCTGTAAATATTCTCTTTACAATAGGGCCTGCCGTAACACCGATAATACTATTTTCTTAACCTATTTTAACTTTTTCTTAATGTCGGCTTTATCTGGCGAAATGAAATTTGCCACAACTAATTCATTAACAGATAAGATCAACATGAAAAAAATCTTTACCATTTTGTCCTTATTGTTTGCTGTGATTTCCCTGCACGCGCAGGTCACGACGGGTAATTTATCCGGAACAATAAAAGATTCGAAAACCACTCTTCCCGGAGTGACGATTAAAGCCACACACTTACCTTCAGGTACCAGTTACGTGGTGAGCACCAATGATGAGGGCCGCTTTACCATCTCTAATATGCGCCCTGGTGGCCCTTACAAAGTAGTGGTTACTTATGTGGGAATGGACCCGAAAACCATTGATAATATTACTCTTCCATTGGGCGATACTTATATCTTAAACCTGAATATGGCTTCAGGAGGAAAAGATCTGAGTGAAGTAAACATCAAAGGAGCTGCTAAAAATTCGGCTCTTAATGCGAGCAGAACCGGTACATCAACTAGCTTAGGCAAAAAAGAGATCAATGCGCTTCCAACTTTGAGCAGAAGTTTAAGCGACCTGACCAGAATGGCCCCACAAGCTAATGTTGCAGCCATTGGCGGAGGTAACTCACGCCAGAATAATGTTACGGTAGATGGTGCCGATTTTAACAACAACTTCGGCATCGGGAACAACCTTCCCGGAAATGGAAACCCGGTTTCTATTGATGCATTGGAAGAAATATCAGTAAACGTTACCCCTTATGATGTAAAACAAACGGGTTTTATTGGCGCCTCTATTAATGCGGTGACCCGTTCTGGTACAAACGAATTTTCGGGTTCGGCTTATACCTATTTCAGAAACCAGAACCAGATCGGTAAGAAAGTAAGCAACTACCCCGAACTGGCCGACCCAACAGACCAAACCTATAAAACTTTTGGAGCCAGAATTGGTGGACCGATCATTAAAAATAAATTGTTCTTCTTCTTAAACGCCGAAAGGGAAAATCAAGTAAGGCCTGGTCAAACACGTTTAGCTGCCACCCCCGAAGCACCTTATGGTTCAGGTATCCCGAACGTGGTACGCCCAACGGTTACCGAATTAGATGAGATCAGCAATTATTTAAAAACAACTTATGGATACGATCCGGGGATTTACCAGGGTTACCCTTCTGAAACAGAAAGAACAAATTTATTGGGAAGATTAGACTGGAACATTAACCAGAATAACCACTTCAACATTCGTGGTAGTTATGTTAAAACCAAATCACCATCGTTTGTAAGTACCTCCAGAAGTCCACTGGGTGCATTTCCGGGTGGAGGATCGAGAACGGGTAATACCGCATTGGCCTTTAAAAACTCAAACTACTACCAGGAAAGTAATTTATATTCGATTACTGCTGAGTTGAACAGTAAAGTATTTAACCGTTTTGCCAATACCTTACGTTTATCGTACACCAACCAGAACGATCCAAGAAGTTCAGATAGTCAGGTTTTTCCTTTAGTTGATATCTTAAAAGCAGATGGGAATTCGGCACCTACACCATTTACCACATTTGGTTATGAGCCTTTCACTTACGGAAACTTAAGAGATGTACAGGTATATTCATTAAACGATTACGTTACCTGGGCGGTAGGCAAACATAATATTACTGCAGGTTTACAGGGCGATTATAGCATCACTAAAAATGGTTTCCAACGTTTCGGAACCAGTTATTATACTTTTAACTCCTGGGATGACTTTAAAAACGGCGCCAAGCCGATTGAGTTTGCCCAAACCTATTCGCTATCACCAAATTACGAACAGGCCTTCCCTACTTACAAATTCTGGCAGTTTTCGGGTTATGTGCAGGATGAAATTTCGGTTACAGACCGTTTAAGGGTTACTGGTGGTATCCGTGCGGAATTGGGAACCTATCCTAAAATCCTCAAAGAACACCCGTTGGTATCGGCATTGACCTTTCATGATGGTGAACGTTTAAATACAGGAAACCTGCCAAAATCAAGAATATCACTTTCGCCACGTATTGGGTTTAACTGGGATGTTACAGGCGACCGTTCGTTACAGGTAAGAGGTGGTGCAGGTTTATTTGTGGGCCGTATTCCGAATGTATGGATTGTTGCCCAGGCCGGAGATGCCGGAATGCTGCAAATCACTGAAACTTATTCAGGACAGAACAATACTCCTGGCCCGTTTAACCCCAATATTGGCGCCTACCGCCCAACAACGGTGCCAGTTGCTGGAACGGTATTGCCGAACCCGATTACGGTAATGGACAAAAACTTAAAAATGCCAGCTGCGTTTAAAACCAGTTTAGCTGTTGATGTGAAACTTCCGTATGGCATTGTTGGTTCGGTTGAAGGAATTTTTAACAGGGACATCAGAACCATTCTTTTCCGTAATGCAAACCTGGTTGATCCTAAACCATTAAATGTTGCCGGATATCCTGATAACAGGCTGATTTATCCAAATGCGGCAACTGATAAATTTATCAATCCGATTTTAAACGGACAAGCTGTTCCAAATGGTACAGTAATCTCCGGAAACGGTGCCAGACAGCCTGATGCATTTAACGTAATTGTGCTTGGAAATGCGAATAAAGGATATTATTATTCACTTACAGGTACATTGAGTAAACGTTTTGATAATGGTTTTGGTGCTACGGTTTCGTACATCAGAAGTTCGGCAAAAAGTTTATATGAAGGTAGCGGCGATCAAACCCTTTCTGCATGGCAGGCCACAAGCAGTGTAAACGGCGCAAACAACCCAACTTTAGGTTATTCAGGTTTTGTATCTCCTGACCGTATTATTGCTTCTATCTATTACCGTAAAGAATTTATCAAACACCTGGGCACACAGTTCACCCTGGTTTATGACGGATCAAACGGACGTACCTCTTATACCTACTCTACTGATATTAACAGAGATGGTGTAAATGGCGACTTAATTTATGTACCAAAAGATGCTTCAGAAATTAACTTTGTGGCTTTAACTGTTGGAACGGGCGCTGACATGGTAACTTACACACCAAAACAGCAAAGCGATCTGTTTTTCCGTTACATTGATCAGGATAAATACCTGCGCGGCAGAAAAGGCCAGTATGCGGAGCGTAATGCGGTAATTACACCATTTAATGGTCAGTGGGATTTTAAATTCTTACAGGATATTTTCACCAATGTAGGTGGCAAACGTAATACCATTCAGTTCAGTATCGATATCAAGAACTTTGGAAACCTGTTGAACAAAAACTGGGGCATGCAGACCAATTTTGGCACAACCTCTATTCTTGTACCGACAAACGTAGCTGCCTTAACACCAGGTGGAACAACTAAACCAACCTTCAGAATCCAAACGGACAGGAATTTTCCTATAGTAAATGGCAACAAAGATGTAGTGGGTTATGCTTCTACTTACGAGATGCAGTTCGGTTTCCGTTACCTTTTTAATTAATTCTATTTTAAATCAAGGCTGTATCATAAGTTATTGCTATTCGAATCTGTCACATTGAGCCTGTCGAAATGCTTTAAATATGTTTAAGTAGGTCCTTCGACGGGCTCAGGATGACAAATTTATTTATGATACAGCCTATACTATTTTACGCGATGTTAAAAAAACTACTATTCCCAACATTACTGGTAACCATCAGTTTTGCATTAATCTCCTGGGGTGTAATTGGTCACCGGGCCATTGGCAAGATTGCTGAAAACCACCTGAGCAAAAAAGCAAAAAAAGCAGTTCAGGATATTTTAGGCAGCGAGAGCCTTGCAATGGTGAGTACCTACCCTGATGAAGTGAGGTCTTATTCGCAATATGCCTATACCGCACCCTGGCACTACGTAAACCTGCCTGAAGGTTTAAATTATGATGATTTCAATGCTCAACTGAAATCAATGGAAAAACCAAATATTTATAAAGCGCTTTTGCAATGTATAAGTGACTTAAAAGATGCTTCAAAAACGAAAGAAGAACATATTTTTGCGCTAAAATTTCTGGTTCACCTGGTTGGCGACATCCACCAGCCCATGCATACCGGCCATTCAGAAGATTCGGGCGGTAATGGCATCAAGGTAAAACTAATGCGTAAAGAAAGTAATCTTCATGGCCTTTGGGACAGTGGATTGATTGATTATGCTGGCTTGAGCTACCATGAACTGGCTGCAGATTGTGATGTAGTAGAAAAAAATGAAGCAAAAACATGGGAAAAAGATGATGTGGCAAAATGGGCTTTCGAATCGTACGAAATCAGCAAACAACTTTATGCAGAAGCAGCTAAAAACCCTGAATTTGATTATAGTTATTACCCTGCACATGCCGGTATCGTTAAAAAACGCCTTGCACAGGCAGGTATCCGTTTAGCCGGGATCCTCAATGAAATTTATAAATAAATACAAAATGAAAAAAATCAATTATAGCTTCTGTTTTTTGGTTACCGCTTTATTTTTATGTGTAGAAAGTCAGGTAAACGCGCAAACAGATACCATTCAACATGTTGCACAGGGACGAAAAAACGATGCTGCACAGATCAAAAAACCTTATGTCATTTTGATCTCGGCAGATGGTTTCCGTTACGATTATGCAGCGCGTTACAAAGCAAGTCACTTGCTCGAACTGAGCCAAAATGGTGTACAAGCCGAATCTATGATTCCAAGTTATCCCTCGGTTACCTTTCCTAATCACTATACTTTAGTAACCGGGCTGTACCCTTCGCACCATGGCCTGGTAAATAATAGCTTTTTAGACGAGAAAGCAGGTGAAAGATACTCGATGGGTGCAAAAGCAAAAGTAAGAGATGGAAAATGGTATGGTGGCACTCCACTATGGGTACTTGCCGAACAGCAGCACATGATTGCTGCAAGTATGTTCTGGGTAGGATCTGAAGCCGAAATTAAAGGCCTTCGCCCCACTTATTATTACGATTATACCGAACAGATTACGGTTGATAAAAGAATCAGCATTGTTAAAAACTGGTTAAGCTTACCGGAAGAAAAAAGACCCCACCTGATTACTTTTTACCTATCGGAGCCTGATCATGCCGGACATAGTTTTGGTCCGGATGCCCCGGAGACAGAGAAAGCCGTTAAAATGGTCGATTCTGTGATTTACGAATTAACGAAAGCCATAGAACCGCTTCATCTTCCTGTAAACTATGTATTTGTTTCTGATCATGGAATGACTGCTGTAGACCGCGAGCATCCGATTGCTACACCAAAGGAGATTGATACTGCTAAATACATCATCGCCGCATCGGGCACGTTGATGGATATTCACGCTAAAAACAAAGCAGATATACAACCCCTATATGATCAATTAAAAGGCAATGAAAAGGATTATAAGGTGTACCTGAAAAGCAATATGCCCGAGCATTTCCATTACAGTGCCAAGGACGATCGTATGAACCGGATTGGTGATATTTTGTTGGTGCCTGAATGGCCAAAAGTATTCTCTAGCCGCAAACCGGGTATTGGTCATCACGGCTTCGATCCTTCGGTAGTAACAGATATGCATGCTACCTTTTTAGCCTGGGGACCTGCCTTTAAAAAACAGGTAAAAATCCCTTCTTTTGAAAATGTAAATGTATATCCATTGGTTGCAAATATTCTTGGCTTAAGCTATCAGGAGCCAATTGATGGAAAATTAGAGGTATTAAAACCTATTTTAAAATAACGATGATGAAAAAATTATTATTAGCCTTTGTTGCCTTACTGAGTTTTAGTTCGGTATATAGTCAGCAATACGCACTAAAATTTAAAACCCTGGGGGAGTTTCAAAAATTTATGCAATGGACGCCGTCGCGTTATCCGCTCATTAGCTGTCACCGTGGCGGTCCGGTTGCCGGCTTTCCTGAAAATGCCATCGAAACCTTTGCCAACAGTGTAAAGTTTCACCCCACCATTATTGAATGTGATGCAGCCTTAACCAAAGATTCGGCATTGGTGATGATGCACGATGACCGTTTGGAGCGAACATCAAACGGTACAGGTTTAATTGGAGAGAAAACATTAGCCGAATTAAAAAATGTTCTTCTTAAAGATAATGCGGGTACAGTTACGGCTTTCCATATCCCAACCCTTGATGAGGTTTTAAAATGGGGAAAGGATAAGGTCATCTTTACTTTAGATGTAAAAAGAGGCGTTCCCTACAAAAAAATGATCGAAACGGTAAGACGGAATAAAGCTGAAGCTTATAGCATCATCATTACCTATAGTGCCACACAAGCGGTCGAAGTGTACCGCCTAGCCCCTGATCTGATGATTTCTGCTTCAATCAGAACCATTGCAGACCTGGAAAGACTTAATCAAATGGGAATTCCCAACAACCGCATTGTAGCATTTGTGGGCACTTCTGCACCAGAAAAAACGGTGTATGATTACCTGCACGGTAAAGGCATCTGGTGTATATTGGGTACCATGGGCAACCTTGATAAAAGTGCTAAAGCTAATGGAGATAGCGTTTATTCGAATCTGGTTGAAAACGGTGCAGATATTTTATCGAGCGACAGGAGAATGGAAAGTGCCAATGAACTGCTTAAATATGCCAAAGAAAAAGGGTTATCAACCAAATATCTTGCTCCGTTAAAAAAATAATTTTTTTTTTATAAAACAAAGTAGAAGTTAGCTGGTTTATACTGCACACCTACTTATTTAAAACATGATCTGCTGCTTTGGTTAGTTGCCAGGTCAAAAAAAGGTTATCATCCAAGATGGTAACCTTTCCTATTTTATAGAGAACTATGAGAATAAATATCCGGGCTATAAAAACACGAATAAATACGTTTTTTTTATGCTAATGGATTTAAAAATGATAAAAGCCCTAAATTCGCCAAAAACTATCCTTAATGAAAACTTCTTTTTTTAACCGCCCCATAGCGGGATTTATCCTTTCGATAATTTTTACGATTGCTACTTCCGCCCTATCTTATTTTTCGGTAGAAAAGTTCTATAATAGTGAAAGATGGGTAGACCATACCAATACGGTACGTGGAAAACTCGAACTGATTATTTCATCAATGAAAGATGCAGAAACCGGTCAGCGTGGATACTTACTTACAGGAAACGAAAAATTTCTTGAGCCATATAACGGCGCAGAAAATGTGACCCGCGCAGCATTCGATACGGTTAAATACCTCACTAAAGATAATGGTGCACAGCAAAACGAGTTTAAAGGGTTAAAAGAAATGATAGACTCCAAATACGATCTCTTGGAGAACACCATCAGCCAGAAACGCTCAGGTGGAACCATTAGTCAGGACATACTTCTAATGGGAAAATCGTATATGGACAGAGCCAGAACTATTATTACCAGGATGGAAAGCCGGGAAGAAATATTACTTTCCACCCGATTATCAACCCTTAACCTGTATGGCACAATCTCATTGGTTTCGATCATCATTGCTTTTCTGGTTTCGCTGGCCAGCACCGTTTATTTTTACAGGCGCACCATAAGAGATTTTGAAGACAGGATCCGTTTAGAAGAACAGGTAAAACAGGAAACATTAACTATGGAGAAAAAAATTGCCACACTGAAAAATCTTTCAGAAAAAATAGGAAACGGAGAATATGGTATCCAGATTAATCCGGAAGACTTAAAATAAATATGATAACCTGTAGCATTAGTTGGTTTAATGTCGTTTTACTAATAAATTGAAACGCTTAAAACCATGAAAAAACTAATCGTACTTTTTTTAGCCATCAGTTTCTTTTCCTGCAAAAAAGAAGAAGTTTATGGTCCATTTAATCTTAAAAACGGACAGGAAGTGGAGCTTCTTGTCGATCATCGTTATGGTTCTGATAAAGACCTATTGCTAAAATTACCAGAAAAAGAACTCGCAGGAGCATCGATTACAGGTTTTGATCAAAGAGAAATTGGTTACACCTATCACGTTAAAGCGAAGTTTCATCATGATGATAATCCGCCGCAGGATGCTTCCTCCTACTCTTTTATTTTCACCAAAATTGTGAGTAAGGAACAATATAAGGGAACCGAATCTTTTGATATTCAACTCATCACCTTTTATGTTCCAGGTGGCCCGGTGATCAGGCTGAGCAAAACCGGAAATGATTATTATTTTATTCCTGATAAGCTTCAGTTAACTTATGCAAACAGCACTGTTCAAAGTCAGCTCGAAGAAATTTATCAAAATGCTTTAGAAGTGCGGGCCAACTGGCAAAAAGGGCAGCTTCCGAAATGGAAGGCTATTAAAGCCACGGTAACACACGATCCACAGAAATTTGGCAAAGCTTACCTGGTACAACAGATACAGTTTACTCCATAAAACATAAGGTATTTCACCTATAAAAAAACTTTAGGAGGAATAACGATTAAACCCTGTCAGGTAATTCAGGTCAATATGGCTATGATCAAAAGAAATAGCTCCAGGGTATTTAAATTCTTTTTCCTACTCTTTATATTCATTTATATACCGGTTTTAGCAGTACTCGCCCAGTCGACGTCTGAAATTAAACGCATGCAATGGACTGTCGGAGACACGCAACGGGAGGCCATGGCATATATTCCGGCCACCGCAAAAACAAAAGCAAGTCCGCTTATTTTTGTTTTTCATGGTCATGGAGGAACAATGGAAAATGCTTACAGAAGCCATCGTTTTGAAAAGCTATGGCCCGAAGCCATTATTGTATACCCGCAGGGATTAAATACACCCGGGCAGCTTACCGATCCACAGGGTAAATTACCCGGATGGCAAAAGGAAAACGGCGATATGAATAACCGTGACCTGAATTTCTTTGATCAAATGCTGAAAACATTTCAGGCAGATTATAAAATAGACGATAAACGCATTTATGCTACCGGGCATTCGAATGGAGGTGGATTTACCTACCTACTTTGGGCTACCCGGGCTGATGTATTTGCAGCTTTTGCGCCTTCATCGGCAGTGAGCAGAAAAGCGGCTGGCCAGCTTAAACCAAAACCGGCCATGCACATTATGGGCGAACAAGACCCTTTAGTAAAACCTGCATGGCAAAAGCTGATGTGCAATATGATATTGAAGTTAAACAGTTGCGATCCGCAAGGAAAACCATATGGGGAATATGCCACTTATTATCCTTCAAAAAGTGGAAATCCGGTTGTTTTATACATTCATCCAGGTGGTCATGTTTATCCAACAGAAGCCGACGAGGTGGTGGTTAAGTTTTTTAAGGCTATCGAAAAGCGGTAATATGGTATTATAAATTTATTTAACCGTTGTCCAGCCATCAGCATCTGGTTTAGGCTTTGGATTAGCTTTAGGCTTGTTTGCCAACTGCTGGGCCCTGACAACCTGCAAACTCGCTAATTCTGCTTCTTCATTTGTAATTCTGGCAGCATGGTTTATATACTCAGGATCAGTTTTATCCTTAAATGTAGCCTGTTCTGCTTTTCTGGAGGCAATAGAAGTTTGTAATTTGGCAATATCATCAAGAACTTCGCTATTGCTGTTTCTTGCAATTACATCAATCACCTCATTTCTAACAGCTTGCATGCTTCCATCTACTTTATCTCCGTGTGCACTGGTTTTTATTCTTAAATTCCGTTGCACAATACCTGCAAATGAATATTGATGAACTCCTGCAATATTTTTAGCTAACTGAACCGGGTGATTTTCAATTTGATGGGCTGTGCTCATTGCCTTTGCTCCCATTATATCGGCCTCATCTTCCAATCCCTTATCATCATTTACATTTACGGTACCTTTTAGTTGTAAAGTAGGTTTTACCTTTCCTTGTTTTTGCTGTACCACGTGCCAGGCTTCGTGAGGTAAATGTTTTTCCTGCCCCGGTGCAATGTGAATATCCGTTCCCTGCGCATAAGCGTGGGCTTGTAGTTGTGCCGGCTGATTTGAATTGTAGTGTACATTTACATCGTCCATCGATAAACCGGAAAGATTTTCTATACCGTTTTTCAGGTTATCGGGTAATCCGGTACCCGTTCCTTTTTTCTGAACAGGATGCGCCTGCTGCTGAACATAGTCATCAGCTCCAATTTGCAATTTCCGTTGTGCAATTGCCTGAGGACGTTTGTCATCGAGCTTAAAAGCTACTTCCTTGCTGTTTTGTTTAGGTAGATTGCGGTCAACAGCTTCATTTGTACGTTCGTGAGCCTTATGCTTATAGGTATTCATCTTTGGGCTTAGTTAGTAATGAAGACGGTTTTGTTTTCTTTTTTAAATTCCCTTTTAATCCCCGCCAGCAGCTCTTGCTGGTTTACCACCGTATCGTTTTTACTAATGGCCGATAAGGCACAATAGCGCAATACGTTAATAATTGCTCCACCTGCCATTTGATATTCTTCAGCAATGGCTTCCAGGTTGATACTTTCCTCAAGCTTGCAAACACCTGAAAAAGCTTTCTGCCAAAGTTGGTAACGTTCATGAACAGACGGCATGGTAAAGTGAATAGCAGATTGGAACCTACGCGAAAAAGCCTCATCCATATTGGCCTTGAGGTTGGTGGCCAGGATTACCACACCAGGAAAATCTTCAATCCGTTGTAAAAGATAAGCCGTTTGCTGGTTGGCATGCCTGTCGTTAGCCGAATCGGCCTGGGTACGCTTTCCGAACAGGGCATCAGCTTCATCAAAAAACAGGATCCAATTCTGATGCTGCGCCACATCAAATATTTTCGATAGGTTCTTTTCAGTTTCTCCAATATATTTGGAAACGATCATGGACAGATCGATTTTATATACTTCACGCCCGGTTGTTTTACCGATTAAAGTAGCCATTAAGGTTTTACCAGTACCAGGAGGACCATAAAATAATGCCCTGTAACCTGGTTTCAGTTTTTTGGCTAATCCCCAATCCTCCATCAGGGTATGGCCATGTGCTAACCAGGCAGTAATTTCATTAATCTGTGTAAGCACCAAATGATCGAGTACTACATCTTCCCAATCCATTGCCGTACTGATTTTTTGAGCGGGAAACGAAGCACTGTTTTCAGCCATCAGTTTCTTTCCGGTGAGGAAATAATTAAACCAACTTCTGCTTAAACTCAGCTGCCCGCTTAACCACGGCAAATGACTTTCTGTTTCGGCAAGGATGAGCACATCTTCCTTATAAAGAATATTTTCTTTTCCGAGCAACTTCATGAGCTGATAGCGCATTTCCGGATGCTTAACCGTAACTAAAAAACAAAGGGTTTCGCCAGTAGGTAAAAAACCATTATAATCTTTAGTGGTTAATCCTCCAAATTCGGTAAAACCCCGGTCGTGCATTTGATTTTTGGTAAAAAAAACATCCAGTATTTCGGGGCGCAGGTGTGGTGCCATGCTGAGTGCAATGGCTAATCGTGCGTAAATATCCAGGTTCCATTTTTCAACCATATCGGCATACGGGCTATCACTAAGTGAAAGATCGGGCAAAGGAATTTCTGTCCAGTCTTTTTCGTGCCCCTCTTGCAAAAAATAAGTGGCCATACATTGGGCAATAACCGCTTCTAACCAATCAAGTTCTTGTCTAAGTACCGTTAAAGCAATGTTATTCTCCATATTGATTAAATAATTTTTCTACATCATCAAGGTTTGCATCGGCCCATTTAAAATAAAGCAGTGCGGTATTCGGGTTCAGTTCGTTTGGAGCAAGTAGATCGAGTATATTGCCCTGTGAACAGGCACCCTGATCATTAACATAGTGATGATCGTAATGAAAATCGTATTCGTAAAAGCCCAATGCCCATTCGTTGTATCCACGCCATTGGGCAATAAGCTCTGAAACTAAAGTTTCGACCTTTTCTTCCCTTACTACCAGCTTTTTAGCTTTATAAAAAGAGGGTTTCCGTCTTTCTTCGCGGTGATAAAATTCAATATCTTTAGATTGAATGGTCTTTGAAGAATGGTGACCAAAGAGATCAACCAAACCGAAATTTTCTTCGTCTGTTGCAATTTCGAGTTCGGCTAAATCCCCACCTGAAACAGCCAGTGTCCAATCGGTGGTTGTGGCAACTTCGGTAACCACATAAACTTCCCTGAACGAATAATAAGTTTGTGTGAGCCTGATAATTAAGGCTTGCTGGATATCATTCCAGTTGAGCATCCGGGTCGATTCAGGCTCATTGGCCTTGAAAATGAAACTGCCTTTTTCAGCAAAAGCAAGAATCTGTTTACTAAACTCAAATTCACCAGCTATAGGGGCACGACCGCTCCCACGACCTGAGTAGGGTTTGGTTACGCCATCGCTAAAGCTCCAACCTGTAGGATTTAGCTTATTATTATAGCCAATTTCTATATCCTGGAGTTCGATAACCTTATTGCGAAAAATGTTTCCAAGTACGATCATTTGCCCATTTCTGATCTGGAAAAAATCGCCTGGTAAAACAGCCTGGCCCAATGGCGCTACAGGTATAAAGCCGCTGCTACGCCTATAAAAATTCTGGTAAAAATTCCTGTACACATTTTCCATATCGGATTAACGGATATATAATCCACCGTTTCAGTATAGAAGAAACGGTGGATCAGCATTTAAATTTAATAAATTAAGAAGCTAAAGCTGCCGCATTGGCTGCCGCCAAACCAGATTGAAGCGATTTAAGTTTAACCTGTGCCGTATTGAGGGTCGCTTTTGCCATATTTAATTGTTTAGCAGTGGTAAAATTAGCTTTTTCTGCTAAAGTATGATTCTTTTTGGCATCGGCATAGGCCTGATAAAAAAGTTGCTGAAGAGAAGCTGGCCCATCAGCGTTAGCATATCCGGTAAGCAGCCCGGTAAAGCCTACAGACTGCGTGTACTCTAACCCTATTGTTGTTTCGGCTTCCATTTCGGTAGCCTGCGCCACAAAGGCACTCTGTAAAGCCACCAGGGTTAAGGCCACTGCATTGTTGGCATCTGCGCCTGCAGTAGTAATCATGCTTACCAGTTCATCGGAAATTAATGGATTTAGCGCCTTTTTCCTTACAATCAGGTTCGCCAGTTTATTAATTACTTCTGCACTGTAAATCAGTTTTCCAATTACCGTATTTATTTTTGCTGTCAGAAATTTGGTCTGTACGTTGGCCTCAATCATTTCGTTAAAAGCAATTTTAGAGTTGCTTTCGAGGTCGGCAGCACTTTGCACCAGCTGATCAATCAGGATTTTGTTGTTATAGGCCTGTGTTTTATTGTTGGTGGCAGTAGCTAAAAAGCCTTGTAAATCATTAGATTTTGTGGTTAATGCATTAACAATAGACTGATATTGTGCTACATTGCCCTGCGCATCTAATATCTGAATGTTTAAAGCATCGAGTTCGTTTTTTTTACGCTCGGTAACCCCGTATTTCCTATAGCGTTCGAGAATTGGGGCAGTTATATTTTTTGCTGATGTTGGCGTTTTCATGATGTTAATAATTTAATGATCCGTTAATACTTGAAATATTCTGTTTTGTCCATTTCAGACAGGGCATTTACAAAATCGCCTTCATTTTCTGCCGCTGCTGTTGAATAAGAAAGCACTACAGGCAAGTATTGGTCGCCCTCAATTAACCTGTTACCAAAATTATCAGTGGCATCAGGGCCAATAAAAGCAACCCATGCCGCTGTATTAGCCGTTGTTTTATCCTTATCTTTTCTTGCTACGATATAACTGTCTGCATACACCTGTTCGGCTATAGGCAAGTTAAACAGGAAGCCCGGTTTGGCAACTGTTTCTTCCGCTATAGACTGTGTCATTTTATCTTTCTGTGCCGTTAGTGTATGGAATTGTTTCACATTGGCATCATGGCTTTTTTGCAGCTCCTTTAACTGCGCAGTAAGTGTTTTTTGGTTTGTAGCCAACAATTTTTGTTTTTCTGCATCCTCATCGCTAACAGGCGCATCTTTTTTAGCAGTAGCCGTAAGTTGTTCATTCAGCTCGTTCAGTTCGGTTTCTAATAAGCCAATTTTAAGTTCGTTGGTATAATTCTCTTCTTCCAAACCGGCAATTACCGGATCGAGTGCAATGGTAATATCTTCCAGTAACGGAAGCTCACTTTTAACCAAAAAGTTAAGCGATTCGACGGTGAGCAGGCGATCGGAAGCATTTGCGCTGGCCGGTAAAAACATACAACGGTATTCTACTTTCCGATTTGGGTTTTCATCCATTTCGAAAGTCATTACATGTGTAAAATCAACAGTAGCATGATCATCTGCATTACCAATTGAGTTTTTAAGCTGGTCGTTCTTAACCGCTAATGCAAGGCGACGTTCGTTATCGGTCAGTTTTTTATCGTCGTAAGCCACAACCTTAATCGTTTTGCCAGTTACAGGCTGTAGCGCGGTAGTTAGGGTAAATACCTGAGATGGTGCCGACAAATAATCGTCGTAACAATTGGTTTTTCTTTTGTAATCGTCCGTAAAAATAGCCATTACAAATACCACATAATTTTCGCCCAGCTCAATTGGCTTATTGTCTGAATCAGTTACAGGTGGTTTATCCCCGTCCTTAATGTTATAATATACATCAACCGTTTGGCTTACAGGTGAAGTGCTTACCGGATCTACAGTGATGATTTCGCTATTGCCCAATAACAGGATATTTTCTGCGTTGGAAATGGAAAAAGTTTGTTTTTGGGCATCTTTAACCACCATGATGTAATACTTTTCTACCGGGTACATCGGGTTTTCATCCGTTTTATTGCTTGGAAACGGACTTTCAATCAGGTCAAAATTTACCGTAAAACTAAGCGGGTTATCAGTACTGGTTTTTACGTTCAGGTTCAGGTTTAATTCCTTGTTGGTAAGCGCGTAGGCAGATTTAGTAGCATTGTAAGAAATATTGATCATTTCTAATGCACCTTCATCCAGTTTTTCGGTCGACCGTACAGCAGCCATTGCATTGCTATCTGTTACAATATTCTGGGTTGCAGTATTAAAATCGGCGGTTGTAATTTTCAGCACCGAGCTCATCAGGCCGTTAGTGGCTTTGGCCATATCGAGCACAGTCGATGCAGATACTTCAGCAGTAAGTGTAGAAGCTTCCATGGCCGTTTGAGAGGTTACTTCTGCATCGTAAGCCGTTTCATTTATTAGCTTACTGGCTTCTTTTGCCAGCATATAAATACTGCTGTCAAAATCTGCGGCATTTAAAATGCTGTAGATACTGCCCATATCGCCAGCCAGGCGAACAATTGCATTGGTTGCAATCTGCACATTGGATGCAGACACCGAGATATTGGTTGTAGATTGTTTAACAAACTGATTGGCCTGTGTAGCTGTACCTAAAAGATTTACCAGAACGTTATTATCCTTAATGGCCTGGTTTTGTGTGGCCGTTTTAGATTTGTATGCACCTGTTGCTGCAGCGAGGTTCTGTTCTGCAGCAATGGTGGCACCCTCTGCATGGTAAAGGGTAAACATCGCAGCATTTACCTGCGAATTAAGGTCTTGTTCTTCAATATCCAGACTCTGCAAAGAGTTTATGATAGCTGAATGTAGATTTTCATTGTAAGAATTCATAATTTCTATCTTAGTTCGTTAAATTGATTTAATGTTTAATGTAGGTTCAAAAGCATTAGCTACTATCCAGATGGTAAACCTGGTAATCTGCGTTTATTCTTTTCATATTAATAAGGCCAGTTTACTTGAAGAGGTTTGTCCATCCATGGATATTTGATAATTGAGAATGAAAACGGAGACCTGTGAATTAAAAGATCGTATGGCCGTTTATCTACCGTTAGCTCCCAGCGCTCCTCTCTGTCAGTAAGCAGTCCATCCCTTACCAACCAATTGCCTCTAAAACCATCTACTGAAGAGTTGCCAATGGCTGGCCAATAGCCAATTACAGCTTTTATTAGTCCTTCTATGAGTTGTTTGTTTTCTGCTGAAATGCTGATCCCCTCCATTACCGGTTGTGCCAACGGTATGCCGCACAAGATTTTATTGAGCGGCAAAAACGATTCTTCCGTATGTTCTTGTCCGGTTACGATATATTGCAGGTAATGTGCAGCCTGTAGCTGGCTTTCTTCATTAATAAATTTACGGTCATGTGTAAGGCCTAGTCGCCCAAAAAGTATGGCGATGTAACTGTTAATGATCACCAGTCCGGCATTTCTGACACTTATTCCTCCTTTTAAATTATCGGCTTTTTCTTTCATCATAATGGGTTTAACGAGTTTTACAGGTTTTATTTTAGTATTTTCAATATTGGGCTCAGTAGTAGAACGGTCCTGAGCAATCAGCGATTCAAGCGCCAATTGCAATAGTGGTGGTAGTGCGGGTTTATGCGCATCCATATGGCTTATAAATATTGCTTTGGGAATCGCTCTCTTGCCACACAACTCCCAGATCAGTTCGTTCCAGATGTTTTCAGCAGCAATTAACTTCCAGTTGCCCGAAATCCAGGCTCTGGTTACTTTTTTGAACAGGATAAACTGCATTTCACTGCCAGTTATACCGCTAAATGAAATGGTGCCCAATACGCGGTAAAACCGACCTAAAACAACAAATATAGCTTGGCGGTTGGGGTGTAAACTGCCCATGATAACCAGTAATTCATCAAAACCAACTGCTTTTTGAAGCCAAAGCCACTGGTGATCGGTTATAATCTCCTTTTTTACAAATTCAAGTAATTTTTTAGGTTCCCGGTACATTTCTGCCAACCAGATTTCGTTCGGCTCAGATTGGTTCACCTGGGGCATTTCCTGCAAATTAGTCCAGCTTACTCCTTGGGGTAGCTCGAATTCGGATAAGTTTTTACCACTTATTGATACCGGAAGCATCGGTGCTAAACTTTCTGCATCAGGTGTTGCCATCAGCGCTTCTTTAAGGGCTTTTGGGTATAGCCTTGCATAATTATCAAGTATATTTTTTAAGGTTTCGAAGCTTTTCCGGTCTTTAATTCCTGCCTTTACCTGTAAGTGGAATAGGGCGATAAGCTGTTCGAGGTGTTTTTTAAATTGCAGCACCGGCATCCGCGAAACTTCTAACTTAAAAACAGCTGTTAATAGATGGTAAAGCGAGGTGTGGCGCAATGTTTTTAACGTAGCGGGCACTTCTGCAACCAATAACTGATCTAACAGAACCATGGCAGATAGCTGTTTATTCTTTGCCAAAACCGCAATCAAAACCTGAAGAAAGGCCGTTTCTGTAAAGGATGCATTCTCCTGACGGAGAATAAACATTAAACCTTCATACCATAACTGGTTGCGTTCGGTTTGCTGCTTTGTGCTGCCCATTAACCGGTTTAAGAAAATGATGCTTTCCGTTAAAATTACTGGTTTACTATATTTGAAAGCCGTAAAAACGACTTTTAAGCTGTAACTGGATAAATCGTTAATTAAAGGCAGCCAAAAATCACTTTTACGCCCAAAAGAACTGATGAGTGTTCTAAAACGCACAGCATCTTCTTTGGCTAAAGCGCTAACCAGATCATTAAATATTGCGGATTTTCCGGCAGTATGCCTAAAGTTTTGATCACGAAAAAGGGTCTCTAATAAGTACCAATGATTGGTATCTTCAATTACCTGTCTGGTCTTGTTTTTTTGCTGGTCTCTATTTTCCTTCGACAGGAGTTGCAGGGTAAGGATAAAATCAGGTTGCAGGCTTAAACTCCTGGTTAGCTTTGCCACGGCCAATTCTATTAGTTCGAACAGCTGATCGTACTGCATGTTATAATGCGCAGCCATTTGCACAATGCTGCTTTTCATAAACTGGATCCGGTTAAATACCGTTCCGCGTTCGGTTAAGAGGTAATTAAGCACCCAAAACCATACATTTTTCTTAAAATCTGTAGTACTTGCAGCCTGAACCACGGTTTCCTTCTGCTGAATTTTAGTCAGTTCGTTCGAAAACAAAATGATTTGCCCACCAACGTTGGGCTCTATGGCCTCGATGATTTTGATCATATTTGGTTCATTAAACTGCCAGGCCATCCGCCGCCTTACCTGCTCCGAACTAAAGCCCGATTCTTTTAACATATCCACCAGTTCTTCCCTGTTCTGTTGCAGCTGCAGGGCCAAAATCTGGTTTACAGAACCATCGGCAGCCTGGTAGTTCCATGGCAGCGCACCATTCCATAAAAAATACCGGATTAGCTGTACATGTGATCTTTTTTCATCCAGAATTTCGATCTGCTTGCCCCGCTGATGTGCATAAAGAATCATTTCCACCAGTTTTTCATTCAGCTGCTGGCGAATTTTAACGGGAAGTTCGGTTTCTAACTGATCGAAATTGATTACGCCTAAATCAAGTTCGAGCGACTGGATTTTCCAGGTTTGTCCTGGCGGGCAAAATTTATCTAAAACAGCTGCCATTTCTTGCTGCAGGTGAAAACCGCTCCAATTGCTTAGCCGCTCCTGGAGCACTACCCCCTGTGCTTTGTTATCAAACACGGTATCCCATGTAAGCCTCGAAATCAGGTTATGGCTATTTTGAGGCATCTGCTTGGGTATAAATTAAGTTAATTACTTTCATCAGGCTAGCGGCATTGGCAGCTACACTTTTATTTAAAGGATTTGCAGGATAAATCAGGCCATTGTGCCAATCGGCATAAGCGATAATCAATATTTCCAGTAAGCTGGTATTTAAAAAGAGGCAACGGTAAGAAACATGAACAGGCATTGTTTCCGCTAAAAACAGGCTTAAGCGTTCCTGAAATGCTTCGGAATTCATTTGTGGAATAAATGACGGAAAGATCAAAATTACCTGCTCCATGCTTGCGGGAACAGGAACATAGGGCGAAAGCAATCCGGTTTCGATTAGCAGCAAACCTTTACGTTCCACAATCATCCACATGGCCAGCTTTAATGCCATTGCTGATGCAGTTTCTTCGAAATGATTTTCCATAAAATTGCAATAAAGCGGTTTTAAGCCAAAAAGAAGGCTTAATTTCAGCTCTATGGCAGAATAATGCACAAAATCGATGGTATCGAGTGCTTCCATCCGATCAGTCGCGGCAGAGTTAAAGATAAAATCATTCGTATAACCGCCCATCACCCGGATGTTAAAATCTTTAGGAACATCAGTAAAATGATCAGCTACTTTTTTAGCGCTGGTGTAATTGTAGGCCTTTACCCTGAAAAAAGTGAGTAATCCTAAGTTTTGCAGGTAAAGACTTTTAAAAATCACCTGATCTTTTAAACTTTCTCCGGCGTAATAAGAACCACTGATGATGGTATTGATTAACAGCGGTGATTCGCCATGTCTGGCCAGCAAATGATCCAACATTTTGTTCCTTCTTAGCAGATTAGTGGCATCATCTTCCACCATATCCATTAAGCCTTTAATGTAAGGGTTGTAGGGATCTTTCTGATAGGCCAACCAGCTCGAGTATTCCATTTCCTGCTCACTTTCTGCAGCAATGCTAAAATTATAGAGCTCATTATCTTTTAGCAGTGGCCTGATGTGTGGCACCGAATAAAGCGACTGATAAAAATAAGTTGGCGAAAAAACAAGATAAGGCACCGGATATTCGGACGGAATTTCTTCCAAACGATTCTTTGTATTATAAAAAAATGCCTGATCGGAAGGTGTTCCGCTTTGGGCATTTTTAAAGGAAAACAGGGTACCTACATTGGCCAATTGCGAAAACTGGTTAGCCAAAACCTGATCGAAAAGTGTTAAGTAGCCCTTAAGCTGTCTCGATTGAGCTACCTGAAAATCAGTGGCATTATCAACCGTAGTATCTGCGCCTACTGCATAGATTTCGGGAAAAGTATTTTGAATCGAATAATAAGAATTGATATCCCTGAAACGTCCGCCAGGCAGCGTAATCCTCAGGTTTGGTATTGCTCCAAAAACCGGACCCGGCGTTTGCGGGCTGCTACTAACAGCTAACATAAGCAAATTTGTTGCGCTAAATAACCTCCGGCCTTTACAATAAATCTCCAGACCATTATCTAATGAGCTGGACCAGTTGATACCTAACAAATGATCACTTACGGTATGGATTTCCTGTGCTAAAGGTTGCTGATCGAAGTTTAAGCCGCTCACACCAATTATACCCGGCGCATTCAGGATCAGTTGCTGCAATTCAATCAGTTGCAGCTGGTCTTTCTTTTCACCAAGTGCTGCAGCAGGAATCCAGCCGTGTTGTAACAGAGGTCCGTTAAAAATCTCATCGGTAGGTACGTCATCCGTTTCTTTCGAATCGTAACCCAGGGGTACCACTTTTGGAAATATGGCCTGCTGTACACGCTGCTGCAATTCAGCTAATATTTTTTTTAGTTGTGTTTCATCAGCAATTTCTATTTTGCCTGCCACAGTATAAAAATCATCAATTAAACAAAGCGGTGGCAGAAACATTTCGCCTAAATTTCTCCACTTATTGAGATAAATAAAGGCTGCATTGCATAACTCTTCCTTTTCTACTGCTGTATTTGACTGAAGATAAACCTGATAAGCATAATTACTGCCAGAAACAGGAACAATTAAAGCGTTAGTTACCCCGCTTACGCCATCAATCAGGCATTTACGGTAATCGGTGATGGTAACTGGTGAAGTAGTTAAAATTTCTTCGGGCAGGTAAAACTGATCTTTTACTTCAAGTTTTCCATTGGAATCGGTTAAAATATCCGCAACCGGAAAATCGTTGCAATAACCCAGTTCGGTAAGGGCGTAACATACCTGCTCGAGGATGGTTACCCCTGGATCAACATTGTTAAGGTTGGTCCATTCGTGCCCGCTGTGTAACTGGATGTAGGCAAGCCCCTCAGCCTTAAGCGCAGCATAATCCTGATTGAGTGGCAGGGGCTGATCGATGATGAAGTTCTGCTCGCTCATACCGCTAAAGGTTTAAGGCTGAACTGATGAACCAGGTTAGAAATAACCAAGGCCGATTTTTCAATCAGACTAACACTGGTTTGCAAACTCGCAGTTACTGGTATTCCGTTAAGTTCGGGATTGTACATCCAGGTTTTAAAAGCCACACTTTCTACCGCAGCCACACCACTCAAAGTTTTAATAAAGGCAGCCACCTGTACATCGGTAATCTCCTGATAAATTTCTACCTGCGCACTGGTACTTTTAATCCAGGGGGAAAGGTAAATATTCAAAGCCTGGGTTAAAGTTTGTTGAACAGCCGAAAACTCATAGCCCTGCTGAACAGTAATTACCGCATAAACGGTTACAGCCTGAAAATCAGGATTAGATACTTTTACCACCGAAAAAGCTGATGTTTTTTGCTTTAAGTAGTGCTGCAATTTTTCTTCTTCACTCACACTTACCATTGGAAGAAACGCATGAGGTGTCATCCAGCTATCCACCGCCTGTACTACATAAATATTGGTACACTTTAACACCGGATCATAAATTACCGCGGCGTCATAAATTTCGTTAAATTCCTGTTTAATCAGCCGTATATAATCTGATGCGGATGTGGCCTTGTCTTTTGTTTTAATCCGGTTGCTCACCCTCCAGTTCATGGTTATGGCATTTTCGGCCACTTTACCGCCGAAAGAAGGAAATGGCTGCTGCACCGCACTGATTTTCGGCAGGGGACTTTTTGTTTTGGTAATCGTATTTGCCGCTATGGCAGGAACGTTAACCGCATCGTTTGGGGAAGTATCTAAACGCTGTACACTGATGCCATTTGTACTTAATAAAACGGTGGCGGCTACCTGACTAATATCGTTGGCTACAATAACAATCCAATAACATTTTGGAGGCATGAGCACACTTGTTAAAGTAATATTGGCCGGTATATTTAAGGTTACAATACCCGATGTGGTGAGGTTATCGGTTCCGTCGGTAAGTATTGTAAGTGGTGCCCAGCCTTCAGTACCGAGATAATAATAGCTAACCTCGGCTGCCACAGGATTACCCATCACATATTTCCGTGCCAATTCGAAATAAATGTTAAAACTACTGGCCGGGATTAGATGATCAATAGCGAGGTATAAATAACCATCGCAGTTGTATGAAGCATATAGGGGAATGCCTGACTGATTGTTTGTGGCATCTCCTATGGTATATTTTTGAACTGGCGGTTGATTCAGGTTATCGTACACCACATAATTGGCCAAAGGGGTATATAAAAAAGCCTGAACCGGGTAATCCTCAATCGTTGCGGCATCCTTGTTTTCACTGTTAAATACATACTCAACAGCAGCAGTGTAGGTGGCGCTAAAGCTTTTTAATTTGGGTGTAAAAGGCAATTGTGCCGCAGCAACAAAGGTTACATTTTCATTATTGTACAGAATTTGTGAGTTATAAATTGCAACAGCCGACACTACATTGGGGTACACAGCCTGACCAAAGCCATAATCTGGCCCTTTAAGGTCCATTTTTATGAAACCGCAGGTACTGGTTTCTGTAAATTTCATAGGCTGGTTTTGCAGGTCAGGGTTGCAGGCGGAAAGTGGAATACTGGTTGAAGCATATTCACTCAAAGTATTCATTTCGCCATTATCCGTCACAAAAAGCAGGTTTGTAGCCTCTTCTGCAGCCGTCTGATCTGAAACAGTAGTTGAGGCCGCAACAGGTGTTACCGTATTATCAGTTGGTGTTATAGGCGGAGGCAAAGTATTAAACGTCACCGATTTCCAATTCTTTTCTTCCAGCACCTGAAAGCCCACTACAAAACAATTGTTATTATAAGGTTCGGTTAGTTCCGGAAATGGCACCGGATCAGCTTGTTTCTTTCCAAATATTTTTTCACATAACGAAGGCTTAGCTGTTGCAGCTATATTGAGCTTTTTACCGAGGTAAAGGTTATAAGCCTGATAATAATATGAAAAATCGGGTGGTAATGCAGACCAGTTTAAGGCTATTTTTAAGGAACCAACCGGCTTGCTAAAAATTTCATCACTCCCAATAATAAAATTACTACCATAAGCCGGGGTTGGGCCAAACAATGGAAAAGCTACCTTGGAACTCAGCGCACCGTAATCGTTATAAAGCTGAAAGGTTTCCATGCCGGTTACGTTCACTTCTATTTTCAGGCTCTGCAATATGGGTGGTGCCATGGCTGCAGATGTAACCTGATTAAACACCAGCTTAAACATTGGCCAGGCACTTACCACACCATCCGGATTGATCAGAAAACGTTCGATAGCCGGATCGGTACTTTGCAGTACAATCGTAATGATAATGGGCTGTGCAGGGTCCGTTTCATCCAACTGAAAATCTGCACTTACCTCAAACCAATCTTTTAATGTACTGAGGTAACATTTTGCGCTACGCAGCATATTCAGATCTGGTGTTCCGGTGTAAGTTAGAGATAGTTTTAGCTGCCTTGTACCTTCTCTTAGCAATAAAATAGGCGAAGCAAATGCAATGCCCAGTGCCTGTTGTATACCCGGATTGGGTTGATGATTGCCCAAAGTATCCCATGATAAAACTGCTCCTGCAGTATTCTTTTGCACCATACCGGGATTAGCTATTTTTTGTAACTGAAGATATGAAAGTTGGTTTGGCGCTGGTGCCCTTGATAAGGTATAAGCCAAAGGGATCGCTGCCGGATTTAAAATTACATCATCCGTACTGGCAAATACTATGGGATTTTTTTGTGCATCGGTACCGGCATCAAACAAGGTACCTTTTGGTAAATTAACAACAGCCGTTTCGATGGCCAAACTAGCCGTTAAATAAGCCCGGTCTGCTGTTGCTTTACGTTCGGTTTGTTTTAAAATATCGCGATAATAAAACCTTAAGTGTTTATCGCTGATCTGGTTAAGCTGTGTTTGCTGTACCTTTAAAAGATGAATAAAGGTGCGCAGTAAAGTGGTATCAGGAAAACTGCCTTTTAACTTCGACAAACGATCGTACTCAATATTGGCCTGCTTAACAATCACCTGTAAAAAATTAAACAGCGCATCGCCAATATGGGTTACTGCCTTAAAAATGGCCGCTATCGCATTATCTTTTATAAATGGTAATAAACCCATCAATTTCCAGTAAGGGCCTTTAAATACTCCTTCTCTCCAGATCCGGTATTCGTAAGTATCTAATTTCCAGATAACGGAGGGATTAGTCGGGATTAAGCCCACCAGCATGGCACTGCTAAATAATTCTTGTCGCAAATCAATAATGGCCTGTAGGGAATCGGCGAAGGTAGCCCTGATCTGTTCTGCTACATAAGTTTTAAGCGGATAATTGGCTGCCGACTGTTGCATGTAATGCATCCAGTTTTGAATCTTGATGAAGATGAAGGTTACCTGATCAAAAAGCTGGTTAAAAGTAGCGGCTAAATCATTTTGTTGTTCTAATTTATGGCAGGTATGCAGGTAGAGGTTGTATAATTTAGTGAAATTGGTGCCGGCGATTGTGGCCATTAAAAAAACAGGGTCCTTTAAAATAAAAGGTTCCCAGTTTCCGTGTACCGAATTGTCCTGATCGTAAAAATTAATCAGCGTAGCAAATTCAGACAGAAAGCGGAGCCAATCCTGCTCCGTCCGTCCATCAATTAATGAAGCGTCCGGTTGCAGGGCTTCAGTAACTGAATTTAATATGCTATTCGCGTTAACTAATTTCATTTTTTAAATTAAATTGGTTCCCTCGTTAATGTAAAACGGGAAAACATAATTGTGCCGGGTATTGGTCTGGTTGTACATGTAGGTAAGCAAAATCTCGACTACACCTCCCCTAACATCCCTGAATTGTACATCTACATCGGTTACCGTAATGCGGGGTTCGTTGTACATTAAGGCATAAGTAATGGCTTCCTTTATTTCCCCTTTCAGGGTTTCGTCCATTTTTTTAAAAAGAAACTGTTGCAGGCCACCGCCAAAGCTACCTTCCATACAGCGTTCGCCGTTTCTGGTTTGCAGGATGATATCAATCGATTCGTTGATGTTTTCTTCGTAAGCACTCAGGTTCAGCTGGTGGTTCCCGACCGAAAAAGTAACCGGAAAGGCCCATCCCGACCCCAGAAAATGATGGTCTGCTTTATTTGTCTCTTTCGTCATCTCATTAACCGCCTATCATTACATTAAATGCGCCGAGCATAATTGTTCCCCCATGCGCGGTTGGATCGCCCATTCTGGCTGCCGGCATTCCGCCGATCATTACCGTTGCCGAACCTTTTATGATGCTATCAGGCGGACCTACACAAACCAGCATATCACCTACCCTGGCGGCTGGTAATTTGCCAATCAATACGGTAGGTTCTCCCGGCCCTATAATCGGCCCGCCAACATGTGGTATAGGCACAGGTGCCGGAGTTACCATTGGACATTCGTGAAAATCTGTTAATCTGGCTGCTGGTGGCATATTTTGTGTGTTTTAAAATTAATTAATCATAATCATTGCACTTTTCAGGCTCAGTTCCATCCCGCTTTTAATTTCTGTGGTCATTGATCCTTCTGCCGAAAACTGGCTGTCGGCTACCTGTTTAATGTTCATGCCGCTTAACGCAACATCGCCTGTTGGCGCCTTTACAGTTACTCCCTGTGCACCAGCGATATTTACTTTCTGATTTGCTTGTATATTAATATCTGTAGCACTTTTGATAGTAATCCCGTCCGCAGACATGACAATGCTATTGTTATGTTCATCCTGAATGGTAATTTTTTTATCCTGATCGCTAAAAATCATCGTGTTTTTATCCGGCGTAGCAATGGTTAACACCTTATTTTCATCATCAAACTCGATATTGATGTTCGATTTGGAAACAATTGCCTTTATGGAGTTTTTCTCATTGGGAATAAGGTCTTTGTAAGGCTTATTTTTCGGACTGCTATACATGCTGCCCAATATCACGGGACTACGTGGATCTTCGTTTAAAAAGCCCAGCACCACTTCATCACCCACTTCGGGCAGAAAAAATGCACCTGCACCACTGGTTGAATAAAAATTGGCCAGTCTTGCCCAAATGCCCTGACCGCTTTGGTCAAATAGAGGTACATCTACTAAAATGCGGTATTGCGAATCGGGATCGTCGTACATTTTTTTAACGGTTCCATTAAATAAACCCCTAACGCCAGGCAACATGCCAGAGGCTGGAGGTGCCATTACATCAGGCTCTTCGATAAACCATTGAGGCGAAAGGCCTACTGAAACTTCGGTAACCCAGTTTCCTTCAGATAGGTCGTGGATAACACCAGAAATGAGATAATCGCCGTTAAACCTGCCGCCCAGTCCATTTAAGGTCATAAATTTACCGGGATCAACCAGGTTAGTACCCTGGAATTTAGCTTCTCCCTGGATTTTGGCATACTCACTTTTTAGCATCTGCGCTTTGGCCCAGTTGTTAAGCTCTTCTGTTTCCATCGGTGCGGTGGTTTGCAGGGCATATTCAGGCAGGCCAACTACTTCAGCTAATGTTTTAGAGGAGATATTTCCTGGTCCGGCATAATTGTTTGGTGCTTCAGCACTGGCTACCTGCTGTTGTTTATAGTCCCAGGTACTTGATTTTACACTTTCTAACTGGGTTACGGCATTCATATCTGCCCTGAATTCCATTAATCCGCTACCATAACCTATGGTTATTACCGGATTAGGATTTGCACCAGGTGCTTTAACGGCGACTGTACCGTTAAGTGTGGTGACAACCAGGCCATTCATTTCTGCCAGCGAAAGCATAAAATCCCAATCACTTACATAAAACTGTACCTGCTCGGGCCAAATGGTAGTGGTTCCGCTTACATCAGGCGTTAAGGAAGAATAACTGCTGATGATGGAACTGATTACATCACTATCCTTTTTTTGCGCAAAGGTGAGGCTCTTTCTGCCCACGGTCATTTTTATCGCTTCATCCCTGCATTCTACTTCGAGGGCTGAGCCGATAAGGTCATTAATCAAGATGGATTGACGGGTAATAATACCTTTAAAGATTACGGTGTTGGATGAATCGTAACCGGCTTCGATACTGATGACGTTACCAGGTACAAAAACAGAAGAAGAACTGGCCTCAAATGTTCCGGTATTTGCTTCACCATCCAAAATGGTGATTATTGCGGTAGAAACGCGGTTTATTCTTTTTTCTACCCGTACCGAAAGTACATTTACTTCTCCAGGAACGGTATTACCTGCAACTTTAACGGTATAGGTGGCTAAACTGCCACTAGGGATATTGGATGATGATGCCATTATATTTTTGGGATGATGGGTGGAAAAATCAGTTTTTCTACCCCTTTTAAGTTTCTAAATTTATTAAGGCCATTATAGCGGGCTACCTGAATGTAATATTTTTCATTATTCCATACCTTTTCGCACAATTCGGGCAATGTTTCTCCTTCTACCACGGTAACCAGGTGACTGATATCAGGCGATTCGTCCTGATCCTGTATTTTTACCGTTTGTGGAGCAATATATTGTCCGAAACCCAGCGAAATTTTGGCCCTCAAGGGGCTTCCATCGGGCCGGAACAAGGTATAAGAGATATCAAATGAATTTAATACCCCGTTAAAAACGAGATCTTTACCCCATTGCACCTTAACAAAATTGGGGCGGTGAATGGTTCCGTTATAGGTAAAAATAATATTCTCTAAAGTGCTGATCTCTTTTGCCATATCAACCCGTTTAGGGTCAACAATTCCGGTACAATCAATCACCACATCAAAGTTCAGTTTATCGCTTGGCGTACTTTTGTAACGTTGCGATGGTGAACTGGAATCGGGTGCCTGTTGCTGGTTATATTCAATGCTCCGCTGCCATTTAATCGACTCGGGATTAAGCATCATCAGGTACGGCGGACCGGGAAAACGTTTGGTAAACTGTTCATCCGTATAACCGGTAATTTTCATTGGTTCCAGACTTCCCATAGCTAACGAGCATTATTACTTCTTTTGGTCCTTTCAGTGATCATTTTCTTGCATTCAGCCAGCAATTGTTTTTTCAACTGTTTAACATCTTCTGCACTGATTCCAGCATGCTGGTTTGCTTCGCTTGTTGATATCTGTGTTTTAATGATAAGTTCTCTTATTTCTACAGGCATAATGATTAATCAAATAGGTTTGAAGTGTAAGTCCCGTTATCCGTAATCTCGAAATAGGTATAAGCCAGCTCGATAGACTCGATTACAAGGGCATTTTCCTGCGATTTTAAATCAGATACCGAATACTTTATCGGATAGGCTTTGTGGAAAGTCCACATCACCAGCATATCTCCGTTGGCATCCAACAGGCTAACCGAAATATCGTTGGTTTGAATGGTAATGCCAAGCCCGCCATCCATGCTGCTCACACACCAATCAACAAGGCCCGATCCTTCGGGAACAAGCGCTCTTTTAAGCACCAGGTTTTGGCTCGATGAAGTAGTGGGGAGCCGGTATTTAAACCGGTTTTCCCCACCCGAGACCACTTCTTCTATACCTAACTCCTTAGAAATTCCTGATACCTCCTGAAAGGCTGCATTCTCCCCTTTTAAGGAAACCATGAAATAAAACCCTACCGGATAAGTATTACTTGCCATTCGTGATGGTTAACTGTTCGTGCGCAATTTCCAATGTGTCAATCGCTACTTCATTTCCTTCTGATTTTAAGTCGGTACTGCTGATTTTGGTTGGCCATGCATTATCTAATTGCCATTGCATGGTTACATTACCTGCCTCATCGAGCAGTTTAATCAGCACTGTACGCCTTTTAATCAGGTTCATTTTTATCTCCGCATGCCAATCCCAGAAAACGTTATCGTTAACAAAAATTCCACGTTTCATGGTTACGTTACCGTATTTTACCAAACCTGGCATTTTCTCTGTAGAAAAAAGCGGACTATTGCTTTTGCGGTATTCGATTACCTGATTTTCGACATCCATTCCGGATACTTCCTGAAATCCAACGCCCTTTAATTCGGTACCAAGATCTACCTCAAACCTAAATTTCGGTAAGGGCCATGTTGCGCCTTGTGCGCTTCCATCATCTGCCATAATATTATCTTTTTAAATTAAATGTATAAATCTGTTAACTAGAAACCGGCATTTCCTGTTGGAAAGTAAGTACAATAAACTCTGCAGGGCGTACCACGGCAACACGAACCGTTACGTTCATAAATCCGTTCAGGATATCATCAGCGGTCATGGTGGTACCTAAACCACAATCTACCGAAAAGGCATCTGCAGCGGTTGCACCCATCAGCCCACCTTCTTTCCAAATGGTGTTCAGAAAACTGCTGATCATTGCTTTAACCGCTTCCCAGGTATTTTTTACATTAGGTTGGAAAACGTAAGAATGTGCAGCCAGTTTACAGGATTGTTCGATCATAATCATGGTTCTTCTTACCGAAATGTACCTCCAGTCCTGACTGTTACCATCCAATGTTCTGGCGCCCCATACCAAAATACCGATGCCGTTAAAAAAGCGGATGGCATTGATTGATTTACCTGAAACAGGATCGATGTTAAGGCTGCCCTGCTGACTTTCTGATAAATTGATGGGTAAAGATACCGCGGTAGTAATGGAAGTATTGGCCGGAGCCTGCCATACACCTTCCTGGTTATCAATAGTGGTCATTACACCTGCCATGCCTGCGCTTGCCGGAAGAATATTGGCCAGTGCCAGTACATTTTTAATAATGGTGGCATATACCTTACTCGCATTGATTAATGCATTATTGTATTGTGTTACCGTTAATGGCGCTCCCGGAGGATTTTCAATATTGTGAAGGATGGTTGCTGCCGTTGGGTTAGGGTTTGATGGTGGATTTAACAGTGGTTCTAGCAGTTTAACATCGCCGCCAAAAAGATTGGTGTAGTTGATATCGGTGCTTTCCATAATGGTGGTACCAATAAAAGGATAATAAGCAGCGCCATAGCTTAAGCCCTGCTCACCCGTATGCTCCCTGAAAGTGTCAATATCGGCAGAATAAGTTACAGGATCGGGATTTCGGCCGCCAATGATGTCGAAAACAGATACCGCGGTTTGCATGTCCTGGCTTTGCGCCAGCATGCTTTCCATCAGGGTACCATTATCATCTACCGATAACAAAGTGGCCTCCGGACAGATGTACATGGTAGGTTCCTGCTCGTTAAGTAAAAGTTGAAGACCACTTTGAAGCTGTGATAAGGAAACATTCGGATTAATAATCTGCTGTCCTACACCCATCGGCTGCGCAGATGCAGGGCCATAAGTACCTACAGATACGATATACGCTTCGCCACCCCCATTTTGATAAAACAGTTCAATACTGTTATACATGTAATAAATGGTATTGGGATCGGGCATAATGGAATAATATGCACCATTAATGATCATATAATCACGATCAGTAGGTTCGCTTTTTTGCTGTACCAAATAATATTCGGGACTATATTGTACCGCCGGACTTGCTGGTGGTGCCGGGTTAGGGTAGCAATAGATAGACTGAAACTCGGCAAATGACGTAATTTTATACGGCACATTGGTATACGATTTACCATTGTATTCGGCCTGGGGCGTATAGCCTATAAATGCCGGAACCGCAGTAGCCACCGTGACTACGCTGTTGGGAAAGGCATTTTGCTCATTGATGTAAACACCGGGAGACTTAATGTTTGATGCAATCATAACTTATTTTTAGCGGTTATTGGTTTATAAATAAACATACATGGGTGAAGAAAGCTGTTGAGCGGCATTATCCGTTACCTTACCTATCCATTCAGGTATGGGTGTTGGCAGGCCCTTAATAATGATTTGTGGCTGCACAAGCTTATTATCGGTTGATGCCGGACGGTTGATCAGGTCGAATTTGTGTACGGGTACCTCGCTTAATGGAATGAGTTTGCTGCCCGAAGAGAACAACAACGCATTTTGCCCCGTTTCCATTACTACATTTTCCGGCCCTTCAAAAACAATGGGCTCTTTTCCTGAAATGGCGAGATTATCCAGTGACAACGCATTTCTATTGATGATAAAGTATTGCCATTGCGTTGCCCTTGCCATAAACTTAATTTCGAAACCGGCAGTCCCCATATCCTTATTAAATTCTAAAATATCAGCAAAACGAAGGGTTATTTTTCCTAAGCAGTTCGTACCCGGATTACCGGAGAGCTGCTGGTTGAGCTGTACATTTTGATCATCTACAGTCGTATTGCTGCTATCATATAAAAGCTGGCCTACCCAATCAGGTGGCAGTTCGGTAAAAAAGTTAAAGTCGGGGTTATTGGTTCTGAATTCAAAACAAAAAGCATCCTGCCCGGTAACTTGTTGTATATAGGTTAACAGCTCTTGTAAAGGTTGGGTAGTATTTCCATACAAACCAATACCATTAACCTGCCTCCTGATAAGAAGACGGAACCTTTTCATCAATTGTCCGGTAGCACTATCGGCATTAAACTCCAGGCAGCGGCAAATGCTTTTCTGGAAATAACTGTGGTACACATCCAGCTGAAAGAGGCGTTGATATTTTTCGATCATTGTGTTACCTGATTATCCATTACCGAAACTGCCCCTACAAATCCATCTGCTTCGAATCCCTGAATGGTGATTAACCGCATCTTGTAAATAACAGAGGGCTGGTATTTTGCGCCCATAGCCGACCACAAATTATTCATTTCCTGATAATTGAGTTTCTCTATATCAAACTCCAGTTTACTTAATCCTTTTGGAATGGAAGAAGAAGTATTTACGGATAACGAAGTATTGACCTGAAAAAAGAGGATCACTGCATTCAGAAATTTAAGAGTTTCGCTATAATCATCAAAGTTAGCGCTTATCAAAACATCCAGGTTAAACCTTTCAGCAGGATTTACATTTACATAACTCCCGTTACTAAGCTGATGGTTGCGCACATTAAAGGCCTTAGTGGTTTCCTTTTCAATATTGATCAGCGAAACAACGATTTTATTCTGGTTTGCTGCAGGTACACTCCCGTTACTTTCGATCAGCGTATTCTTGATCACTTTTGATTCATCTAAAACAAAGCGGTTCCTTAGAAATTGATCCAGGGTATCGCACGTAAATTGGAGCGCCTCGTTAATCATACTAGTATCTTTGATTAAATCAGTTTGTTTGTGATGGATGATTGTATCGGGATGATTATATAAAATTAGACATCCTGTATCAAATAACAGCAGAATACTAATATACTTTTCATATACATTTTATCTAATCTGAAAATAACGCGTAGACAAATCGTAGACGGGGAAATATAAGAGTATCGTCATTGCTGACGACGTATCTATTGGAATCGGTCAATGGTAGCAAAGGAATGACAAAGGAGCTAATAAACTCAGGCCATACTCAACTTATGCTGATCTACTGCCCTTAGGTGTGCAGCAAGATCCTGGTCTCTCGCCAGCGACATTTTCTTTTTAAGCCTGTACTTATGTGTGCGGACGCTTTCCTGATTAATACCCAATAAATTTCTGATATCATCGTTACTCATATTCATTTTAAGGTAACAGCAATATTTAAGGTCTATTGAGGTTAATGTGGGGTAAGCTTTGGTAAGTTGTAATAAAAACCCAGGATTAATTTCTTCGAAATACAGTTTAAAATCATCCCAGAGTTTATAATCGTTCGCAGATATTTTAATCGTGTTAACGATAGAAATCAGTTCTGTTCTGGTTCTATCATCAACATTTGGATAAAGCTCGCCGATGCGCTCTTTTATTTTTAAAAGCACATCTACTTTCTGATCGAGTTCCATTACATAACGGCTGAGGTTCCGGTTATGATCGGCAGCAGCAATGGCCGTATCCGCAAAACCTAACGCTCTTGGGGGTGCTGGCTGCTCTTTTTTCATCAGCAAAATGGAATTAACCCTCGAACTCAGGTAAGAAGCCTGATGGAGGTACTCCAGCTGACAGCTAAATACAATGTGATTGACAGGCCAGTTTAAGGTTTCATTTTCACCTCTTCTCGTTACGCATAATATAGGAATTAATGGCTGTACGGTTAATGCCCCTATTTCGTTGAGCACATATTGGTTATTGGAGAAGGATAAAATAAGCAGATCTGGTTTCATTGAGCCCAGTATACCTGCTAAACCCGTGGCCATGGTTGCTGAAACAATATGATAGGTAAAAGTTATGGATTGCTTTAATTTATCCAGCAAAATTAAAAAACTGGCTGTATCGTCGTATCCTACAACTATTACTTTCTCTTTTAACATGTTATTGTTTGGTTGATTATGAAACCAGCACACTTTCACCTTCACAACTTCTGGTTGTATCAAATATCAGCAAAAGAAATAAAGGATAGGGACGTATTTTCACCCTTTACAAAAAGGTGAAATACGCAGACGTCTGCTAAAATATGATAACCTATATAAAATCAAATCATAATTTTAGTTAATTTTGGTGTAATCAATCTACATCACTATCCCTGTACTATGAAAATTAAATTTATCTTTTGCCTCTTTCTTTTCCCACTATTTGCAATTGCACAAAATGTACAGGAACCTACTGATACCCCAAAAGAATGGTCTGCCCCTTATGCCCCATTCCGCATTGTTGGTAACGTATATTATGTTGGCACTTACGATCTTGCCTGTTACCTCATTACCACTTCAAAAGGAAATATATTAATTAATACCGGACTGAGTTCATCAGCAGAACAGATCAAAAAAAATGTAAATCTTTTGGGCTTTAACTTCAAGGATATCAAAATCCTGCTTACCACACAGGCACATTACGATCACCTGGGTGCCATGGCAGAAATTAAAAAACTTACCGGAGCAAAAATGATGGTTGATGAAAAAGATGCAGCAGTAATGAAAGATGGCGGCAAATCTGATTACGCACTGGGCAATGGAAAAACGACCTACGCACCTATTATACCGGATCGTTTGTTAAAAGATGGGGATCATATCCAATTGGGAAATACCAATATTGTAATGTTTCACCATCCAGGGCACACTAAAGGTTCATGCAGTTTTATGCTTAAAACCAAAGATGAAAAACGATCATATTCGGTACTGATTGCCAATATGCCAAGTATAGTTACCGAGAAAAAGTTTTCCGAAATACCGGCCTATCCTGAAATTGAAAAGGATTATGCCTACACTTTAAATTCGCTTAAAAAATTATCATTCGATATCTGGCTATCTTCACATGCAAGTCAGTTTGGCCTGCATGAGAAACACAAGCCTGGCGACAAATATAATCCTGCCGCTTTTTTCGACCGTAAAGGATATGATAAGGCATTAAACAGCCTTCAGCTTGAATTTGACATGAAGATTGCTAAGAAGTAATTGCTAGTCTCCATTGCAGACAGATTTTTATTCAACTTTATTGTATACCATTGATGAACCTAATCAAATACACCTTTAGGACCATTCTTCGAAGAATTCTGATCGCTGGACATCAGTACCAGGTTTGATAAATCATTATATGCCGCTGATGCAGAGGTTTTACTGATATTACCATCTTCTTCTGGTGCAGCTGTGCTAAGAATATACTCTTTCCAGTTTTTATGGTGGTCTATACTCACAAAAGGTTCGTTTCCTACCCGGTCTTTCTTACGTGGATAAAATTTGCCGTCTTTACATTTGTAAACTTTAACGCCATCCTTCTTACGTGCTTTGAATTTTGTACCTGCCAGTATTTGAGTAAGCGTATCAGGAGTAAAAGCCGGGCGGCTTTTACCATTCCATAAATTGCGCCGCACTGCTTCTCTCAATTCTTCCCTTTTTGCATCGGAGCGGTCTGCGGCATCACTTCTACGGCCAGCTCTGGCAGCAGTCCCATCAATTCCTCCAAAAAGTTTCTTTTGCCGGTCGGTCATTTTGTTAAATGCTGACCTTTTGCCGAGCCTCTCCCCGATACTTTTTTCCTCCTCCATGCGCTGTATAACTTCGCCATTGCCCGGGTTGTTTACAGGGCGACTATCGTTTACAGCCTGCTGTAACTTTCGCTGCGCAATGGCTATTGGTCTGTTATCTGCAAAATTAGAAGTGGGTTTAGTCCTGCTTGCTGATTCAGGTACAAAACCGGCAACAGCAGCTGTCTTTTTTTCAGGCTTTTGATTGGCGTAGCTATTCATTGAGAGGCATTATAATTTATAGATTGCACCAGCAATTTAAAATTTATCAGGAAATAATCCAATATATTTTATTAATCGAACCGAAAATGTATTTAAATCCTGGCTATTATGAATTATTAGCGGTCCGTTAAGATGGATACAAGAAAAAGAATCAGTTAAACATTAACGCCTGAATAAAACTAAAGTGATCAGTATTATACTCAACAGGATGATAAAAAGTACCATCTTACTTGGAAATCCATCTCCGCCGTCCTCATCTTCTTTTTTATCCTGGGCCATTAAAATTCTTTTTTCGGTTTTCATTAGTATCAAACCTGTATGACTAAGCCTGAAGGAAAAGGATTAAAAAAGACAGAATTAAATCTGTTGCGAAATATCAGCTTAAATCTTCATCTATTCTATAATTACAAAATGATAAGGCAATTTTCAGGCAAAGGACAAGTTATTGTTTAAGTCTTAGGCGCTGCCTATTAGAATTTTGATCTATTTCCCAAATTCAAGGATTCTAAATGTGCCAGAAACTCTTTTTGGGCGTTGAGCAGCAGTACTTTTTTCGAATGTTGCTGTTGGAAGAAAAATATGATGGGTGAGCAGATCAAGCGCAATCGTTCTGGCGCCAGGTTCTGATTTAATGTTTTCCTGAACCACGAACTTATCAGCCGAAACTTCTTTAACCACTGTAATGGTTCCCTCGCCATTTGAGCTATAAGCCGTTTTAATTACAGGATCGAAAACTACACCATCCGCTCCATCTCCTATCGGTAACGTAGTAATCTGCTTTCCTGTTTTCGCATCAAGAATAATCAGCACCTTATTTGCACATACTGTAAAGAGCCTTGAAGTATTACGATCAATAGCAAGGCCAGAGGGCTCTTCGCCACCTTTCAATTTGTACCTGGAAAGCACTTTACTGGTGCTGATATCGAAACACACAATTTCACCCGTATCTTCTATATTAACGTAAATCTTACCGTTTCCGTCAGAAACACCCGCTTCGGGTTTTCCTCCCAGCGGAATTGTTGATACGACCTTATCTGTTGTTGGATCAGTTATGCTGGCGTCATTACTTTTTCCATTAAAAACAATTACTTTTTTTGAAAAATCATCATAAAAAGCCGCATCAGGATTTTGGCCTACTTTTACAGTCGCTGTTATCTTAAAATTTTTCAAATCGAATACCGTACAGGTACCCAATTTGCCATTGGTGGTATAACCTTTGCCAAACGGAGTGGCTATTACAATTCCATGAACCCCAAGTGTATTGGGAATCACCCCTACTGAATCACCGTTTGTTTTGTTCAGGATATTCACCTGGTTGCCATGTGATATATACAGGTTATTGTTCGCCTGATCTATGGTGAGGTAATCCCAACCGCCATCGCTCTTGATTTTATGCGTGGCCAATAGATGCATACCTGGCTTTTGCTGTGCAGAAGCAGATATAATAATGCCCAATAGCAAGGCTGCACTTAAAAATTTCTTTTTCATTTTGTTTTTTGTTGAGCTGGTTATGATATAATTGAGAATCGGTTATCAAACATGCAATGATTTATCCCCTTCTTCTTTGCTGGTATAAAAGCTTCTGAGCAGACTTGGCAACGCAATTAGCAACAGCGGTAATGCTACAATAAACCCACCGATCACCGCAATGGCCAATGGTTGATGCAATTGCGCACCTGCCCCTATACCAAGGGCTAATGGCATTAAGGCGATGATTGCACCCAATGCCGTCATTAGTTTTGGTCTTAGCCTCGTTGAAATGGCAAAGGTGATTGCGTCGTCTACATTTTTTTCCTGCAGGGATTCTTTAAATTGTAAAAAGGTAAATACGGCGTTCTCTCCGATTATCCCCACAATCATGATCAGGCCTGTATAACTGCCCACGTTTAAAGGGGTACCTGTTAAGAGTAGAGCGAGGTAACTTCCCGAAATACCCAATACAGAAATTAACAGGATTAAAAACGCCACCTTAAAATCTCTGAAAAGGAAAAGAATTACACTAAATACCAATAAACTTGAGGCAATTAAAATGGTAAGCAGTTCGGCAAAAGACTGCTGTTGTTCTTTGTAGGCCCCTCCATATTCGATATGGTAACCCGATGGCAGGTTAACTTTTCGATTAACCATCGACCGGATATCCTTCATCACGCTTCCCAGATCCCGGTTGTCTAACCTTGCCGTAATGGCACCAATGGTTTGTAAGTTCTCCCTTTCTACTTCAGCATTACCCGATTGAAGATCCACTTTAGCCAGGTTCTGAATCGGAACCGCCATTCCATTAGGTAGAAAAATTTTAAGCGCTGCGATATCTGATACACCAAAATTCCGGTTTCCGGGATAAACCATCCTGATGGGCGAAAGCTGCTGTTTATCGTAAAGATCACCGATTACATTACCCTGCATGGCCATTTGTACCTGCGACTGAAAGGAAAGCGGCGTAATTCCATATTGCGCGAGCATGGCAAAGTTGGGCTGAATATTTACCGTTGGGCCAGACAGGATAATGCCATCAAATACATCGGCTGTTCCACTTACTTTCGAAACCAGACTGGCAACTTGTTTAGACAATACCTGCAGTTTCTGCTGGTCGTTTCCAAAAATTTTCACCTCAATGGGCTGTGTTGAGCTCATCAGATCGCCCAGCATATCGCCAATTACCTGACCAAAATCGACAATCAATGCAGGCTGGGTATGTTCAATATGACTCCTGATTTCAGAAATCACCTCTTCGGTACTCTTTTTATGATTAGGTTTCAGCTGGATCAGGTAATCTCCGGTATTGGGTTCAGTGATAAAGAATCCCATCTGCGTACCTGTTCTCCTCGAATAAGCCTGTACATCCGGAATTTTAACAATTTCTTTCTCCACCTCTCTTAATATCCGATCGGTTTCCTCCAATGAGGTTCCCGGAGGAGATGCATAATCCAGTACAATACTGCCCTCGTCCATTTCGGGCAAAAACCCGGTTTGGAGTCTGGGGAATACCAAAACGATTGACGAAATAAGCACCAGGATAAAAACATAGGAAATGTATGGTCTTTTGATAAAAAAACGCACCCAGTTCTGCGATTTTACTTCATGAACGATTACCTGTTTTCCAGATGCATTGCCGTGTGCATTTCTCGTTAGTAACAGGTAAATTATTGGTAAACCGATCCACGTTACAAAAAACGAGCATACCAATGTAATAATCATGGTATTGGTCATTACCTGAAAATAAGATCCTGCCACCCCCGTCATCAGCACAAATGGAATAAAAATCACAATCGTACTGATGGATGAGCCCAGCATGGCCGGAAAAAGATAACTGATGGCCTTGCTGATTAAAGGTGCTGTCGGCTTATCAGGATGCTCTTCGTGTGTACGGTGAATCTGTTCTACCACTACAATAGCATCGTCGATTATCAGTCCGATGGCAGCTGCAATGGCACCCAGTGTCATGATGTTCAGCGAATAGCCAATAAAATAAAGCACAATTACGGTCAAACAGATCGTAACCGGAATCGTAATTAATATGGTTGCGCTGGCCTTTAGCGACCGTAAAAAGATAATGGCAACAATAATGGCGAGTGCAAGTCCGATTAATAAGCTATCGCGTACGCTTTTAACCGATTCGTTAACGAAATCGGCCTGTACATAGTAGGGTTTAATGCTCACTCCTGCCGGAAGAATATGTTTCAGTTCATTAACCTTTGCGGCCATTTCGGCAGAAAGATCAACCAGATTTGCATTTGGCTGTTTAATCACGGCAATCAGTATTCCATCTTTTCCGTTGGCATTAATGCGGGTATATTCTACACTCTGCTGGATATTCACCTTTGCCACATCAACTATCCGTACTGTCCGGTTCCCTTTTCTGGTGAGTACCAGTTCTTCCAGGTCGTTTTTGGTCTTTACTGTAGCATCAGTTACCGAGAGGTAAAGAAAATTATTATCAGACAAGTAACCGTTCGATTTTATAAAATTGGTTTGCGAAAGTGCAGCTGAGATCTGATCTGGAGAAATCCCTAGCGACTGCATCTTCTGTACATCGAGTTCCAGCCAGTATTCTTTGGTTTTGCCGCCGATTACACGGATTTCCGAAACCCCATCTACCTGCGATAAAAAAGGCTTTACAGTATAAGTGGCTATTTTTTTAAGTTCGGCAGGAGAATAATTATGACTTTCCAGACTATATCCGCTAACAGGAAGTATAGAAGGGTTCATCTTTTCTACCGAGATATTTACCCCTGCAGGCAGCGAAGCCGAAATTTTGGCAATCTGCGATTCGATCCGCTGTTGACTCAGATCGATATCTGCTCCAGGATTCATATAAGCAGAAAGCTCGCAGCTACCGCGGCTGGTGGTACTTCTTACCAATTGCAGATCTGGCACCTGTTTTACCGCATTCTCAAGGGGGCGGGTAACGGTAACCACCATCTTATCAACCGGCTGAAGTTCTGCTTCGGCAATGATCTTGATTTTCGGAAAAGTAATCTCTGGAAAAAGACCCGTTTTAAGCTGGGTGAACGAGTATACACCGCCAATTAAGATGATGACCAGAACCGCTAAAATGGGATTTTTATGTGAAATAAAGAATCTATTCATGGCTATTGCTGTATTTTTACCCTGGCCGTATCGGCAATACCATAATTTCCGGTTTTGATGATGCGGTCGGTTGTTGAAAACCTGGGTTCGATTACTTCAACCAAAGAACTGCTTTCTATTCCCTTTTTCACCTTCACTTTGATAGCAGTCGAATCGTTGATCATTTTCATCACCCAAAATTCATCTTCCGTTTCATTTGATAAAACGGCCGATTTAGGCAGTACCTGCGCCTGCGCATGACTAAGTTTGATTAACCTCACCCTGGCGATAAGTCCCTGTGGAATATCTTTTCCTGTGGGTACCTTGATGATATAACGTTGGGTTTGGGCAAGCGAATCAACCGATGGCATGGTACCTGAAACCGATCCGGCCAGCCTGGCTCCATCGGGTAAAAGTATATCTAATGATTTGTTCTGCGCGATGATCTGATTTAGTTCGTAAGGGAGATCGAGCAGAAAAACCAGGCTGTTGCGGTTACTGATGGTGGCCAGGGCCTCTCCATCCTGAACATAATCACCATTCTGGTGGTTCACTTGTATAATGGTACCGGCCTGGCCTGAACGGATATTGGAAACACCTGAAAACTTAAAACCGGGATCGAGCTTGTTTACCGTATTACCTATAGAACGCGCCTCTTTTGTAATCAGGGTAAAAAGCAAAGTTCCGCTTCCTACCTGTTGACCGGTTTTTGCATTCACCCGTTCTACATAACCATTGATATTGGCCTTTACAAAGCTTTTTTCCAGATAGGCTGAAACGGCCGATAATTCTACATATTCGGAAAGTGAACTGTCTTTTGGATTGGTTATCTGCACAGGGGTAACTGGCGAGGGCGTGTCTTCCACTGCTGTAGAATCTGCACTGCTGCATGCAGACAGGCAGGAAATTATGGCCATGGCACCGAAGGTTAACTTTAAATATTTTTGCATGGTTATCTGTTCCAGTAATTAAATTGGTTGATCAGTTTTAGTCGGTTGATATTGGTCTGCCTCAACAGGTTTTGCGCAGAAAGGTAATTGTTGATGGCAATAATAAAATCAGACACCCTTAAGTCGCCTGTATGAAGCAATTTGCTGTCTACATCGATAAGTCCTTTACTAAAGCGGATTTGCTCATTTATCTTACCAAAAAGCGCATCGGTCTCCTTAATCTGCTGGCGGATGAGGTTGATCTGCTGGGTTTGTTGGCGGATAAAAAAATTACGATAACCCGCAATTGTATTCGATGAAAGGCTCAGTTTATCGTATTGCATTTTTCGTTGGTGGCCATCGTATATCGGCACCGAAAAGGTAAAACCTATACTGGCACCAAAATTTTTATAAGGCTGAAGCACCAGCGACGAATTATAACCGCCATTGGCATAAATACCAAGTTTTGGTTTATAGTTAAGGTCGATGCTGTTTTTGAGGTTGGTGTTTTTTAAACTATCCAGTTCGAAACGTCTGGTAAAAAAACTTTTGTTGCCAGAAAACACCTCACTTTGCAGTTTGGGTTCGGCAAGGATAGCCTGAGTAGTATCGGCTACACCAGCAAGATAATTGAGTGTTGCGTAGTCGTTTTTAAACTGAAGTTCTGCCTGTTTTAAGCTGAGCTGCTGTTGCTGAAGGGTAACCAGAAAGGTCAGGTATTCTGATTGTTTATAGATATTGCTCCGTGTGAGGGTTTTTAACAGTTTTTCTTCTCTATCCAACAGGGTAACCACTTCACGGTTAAAATCAACCTGTTGCTGACTGGCAAAAGCAGTAATATATTGGTCAATAATCGATCTGTTAAGGTCAAAAAACGAAAGCTGGCCTGCATACTTTACCGAATCGCTCTGAATCTTGATGCCTTCAAGCTGGTTGTTGATTCTTTTTTTGTTCAACAGGTCGTAATTTACATTCAACATTGCATCCAGCGCCTGTCCGTTGGTAAGCACCTCGTCGTAACCATAACTATGTATAACCGGTGCGTATAAACCTGTACTCGTCCCTGTTACCTGTGGTTTTGCGGTTGCCCTAACAATCAGACTATCAATTCCGGCCGTTCTGCGCTGGTTTTCAAAATCTTTAAGTACCGGACTTGATGATTTAGCATGTCCCAAATAATAATCCAGGTTTTTTACCGGCGCTTGTGCCCTAACCATGGTACCCGAAACAATCAGTAAAACGGTAGCGAGCAGTTTATAGATCTTGTTCATCTTATTGTTTTAATCTTTTCAGATTTGAATTTCAATTATTACACAGGCTAAGTTAATATCGAATTATGAAGTAATTCTGTAGTTATCTTTTATGAGATTGTATTTAAGGAAATAGCAGTAATACAAAACCAGAATGCAATAAAATAAAGCCCAAAAGTTCTTGTTGTCGTTTTAAAGCGACTAAAACCTCCCCGAAAGCATCAGTCCGGTACTTCCAGGCTGATGGAAAGGCATCAAAGTAAAATTACCTTCTTTTTTTGTAGTAAACAGGCTTTTCATATAGGGATAAATCAGGTAAGCGATTTTGGTAGAAGCAATACCGAAACCTGCACCTGCTACCACGTCGCTAAACCAGTGTTTGTTGTTGTACATCCTCAGTGTACCTGTTGCAGTGGCCACAAAATAACCTGCATAACCAATCCACGGATTTACATCTTTATATTCCTGATGAAGAAATTCTGCCGCCATAAAGGCTGAGGCTGTATGCCCTGAGGGAAAAGAATTGGTACCCGAATCATCAGGTCTCTCCCTGCCTACGCCCTGTTTTACAAAATGGGTAGAAACACCCATAATTGCGGCAGATGTTACATAAAGCATGGAAGCATCGAAAAGGTTGTGTTTTCCTTTAATACCGGAAAGATTGAGTGCATAAACAGCTGCTGCCGGAGCTAGCTGGAGATAATCGTCAACATGGGCTGCAAAAAGCGGATGGTCTTCCTGTAGTTCATCTTTGGTACTCACATCAAGCTGTTTGAGCGCACCGTGGTCATAAACCGCGGCAAAACCATAACCCATTAGTACCACAGGTGCAATAAAGGTAAGTGGTCTGAATTTGGCCTTTTGTATAATATTTCCGGCGTACCATCTTGTAGTGGAATCTGTAGGAGCGGCTAAAGTAGAATCAATAACCTGGGCGGAACAAAAAGATATGGTAGTGATAAAAAATATGGAGGATAAGAATAATCTACGCATGACCTCAAGTTTTAATTTGATTCAAAACTATCATGCAATTATGGAGGAATTCTGTAGTTATCTGCCTTAACCTAAATAAATTGAAAAAACATGCATGTTTTCGATATGGCTGTATTCAATACCGAATCCGTAGAGGTTACAGATCTGTTTGCTGATGGCCAGCCCCAGTCCCATTCCTTCTGATTCTGTAGATTTTGAAAAACGGTCGAACATCCGGTTTTGGATATTTAGATTTTTTCCGGTATTGGAAACGGCAAGTTTCTCTGCCGTTAATTCGATCATGATCTTTCCACCGCTTATATTGTGCCTCACCGCATTACTAACGAGGTTGTTCAAAAGGATATCAGCGAGGTAACGGCTCATGGTTACTTTTCGTTCCGATAGCTTTACCTCTACATTTAATCCATCGCGCTCAAAAAGTTCATGAAACTGACGGATTTTTGCTTCGATCAGTTCTTTTAAATCTACTTCCTGAGTATCCGAAATCAGGTTATTTTCGATCTTGGCCAACAGTAAAAGCGACTGGTGCAATCTCGAAAGCCTGCCCGTGGCCTGGTAAATATCTTCCAATAAAGCGCCCTGCTGCTCTGTAAAAGATTCGGTCTGCAGGAGTGAATCGAGCTTAGAATTGATTATGGCCAGCGGCGTCATCATTTCATGCGAAGCATTATCAGTAAAACTTTTAAGTTCTTTATAATCCTGTTTCACCTTTTCGGCCATTGCATTTACCGATTTATTGAGTTCGTTAAATTCATCTATCCTGGTGGGTTCTTCCTTGATGTTATCCATCCGGGTTACCTCAAAAGCCTTCATCCTGTTAAGAACCACATAAAATGGTTTCCATAACCTGTTCAGTACAAATCGGTTGATTAATAATAACAAAACCAGAAGCAATACCGTTATACCTAAAGTTATCATTAAGATAATCCTGACCAGATCTTCCGATTCTACACGCGATTTTGTTATGGTAACAATTACAGTCTTACCATTGAGATCAACTGTAGTTACCAGGCTTCTTCCTGGTTCCTGTTCTTTCTCTTTGGGGTTTAAATATGTGGTATAGATAAATTCGCGTACATCAGTAATATCGCCCTTTGGCTCACGATAAGAAACCTGCTGATCGAGATAGGTTGCCGGCAGCGGCAGCTTTTTGTAGGTTTGGGTATATTGCCTGATCTCGTTTTCCTCAACCGCAAGGTCTTTATCAAGCTTATTGGTCAGAATGAGGTGGATCACCAGGTAATAGATAATTCCAGTAATGATCAGCACGATGATGGAGGTGATGATATTTACCCTGTTATAACGGCTGGAGAGTTTCATTGGCTGCTAAATTTATAGCCTATACCGTAAACAGAACGCAGATAGTCTTTGGCACCGGCTTCGCTAAGCTTTTTCTTTAGGTTTTTAACGTGCGTATAAATAAAGTCAAAATCATCAGATAAGTCCATTTCATCGCCCCAAAGATGCTCGGCCATGGCGTTTTTGGTTACCACTTTATTTTTATTGGACAGGAAATAGATCAATAAGTCGAATTCTTTTTTAGTCAGTAAAACGGGCTGCTCGTTTACGGTGATTTTCATTGCGGCAACATCAACCTTGATCTCATTAAAGGTAATTACATTATTTCCATCAAAATTCTTTCTTCTCACAATTGCGCTTACCCTTGCTTTAAGTTCAGATAGATGGAAAGGTTTTACCAGATAATCATCAGCACCAAGGTCAAGTCCGGCCAAACGGTCATCCAGTGAATGCCTGGCCGAAATAATCAATACGCCGTCTTTTTTATTGGCACTTTTTAGCTGGGTCAACAATTCAAGACCTTCTCCATCCGGCAATCCAAGGTCTAGCAGAATGCAGTCGTAATGATACAGTGCTATTTTTTCGGATGCCGAGGCAAAATCACCTGCAAGTTCACAGATATTGCCCTCACCGGTAAAATAAGCAAGAATACTATCAGAAAGTGCCTGTTCATCCTCAATGACCAAAATTTTCATGGTGTAAATTATTAAATTATGCGGGCTTTTTAAAGTAAAGTTTACAAGCGTTGGATGCGCAGATCCATATTTTTAAAAAATGTGTATTAGCCGATACGGTTAATCAGTTTTTCAATGTTCCGCATTTTCTTTTCCTGCAATGTTTTTTTACCATATGAAGTAAAGTACTCGTGCCGCCTGAGCATTTCCATATTTAGTATATTCCAGGCCATATCGGTATAAACTAGTCCAAGGTTTTCTTCCCACTCGGCTTTTAGTCTATCAGCATAGTCCTGATAGTCGTTTAAAGAAAAGTGGTAAAAATCTGCATCACAAATCACCATTTCGAGTTCGTTTTTGGGATTTTGCGGAAAACGTGTAGCCATAATGCATCCGCGCACCAATTCGATCCTTTCCTGATTAAGACCGTTTGCTAAAAGGAAATCTACCGCAATAGCTGCACTGGCTTCCTCATGCCCGATGTATTTTTCTGTATAGCCCAGATCATGCAAAAACGCAGCTAGCAGCACAACCAAACGGTCTGTCTCTGATAGACCAACCTGACGGCTGATCGATTCTGCACCATATACCACCAGTAAGGTATGCTCAAGATTATGGAAATACATTTTTTGAGAAAGCCGGTTCTTCAGTCGCTCTTCAGCAAAATATTTTACCCTGGTTAATAAGTTTTCTACCGCCCCATCCATTTGGATCAAAGTTTATCTGGTACAATAATAAAGCTCAATTCTGGAGAGAATCTGTAGTGGCTGGGGAAACCAACCGTCAGGAACAAGATCTTTAGCGTTCAAAGATATTTCAAAAGGTAGATGAAATAAAACCTTATCAGTACTGAATTAGAAATTTACCGGATTAAAGTCAGGCTGCCATTGATCATTCCACAAGATGTGCCCAAATTGATCATGTAATAATAGGTTGCAGGTGGTAAAAGCTCCCCTCCAACTTTTCCATCAAACGGAGAGGTATAACCTTTTGACTCGAAAACTTTTTTTCCATAGCGATTAAATACTGATATCAGGGCTTGTGGATAGTTTTCTATTCCTTTAATCACCCAAAAATCGTTTACGCCATCATCATTTGGTGTAAAGGAGTTAATAACATTTACTGCACTTAATCCAACACTGACCTTTATTTCCTTACGCTCACTTTCGCACTCTCCTCTCATTTGTGATACATAAAAACTCTTATTTCCACTCACCTCTACAAAAAACTGACCGTTTACCTTTTCCTGTATATGCGATCCTGAAAGTTCAGTATCATAAAGCCGAAATGATGTACCCTCCCCCTTAGCCTCAATCAAGGCTTTCCCGGGACCGCATAACCGGGTGTCTTTTGTTATGGGAGAAGCTAGAATAGAAACATCATTACCAACGGTATAAACCGAAGACATTGCTAAACAGCCATTCGCATCCTTTACCATGAGCTGGTATCGGCCAGAACGGACACCGGTCAATGATATGCCCTCACCCTTCACCTGCCCATCCTCATCCAACCATTTATATTCAAATGGAGCTACCCCACCTGTCCTATCCAGTCCTTTAATGCTTCCTTTCCCTAAACTACACTCATCATTAACAATCGTTCCATTGTCATACAGTTCAATCGATTTTACTCGTCCAATGGTGTAAGGCAAATAAAAACGCTCGCACCCAAGGTCATCTATAATATACAGGTTGTACGTACCTTCTGACAGATTTTCGATATTCTCAATATTTCCGATAGTTACCTTATCCGCATTTTCCCATCTATAGCCCAGTGGTTTTTGCGCAGTGAAGATTACCGAGATCTTGCCGTTGTTTAAGCCACAACTTGCATCTTTTAAGATTTTGGTGGATGCAAAATTGGCAGTTGATGATTGTAATGAGACCTTATGCACCGCACTCAGCTTACTGCAAAACATATTAGCAGCTTTTAAGTAGTAATCGCCCGGACCAACATTTACCAGATCCAATTCATTGGAAACAACATTACCATTCCCATCCAACCACTCAAAGCGGGTGGCGCCTGTTACTTTAATTCCACTAATTTTTCCATTGTTATTTTTGCATTGGCTTTCTGCAATGGATAATCCAACTTCATCGATGATAATACCATTCTCCTCTATAACTTCGATGGCATCAGAATATACCGGCCCGCAACCTCCTGCATCTGTTATTTGAAGTGTATATTTTCCGGCAACTACGTTAGAAAGATCCTTTTGATTTCCAACAATCTCGTTTTTCTCATTTTTCCATTGATAAACGATATTCCCGGTTCCTGAAATTCCGATATTGGTTATACTTCCAGTAGCCTGATTGCATTTGCTTGGCAATTTAACTAAAGCTGTGACATCAATATTCGGAGATCCGGCAGACTTCAGGATTACCGGTCCGTAGGTGGTACTACATTTTAGAGAACTCGCCTTCAGTGTATAACTTCCCGCTGGCAGGTCCCTCACATCACGTGTATTGCCAACTTCAACTCCATTACTATTCGTCCAGGAATAAGTTAAAATAGCACCGTCCTCTGTGCTGGCAAAAAAATTTGTCAAGCTTCCATCTGAGCGTCCACAAGTTGGCTGCTTAATTACCGCATAGTTTGCAAATACTACCGGACTCAAGTTCCTAATTGTAAAATAATTGGACTCAGTAGGGCAAAACTCTCCAACGATTAATTTATATCTACCAGGAACAGCATTTTTAAGTTCGAGTTCTCTTGATACGACGTCGCCTTTTTCATTTATCCATTTAAATTTATCAGTATTACGAATCTCCACGCCTGAAATCTTTCCTGTATTTGAACAATCTACATCTGTGATCTTCAATGCAGCGGTATTGATCTGGGGTGTGGAAAAATCTGAAGACTGATTGCCTACATGTGCATTAACCAGTATATTTCGAGCATAAACCGTGGCAAAGTTAAATTGCCATTCCCCACTTGTTGTAGCATTAGTAGTCCCTAAATAAGTTTCCGGAGAACAACTGGTACAATCATCGCTAAGGTAAACATCCACAATTGCTGAGGGCGAACTCTTTCCCTTAATGTGCCCCGAAGTAGTTTCCATAACTTCTACGTAAGGGATCTTGGTTTGTCCATAGTTATATATTTTGCCAGACATACATCTAAACGAATTTCTGATAATCTTAATCTTTTCACTGGCATATCCATTGAAGATACCTCCACTATAACCTACAATATTGCCAAGGCCTGGATCTGTATCACCGAAAACAATTTCCGCATTAGTGCTCTCGGCAGAAAGTGCACATCCAATCTTATTTCCCAATTCAATCTTGCCACTGCGATCAATATTGAACCAGTTATGCCAAATTCTGATTGATCCATCTAAATTTTTAAACTCTAAAGCTCCACTACCTGAAGAATGGGAAAACAGATTATCTGACACTTTAAGGTTTATTTTGCTTTTCGATGATCCCTGATTATCGTAAGTTGATGCAATCCTGAAATAGGTTTCATTAAGCCACCACTCGGTGGTTAATCCATCTTTATAAACAGCTATGTTGTTACTATTGATATCAACATTAAAAAGTTTTGTCCTGTCAGTAAAGCGAAAGACAAATGTATCAAAGATCACATTACCCTTTTCCGGACCGCCTAGCTCAATGTTGTTTACATCCTCAAACACAACAGCTTCCGTAGAAACGAGTTTATTCTCATAAGGACTTACCCCAAAATAACTATCTGCGATTTTTAGACCATCACACTTAGTTATTGCTACAGCGCCCCAATATCCTCTATAACCGTTAAATACATTTCCTTTTCCCTTATCTCCTATGATGATATTCTTAGCATTAATAATATCGATTGCTCTCTTTACATCACCTGGATAGCTAAGATTCGGCTGGGTAGTATCTAAAAAATAGATGCCATACAATTCTATCTGCTCCACATCTTTAGCTGCAAACAATAAAATATCTGGCTTATCGAATGTTCTAAGCGTTTTAATAATGATGCGGGCATTGCTCATTCCTATCCGGTCACCGGGCTGGCTTGTTCCATCGATCACAATTTTCGAACTCAGCATTGGCAGACTCGAAGCGATCAATATTGTTCTATCTTCCTCACTATTGCCTGGGAGGTTAAAATAAATATAATCAACTTCAGTGGTACCATTAGCATTAGCCTGAACAATAGCTTCCCTCAATGTACCCATACCGCTATCCCCCTTATCTGTAACAAGAAAGACCGAGCCAAAAGCTGAAGAGCAAAAAAAAGATAAGGCAATGAATAAAAAAATCGAGCGCATATAGGCCATAAAACTAATAAAAATCCATTATTAAAAGAATTGAGGATTAGCTTTTCACTATAATTTAGTCTCCAAAAACAGCACATAAAAAAATACAATAAACAATCAATATCATATCGATTTCCTTATTGCTATCGCTCTATACACCTAATTTGTTTTGTACCTTCTTAATCGCCCAGATCTTTTTGAGCCGATTAATCACTAGAAGTATTTGTGACGAGTACCAGCAGTTATTCTTGTAAAAGGAACCAAACCCAGGCATAAAGCCGCTCAGTTAGCGGCTTTATACTCAAAGGTAGTATATCAATCAGGAAGCATTAAAGGCTTTTGTACCCATTTAAATCCTTTTCCATCTTTTTTAACATACCCTAAACCCGGCCATGGAAGGTGATAAGAAAGCACCCTTGATCTGGATGCTGCAAGTTCGGCCAGTACCTTAACCCTCGATTTGATGGCAAGGTCGAAATCGGTATCACCATCAAATCCCCATTCGGGATGTTCTACCACAAGTATCGCCGAATGCACCAGATCGGCGATATGAAAGAGTGTTTCCTGCCCGGAAAATACCTGCGTAACAAAATGGCCAGGCGTATGGCCAGGTGTTAGCTTTATTTTAATACAGTCGAGGATTTCCTGGCCATCTTCCAAAAGATGGAGCTGAGACTTTATGGCTTTAATATTTTTCTGTGCCACTAGTAGGAAAAAATGCCATTTTAATACCTTTTTAGGTACAGTTTTGCTGTGGATGAGGAATAAATAAGGATTCTTCTTCATCCCTTAAATCCATTTATTTATACTATCCATACTGCTGTACAGTGTTTACAGCCTGGTAAGCTTCCGTTAGTATATCAATATTATTCTACTCCAGATATATTGTTTCCTACAATTGCATCACCCTTAATTAGCTTTAAAAAGACAAATTAAGACCAAACATTATTTAAATTAATAAATACAATACATACTTACATATATTACATTTTTAGTAATTTAACAAAAATGAATTCCAGATGATGAGTTAAAGGATCGGGCCATTACAAAACCCGGCACATGGCTAATCAAATTCATGAAGATCAATTATTAACTAAACTAAACATCATGAACAAGTACAGAAAAAATAAATCGCCCTAGATTTTAGCAATCACCTCTATAAAATCAGTTAATTTTTCTAACCAAATAATTAAATCAACTATGAACATTACTTTACCAAAAAGCAATTGGGCTGTTTTATCCAACAAACAGAAATTGCATTCTTTGCAAAAACTTATGATGATAAGTTGCTGCATGCTGCTGCTCAGCACATCAGCTTTTGCACAAAGCGTAGTTAAGGGCGTTGTGCTCGACAATGAAAAGATACCAATGGCCGGTGTAACCATTCAGGTAAAACCAGGCACTACCAAAGCGCAAACCGATGTTGAAGGGAAATATGCCATTACTGTTCCAGCAGGTGGCACCCAGCTTGTTTTCAGCTTTGTTGGAATGGAAACACAAACTGTTAGCATCAATAACCAAACTACAATCAATATCACCATGGCCTCCTTAAATAACCTGGACGCAGTGGTGGTTATCGGCTATGCTTCGGTAAGGAAAAGCGATTTAACCGGCGCCGCGACAACTGTTTCGGCGAAAGATTTTAACAAAGGGCCTTTAAATGCCCCTGATCAATTAATCCAGGGTAAAGTTGCCGGCGTACAGATGATCAACAACAGCGGTCAGCCGGGAGGCGCTTCTACAGTGCGCATAAGGGGTAACTCTGCCATAACAGGCACCGGGCAGCCGCTGTATGTGGTGGATGGTGTTGCCCTGGATGGAAGATCGGCCAGGCCATCAACCAATGCTGGTGTTGGAGGCTTAACTGCCAGTGCGGGTACAGGTACCACACCTGATGGAAACCCTTTAAACTTTATCAACCCTGCTGATATTGAATCGATGGAAATCCTTAAAGATGCATCGGCAACAGCAATTTACGGTTCACGTGCAGCCTATGGCGTGGTTTTAATTACCACAAAAAGAGGAAAATCAGGCGAAACTAAAATTGATGTAAACGCATCAGCAGGTGTCGGCAGTATCGCCAGAAAAGTGGACGTGCTAACAGGTGATGAATATCGGGCAGCCCTCAAAAAATACAACCTCACCGCTGGTGATTTTGGCACCAGTGTTAATGCCCTGGATGAAGTACTTCGTACGGCTTACAACCAGAATTATTCGGTAGGGATTAGCGGAGGTAATAACGGTAATACTTTTAGAGCATCGCTTGCCTATCAAAACCAACAAGGAATTATTAAAGCATCCGACTTTAAAAAATACAGTGCAGGCTTTAATGGCAATTTTAAATTTTTAGAAAGCAAAAAACTGGGTTTAGATGTAAATATGATCAGCAACCAGTATTTAGAAAACATTGCACCAATTACCACCGATGCTGGTTTTACAGGCAGTTTAATCAGTCAGGCATTATCCTGGAATCCTACCCAGTCTTTTTATAATCCCGATGGTAGTTTATTTATCGATTATGGTTCTACCACCATCAATCCATTGGCTGCTTTAGCTGCAAATAGCGATAAGGCAAAGGTTTCTACCATTTTAGGAAGTGTATCCCCATATTATAAAATTACGCCCTGGCTGGAGTACAGGATGCTGGCCAGCGTGAATTACAGTACCGGTATAAGAAGGTCTTCTACCAGAAGTACCTTAAATCTTCAGGGCATTCAACCTGATGGGGCTTTTAAAGGTGGTTATGCCAGTTATTCAAACACAGAACTGGTTACACAACAGTTTACCAATACCTTAAATTTCAATAAAGAAATTGCAAGTAAACTGAATCTAAATGCCGTTATCGGTTATGAATATTCTAATTTCATCAGTAAAGGTGCCATTAATACAGCAACCGGTTTTGGAGATATTGCGGTAGATTATACCGATGCATTTGAAGCCACCCTACCGGTTAACCGTACTTTTGTAACCAGTAACGATCCCACAACGGAGTTGCAGTCTTATTTTGCCAGGGCAATTTTTAACTACGATAGTAAATATATCTTAACAGCTACTTTCAGGGCCGATGGTTCAACTAAGTTTGGAGCCAATAATAAATATGGTTATTTCCCTTCTTTTGCTGCTGCCTGGGATGTTAAAAAGGAAAGTTTTTTAAGTGATGCGCAATGGCTTAACCAGTTAAAATTAAGATTGGGCTATGGCAAAACCGGCAACCAGGATTTCCCATCGGGATCTTCTCAACAGCGTTTTGTAATCAGAGGGGTTGATGGTTTAGTGGGCATCAATAACGCCAATCCGGATTTAAAATGGCAGGAAGATAAACAAACCAACATTGGTATTGATTTTGGTTTCTTAAACAATAAGCTAACAGGGTCTATTGATTACTTTAATAAAGTTACCTCAGATTTATTGTTTCCACAGAGTGCATTCTCACCTGCTGCGCCCAATGGTGTAATTACCTGGTATAATTTAGATGGAGAGGTGCAGAACAAAGGGCTGGAAATTAGCCTGAATGCCAATATTATAGATAATGACAAGCTATCCTGGTCTTTGGGCGGCAACGTTACTTTTATTAAAAATACGGTTAAAAACCTTACCGGATTAATCAGAACAGGATCATTAAGCGGCCAGGGACTTAGCGGGGTAAATTTAGAGGTGATCAAAAATGGCCTGCCATTATTCGCCATGGTAACCAGACAATACAATGGTTTAGATGCAAGCGGATTTTCTACCTATACAGATGATGGTTTCACCAAATATTACCTCGGAAATCCGAATCCTAAAGCAATTATGGGTTTAAGTACCAACCTGAGGTACAAAAAATTCTCATTAACAGCCAATTTCAATGGCTCATTCGGTCAGAGCATTTACAACAATACGGCAAATTCGGTTTTAGCCATTTCAAATCTGGGTACGAGGAATATTTCTTCAGCACTCGTTAATTCGGGCATTCAGGAATCATTGGCCAACCCCATTGCGGCATCATCAAGGTATATCGAGAAAGGAGATTACGTAAAATTGGCCAATGCCACCATTAATTACAACATTGGTAATGTCGGTAAAGCCATCAAATCACTCAATATCTATGTTAATGGTCAGAATCTGTTCGTCATCACCAATTATACTGGTTTCGATCCGGAGGTAAATGTAAATAAAAGCATCAATGGTGTACCATCAGCAGGCATAGACTATACGGCCTATCCTACTGTCAGAACTTTCAATTTTGGTGTTAATTTTTCACTTTAATTTTCAAATATAATCACATGAAAAATAAATATATCATCAGCTTCGTAGCCGCCACCCTTGCGCTATCGGGCTGTACCAAACTAGATGAAAACTTAAATGGCCAGGTGAGTTCAGGTGCGCTGGGATCAAATGACGTTCCCGGACTAATTACAGCAAGTTATACCGCCATGAGGGGTCCTTACCAGGCGCCGTGGAACTGGTCTGCCCTGCAGGAAGTAACCTCTGATGAAGTAATTGTACCTACACGTGCCGGCGATTGGGATGATAACGGGGCCTGGCGTGCCCTTCATTTGCATAAATGGGCAGCAGATGATGCCAGGATTTCGGATGTATTCAGAGATTTAAACAGTATTAGCTACGTAAGCACAAATGTATTGGGTTTTAATCCTACGCCTGCTCAGGCCGCAACTGCACGTTTCATCAGGGCATTTTCAGAATTTTCGGTTTTGGATGGCTGGGGCCAGGTACCCTACCGCGACCCTGGAGAAGGTGTAACCAAACCATCGAGGGTTAGAAATGCAGCCGATGAAATTGCTTATTTAGTTAATGAGTTAACCGCCATTATTCCGCTGTTGCCAAATGGTCCGGCGAATGAAGCCAATAAAAATGCCGCCCGAACGCTGCTCATGAAGATTTACCTCAATAAAGGTGCGATTTTAAACCGTGCGGCACCAACTTTCGATCAGGCAGATATGGCTAAAGTAATTTCTCTTGCGGATGAAATTGCAACTGGCGGATACACACTTACGGCTAATTATTTCGATAATTTCGCCCCTTCAAATAATACACTTTCTACTGAAAATATTTTCACCTCGCAAAACTCTGCTGGTGTAACGGGCAGCGATTTAGACGGAATGTGGAAGTGTACCCTTCATTACAACCAAAACCCCAATGGTTACAATGGTTTTTCTACATTATCTAACTTCTACAATAAATTTGAGGCCACTGATACCAGAAGAGGAGGGAATTATACAGGGCAAACCAACATCTCCGGAATCAGGGTAGGCTTTTTAATTGGTCAGCAGTTCGATCAGAAAGGGGTTGCACTGAAAGACAGAAAAGGAAACCCGTTAGCCTTTACCCCTGAAGTGAGCATCATCGAACGTGATCCTAACCACCTGGAGGTTGCCGGGATAAGGGTAGTTAAATACCCCATCGATTATGCCAATACCGGATCAAAAAAACCAGATAACGATTGGGTTTATTACCGCTATGCCGACGTATTGTTAATGAAAGCCGAAGCACTGCTAAGAACCTCTCAAGCAGCGCCTGCATTAACTTTGGTTAACCAGATCAGAACAACAAGGGGTGCTTCAGCCTTTACCAGCCTAACTTTAGACAATCTGCTTGATGAACGGGGAAGAGAACTTTACTGGGAAAGCTTTAGGAGACAGGATTTGATCCGCTTTGGGAAATTTCTTGCGGCCTGGCAGGAAAAACCCGCCAGTGAGGCAAAATACCTGGTATTCCCGATTCCGGATAACCAGCTTGGAAATCCGAACCTTGTTCAGAATCCGGGTTATTAAAATTTATTTTTTCATTACAAGATTATCATCAAAATAGATTTGTCATCCTGAGCCTGTCGAAGAACTGTTTAAAATATTAAATCGCTTCGACAGGCTCAATGTGGCCATTCTAATCAAAATTAACATTATGATAAAATCTCGGTGTGCCACACCACACCACACCATCAAAACAAGATAATCCTTTATAAGGACCATTATTTCTTCCTCTGAATAATCGTTTTTAGATTCTTGAAAGCATTCATCGTGTACATACAGCGATTGTAAGATTTAACAAAATTTAAAGTTAAAAAAACAAACAATTTGCACACTTTTACGTATAGGTTAGGATATTAAGCTATTGCACATCGGGTTAACTCAAAAGCAAGAAAAAATAGCCTATAAAACATTGATCAAATAGATGAAAACAGGAACCCAAAAACAATGGCAACAGAGAAAGATTTAAATGCCAATCAAAACGAGCTGAAGCCAGTTGGGCGTTTTGCAGCCTGGTTTATTACCCTTTATGATGTTTTTAAATTCATGGGCAGGTTTTTTAAAGAAGCCTTCCTCCCACCTTACGAACTTAAAGAACTGGTGCGGCAATGTTACGAAATTGGTTATCGGTCTGCCCTATTAATTTCCACAACAGGCTTTATTACTGGCCTGGTATTTACAAAACAGTCGAGACCATCGCTTTCTGAGTTCGGTGCAACATCCTGGCTTCCCTCACTGGTAGGAATAGCCTTGTTGCGAACTTTGGCTCCCTTACTTACCGGTCTTATTGCCGCCGGAAAAGTGGGTTCGAGTATCGGTGCAGAACTGGGTTCAATGAAAGTTAGTGAGCAGATTGATGCAATGGAAGTTTCGGCCACCAACCCTTTCAAATTTCTGGTGAGTACCCGAGTACTGGCGGCTACGATCACCATGCCTATCCTTACGTTTTACACCGCTATGGTTGGCATGCTGGGCGCATTGCTCAATGTTTCGGTAAATGAAGGAACAAGTGCCACCACCTTTTTTCAAAGCTCGCTCGAAAGCATTACTTATCTGGATATTATTGCTTCTACCGTAAAGGCCATACTTTTTGGCTTCACCATTGCTATTGTAGGCTGTTATCAGGGCTACAATTCATCTAAGGGCACCGAAGGTGTAGGTAAAGCCGCTAACTCTTCAGTGGTAATTGCCATGTTCCTCATTTTTGTGGAGGAAGTAGTATGTGTACAGATATTTAGTTTGTTTAATACCTAAGCCGTCGGTTATGAGAGAAAAACAATTTACAGACGAAAGTGTCGAAAAAGTGATTGAGATTAAAGGGCTTAACAAGGCTTTTGGAAATTACACCGTTCTTGAAAATGCTTCACTTGACTTATATAAAGGAGAAAACCTGGTTGTTTTAGGCAAATCCGGAACGGGTAAATCGGTACTGATCAAAATTATTATTGGCTTGCTCAAACCAGATTCGGGGTTGGTGCGTGTACTGAACCAGGTAGTTGATGAAATTTCTTATGAAGCACTTCTTGCACTCCGGTTAAGGGTTGGATTTTCGTTCCAGAACAGTGCGCTGTATGATAGTATGACAGTGAGGGAAAACTTGGAATTTCCTTTGGTACGTAACCGGAAGGATTTAACCAAGCAGGAAGTAAAGTCATCAGTTGAAGAAATGCTGGATGCAGTTGGTCTTTCTCAAACCATTAATCAAATGCCTTCAGAACTTTCGGGCGGACAGCGGAAACGGATAGGCATTGCCAGAACTTTAATTTTAAGACCCGAAATTATGCTTTATGATGAGCCAACTGCCGGACTTGACCCGATTACCTCACGCGAAATCAATAAACTCATTAACGATGTACAGGAACGTTACCATACCAGTGCAATTATCATCACCCACGATCTTACCTGCGCCAAAGAAGTAGGTAACAGGGTTGCCATGCTGATTGAACGGAATTTCGATAGAAAAGGCACCTTCGAGCAGGTTTTTAATTCGGGTGATAAGCAGGCACAACCATTTTTCGATTACAATTTTATACAATAACCATGAATGAAAACAGAAAAAAAATAACAGTAGGTATTTTCATTGCCATAGGTATCCTGATTTTCGTATTGGGCATATTTACACTGGGCAGCCAAAAGAAAACATTTGTTAAAAGTTTTACACTAAGCGTGGTATTTAACGATATCCAGGGTTTAAAAAAGGGCAATAACGTATGGTTTTCTGGTGTAAAAATTGGTACCATCAAGAAAATTGATTTTTTTGGCACTTCACAGGTAAAAGTATTGCTCAGTATAGAGGAAGATGTGCATAAATACATCCATAAAGATGCAGGCGCAAGCATTGGTGCTGATGGATTGATTGGAAATAAGATTGTGGTAATTACCGGCGGCAATCCGAAATTTCCTTTCGTGGAAGATGGAGACATGCTAAAAGTGAATACTTCACTTTCTACCGACGACATTATGAAAACTTTGCAGGTAAACAATAAAAACCTGGTTGATGTTACCGGTGACTTTAAGATACTGGCCAGAAACCTGATTGAAGGAAAAGGTGCTGCTGGTGCTTTATTATCCGATCAGGAGCTTGCTACCAACTTTAAATCGATGGTGGCAAACTTAAACCGTACATCCATTTCTACCGCGCAAAGTGCCGAGCTACTCGGCCGTTTTGGAAAAACACTGAATACTAAAAACGGATTGATGGATAAAATGCTTACCGATACAGCTGTATTTAAGAAGCTGGAGCGATCTGCTGCTACCTTACAAAAATCTGTAGAGTCGGCTTCGAGCCTGGCCGCTAACCTGGATGCTGCATCGGCAAAACTGAAAACTTCAGACAATGCTGCCGGATTGCTATTAAACGACCAGAAAACAGCAGAACAGGTGAGAGCAATTATGTTAAATCTGGAAAAAAGCAGCAAAAAACTAGACGAAGACCTGGAAGCTGTACAAAGCAATTTCCTATTGCGCGGTTTTTTCAAAAAGCGGGCAAAAGATTCGTTGGCATTAAAAAAACAACAGTAGCTTATTTAATTTAAAGCCCTGCTTAACTCATGAAACAAGGAGCTAAGCAGGGCTTCAAAACATAATATTAAAACAGATTAAGCCGTTATCAGTTATAATGAATATACCAATGGAGTATTTAGTTATTTCACGCGTTCACTATCAATCATTTCAACCTGTTTACCCATCTTTTTTTCTATTACCCCAAAATGGTGTAATTCATCCGGACTAACCAGAGAGATGGCCTCTCCCAGGCTACCTGCCCGGCCTGTTCTACCAATGCGATGAATATAATCTTTCGGCGATCTTGGTAATTCATAATTAATGACAAAAGGAAGTTGATTAATGTCTATTCCTCTCCCCATTAAATCTGTGGCAACCAATATCCTGAGTTTTCCTGATTTAAAAAGATACAAAGCCTCGTTCCTCGCACCTTGACTTTTTTTGCTGTGGATAGCTTTTGCATCAAAGTGATTTTTACGCAGTTTGTTTACAATAGCATCGGCAGTATGAACCGAAGAGGCAAATATCAGTACTTGCTGCATTTCATAATGATTGATCAGATAACGTAAAAAAGGCCCCTTTTTTTCATCCGAAACGATATAAGCCACCTGATTAATCTGTTCAATAGAATCCTCCTGAGTCTCAATTTTGATCACCAGTGGATCATGCAGCAAAACCTGATGAATCGCTTGAAGATCTGCATTCAAAGTAGCTGATAATAATATGTTCTGACGTTTTTCAGGTAAAAGGGAAATGATTTTATCCACTTCTTCTTTAAACCCCAGGTTAAGCATCTTGTCGGCCTCATCAAGCACTAAAGTCTCAATAAGAGATAAATACACTGCATTTGAATCTACCAGCTCTAGTAACCTGCCCGGAGTGGCAATAAGTACATTTACCCCTTGCAGGGCCGTCATTTGTGGATTAATGGAAACACCACCATATACCGCTAATGTTTTAACAGGTATAGAAAGCCCGAGGCCAAAAGTCCGGAAAACATCTTTAACCTGCTCTGCAAGTTCGCGGGTAGGTACCAAAACCAAGACATTAACATGCCGGTTTTTAAGCTTAGGTGCTTTTTGCACGTTCATTAACAAAGGCAAAACATAGCTGGCTGTTTTTCCAGATCCTGTTTTAGCAATGCCCAAAATATCTTTATTATTTAATATTGCCGGTATGGCCATTTGTTGAATTGGTGTAGGTTCAGTAAAATTCTGATCTGATAATACTTTTAATAAATCTGGTGATAAACCCAGGGCGGTGAATGACATATTATATTTTTTGCTAAAAATAAACAAAAATCATCACTAACTGGATTCTACCTGGTATGCTATTCGCATGTAACAATACAAAATGCAATTAAATTACAACTTAAATGAAATTGTTAAATATGCTTATTACCAGCAGTTAACGGATTTTAAACCAAAAACTGCAAACTAATCGCTTTCGGCAACTGTTATAATTATTTATGCTTTAATCTATTTTATTATGAACAACCACCAGATCATTTACAGTAATCTTCAAGAATTATCCATTAGTAATTATACACTCACCTCAGGTGAGGCAGATATCACCGGCTGGCCGGTAAAGAGCGGCGAAAACCGCATTGGCAAAGTGCATGACTTACTCTTCGATCCAGAAGCAGATACGGTACGTTACGCAATCGTTGCCCTGGATGAAGGCACCACAACGGTAGAAGATAAAAAAATACTTATCCCTATCGGCCTTGTTGACCTTGACACCAGCGAAAAAGAAATCCTGACTTCTGATTTTCACCAGGAGCAGCTGGAGGCAATGCCCAGATACATTATCGGCGAGGTAACTCCAGAAATGGAAGACCACATCAGGATGGTTATTGGCAGTCCTGCCGCATTGAAACTAGAAGAAGAAACAGTAGAAATAGACAGGCAAAACTTCTACCGTCACCACCATTTCGATAAGAATATTTTTCCGCAGGGCCGCAATGATAGCTAGAGCATCATTCGTTTTTCCATAACTAAAAATCAGGTAAAAAATGGACCGAAATGTCATGCGATAAAAACAAAAAAAACCTCTAATCATTTGATTTAGAGGTTTTTTTGTTTATAAATTTCAAATTTAACCTCAAGCTACCGCTCAGGAAGAATAGAAAATCAACTATTGGCACAAACCTTCACTCCTCACAGCCAGGTTTCCAGTACATTGATATTACGCATCTTTATGCTACAATCTTGCCTCCTACACCTGCTTTTTCGGCTCTTCCTCAAGAAGTTTATGATCTACCGAAACGGCGTATGATGCGATCCAGGCGAGGATCTGTTCCATGATCCTGATAATCAGCTCCAGCTTGGTAACAGCCGTGACCCCGGGAACCAGGATTTTGCCGGATTTAAACACCGGTGGTGGCAATGGTTGTGGCAAAATAAGCCCCTGAACTGCCGGGTTGCCCTGTTGCGCAGGTATTCCGGAATACAGGCTTACATGTTGAAGGAACAACTGAGTAATGTAATCTTTCATTGTCTTGGGCGGAGTATTAATCAAACCCGATGATTCATCCCAATGTTGAAGGCTTCCTGGCAAGGATCCATTCTGTATCCTGGTATAGGTTGCCCCTGATGTGGCCGCTCTTTTGACCACGAGGCCTTGAAGGGTATTAAGTGTGCCCCTTGTTAGGATATTAGGCGATCGCCCATAAATCTCCGCGATCTGTTGCAGGTCTGATTGGTGCCAGGCATGTGGCACAACATCCAGTACGTTCCAATGCATTGTATTCCAGCTCTGGTAATCACCTGTTTGCGCAGTCCAGCCTTCCGGTAATGGCGGAAAAGTACTATTGAATAGGCTTGCAAATGCGCTTTCCCCTGGGGTGGGGCCTGCTGTAGGGTAAACAAGGGATACACCAAAGGCATCGAGTTGTTTTTTCTGTTTTAAATAAAGGGCAAGTGTAGGTGAGAGAGCACCAGCAAGGCTATGTCCACAAAATACGATCGCCGTATCCGCCGCGGGTTGCAGCCCTGCAATAAACTGTTCGAGGCTGGTATTGGGTGAAGCTGCAGTACCAGGACTGATGAGTCCGAGCAATATGCTTATACCGGTCGCTGTTCCGTTGGAGATGTAGGGATCAGTTCCATTATAAGCCGATGGTGAGAAAAAAGCTGGATCATAATTTGTCCAGTTTACCACTTCGGCCACCGAAAAATCTTCAGTCTCCCAGTCATAGAGTGAGGCCGGGTTGGTCGCTGCCACCGCCACAACGTAAGTCGGCAATGTGGGACCGCCAGGAAAGGCTACGGCATCGCACTGCGCAACAAACAATGCATTGTCGGCAACACCTGTTGGCTTTCCTTTCTGATCGGTTTCTTCAATCAGTGCAGGGCCCCATACCAGCTGCCAGTTGCCTAGTATTGGGGTTACCGATGGATCTGCCACCGAAGGGCCTGTTTGCCCCATCACCGTAACAGGTGGAACATTATTTAAATAAAAAGAAAGGTCGTACTGCAGCTGCTGTTGCAATTCACTGCCGGTACCGTTGTAGCCACCGGCACGGTTAGCCATGCAGGCCAGGCCAAATACCTGCTGATAAGCGTCAAAAGATGGATTTGCCATAAGTTTAATGGATTAATAGGGTTGAAAAATAGGTTGATTTTATCACGGTACGCCATAAGCGCAAGCTTATCTCCTGTTGAATGATATGATGGACGGCCGTCTGCCATATTGATTTTGATCGGAGCATAAACTGATGCGTTGAGAGCGTAATAATTAAGATAAATTTACAAATTATAGGAATATTTAAAAATACTTAATACTACAAAATTTGAAAATACTTAAAATTCAGTATCGTAATTATACTACTACAAATCTTATGTAACGGTTAACCCATCCGATTGTATCCAAGCCTAATAATTAACCACAAAAGGCAACCGTTAGGCCGCCTTTTAGTCATAATCTCGATAATATGAACCTGTAATAGCCCCAGGCGTAAAATAGATACTCAGGTGCTGATTGGCACCTTCGGTATCCAAAAGGTTGGATTCAATGCTCTCTATCAACTTGTTTCTTCGTTGGGAGGCAACGTTCTCATCATCAATTACCATGGTGGATATTTCGGCAAAAGTTTCGTTGAAATACGCAGATAAGGAAAATAACAGCATACTATTGGTCCGGAACGGATTTGGCATCAATGAGTATGGCAATCTGTATACAGGGCTGATCAGACCGGTTACTCCAGGCATGATTGGTACCCCGCTGGATTACAATATCTCCCACCTTTAATTTCGTCTCTTCATCATCCAATACCAGGTAAATTTCTCCCGATGCAATGATGATATAGTCCAGGGTATCCGTTTGATGCATTAACGGGTGCGGAGTTCCCGGCTGAGCGACTATGCCCAACTGATCATCTGGCGGAATGCTGACGTACCTGAAATAAGTTCCACGAGTAGGCGTAATGGGAAATGCTGTATTTTCAATATCAAGTTCTTTATCAAGAGCGGCCGGCGAAGAATCTGTAGCCCATATATCAGAAATGATAAGTCCTGGAAAATGCTCTGATACGTTTTTTGCTTCAGCATCAGAGCTGATTACTGATCTTCCCTCTTTTTCTCCGGTAACTACCCTTCTCGGAATGGTATTGAATGTATTCATGGCTTTAGAATTATTTTCTGAGCAAATCTCGCAAACACATTTTTTATATTTGCCCACACTAACTCCAAGGTTAGTGCACCTAAACCATCCTCAACCATGGAAAAAACAAGGAACACCCAATGCATTAAGGAGCTGATGAACCTTAGAGATAGTTTTGATGCGCTAAACGGCAAATGGAAGCTACCGGTGCTGCAATATCTTTTTAACAGGCAAGATGAGCTTAACGGCTTTAGGAAGATCGCACAGGGCATTGAGGGGATTTCGGATAAGATGCTTGCCAAGGAGCTTCGGGAACTCGAAGAAAACAACCTGATCCAGAAACTTTGCTGTGAAGTTTCCCACTCTAGTATACGTTATCAAATTTCCGAACACGGAAAAACGACCATCCCGCTCATACGCACATTGGTAGAATGGGGAAGAATGCACCGGGAAGTAGCAACAAATATCATCAAGAAACCCAGTTGAAAGCGATTGTGAATTCTTCTTCTAAGATTAGATTTCATATTTATACGAGTGTTCGCGCTTTCAATTTAACTTGGTGTTTCAGCTGGAATTTCAGAAGATATCTGCTAAAAAGTGAACTTCAATAACAGTGGCAGATTTATGGAAAAATAAATAACCTGGCATCACTTAAGAAATATCCCATACCGATAAACATCTTGTCAAGAACAATATGAATAAACGAACACTACTTTTAATATCAATCCTTTTCACCCAATGCACGACCAGGCATGCTGAACAATGGCAAAAAATCACTGTTGATCCTAAACTTCCCAGATACGCAGCCTTTTCTTCGATGAAGAAACAGATAGAAGCATTCTTAAATCCACTTCCAGATACTATTCCAAAGGCCAGTAATGATGTAACATTTTTTGCAGGCAACTACCAAAACAAAAAGGATACCGCTGGCACCAAAAACAACCATTGTGAAGCCTATTACAAAGATTTAGATACGCTATTTATCCGCATCGGAAAAGACGGTATTTTAGGTGGAAATGGTTTCACCATCAGCTGTAAAAACGAAAATTTCAATACCAAGGGATACCTCTATTCAGACATGGTCTATATGGGTAAGGTTAATCAGCCACAACACTGGGTAATCTATCAAAAGCTAACCTTAGATAAAAAGAGTTACAGAGTTGGTGACAGCTTGTACGGAAAAATTGATTTTAAGGCCATGGAAAGAAACGAAATTGGCGATACAATCCTCTATAAAGGAAATGGAAATTTCAGAGTAAAAGTTGAAAAACTTAATATGGTAGAACCACTTAATATGTAAATATCATTTAAACAGAGAGAATTGGCAAATGAAAAAAAATCATTTTTGAATGGTTAAAAATTTAAACATTCGATGAGAAACCAATGGTCGAAAAAGATTGTGCGTGCGCAATAGGACTGCAATTTCTCGATATCATCTAATAGGATGTGAGACATGCCTTAAAATGACAAAACCCCTTAAATAATTAATTTAAGGGGTTTGTGCTGGATTTTTAATCCTTGTTTCGTCGGGATGGCAGGATTCGAACCTACGACCTCCTGCTCCCAAAGCAGGCGCGATACCGGGCTACGCTACATCCCGAACTTGGTATCGATCTTTTTTTTATCCTGTTTTAAAAGTGGATAAACTTTTGTCGGGATGGCAGGATTCGAACCTACGACCTCCTGCTCCCAAAGCAGGCGCGATACCGGGCTACGCTACATCCCGAACTTGGTATCTCCTTTTTATTCCCTATTTCTAGGGGCTGCAAAGTAACGGTTTTAAAATGACATTTTCATTTTTTTTATTACTTTTTTTTTCTGGGCGGAGAGGGCGGGATTCGAACCCGCGGTACCGTTACCAGTACGACAGTTTAGCAAACTGTTCCTTTCGGCCACTCAGGCACCTCTCCTTTTCAACCTCTATTTTCCGTCCTACCGACGTTGTTTTGAGGTCTGCAAATATAGTAAAACAAGTTATTCTGCAAAAAAAAATTATGATAATTGTTGATAATCTATGCGAACATGATAGATACTCATCAGCATCGTCTTGAATATCAATTTGATAGTTTCAATATCTTTTAACGTTAAATCGCAATCATCAAGCTGATTTTGTTCCAATTTGTAGTTAATTATGCGTTCAACCAGGTCATTTATGTTCTGCGCATCGGGATTTTTCAGACTTCTTGAGGCAGCTTCTACCGAATCTGCCAACATTAACACACCAGTTTCTTTGCTAAAAGGTATCGGTCCGGGGTAGCGGAAAATGTTTTCGTCGACAAATTTTTCCGGAGAATTTTTCAAAAACGACTGATAAAAATAATCCACCCTGGTATTTCCATGGTGCGTTCTGATAAAATCGATAATGGCCTCGGGAATCTGGTTTTTTCTTAAAATCTCAATTCCCTTATGCACATGCTGAATAATAATCTGTGCACTTTGCTCATAAGGCAATTTATCGTGCGGACTTACAGCCGTATTCTGATTTTCTATAAAGTATTGCGGATTATCAACCTTACCGATATCATGATACAATGCCCCTGCCCTTACCAGCACCGAATTACCGCCTATTTTAAAAATGGCAGCCTCGGCAAGGTTAGCTACCTGTAGCGAGTGCTGAAACGTTCCAGGCGCTTTAAAAGCAAGCTCCCTTAACAATTTATTATTGGTATTGGTAAGCTCTATTAGCGCCACATCAGATGTGATACCAAAAATACGCTCGAACAGGTAAATTAACGGATAGGCCAAAAGTGACAATAAGACGCTAAAAACAAAAGGAATAAAATTGATCCATTCAATTTCGCGGAAAGATCCTTCACGCAGCAAAGCAATCCCCACAAAAGAAACAAAGTAGGCCAACAATATAAATAAGGCCGAAACCAGAAACCTTTCGCGCTTAACAAAGTTTTTGATGCTGAATATGGCTACCATACCTGCAGTAACCTGATAAAACACAAATTCAAAACTATTGGCCACAAAGAAGCCGGCAATCAAAATCACCAGCATATGGAGATAAAGCGCCAAACGCGTATCAAATAAAATCCTGATGATAATGGGTACTACACAAAACGGAATGTAATACAAACTTGGGATTTCCATTTTAATGGCCCAGGTTAAGGCCAGCAACATCCCGGTGGTTACAATCAGGATTAAAGAAAGCTGGCGGTTATCAGCAAAAATATCTTTCCTGAAAAGAAAAAGGAACGACATTAATATGGTGAGAATAAAACCCACCAGTACCACCTGCCCTAAATAAACTAATGCCCTGCTGCCAATGGTTTTGGTCTGAGCATCATAAGTGGCCTTATAAGATTCGAGTTTCTGGTAAATTTCTTCATCAATCACATCATTTTTGGCTACAATCAACTCTCCCTTTTGCACCATCCCCTTGGTGGTCGAAATATTATTGATGGTATTATCCTGTATAGTCTGTGTTAAGCGTTCATCGAATACAATATTTGGCGTAATATGATCAATAGCCAGATTGGCTACCAAATCGCCCATTACCGGGTTGGGAGCCTTAAAATTATCTTTAAAAAAGTTTAGTGCTGTTTCGGCCGTAAAAACATCCTGTGTATTTTTTTCCTGCGCCACATTATTTTCGAGCAGAGAAAAATCGTAATTTTTTCCGCCTGCCTGATGCTTTACATTTAATCCGATAATTCCTTTCTGATAAATATTCTGAAGCAAACGGTAAGCAGCAGCCTTATAAGCTTCCTTTTCCTTTTCATCAAGCTGCTTCGATTTCCACTTGATATCAAATTCGTTACCAAATTCATCCAATGCTGTAGCGGTAATCCCCCGGTCAAACTGGTAAACCGGCAAAATATCTTTTAATGCATTCTTTTTATCAGCACTTACCTGCGGATTTGTTTTTAAAATAGCAAAACTAAAAGGAGAAATCAGATCCTTATTTTTCCAAACGGCATTTTTTTCAAATTCATACCTAAATCTGGGTTGTTTCGGCAGGAACAGCGTAATAATGAAAACGGTAAATATCATCATTACATACTTCAGGTTTGATGAATATTTCCGGTAAAGGATTTTATGGGAATTTCTCTTGATTTTGGCCAAAACGATATAATTATTGTATTGTCAAAAATAACATTTTTATCTAATATACATTTTAGGGATTTTGTTTGCAATTACCAGATTTTATATTTTACTTTATGATATCAAATTAATATCAATTATGTATCAGGAAAAAATCATCAGCCCACCATCTGGGTATTTAACATTCGCCATAAGCATCGCATTGCTGGCTGCATCTATTTTCTGTTTTGTTACAGAAATCTTTCTCTGGGGAGGAATTTTATTGGCTGTGGATATATTTTTAATCTTCCCGGGTTTTTTAATCATCAACCCCAACCAATCGATGGTGCTAACTTTATTCGGAAAATATATCGGTACAGTAAAAGCTGATGGTTTTTTCTGGGTAAACCCATTAACCGCTAAAAGAAGGTTATCCTTAAAAGCAAATAACCTAAACGGACAACAGTTAAAGGTTAACGATAAATTAGGGAACCCGATTGAGATTGCCGCTGTTGTGGTTTGGAAAGTAAACGAAACCGCCAAGGCTGTTTTCTCGGTCGAAAATTACATGCAATATGTAAATATCCAGAGCGAAGCCGCTGTAAGGCATTTAGCCAATATTTTTCCATACGACCATGCTGAGGGCGAAGAAACCAGCATTACTTTAAAGGATGGAGCAGATAAAGTAAGCGAATTATTGGAAAACGAACTGAACGAGCGTTTATCGAGAGCGGGGATTGAAGTTTTAGAAGCCCGGATTTCGCATTTGGCTTATGCGCCCGAAATTGCCAGTGCCATGTTACAGCGCCAGCAGGCCACAGCCGTAATTGCCGCCCGTAAATTAATTGTTGAAGGTGCAGTTGGCATGGTAGAAATGGCTTTAGAGAAATTATCACAAAAAGGAATTGTTGAGCTGGATGAAGAACGCAAGGCAGCCATGGTAAGCAATTTATTGGTAGTGCTTTGTGGCGACCGCCATGTACAACCTGTGGTAAATACGGGTACTTTATATAATTAAGATATGGAGTTTGAGGAGAAACAGGGCTTAAAAATATGGTGGTTATACCTCGTAACCGGGGTAAGCATATTCCCAACATTGGCTATACTGATCTTCGATAAAGGCGGATTAAGTTTAGCGGAGTTGCAAAAAATGTACTTTGCACCTTTATTGGCTGTATTTCTACCTTTTTTAATCATTTTTGTAGTACAGCAGAATAAGTTAACACTAAAAATAAATGCCGAAGGCTTATCTTATCGGTATTTCCCCTTCCATTTTAAGCCAAGTTATTTTCATTGGATGAGCATAGAAAAAGCTTACATCAGAAAATTCGATGCATTTTCTGAATATGGTGGTTATGGCGTTAAAACCCGGTTATGGTTTAAACATAAAGATAAAGCCTACATTTTAAACGATAAAAACAGGGGATTACAACTCGAGTTTAAAAATGGCAAAAAACTTCTGTTCAGTTCAAATAAAATAGAAGACCTGGAAATGTTCCTCATTAATTTAAAAACGAGGTATAATATACAAGCAATACAATAAGAATGGCGGAGAAAGATAAAAAAGCTTTTGTATTAAGAATTAGTCCTGCTTTATTAAAAGAAGTGGAAATTTGGGCTGCAGATGAGTTCCGGAGTACCAACGGGCAGATTGAGTTTTTGCTTACCCAGGCCATAAAATCCAGAAAAAAAGGTAAAGCGAAAGAGGAATAAAACTGCAATTGTGAATTGCAAACTGAAAATAATAGGGGCGTTCCCCAAGGGGCGGGCTTTGCAGGGCTGCGCTGCGCTCCGGTACCGATGAAGAATCGGTACTGAACCCTTACAATCCCTAACGCAAAACCCACAGGCCTAGATTAATCTTTTTAAACCTATAAGGTTTTTGAAACCTTATAGGTTTGTGCAATTATTTTTATTCCCGGAGGCTACAGGCTTTAATCCATAAACCTGATAGAACGGATGCCGATTTTTTCTATCGGCAGGAGGAATAGCAGGGCTAACCCTCAGCCATTAACACGGAACCACTCATTTTCAAAAAAATATTGACCACCTAAGCCACCTTAGCACATCTAAGTTGTATGCACAGCCAAAAACCATTCAAAACTTATTATGATCAAACGTGCTAAAATCGTTTTTTATACGTTATTTTTAAATCTCACAGGTTTTGGAAACCTCCAAGGTTTAACTAACTTAGCGGCCTAACCAAAAATTCATAAAAATTTTGCACATGAAAGAAGTTGTAATTGTATCAGCTGTAAGAACCCCTATTGGAAGTTTTGGAGGCTCATTAGCCCAATTTTCTGCTACTCAGCTTGGTGGCTTCGCCATTAAGGCCGCCATCGAAAAAGCCGGTTTAAAACCAGAACAGATCCAGGAAGTGTATATGGGCAATGTTTTGTCAGCCAATTTAGGTCAGGCACCTGCAACACAAGCTGCAAAAGCCGCTGGTTTACCCGATTTACCTGCAACTACCATTAATAAAGTATGTGCATCGGGTACAAAAGCCATTATGCTTGCTGCTCAAAGTATTGCCAATGGCGATAACGATATTATTGTGGCCGGGGGTATGGAAAGCATGAGCAATGTACCTTATTACCTGGATAAAGCAAGAAACGGTTACCGCTTAGGGCACGGACAGTTAACCGACGGACTTGTAAAAGATGGCCTTTGGGATGTGTACAACGATTACCACATGGGCTCTGCCGCCGAACTTTGCGCTACCGAATGTAACATCAGTCGCGAGGCACAGGATAATTTCGCTATTGAATCTTATAAAAGGGCACAGGCTGCACAAACATCGGGCAAATTTGCAAGCGAAATTATAGCAGTAGAAGTGAAAGACCGTAAAGGTGAAATTACCCTGGTTGATACCGACGATGAACCAACTGCGGTTAAATTTGATAAAATACCCTCGTTAAAACCCGTTTTCAAAAAAGATGGAACGGTAACCGCGGCAAATGCTTCTACTTTAAATGATGGCGCAGCAGCTTTGGTTTTAATGAGCGCCGATAAAGCAAAAGAATTGGGTTTAAAACCACTAGCCAAAATTTTAGGCTATGCTGATGCGCAACAAGCACCTGAATGGTTTACCACCGCACCATCTAAAGCAATCCCGCTGGCTTTACATAAAGCCAATATCGATATTAAACAAGTTGATTTTTTCGAAATCAACGAAGCGTTTTCTGTAGTTTCATTAGCCAATAACCAATTATTAGATTTGAATGAGCAGCAGGTAAACGTTAATGGTGGGGCAGTTTCTTTAGGTCACCCGCTTGGTGCATCAGGTGCGAGAATCGTAGTTACCCTACTTTCGGTGCTGGCGCAAAACGACGGAAAAATCGGCGTTGCGGGCATCTGTAATGGTGGTGGTGGTGCGAGTGCATTAGTAATCGAAAAATTATAATCTTTTGGTGCCACAGCGTATTTGATCAGACATGAAATACATCAGATTCCATATTTTTTTAATGCTGGGCCTCTGCAACTTTAACCTAAAAGCGCAGCAGGTTTCCAATAAATTAGCTATTTTTCAGGATACGCTGATCAAAATATCGGCAAACGCTGTTGCTGCGCAAAGCGATGCTCAAAAAATGGAGGCCAATAGCAAATTTGTAAAAACCCTGGTAGAGGCGCTAAAAACGCCAAATTCCTTTTCATTCCCTTTCGATTCGCTAAAAAATATATCGGTAATTAAATCACCAGATCAGGCATTCAGGATTTTGAGCTGGTATATTCAGCAGGAAGATGGCACTTACCGTTATTATGGTGCCATCCAGATGAATACCAAAAGTGGTCCGTTAAAGCTGTTTCCCTTAATCGATCAAACCGAAAACCTGAACGATCCTAATGTGATCACCAATAACCAGAAATGGTTTGGTGCAAGGTACTATGAGATTCTTCCGGTAACAAGTGGCAACCGACTGCCCTACTACGTGCTTTTAGGCTGGAAAGGCAATACGCAGGTAACCACTAAAAAAGTAATCGAAATCCTTTCGTTCGATAAAGAAGCCCTCACTTTTGGTGCGCCCGTTTTTGATGGAAAAGAACTAAAAGGAAAGAACAGGGTAATATTCGAATATGCTAAATCTAATGCAATGACATTGAAAACGGATGTGAAGGCGGGTATGATTGTATTCGATCACCTGGCATCTTTTGATCCTGAAATAAAAGACAGGTTTGAATATTATGGATCGGACGGTACTTTTGACGGATTTAAAATCATTGGTGGGAAATTGAAACTTCAGGAAGAGGTAACACTCAATAACGATCCGAACGCGAGCGATGAGCTTTATGCCGATCCAAAGAAAAATGTAAAACCCATCAGAAAGTTCTGATTTAACAGACCTTAACAAATCATTTACCTGCTACATGGCCTAAAAATTTGCCAGAATGGCCTTCACTCGCTATATTGCGCCCTAAAAACTTTACCTAAATGCCCATAACAAACCAAACTAAACATCCTAAAGGCTTAAAATTCCTTTTTTTATCAGAAATGTGGGAACGTTTTGGTTACTATTTAATGATCGGCATCTTTACGCTTTATTTAAAGGATGTAAAAGCAGGTTTTGCCATGACTGAAGCAGAATCAGCCGATTTATACGGAACATTTATCGCTTTAGTATTTTTAACACCTTTTTTAGGCGGATTATTAGCGGACAGATACCTTGGTTACGCCAAATCGATCATTATTGGCGGACTGATGATGGGTGTGGGCTATTGTTTAATGGGCGTACACAATTTACCGATGCTTTACCTGGCCATGACCCTTGTTATTTTGGGAAATGGTTTCTTTAAACCCAACATTTCTACTTTATTAGGCAATATTTATTCAACACCTGAGTACCAGGCGAAAAAAGACGACGGTTATAATATTTTCTATATGGGCATTAATGTGGGTGCCTTTATCTGCAATTTTTTTGGTGCTGCCCTATATATTATGCTGGGCTGGGAATATGCATTTCTTGCCGCTGGTGTGGGCATGTTTATAGGCGTAGTAGTATTTATTACCGGGCTTAAACATTACCGGGCTTTCGATATTAAAAAAGGAATGGTTGATGGTGACATGTCTTTCCTTAAAATCTGTTTGCTTATCCTCCTACCCTCTATTATTGCAGGTGTTATTGGTTGGGTATTGCCAACCAAATTAATCGGCCACCCTTTGGTAGGCTCTACCAGTACCGACGCCTTTATATTTGCCTGTTTTCCCGTTATTTATTTCTATAGCACCTTATTTTTTAAAGCCAGTAAAGAAGAAAAACGGCCTATTGCAGCATTGTTAACCATTTTTGTGGTCGTAATATTATTTTGGGCCGTATTTAAACAAAATGGCACCGCTTTAACTACCTGGGCCGATCGCTATACCGACCGTAGCCTCACCAATACCACTGCAAAAAACACCTTCTCAAACTTAAGTCTATCACAAAATTTAATCTACAAAAAAGACAGCGTGGCACTTTACGATCATGCTTTTCGTTTGCAAAAAGTAGATGGTGTGGTTCAGAAAGAATACAATTATCCTGTTTATTTTAAAAATGTACCCGCTGCCGAACTGCCTGCAGCAGGTGGCGATGTTGAGTTATGGGCCACAAATTTAAGCCAGTCCATTAATCCGGCATGGGTTATTCTTTTAACTCCGCTGGTTGTTGCCTTTTTTACCTGGCTGCGCAGCAGAGGCAAAGAACCAAGCACAGCCAGTAAAATCATATTCGGCATATTCATATCCGCCATTTCTGTTCTGGTGATGATCACAGCAGTCTACATCGGTAAAAATGGATCCGAAAAAGTTTCGGTGCTCTGGCTAATGGGTACTTATGGCATCATCACCATTGGCGAACTGTTTTTAAGTCCGATGGGTTTATCACTGGTATCAAAACTGAGCCCGGTAAGGATAACCTCTTTAATGATGGGCGGCTGGTTTGTTTCTACCTCCATCGGCAATAAACTTTCGGGTGTACTGGCTACCCTTTGGGATACTTACGAAGACAAATCCAATTTCTTTTGGGTAAACTTCTCCCTTTTAATGGCTTCGGCAATCATTGGCCTTATGTTATTAAAGTGGTTAAATAACATCATGAAAGCATACGGCATTAAATAAAATTTATCACATTCAACAACAAACAAACTAAAATACTGAATATGACATCAATACCAAATCAATCTAAAGGTCATCCGAAGGGGTTATACGTGTTATTTGCCACAGAAATGTGGGAGCGTTTTAATTACTACGGCATGCGGGCAATCCTTGTCTTGTTTATGACAAAAGCCTTGTTATTTGATAAAGCCTTCGCCTCCAACCTTTATGGCAGTTATACCGGCTTGGTTTACTTAACACCTTTAATTGGTGGTTATATTGCCGATCGTTACTGGGGAAATAAAAAATCGATTATTACCGGTGGATTGATGATGGCCCTTGGTGAGTTTGTACTTTTCTTCTGCGCTGCTTTCCACAATACCAATGCACAGCTTTCTACTTTTCTGTTTTTTACGGGATTAGGCTTAATGATTGCAGGAAATGGTTTTTTTAAGCCAAATATTTCTTCACTGGTGGGTCAGTTATATCCAAAAGGCGACAAAAGAAGTGATGCTGCTTATACCATTTTTTATATGGGTATAAATGTAGGCGGAGCACTAGGACCGATTGTTTGTGGTTTTTTAGGTGAAAATGTAGATTTTAAATGGGCATTTTTTGCTGGCGGTGTGGTCATGCTTCTAGGTGTTTTGGTACAAATTCTTTTTCAGAAAAAGTATGTAGTAGCACCTGATGGTAAAGAATTGGGACTCGTGCCAGCGGGTACGCCAAAGGCAGCTTTAAATCCATTGGTTATTGGCGTAGGTTTAGCCGCTTTTTCGGCATTAATGATTGGTTTATTTTATATCGATGCTAAAGTATTCAGCTTTTTAACTTACCTGTTGGTGGCATCGGTATTATTCATAGCATTTGTTATTTTCTCTGATAAATCATTGGGTAATATAGAAAAACAGCGTATTGGTGTTATTTTTATTGTTGCCTTTTTCGTGATCTTTTTCTGGAGTGCTTTTGAACAGGCCGGTGCCTCCTTAACTTTCTTCGCAGCAGAACAAACGCAAAGAGATTTAGGCTTTATCACTGTACCGGCAAGTGTTTTCGCCTCGTTAAACTCTATTTTTGTTGTATCATTCGCACCGATATTTGCCTGGTTATGGATTAAACTTGGTAAAAATGAGCCTGCATCTCCTACTAAAATGGCATTGGGTTTATTTTTACTTGCATTAGGTTATTTGTGGATTGCTTTTGGTGTTAAAGATGTATCATCATCAGTTAAAGTAAGTATGATGTGGTTAATCGGTATGTATGCCCTTCATACCTGCGGCGAACTTTGCCTATCTCCTATCGGTTTATCTTTGGTAAATAAACTTGCGCCTTTAAAATTTGGTTCGCTGTTAATGGCCGTTTGGTTTTTAGCAAATGCCGCAGCCAATAAATTCGCCGGAATTTTAAGTAGTTTATATCCTCCGGGAACGGCAGAAATTAAGCAGGCAGCTGATGCTGGAATTAATTTGCAGCCAATTTTATCAAAAACAGTTATTCCAAATGCTCAGGAACTAGCTAAGTTAAAAGATTTAAAAATTCCTTTCGAATATCAATCAATATTGGGCTTTCAGATTAATTCGTTATACGAGTTTTTCATGATGTTTGTGGTAATGGCCGGTATTGCATCTTTAATATTATTTGCAATTACCAAAAAACTACAAAAAATGATGCACCAGGATATTTTAGATTAATTTAAAACACAATAACATAGAAAGCCCGGCTCCGATCGGGCTTTTAATTTTTAAACCTATTTTAATGGAAAAAACAGTTTCAATAGAAGAGATCCAGAATTTTGAGGGAAAATATCCTAAACAACTCTGGCATCTGTCGTTGGTAGAAATGTGGGAACGTTTCTGTTTTTATGGCATGCGTGGTGTATTGGCCTTTTTTATGGTAGAACAGCTGGGTTTGAGTGACCAGAAATCGAACCTGCAATATGGTGCAATACAGGCTTTTGTGTACGCATTTACCTTTATTGGCGGTATTTTTGCCGATAAGATTCTTGGGTTTAGGAAATCGCTATTTTGGGGTGGTTCGTTAATGATTATCGGCAATCTTGTTTTGGCATTTTCACCTCACGATCTCTTTTATATAGGTATAACCTTATCCATTATCGGTACGGGTTTTTTCAAACCCAACGTATCCTCAATGGTTGGCGAACTTTACCATGAAAAAGATAACAGAAGGGATGCAGGATACGGCCTTTTTTACGCCGGTATTAATGTAGGTGGCTTATTGGGCGGTGCCATGTGTATTTATTTAGGTAAATATTATAACTGGCATTTATGTTTCTTATCGGCAGCCCTGGTAATGATGTTTGGTTTGGGTACCTTCATTTTTACTAAAAAACACTTAGGCCCCATCGGAAATTCGCCATTGTTGCACCTTAAAAAATCAAAACAGCAACTATCAGAAATAGCCGTTTATGCAGGTTCTATAGTATGTATTCCATTGATTTATATTATGGTAAAAAACACTGCATTCACCGATTATTTCATGTACACCATCGGTATTATTGCCATGGTTTATTTCCTTTACGAAACGTTTAGCATAAAAGATAAAACAGCACAATATAAATTGTTGGCCGCCTTTGTATTTATCTTTTGTTATTTCATATTTATGGCTATATCCGAGCAGAGCGGTGGTTCACTGTCGCTGTTTGCAAAAGATAACCTCGATCACAAAATCCTATTCCTTAATATGGATCCCAATGTGGTTAATAATAGCGCGAATTCTTTTTTTGTGATTGTTTTTAGTCCGATTGTAGGTATTTTATGGTTAGGCCTTTACAAACGTAAAATTGAACCAAATACAGTAGTAAAATTCGGAATCGGTTTCCTTTTACTGGCCATAAGTTTTTATGTTTTTTATGCCACCAGGTTTTTTGCCAATGCGCAGGGCATTAGTTCGCTAAATGTATTTACGTTTGCTTATTTGTTGTTAACACTTGGCGAGCTTTGCTTAGGTCCGATAGGGATGTCGATTATTACGAAACTATCGCCAAAGAAAATGTTCGGTATGATGATGGGACTTTGGTTTTTATCAAGTGCTTTCGGGCAGCTGGCTGCCGGTAAACTAGGGGCAGAAATGTCGAGCATTGATCATGCCTCTTTAACCACCAAATTAATGGCCTATACCGAAGGTTATAAAGCCCTGGCCTTATACTCTTTAATTGCAGGTTTGGCATTGATTATTTTTTCGCAGCTGGTAAGGCGTTTGATGCAGGAGGTGAGGTAAAAGTTAAATTAAGGAAAAGTTGTCATCCTGAGCTTGTCGAGGGAAACAAGCAAAAGTCTTCGACAGGCTCCAGACTAACATATTCGAATAAATAATATCCAATATCATTTGAAAACGAAAGGTCCGTGGTTCTTGGCATCTTTAGTCCCGTCATTCGCTATAGTTCCGATGAAAAATCGGAAGCTGCCGCTGCTGTCGGGTTTAGGTACAATGGTCAAGTACATTAAAGCCTAATTTTGCGCAGATCTTAATGTTAGTCGGGATTTGCAATCCCGTCTTACGAAAATCAGATTACAAATCTAGAGAACAAAAGGTCTGGATTACAAATCCGGACCAACAAAAGAAAATTCATGATGATTTCATATTAAATCTTTACTTTCGCCTTTTGAAAGCAAATTGCAACTTATAAATACAAAAGCAACAGCTTACCTTATTAAAAAACCACAACAAACGTGTCAGATAGTTTAGTCATCATTCCCACCTACAACGAGAAGGAAAATATCGAAAAGATCATTAGAAAGGTTTTTTCTTTAACCCAGCCTTTTCATGTTTTAATTATTGATGATGGTTCTCCGGACGGAACTGCCGAAATTGTAAAATCTTTACAGGCTGAATACGATGGTCATTTATTTATAGAAGAGCGCGCTGGCAAACAAGGATTAGGTACAGCATATATTTATGGCTTTAAATGGGCCTTACAAAGAGAATATGCTTATATTTTTGAAATGGATGCCGATTTCTCTCATAACCCTGATGATTTAACCCGTTTACGCGAAGCTTGTGTAAATGGTGCAGATGTGGCCATAGGTTCGCGCTACGTAAAAGGTGTAAATGTTGTAAACTGGCCAATGGGCAGGGTTTTAATGTCGTACTTTGCTTCAATGTATGTCCGCTTTATTACAAGGATAAATATTCAGGATGCTACTGCTGGTTTTAAATGTTACCGCAGAATTGTGTTGGAGACCATTCCGCTTAACAAAATTAAATTTGTAGGCTACGCCTTTCAGATCGAAATGAAATTTACCGCCATTAAATTCGGGTTTAAAGTAGTTGAGGTTCCAATCATCTTCACCGATCGTACTGAAGGAACTTCTAAAATGAGTACCAAAATTTTTAGAGAAGCCTTTTTAGGCGTTATTCAAATGAAAATGAATAGCTGGTTTAGGAGTTATAAAAGAGAATCTGGAGTCGGAAGTCCGAAGTCGTAGTTTTAGTCCGGAGTCTTCAGTAATGTGTCCTAAGTCCATGGCTTATAGCTAACGATTAATAGTTTGATTCTATAGATTTCTTATCGGCAAATAATATTAGCCTATAGGTTAAGCAATTGGGCTATGAAACATTAAATACCTCACCATCAACCAAGACTCAAGACTTGCCCTGCGATTCCCTTATCATTGCCCCAAAATCCTGTCCCTTATCCATTGCTTTTACGGTCATCACAATTCTTTTGGTACGGGTGGGTTCTGTTTTCGCCTGGTTAATCCAGTTGATATAGTAGTTTTGATGCGATTTAGGTTGTTTTAAAAAATTCCGGATCAAATGTTCCTCTTCTGAAAGGCAGATTTCGAGGTCCTCAGGCATTTCTATTTTAAAATCTTTATCTTCTTCCAAAGATAGTTCTACAGTTGCTCCGGCTTCTTTTTTTAGTTTTTTACGGAGTTCGCCCTTTAAGGCAATAATAAAATCTCCCTCTCCCATTGGGATGGTTGCCAATCCGCTTACTTCAAGCTGGTCTATTTTTCCTTTTACCCTGAAACTCTTTTTACAACCGGGTTTAACTTCATTGGCCAAAGCGGCGGGGATAAATACATAACTCCATCCGGTTTTTTCGCCCATGGTTTCGAAACGCTCTATTTCTGCCTTAAAGTGGATCATGGTTTAAATATAAAAATTATGTTTTAACTCGTAAACGATAAATCGTTAGGCTATTGATTCTTTTTATAGAGCAGTTGTCATCTCGACTGAAACAACGCGAAACGGAGAGATCGATAAATAGACAGAATCTATAGTGCGGCCGTCATTCCCGCGCAGGTGGGAATCTTAAAGCGCATGTTTATAGTTACCGTTGTAAGATTGCTTCGTCGGCTGAAAAAGCCTTCTCAGCAATGACGATGAAATGATTTAAATCGCTACCGGGTTCATCTGGATATTCAACTTAGCAAACTTTAACACCTCAATACTCTGGAAGCCAAAATCTTCTACTACTTTTCCTAAAATGAGGTAACATCCTTTTCCTTTAAAAGGATACATCGGTGTGGTATTGGGAAAATGGGTGGTATCAAAGAAATCGCCATTCGCATCTAAAAAAGTACCGAACCACATTTTGGTATTTTTAATGGTATGTACCGTTTTTTCGCACACATAATTGCCTACCATCCTCACCGTTTTGCCTAAATGTTTGTGCAGATCGGCTGTCATGACATCGCCGCGATAAGGTGTTTTTAAAAAATCGAACATTTTATAATTAAGCGGATACCCCAGTAATTCCAGTTCAGTATAGGCATTTTCCAGTTCCGAATCCATCAATGCAGGGAGTTCATAGGTTTTGTAACTCAGCTTAAAGAGCTCAGCATGATTTACTTTTTTTTGCTTAAAGCCGAGGTAATTGTGCACATCCCAAAGCAGGGTTTTCCGATCTTTTCCGGTAAAGCGCAATGCCCCCAAGCGGATTAAGAGAATGGCCTGTTCGAGGGAAATGCAGGTGCGCTTCACAAAATCTTCGAGATCGAGATATGGGCCGTTCGCTTTACGTTCATGAGGAATAGTTTTAATGTTTTTTTCTTCCAAACCCTGAATACCGATAAAACCCAGGTGGGCATCTTCGCCTGTTATGGTTACCACCTCATCACTTTTGTTAATACAGGGCAAGTGCACCCTCGCTCCTGTTTTTTGCAGTTCGTGCACATATACCCAACGACTATAAAAACCACCATAATTATTGAGCACGGCGACCATAAACTCCATGGGGTAATACGTTTTGAGATACAAACTTTGGTAACTTTCTACTGCGAAGGAAGCGGAGTGTGCTTTAGAGAAACTATAACCTGCGAAGGATGAAATCTGCCGCCACACCTCGTTTATCAATTCCTCTGAGTGACCTTCATTCCTGGCCGAAACTTTAAACTTATTTACCAGTTCATCAAAGGCGAGTTTAGACCGGTATTTACCACTCATGGCTTTACGGAGAATATCGGCATCAGCCAGGTCCAAGCCTGCAAAATAATGACAAACCTTAATCACATCTTCCTGATAAACCATTACGCCATAGGTTTCGCTAAGCCGCTCTTTCATCACTTCACAGAGGTACACTACTTTATCTGGTGCATGATAACGTTCGATGTAGGATTTCATCATGCCCGAACTGGCCACCCCCGGGCGGATAATGGAACTGGCGGCCACAAGGGTAAGATAATTATCACATTTTAGCTTTTTAAGCAATTGCCGCATGGCAGGCGATTCGATATAAAAACATCCAATAGGCTGTCCTTGTTTAAGGATGTCATTTAGCTTATGATCTTTTTTAAAGGCTGGAAAATCATGAATATCAATATCCTTTCCTTTATTTTTTTTGATCAATTGCACGGCCTCACGAATGTGTCCAATACCGCGCTGACTTAAAATATCGAATTTTTCGTAACCTATGGCTTCGGCTTCGTACATGTCCCATTGTACCGTTGGAAAACCTTTTGGCGGCATATCCAATGCGGTATAATAGGTAATTGGCTCTTGTGAAATCAAAATCCCACCTGCATGGATGGAACGCTGGTTGGGCATCCCCTTCATATATTGGTACACGGCCAATAGTTTTTGATAGGTGGTATTAAGCAAGTTTTCGCGCTCTTTGGTGGGATCGGTAAAACTATCTATTTCTTCTTTAGGCAAACCCATTACCTTGCCGATCTCCCTGATGATTGCACGATCTTTAAAGGTACTCATGGTACCCAAAAAAGCAACATGCCATTTGGGATAACGTTCAAAAATATAACGCTGAATCACTTCTCTTTCATCCCATGAAAAATCGATGTCAAAATCTGGCGGACTGGTTCTTTTTTCGTGCAGAAAACGTTCGAAATAGAGATCGAGATCGATCGGATCTACATCGGTAATGCGCAAACAATAAGCCACAATGCTGTTCGCACCCGAACCACGGCCCACGTGATAAAATCCACGCTTATTCATCGCATAATCTACAATATCATAGGTAATGAGGAAATAAGCACAGAAATTTTTAAGCTCAATAATCCGCAGTTCTTTCTCCAAACGTTCGATGGCAATAGTATTATTTTCGCCATAACGGTCCTTAAGCCCTTTTTCGGCCAGCCCGCGGAGCATTTTTCTATCACCCTCGAAATCATCGGTGTAAAAAAACTTATTTTTTGAAGAAGGTACAGGCACATCTTCGAAATAAACACTTAAATCGCAGCTATTGATCAGTTTTTGCGTGTTCTGAACAATAAAGGGGTACTGTTCAAACTGCTGCGTAAGTTCAGTTTCGGGGATCAGAAATTCATCCGGATCGCATTTTTGCTCCTCAGGTACTTTACTTAAAAGGGTATTGAGCTCAATGGCTCTGAAATACTCGTGCAGCCGGTAAGTAATTTTATCGCCCACGGTAACGGGATGCCACACCAGCAGTTTTTCTTTCTGTTTTAAAACCGGGTGTTTATACAAAAAATTGAGCTGTTTGCCACGGATGCCTACATATTCGTTTGCTTTTAATGTTCGGTTAAAAGTTTTATGAAAGGGATAAATGATGTACACATTTTCCATTTGGGGCGGAACCTCTGGCAATGGAATGCTGTAAATGTTGTGGTGACTTAAAAATTCATTTAGTTCACGCATGCCTTCTTTATTTCTGGCAATCCCCACATACAACAATTTATTATCGATGCGAAATTCGATCCCGGCAACAGGTTTAATCTGGTAAGGAATATTGCCCCTGTGTATTTCGTCGGCTTCTTTGGCAATGCCTTGTTTGTAACACTCGCGGATAAATTCTACCGCCCCGGTTGAGTTGTTGATATCGGTAAGCACCATTTGGTGGATCCCTAAATGCCGCGCAGTAGCAATCAGATGATCAATGCTCTGTGTACCATATTTCAGGCTGTAAGAAGAATGAATATTCAAAAACATAACTATTCGTAAGATTTTGTTCCTGTTACTCCTTTTTCGCTCATAAAACTTCTGATTTTCGAACGTTTTTTTACTTCCGGCTCTTCTTCTTCGGTATTTTCGATCAATACTTTCTTTTTGCGTGGATTATACTTGATTATTTTACCCATTTCATCGCGGGGTGGCTGGGTAACAATACAGGCTTTTACCACTGCTTCGGTGCCAAAATTATTGCGTACTTTATCCATGGCCTGGTAAAGGCTATATTCTTCTTCAGCAATATTATATAAACCGATTTGTTCGTAACCACTTACCAGGTGCGAAAGTTTTACGCCTACGAGGCGCAGCAACATCCGCTTTGAATATACTTTCTCGAACAGGTTATGTGCTTTGCTGATCAAAAAGGAATCGAGCGAGGTATAAGGAATCCGCTCTTGCTGGGTAACGGTTTCGAAATTGGTATAACGTACAGTTACTGTGATGCAGGCAGTCAGTTTTTTTTGGTTGCGGAGCTGAAAGGTTAAACCGGTAACCATGCCAGTAATGATGGCCTTTAATTTGGCCATATCCATGGTATCGCTTTCGAAAGTAGCTTGTGTACCGATCGATTTTCTTTCGCGGTAAGGCACTACGGGTGCAAGATCGATTCCGTTTGCTTTTTGCCACAGGCTCAATCCATGCTGCCCCAGTATTTTAAACATAAGTTGTTGGGGAATCTGCGTGAGGGTAAGGATTTCGCGGACTCCCATTTCGCTCAGTTTTTTATAGGTAGCATGACCAATACCCGGAATTTTATGAATGGCAAGCGGATCGAGAAAAGGCCGCAGCTCGGGATAGGTAACCTGTAACTCACCGCCCGGCTTGGATTCGTTGGTGGCAATTTTGGCAACTGTTTTGTTAATGGAAAGACCAAAAGAAATGGGCAGTTTCATTTCGCGGATAATGGTTTGCCGGAGTTCTGAGGCAAATTTCATGCAGCCAAAAAAACGGTCCATACCGGTCATATCGATATAATGTTCGTCGATGCTGGCTTTTTCGAACAATGGCACTTTATCGGCAATGATTTCGGTAATCTCGTGTGATGCCTTGGAATACTCTTCCATGTCGCCCTTCAAAAATATCGCCTGTGGGCAGAGCAGTTTTGCGGTGCGACCGGGCATTGCCGAATGTATGCCATATTTACGGGCTTCGTAACTGCAGGAGGCTACCACGCCACGATCGCCGCCACCACCGATGATCACGGGTTTACCTGTTAATCTGGGATTTTTTCTAATTTCTACCGACACAAAAAATGCATCTTGATCCATGTGAATAATCTGCCTTTCTTTTTCCATTTCTGTACAATTGGGATGATTGAAAACAAAAATACTAATATTTTTAGTTTTAAAATATAAATAAAGATAGCTTTTTCTAACAAAACACTAACAATATTAGCTTTTAATTTGTATTATGATTAAGTGAAAAACCTCATTTCTGACCATTAAGAAGTTAAGCAGAGCCGTCATTCCCGCGCAGGCGGGAATCTTAATAAAAAATGCAGGTTTAGTTAAGTATTAGGGTACTCAATTAAACGAAACGCAGTGGTGCGTGAGGACACGAACCACGGAAAGATAGTTTAACCATATAAGGCATTTAAGGACATGTAAGTTTATTTAATCTAGTCAATTAAATATTCCATCATCCATTTTACATTTCCCATCATTTCTGACCATTAAGAAGTTAAGGACATTAAGCAGAGTCGTCATTCCCGCGCAGGCGGGAATCTTAAAGCTTATTGCATTAAGATTCACAATCAGGTTGGGAATGACGAAACGCGGTGTATATGTGGCAAAACAATATAAGTCAGCGGGTTAACGAACATGGAGTGGAGGCATTGAAAATAACGTAGTGGTGCGTGGGGATACGAACCACGGAAATTAGGATAGTTTAACCATATAAGGCATTTAAGGACATGTAAGTTTATTTTATCTACTGAATTATTATTCCATCATCCATTTTACATTTCCCATCATTTCTGACCATTAAGAAGTTAAGGACATTAAGCAGAGCCGTCATTCCCGCGCAGGCGGGAATCTTAAAGCTTATTTCATTAAGATTCCCAATCAGGTTGGGAATGACGAAACGCGGTGTATATGTGACAAAACAATATAAGTCAGCGGGTTAACGAACATGGAGTGAAGGCATTGAAAATAACTCGGTGGTGCGTGGGGATACGAACCACGGAATTGTGATTATTGAATAAGGTCTTCGACTACGCTCAGACTGACAACTCATGGTAATCAATGCTATTTCTCTGTGATTTATCTTTGTGGCCTCTGTGGTTAAACCTTTTTGAGTATGGAAGGGCAATCATGGAAAGTAAGATATTCCGTGTTTCTGTGCATCCGTGGCAAAAGAATATAAATCGTTGGGTTACAACTATGGTGTAGAAGTATTGAAAATAACGCTGTGGTGCGTGGGGACACGAACCACGGATGAAACAAAAAATGCCTCCAATTTTCATCGAAGGCATGTACTAAAAAATTAAATATATTATTTCCTTATCTGTATTTATTGTTTTACGATTTTAAACTCGGTACGTCTGTTCAGCTGGTGTTCTTCGTCGGTACACTCCACTCCATTGGCACATTTGTTTAACAACTGCGTTTCTCCGTAACCTTTAGCGGTAATTCGGTTTTTATCGATCCCTCTGGAGATGATGTACTGCACGGCAGATTCGGCCCTTTTTTGCGATAAGTTTAAGTTGTAATTATCCTTACCCCTGCTATCGGTATGCGAACCTAATTCGATCCAGATGGTTGGGTTATCTTTCATGATTTTAACCAGCTTATCCAGTTCAACCGCAGCATCCGGACGGATATTCCACTTATCGAAATCGTAATAAATATTTTCTAACCTGATGGCTTTATCAATCACCACACCTTCCAGATACAGGTTTTGGGTAAGTACACTTGAAGTTGTTAAACCAATAGTTGCCAGGTTTTCTACGTCAGACCTATAGTCCGTTTTTTCTGCTGAAACATTATATTCAGTTTCTTTGGCCAAATTAAACTTATAACCACCGTTATCGTCGGTTTCAGTTTTTAAGATCGATCCGTTTACCTTTGCTAAAGTTACCAGGGCACCTGCAATCGGTTGATTGCTGTTTTTATCAAAAACCCGACCTTCTAATTTAAAGGCCAGAATCATTTTCTGATCGATGGTGTAAATATCATCGCTACCTAAACCACCATCACGGTTGGACGAAAGGTAAACGATCCCGCCTTTTTCGTTCAGGCTAAAACCGAAATCATCCTGTGGAGAGTTAAAAGGATAACCCATATTTTCGACCTTACCAATGCCACCGCCTTCTCTTAAAGCCTGATAAACATCCAGTCCACCCATTCCTACCCTGCCATCGCTGGAGAAATAGAAGTTATCTTTTTCATCAAAAACCGGACTACGGTCGTTACCTTCTGTATTTACTTCTTTCAGGTTAATCGGTTTGCCCCATTCGCCTGCATCGGTTTTTAAACAGACATAAATATCGGTACCGCCTAATCCGCCGGGCATGTTCGAAGCGAAGTAAAGGCTGTTTCCATCTTTGGTAATAAAAGGATCACCAACGGAATAGTCGTTTACATTATTATAGGCGAATGAAACCGGCTCGCTCCATTTACCATCAGCATCTTTGGAGCTACTGTAAATTTCTACATTTACAGTACTCGGCTTATTTTTTATTTTTTCTAACTCGTTAGAAATACGGGTTAACGTAAAATACATGATTTTACCATCGCCGGTGAAGCTTGCCGAACCTACATGATACCTTGTTCCTGCTTTGATTGGGAATAACTGAAGGCTATCTTTTGGTGAAGCTTTAATATATAGTTTTAAATACCCGTTGCCTGTCCACCCGTACACTTGCTTATCAGGTTCTTTCGATCCGTCGAAGCGTAGGAAAGGCCTGCTTTCTTCTGATTCCAACCCTTTGGCCGATCTATCGGAAGTAAACACTACCCCTCCCTGATAATTAACGGCACCCCAATCAGACTGGGCACTATTTAAGGCAACCTGGTTGATCAGTTCGATTTTCTTCGGATTTTTGATCCATTTTAAGGCCGAATCGCAGGAAGCAATCCAAACAGCCTGTTGTTTTTCGGATACATCTTTCTTTTTATCGATGTAATTTAAATACTGAAGTTTGGCTTCGCTGTATTTCGAATTGCTCTGCAGGGCTTTGGCATAACCCAAAATGTTTTCGGGTTTGCTATCGGGCATTTTAGCGGCAATGCCATACCAGCTTTCTGCCTGTTTGTAGTTGTAAACAAGTGTATACGAACTGGCTAAACGCTCTGCTACGTGTAAAGATTTTTTCTTTTTATAGGCCTGTTCGTATAAATCAATTGCTTTGCTATAATTAAACAGCTCATACTGCTTATCGGCATCTTTAAGTACATATTGCGCTTTTGCCGAAAAATTGAAGGCAAATAAACAATATGCAGAAATGCAGGTACCTATTAAAATTTTCTTCATTATGTTGTTTGGATAATTTAGTCAAAAATACTTAAATACTTGGTTAAAACACCCTTGGAGTTGCCAACCTGATGTTTGGTTTAATAAATGAATAAGATAGAGAAATCTCATGCGTTCCGCCGCTGTAACCCTGCAAAGGACCAACGGAAAAATCATAACCATAACCGATCCTGATTTTCTCTGAAGGAAAAATCTGTATGGCGGCAACGGCTGAGTTGCGGGGAGTAAGGTCTTTTTGAAGATAACTTTTGTCATACAGTTTTACGCCTGTACGATATGAACCGCCCACCCAAAGAAAATCTTTGATCAATAAGAATGCATTTACATCTAAACTGGTCGGGCCGCCACGGTCGTCTTTTAACAGAAATGAAGGTTTGATCTGAAAATCTTCATTGAGTGGAAACAATGCACCAGCAGTTAAATAATAGTGCGGTTTTGGCTGTGGGATAAAGGCATAACGGTCGATATTGATGTAAGTGGCAATCAGGTTATCTACCGAGAAACCAGCATAATATTTATCGTTGGCGAAGTACACTCCTGCCCTGGCATCGGGCACAATGGTACTCTGTACGCCTACAGGCTGGTTGGGCTCCGGGTTGTTTGGGTTCAGCATCGATCCGTCGATACCCAACTGTACCATCCCTACTCCAAGGCCTAAAGCTAACCTCGAGCTACCATCATCATTCATCCTGATGCGGTAAGCATAATTACCATAAACGCTCAAATTGGTTTGTGCACCCAGTTTATCACTGGCCACCTGAAGCGCAAGTCCCACATTACCGCTATTGGCGATGGCATCGATGGCAAGCGACATGCTTCTCGGTGCGCCAGTAATGCCCGTCCACTGGCTACGGTAAAAGCTATGCACATTGAGCACTTCTTTATAGCCCGCATAGGCCGGATTAATGTAGATCCCGTTAAACATGTACTGACTGTACTGGGCATCCTGTTGTGCAGATACCGGTCGCGAAAGCAACAAAAACGAACCTGCTATTAACCATATTAATTTCTTCATTATCTTAACATCTTAAAGTTCAGCCTGATTTTAAAAACCGGGCTGAACTAAGTCTTATTCTATTTTTTAAACGCTCTGATCAAAGTGATGTAACCTTTATATACTTCGAACTCATCGCTGTTTGCTTTTTTAACACGTAACAAGTAGTAGTAAGTACCTTCGTTCAATCCCTCGCCTGTCCAGTTGTTTTGGTAACCTTTGGCGTGGAACACTTCATTACCCCATCTGTTTACGATCTGCAGTTCGTTGGCCTGGTATTGGTTAAGACCAATGATCTCGAAGGCATCGTTAATACCATCGCCGTTCGGCGTAAACAGGTTAGGAATGGTGATGCCTGTGAAGCTAGCGGTTAAAGTTACAGCCGCTACATTGGTGTAATATCCGTAAGCATCTTTTACGCGGTAGGTAAACACATCTTCACCTACATAACCCGGATCTGGTGTGTAAGTTACCGTGCCATCAGCATTTACTTTTACAGTACCATGTGCAGGCTGTTTGATAATCTCAACCGTTAATTTATCGAAGGTTGAGTTACCCGGATCATCATTTGCCAGTATATTAATTACTACTGGTGCATTGGCTACAGTTTGTCCTTTATCATCAACAGCAATTGGCGATTTAGGGAAAGTAGTAACGGTTGGCGTATTGTTTGTTTCTGCTGTTCCTGAAACATCCGTTACGTTTGCACCACCCAGCGTTTTGGCATTTACGGTTGCGGTATTGGTTACCGTACCTAAATCCTTATCGGCCTGGGTTAAGGTATACACTTCAACATCGGTTGTGGTTGCACCCGGAGCAAGTCCGCCGGCAACTGTAATCACTTTGTTGTTTAAGCCCAGTTTGGCATCAGTTAAGGTAATGGTGTTTAAAGTAACAGTTCCTGTATTCTTAATGGTGAACGTATAGGTTACTTTATTGCCATTAAATACTGATGTTTTAACCAATGCTATCGATCCGGCGTTAGGCACCAATGTTACTGTTGGTGTATTGTTATTCTCAGCTGTACCAGAGATATCGCTAACCGAAACATTGGCTGGTGTTTGACCAGTAATTGTTGCACTATTGGTTACACTGCCTGCATCTTTATCGGCCTGGGTTAATTGATAAACATAACTATCGGTTACCGTTGCACCCGGAGCCAATGTGCCTGGAATTACCCTGTTCAGGTTAAGTTTGGCATCAATCAGGGTAATGATGTGCAAGGTTACGTTACCTGTGTTTTTAACACTGAAATTATACGTAATACTATTTCCATCAGCACTTAATGTACCTGTTTTAACCAGGGTAATGGTAGATGCCGGAGCGATTACCGTTACGGTTGCATCATCAACAGCAGGAGTAGTCGGATCGTCCGATTTCGGTTTGATTAATGTTGCACCACCTGGCGTTTGTGCAGTTACGGAAGCCTGGTTAGTAAACGAACCTGCATTTACCTCGGTTAGCGTAACCGTGTGTTTAGCCGTTACGGTTACACTTGCGCCTGGCAACAAGCTTACTATGCCTGCCGGAGTGATTGATCCTGCATCTGCACCAGCATCAGTTACCGCAACATTTGTTAAGGTTACGTTACCTGTGTTGGTTACTATAATGTTGTAATTGATCACATCCCCAACTTTGCTTACGCTGTTGGTGGCTACTTTGGTTAAGCTCATTGATGCATTTGCAGCGATTGATGTAACTGTTGCATCATTAGGAGCGGTAGTGTTCGGATCGTCAGAAACTTTAGTCACATCGTTTCCTTGCGGATCTTTCGCGGTTGCACTGGCCTGATTGGTTACACTACCTGCATTAACATCAGCCTGGGTTAAGGTATGCGTAGCGGTAACTGTTACAGATGCGCCCGGAGCAAGCGTTGCAATTGGCGATCCGCTTACCGTTGCATTGGCATCGGTTACCACAATGTTGGTTAAAGTTACATTCCCAGTATTGGTTACCGTTAAGTTGTAATTTAAAGTACCGCCAACAGTTGTTGGAATTGTACCAGAAGCTACTTTAGCAAAGGTAAATGATGGAGATGGTGTTAATGAAGTAACCGTTGCATCATTTGGTGCCGTTGTTGCAGGGTTATCAGAAACTTTGGTCACGTTGTTACCACTTGGATCTTTGGCCGTTGCACTGGCCTGATTGGTTACACTGCCTGCATTAACATCAGCCTGGGTTAAGGTATGCGTAGCGGTAACTGTTACAGATGCGCCCGGAGCAAGTGTTGCTATTGGCGAACCACTTACCGTTGCATTTGCATCTGTTACCACAATATTGGTTAAGGTTACATTACCCGTGTTGGTTACAATTAAATTGTAATTTAATACACCACCAGCTGTAGTTGGTACTGTGCCTGTAACCACCTTGGTAAACGTAAATGATGGCGATGGTGCCAATGGCGTTATCGTTGCATCATTTGGTGTTGTTGTTGCAGGGTTATCAGAAACTTTGGTCACATTGTTACCGCTTGGATCTTTAGCCGTTGCACTGGCCTGGTTAGTTACACTGCCTGCATTAACATCTGCCTGGGTTAAGGTATGCGTAGCAGTAATTGTTACAGATGTGCCAGGAGCAAGTGTTGCTATTGGCGATCCGCTTACCGTTGCATTTGCATCTGTTACCACAATGTTGGTTAAGGTTACATTACCGGTATTGGTTACAATCAAATTGTAATTTAATACACCACCAGCTGTTGTTGGTACTGTGCCTGTAACCACTTTGGTAAACGAAAATGCCGGCGATGGTGTTAACGAAGTAACCGTTGGGGTATCGTTTGTTTTATCGGTACCTGAAACATCGCTTATTGTATTTCCTGTATTTGTTTTAGCACTTAATGTAGCAGAGTTGGTTACCGAACCCGCATCTTTATCTGCCTGAGTTAAGGTATATACTTCTGTATCGGTTAAGCTCTGACCAGCTGCCAATGGTCCGGCTATTGTTTTATTTAAGCCTAGTTTAGCATCTGTTAATACAATGGTATTTAAATCAGTAGTACCGGTATTGAATATGGTAAACGTATAGGTAATGCTGTTTCCATCAGTAGAAATTGCCCCTGTTTTCACTAAAGCTATTCCACCTTTTAACACCGGTGTACTCACGGTTGCCGAATTGTTTGCCTGGTCAGGATCGTTAGTACCTGTTGCAGAAGCTATAGTTACCTGATTGGTTAACGTTCCGGTAAAAGTTGCATTTACGTTTCCATTTATCACAAGTGTTACCGATTGACCTGCAGTTAAGTTCGCAGCTAAAGTAAATGTACCTGCGGTTGCATTATATGTACCACCAGTTGCTGTATAAGTTACATTTTCCAATCCTGCCGGAAGGTTTTCCGTTACACCAATTGCTTTTCCAGCCAGAACCGTTGCTGGTCCGTTGTTGGTAATCGTAATGGTATAGCTGATGGTTCCGTTATTTTCTACCGAAGTTTTATTGGCAACTTTAGTTACCGACAGATCAGTAATCCAGTTAGGAATAACCACGGTTACGATAGCCGTTGATGATTGTGCCGGATCTAACTTATCAGTAATTTTATACTGTAAAGTGTAGGTTCCGGGCAATGTACCCGCAGCTACATTAACACTTCCATCTGCCGGATTAATATTAATGTTTGCATTACTGGTTGATAGCTGCGTGATGGTTACACCAGCAACCGTAGCCGCAGTACCGTTATTATAGGTATCGTTGGTTAAAATATTAGCCACAGCTACCCCACCTGTAAATCCATTTGCAGTTCCGCTGTCGTCATTTGCCAAAATGATACCAGAAGTTACCGTAATGGTTACGCTGGTAGTTTTGGTTTGACCAGGGTTCAACTTATCTTCAATCTGATAAGTAACTGTATAGGTTCCTACCGGGGTGTTTGGCGCTACGATCACTTTTCCTGTAGTTACATCAAGTGTAACATTCGGATTAGAGGTAGATACTTGTGTTAAGTTAACATTGGCCAATGTAGCCGGGTTACCATTATAGGTATCGTTAGCCAATACGTTTTCTACCGCTGCACCACCTGTAACTGCGTTTGCAGTGCCAGAATCGCTGGTTGCAATTAGATCAGGTGCTGTTACAATAATGGTTACTGTTGCATCTACAAACTCACCTGGGTTTAATTTATCCTCAATTCTGTAAACCAGGGTATAAGTACCGGCAGGAGTATTTGGAGCCACTTTAACAGTACCTGTAGCTACTTCTAAAATAACATTGGTATTTGAAGTTGATACCTGCGTTAAGGTTACCTGTGCAAGTGTTGCCGGTGCCCCATTGTAAGTATCGTTGGCTAATACGTTGCCTACTGCAGTACCACCTGTTAAACCGTTAATTGTACCGGTGTTTGCATTGGCAACAATTGCCGGTGCAGTTACCTCAATGGTTACAGTTGCCTGTTTAGTTTGACCAGGATTTAATTTATCCTCAATCTGATAAACTACAGTATAGGTTCCTGCAGGAGTATTCGGTGCAACGTTAACCTTCCCTGTTGCCGGATCTAAGGTTACATTCGCATTTGTGGTTGACACCTGTGTTAAGCTGACGTTAGCTAAAGTAGCTGAACCGCCGTTGTAAGTATCGTTGGCCAGTACATTGTTTACGGCCGTGCCACCACTGTAACCATTTGCCGTTCCAGAATCAGCATTAGCAGCCAATGCTGGTGCAGCAACCGTTACGGTTATACTTGCAGTTACGGTTTTACCAGGGTTCAATTTATCCTCAATCTGGTAAACCACGGTATATGTTCCGGCTGGTGTGTTCGGAAGTACATTTACAGCTCCGGTTGCCGGATCTAAAGTAACGTTTCCATTTGTAGTTGATACCTGCGTTAAGGTAACATCGGCTAAAGTAGCCGGATTACCATTATAGGTATCGTTAGCCAATACATTGGTTACCACTACTCCACCGGTAACACCATTTACGGTTCCGTTATCGGCATTTGCAACCATCACTGGTGCCGTTACAATTACCACTGCATTTGCAGTTTTAGTTAAACCAGGATTTAAGATATCCTCAATCTGATAAACCACTGTATAAGTTCCGGCTGGTGTATTTGGCGCCACATTTACAGCACCCGTTGCCGGATCTAGTGTTACATTGGCATTATCTGTTGAAACCTGCGTTAATTTAACATTCGCAGCGGTTGCAGCATTACCATTAAACGTATCGTTCGCCAATACATTTGTTATGGCTGTACCCCCTGTTAAACCGTTTGCCGATCCATTGTCGCCATTTGCAACCATTGCCGGTGCGGTTACGGTAACCGTAGCTACTGCAGTTTTGGTTGATCCCGGATTTAACAGGTCTTCGATGGTATAGGTTACCGTATAGGTTCCGGCTTTTGTACCTGAAGCTACATTTACGGTACCCGTTGTAACATCTAAGGTAACATTCGGATTATCGGTTGATACTTGCGCCAGCTTAACATTTGTTAAGGTTGCAGCAGCACCATTGTAAGTATCGTTTGCCAATACATTAGCGATGGCAGCTCCACCTGTAAAACCATTTGCTGAGCCAATATCGTTATTGGCCACCATCACAGGGGCACTAACCGTAACAGTTACCGTTCCGGTTTGGAACGAACCTGGGTTCAGTTTATCCTCGATTCGATACTCAACAGTATAAGTACCTGCTTTTGTATTTGGAGCTACATTTATTGCTCCGGTTGCTGGATCTAAAGTAACATTC